>ERZ778018.452-NODE-452-length-62051-cov-99.131896_pt1 | contig 62051 bp, 59 predicted proteins | sample MGYA00375748_ERZ778018 | MGnify/ENA primary metagenome ERZ778018 (study PRJEB29350, sample SAMN05509839) | bioreactor metagenome | biome: bioreactor; material: wastewater | place: South Africa: University of Cape Town | collected 2014-04-22 ... | reverse complement strand
TCGCCTCGGTGCCGATGCCGACCGTATCCTTGAGCTTCTGCTTCAGGCGCGGGTCCGTCACCAGCTTGGCGACCCCCTTCATGGACTTGACCAGTTCGCCCTGCGTGTACGGCTTGGGCGGCATCGTCTTGAGCGCCTTGATCTCGGCCTCGGCCACCTGGCACGCCATGCCCTCGCGCAGCGGGGGGAGTACCTGGCTGCGCGCCGTGGCTTCACCGTCCTCATCCGCTTGCGGTTCGGCCAGCACCAGGCGCCAACCCTGGGCGACCATCTGCTTTCCGGTGGCCGCCAACTTCTGTTGGCCGCAGGACAGCTCGGCGACAGTGCGGTCGAACTCGTGGTGAGGGAGGAACTGCGCCAGGTAGTGCGCCCGGATGAGCCGGTACACGGCCAGCTCCTTCTCGCTCATCGCAGAGAGGTTCGCGGGTTCGAGCGTCGGGATGATGCCGTGGTGGGCTGTCACTTTGCCGTCGTTCCAGGCGCGCGAGCGCTGGTAGCGGTCGAGTTGGCCCATGATCGGGCGCAGCGAGGGATCGGTCTTGAGCAGGCTGTCAAGGACAGTCGGCACTTCCGCGAACATGCTTTCGGGCAGGTAGCCGGAATCCGAACGCGGGTACGTTGTGGCCTTGTGTGTCTCGTACAAGGCCTGCGCGATTTCGAGGGTCTCTTGAACATCCAGCCCAAGCTGCTTGGAACAAACCTCCTGAAGCGTTCCCAGGTCGAACAGCAGCGGCGGACCTTCGCGCACGCGCTCGGTCTCGACTAATAGGACCTGGGCGCTGCCCGCAGCGCGGATCTGCTGCGCGGCCTGCTGGGCGATCGGCTGCTGCAGGCAGCGACCGGCGTCGTCGGTGCAGCCATCGGGCGGAACCCACTGCGCGCTGAAAGCCTGTCCACCTGCGGACAGGGACACGTCGATGGCCCAGAACGGCACCGACTTGAAGGCCGCGATCTCGCGGTCGCGGTCCACGACGAGCTTCAAGGTCGGCGTCTGGACGCGACCGACGGACAGCACGCCGTCGTAGCCGGCCTGACGCCCGAGCACCGTGAACAACCGGCTGAGGTTCATGCCCACGAGCCAGTCTGCGCGTGAGCGCGCAAGCGCCGAGTAGTACATCGGCAGCGTGTCGGATGAGGGCCGCAACTTGCCGAGCGCGGTGCGGATCGACGCATCGTTGAGCGCCGACAGCCATAGCCGCTCGATGGGGCCGCGGTAGCCGCACAGGTCGATGATCTCGCGGGCGATCAGCTCGCCCTCGCGGTCGGCATCGGTGGCGATGACCAGATGAGTCGCCTTCGCCAGAAGCGCTTTGACGACCTTGAATTGCGTGGCGGTCTTCGGTTTGACCTCGACCCGCCACTGCTGGGGAATGATGGGCAACTGCTCCAGCGACCAGCGCTTGAGCGCCGCGTCATAGACCTCGGGAGCTGCCGCTTCTACGAGATGGCCGATGCACCAGGTGACGGTGACGCCGGAGCCGCTGAGACAGCCTTCACCGCGCTGCGTCGCGCCGAGGATTCGACCAATGTCTTTGCCTTGCGATGGCTTCTCGCACAAGAACAGCCGCATGTCCGTCCATCCGAATTCCGTGGTTCATTGAGTTGCTGGAATCGAGGATGCCGAGCATCACCAGGGGCAGCAGCAAACAAGCCGCATGCGGTGGCGACCACTTTCATGGGATGGAATGGCCGGGACGGAAGTGGCGTGCGGCCGGGGGTGTGCGGGCCGGGAGCCACGATTTTTTGGAGCGCGCGGACGCCGGTGGACGTTGATGGAGCTATCCCCTGGGGATAGCTCGCGAGGGCGTGGGGCGACGGACGACTGCCGCCGCCCCATGCTGCATCACTTCCTGCGCTTCGGCTCCTTCGGCGCGGTCGGTTCCTGGGCGGCCTGGGAATTCGGCTGCGTGTCCTGCGCGGTCTCCTGCTGCCTGGGGCTGAGGGTCACCGACTCGATGCGGAACGGCAGGATGCCGACGCTGCGCGCGTTGATCTGCCAGGTCTCGCGCGGCTGATCCTCGTTGTCCGTCCAGGGTTCGCGCTCCATGCGGCCGACGACCAGCACGCGCATGCCTTTCTGGTACAGGTCCTTCCAGTGCGCGGCGTCGCGGTGCCAGATTTCCACCGGCGCCCAGAAGCCGCCGCGATCCTCGAAGTCGCCGCCCTTGGTGGGGACGGGGTTGTCGAAATACACGTTCAGCCGCAGCAAGCGCCGCGGTTCGTCGTTGCCGTTGGGAAACTCCCGGTACTCGGGGGGCGAACCGATGTTGCCTTCGCCAGAAAAATGCGTGCTCATGTTGCAATCTCCGTGGTGGTTGAAATACCCGCACCTGGTCGGCGGCGGGCGCGTGCTGGGGTGCCTGGCGCGATCACCGATCACGCATGGCGGATGGCATGGACTTGAGCCGGCGCAGGTAGGCGTCTTCCGCGTCGGCGGCCTTGCTGGCGCACTCCTGGGCCTGCCTGCCCAAGGTGTGCAACAGGCTGATCTGCATGTTCAGCGTGATGCGCTGAAGCTCGATCGCGTGCAGGTCGGCCAGGAGGTTGACCGGCGTGCTGGTGCTCGCCATCAGCTCCTGCCACAAGGCGACGCCCATGGCCGAGCGGTCGTGCTTGCGCCAGCGAAGAAACGCCGTGCCTGCGCCAGTGGTCTGCTGGGCCAGCTCGATTGAGAGCAGGTGGAAGGGATGCCCGACGGCCTGTGGCAGCACCTGTCGCTGCGCCAAGCCAATCAACTCGTCGCGCATGGCGAAGCACTGGCTGGCCCAGGCCTCCAAGTCCCCTTTACCTTTAAAGGGCTTTAAAAGGCCTTTTAGAGAGCCTGCGTGTTCCAGCCGCATGAAGGCGGTCTGTTGCAGCGGGCGGAAGTAGCGGGTGTCGCGGTTCGGGTCGCTCATGGCTGCGCGTCCTCGTCGGCGGCGGCCTCGGGTGCCTCGGTGGTGGCAACCTCGTCGGTGGGCGATGCGGCTGCGGCAGGACCGTCACCGCGCTGCTGCAGGCCACGGCGCACGATGGGCGGCGCAAACTTCGAGCGGCGCGTGCCTTCCAGCACGTCCTGCGGCAACTCGCCGAACTTCTCCAGCGCCGCCCGGGCTGCGGCGTTCTTCGCGGCGAAGTCGTCGCGGGTGCAGCCCGAGTAGCGGTACTGCTGGGCCAGCGAGAACAGGCTGCGCAGTGCATGGGCGCCTTCGTTGAGCCAGCGTTCGAGCGTCGAGCGATCGATCAGCGCGGTGTGGTGCGCGAGGATCAGCTTGCGGGCGATGTCGTCGTAGTCGGCCAGCAGATACACCGCGGCAAAGCCCAACTGCGCATTGACGAACAGCGGCAGCTTGACGGGCTGCACGTTGAGGTTCTCGCCCAGGGTGAGTGCCGGCGGCACGCTCGCCAGGGCCTGGTCCACCTGCTCGCGCAGCGATTGCAGCGTGGCCTTCGTCTGGTCGAGCTTGTCCTCGATGCGCAGCATCCAGAAGTCGCTGTACGGGTCGTCCTGCTCCGAGCCGCGCCGCATCTTGTTCATCTGGGCGATGTAGCCGTTCAGGCCGACGATGCCGGGTCGCCCCTCGCCGGCGGCGCGACCGTGCCAGATGCGCGAGGCGTGGTGAGTGTGCAGCGTCAGCGACATCGCGCTGCGCAAGGAGCCGAGATTCAGTTGCAGAGGTTCGTTGGTCGTTGCCATGGTGTCCGCTCGTTGTTGGAAAAGAGCGGCCAGCTTCGGCAGGAAGCGGAAGGCAGTCAGTCAACAAACCGAAACCCGCCCGTCCCCGGTTCAGGCCGCGGCGGGTGCATGAGACGCGAGCTATCCCCAGGGGATAGCTCCATGGAGCGCCAAGGAACGCTGCACGCCCGGATCAGCGCGGACAAGGACGATCTCGCGGCAAGCGATCGGGGCTTGGCGTGCAGCGGTTCGACGTCGTAGCCGTCAGTGGAACTATCCCCAGGGGATAGTTCCATGGAGAGCCAAGGAACGCTGCGCGCCCGGCTCAGCCCGGACAAGGCCGATCCCGCCGCAGGCGATCGGGGCCTGACGTGCAGCGGTTCGACGTGTAGCCGTCAGTAGAACTACCCCCTGGGGATAGCTCTGCTGGAAGCCACTGGCATCCACTTCACCGCCTTGCAGGCCCGCTCACTTGCTGGCGAGCAGGTTGCGCAGCCGCTCGATGTGCTGTTTGGCGACTTCTGGCGGCACCGGCTTGCCCTGCGGCTGGGATGGTGGCGGTGCTGGTGGTGGCCGCTCATTCGGCGGAGCGTATGCAGATGGCGCGTCTTTCTTGGCCCAGGCGTTGAACTCGCCATGGATGGCCCGTTGGATGATGCCGAACAGATACCCCGCAGGATTGCGGATGCCGTGGCTGCTGCATCGCGTGGCCCATTCGTCCAGCACGGCCTGCCTCAGCGAGGCATCGACCTGCTGCAACGCCACCCGCGCACCTGTCTGCTGCTCTGCCTTCAGTTCCGCGAAGCGTTTGGGCCATTGGAGGTCGCCCAGCGCGCGCGCCTGCGCTTGTGCGTGCGCGGTAGTACGTACTTCATTAATACGAGTACTACGTACTGTACGGGCCTGCTTCGGATTCCGAAGAGAGGCGTCTGGCGCGGGTTTCGACCCTGCTTCGGATTCCGAAGTGGGGTCGTCAGGATTCCGAAGAAGGCTCGTCGCCCCTTCTTCGGATTCGTGCGTGGCGTCCTCCTGTGGATAACCTTCGTGCGCCCCAACGCCCTGGCTGGCGAGGCGCTCGGCCAGGACTTGCAGCCTCGACGGCAGGGTGCGCCCGGCCAGCATCGGGTCTTCGCCGATTTCCTTGAGGGTGTGCAGGCCCACGATCTGAACGGTTTTGGCCGAGTGGCCGAGCGCGTGGCTGACCAGTTGCAGGTAGTCCGGGTCGAGCTGCATGGCCTCGAACGGCGTCAGGGGTTCGTCGTGCAGCACGTACAGATTGCCGAGGATGCGGCCGGTCCTGGCGTCGCGCCGTCGCCGCACCAGGCTCAGCCACCGGGTCAGTCGCAGCAGCGTCAGGGCTCGCGCCACGGTTTCATGCGAGGCCTGGCCGGCGCAGGGCATCGAGGCCAGCCAGGGCCGCAACTGCTCATAGGTGGGGAATGCGGTCACGCCGTCGTCGTTGAGCATCAGCCGGAACACCTGCCAGGCGTTGCGCTCCAGCGGCGTCAGGCGGCGGTCGAGGAACAGCCGCCGCGGTACGGTCTCGTGCCGATTGCCGCTGAAGAGGAACGCATCGCCGGTCGCGGCCGGTGTCGCAGGTGACGGCACGGGTATGCGCTCGGGAGCGGGTGTTGGCGGGTTGGGGTTGGGCTTGGGCGCAAAGTTCTTCAGCGCCGCATCGAACAGGTCAGCGAGTGCGACGGGGCCATGGCGTGGCGCGGTATCGTCCACGGCCATGGCTCAACCCAGTCCCTGATCGACCCACGACTTGATCGCGGCCCAGACCACCGACAACGGCAAATCCATGCCTTCGGCGAGGTCCATGGCCGCGTCGAGAATCGAGGTCTCGTCCTCCAGGTCCACATTCCTGCTGCTGGTGATGGCTTTCCAGCGCCGCCACAGTTCGACGTCCTGCTTCTCGTCCAGGACAGGGTGACGACCCTTGCGCTTGGGCAGGCCCAGCACCTCACGGCGCAGGGCGACTTCCTGATGGGTCAGGCCATAGAAGCGGCTGACCATCTCCGTGCTGGCCCCCAGGCGCAACATGCGATCGACGGTCGCGATTTCCTTCTCCACGTCCTGCGCCTGCGAGAGCAGACGCCGGAGCACCTCGCGGTTCACGGACACGGAACACCACGAGACATTGGCGTTGGCCAGCACGCTCACCATGGCGGGATGCTTGAGCGCATCCAGCTCGGCCTCGCTGAAGCCCATCGCCTTGCAGCGGCGCAGTTGGCCGTTGCGCAGGTCGTAGAGCGCCTGGGCGATGACGGCCTGATTGAGCGGGTGCGGGGCGGCCATGCGGGTCTCCTTCCTTCATGCCCCAGGGCCTGCGGCACCGGACTCCAGGTCCAGCAGGCGCCGGGCCAGGCGCAGCAATCGGAACAGCTTGACCAGCGCGGTGTCGCTCAAGCGGCGGGTCGCATCGCCTTGGCCGTGCAGCAGCGCCGGCAGTTCGGCGGCAAGCTGCCCGCCGTCCAGATCGGCATCGGTGAAGCTCTGGCCTGCCAGGCTCGCCAGCAATGCCAGCACGACGCGGCCCTGCGGTGATGGGGGCTGTGCGTTGGGATGGCATGCGAAGCCCACACCGTCCGCGCGGTCCTCGATGCACTGATCGAGGCCTGCCTCGCCCGCGATCTCGCGTGCGAACTGCGCGATGTGGATGCGCAGGCGATCGGGCGTGTCCAGGCCCGCGTCGATGTGCCAGACGTCGGAAATCGGGTAGAGACCGCCCGCCTGGACGGGAATGGACTGCAAGACGTTGGCCGAAAAATCGGGCAGCGCATCCCCCAGCTCGTCGGCGACCATCCGCTGAATGGATTGCAGCCGCTCCGTCGTCGGTGCAGGCGAAACGATGTGCCCCTGCAGCAGATCACCAGGAGCAGCCACGGGGCTTCCTGCGGGCGAGCCGTCCGTCCCCGAGCCGCCCTCGCGCTCGCGCGACCCAGGTGTGGTCGCCGGCGTCGGGGCCGATGGGGCCGGCGCGGCGGGCGGGCGTGCCACGGTGCCGGGCTCAGGCAGCGCGGGCGGTGCCGATGGTGGGGTCGGGTCGCTGATCAGGGCGCGATGGCGGCTTTCGGATTCGGTGAGGTCGAGCGCCAGTACGTCGTAGTCGATGCCGAGCAGTTCGGACATCTGGCCGATCAACTCGTCCTGCACGCGCTGGGGGGCGAACTCGTCGGCCTGCGTGTCGAACTGCGACAGCACCTCCTGAAAGAAGTCGTCGAAGTCCTGCACCAGCGTGCGGCCCTTGGCGTAGCGCTCCCACGCGAGCATGCAGGCCTTGCGCGTGACCGACAGGCGTTCGACTTGGTGGCGGCCGAGCCCGCCATAGAGCACGGTCGGGATCGCCGGCAGGAGGTAGCGCACCGCGTCGTTCATGCGGCTGATGTGCGACTGCTGGACTGGGAAGCCGTCGGCAGCGAGCCGGCGCGCCAGCTCCGACTGGCTGAGGGCGGCGCCGCTTTCCTGCTCGTAGAACTCGCGGACTTTCTCGACGCCGAGGGCGCGCTCGATGAACGTCAGGCCCCCGCGCAATTCGTTCTCGGCCAGGTGGCCGGTCAGCATCACGACTTCGCCGCGGCTGGGCCACGGGCGGAACAGGCACGATATGCGGAAGAACCGCTCGTCCTTGGTCTCCGACCACAGTTCGCGCAGGATCGCCAGGCGCGTGTTGCCGCCGTTGCGGATGATGTAGTGGTCCTCGCCCGGGCGCCGGGTGATCGCCGGCGCTGCGTCCAGGCCGCGCTCACGGATGGACGCCTTGATGTCCTCGTAGGCTGGGTTGCGCTTCTTCCTGGGATCGTGGTCGTAGGGGCGCAACTGGTCCAGGGTCACGACCATGGGCGTGTCGGCGATCGGGTCGCTCAAGGCCGAGGTGGACGGGCCGCTGCGCTCGAACCCGGCCGCGAGCAGCTTGCCGGCCATCTGCTGGGAGGTCATTTCAGCCATGGCGGCCTCCCTGCGCTGGGGACCGGGACTCGCGCTCGGCGCGGCGGATCTGCGCGCGGGCGTTGAGGGCGGCCCGGTGGTCGCTGGCCGTCGAACTGGTGTAGATCGCGGCGCAGCCTGCCTTCGTGAATTTGAGGTGGCCGCCTGGCGTGCGCTTGACGTGCCAGCCCTCGCCGACGGCGAACTCGATCAGGGCGCGCAGCCGCTTGTGGCCTCGGGCCAGTTCATGTGCGTTCGCCATGGGGCCTCCCGGTATCAAGAGGAAATGGCGGGCGGCCGGACACGCGAGCCAGTCGGTGCTGCCATTGCGGGAACAGTTCGCCGGCGAGGCCGCGCATGGTGTCGAGCGCGGCGGGGGCGACTCTGCCCGGTGGCTGGCGGTACTCGACGCGATGCACGGGCAGGCCGCGCGTCGCGGCGCGTGGATAGGCTTCGATGGCCGGCACGTCGGCGGCCAGCACGCGGATGCCGGTGTGGTCCTGGAACAGGTCACGCAGGGCTTGCTGGATCAGCCGGGCGTTCGCCGACACCGGGTGGACCCGGTTGATGAGCAGATGCAGCGGCGGCGGCTCGATGCCCAGGTGCCGGTACGGCGCGATGTCTTCCAGCAACTGCATGGTGCCGCGCCGCAGCTCGCGGGCGGCGAGGATTTCCGGGGTGACAGGCGACAGCGCCAAGTCGGAGGCCAGTACTGCCATCTCCAAGGTCACGCTGCGCGCGCCCTGGGTGTCGATCAGCACCAGGTCATAAAGGGGAGCCAGCATCGGCAGCAGGTGCCGCAACCGCAGGCGCCCATCCGGCGCGTGCAGCAGCAAGGTGTTCAGCTCGCCCCGATGGTCGTTGGACAGCACCAGGTCCAGGCCTGTGATGATCGTGCGGGACACGAGCTGGCCGAGGTCGCGCTCGTTGAAGGCCAGCAATTCATAGATGCCGCCAGGCGCGCGGTGGGCCAACTCGTAGTAAGAGGACAAGGTGGGCTGCACGTCGAGATCGAGCAGCAGCACGCGCAGCCCCGCGTCGGCGGCGAGCCCGCCCAGGTTGGCGGCCGTGGTCGTTTTACCGACGCCCCCTTTGGTCGAGACAATGGATACAACCTGCATGGCGTTCTCCGGGTGAGGATGGGAAGTCCGTGGGAGAACGGGTCAGGCCCGGTTGTTGACGCGCTCGGCGATCCACTGGTCGATTTCGATGGAATCCCAGCCGACGGCGCGCACGCCCAGGCGCAGCGCCTTGGGGAACTTGCCGGCGCGCATCAAGTTGTAGAGGTGGGCACGCTTGAAGCCGGACTTCGCTTCGACTTCTTCCAGGCGCAGGATGCGGCGCTCGTTGGGCGGCAGTGCAGGTGTTGGCGACATGGCGGTCACTCCTGAACGCTCAGTGGCGTTTGTTGGCGTGACCTCTATTCAATAGACGCGGCTGCGGAAAGACATTGCCAATGCAATCTCCGCGGCTGCCTAAACAAGCTGGAAAACCTTAGAGGATGGCGCTATGTAGCCGGCGCCTGGCTGTGGCGAACTTGCCGTTCAATGTCCGCTCCGCGATCCCCATGACGCCGTGGTGATGGGCGACCAATGCGCTGACCACGGCCTCCTGCGTCTTGAAGCTGGAGTACGGCGTGCCCGAGGGCGACTGGCCGAGTATCAACTCCAGCATGCCCCCGATGATGTTCAGGTAGGTGGTCTCGGCCCGATCGCTGATCGAGCATTGCGCGCATGCGGGGATCACCGAGGACTGCTTGAGCAGCGCGTCGTGCTTTTCCTGCAACTCGCGAAGCTGACGCTTGGACTGCTCCAAGGCGGATTTGAGGGCCAGCCTTTCGACCAGCATGGCTTGCCCGGTCTCCAGCGAGATGAAGGGATGGGCGATGCGCTCGCTGCGGGAGAAGAGAAAGGCGGGCCGCTGCTCGGGGTAGTGCTGGCGCATCCAGCGCTTCAGATCGACGTGGCGAACGGTGATATCAGGGGAGTCGATCAGTTCGATGTCGCGCATCGTGATGCCGTTCTGCCCGAAGGGCAGTTCCCCATTGAGGATGCCGTCGTAGATGCGGTCGGTATACAGCCGCAGTTCGCCCCAGCGCGGGCAGTCCAACGACTGTGGCAGGTCTCTCGGCGACGAGATCGAGGCCAGGATGACGTGCTCGAATCGCAGCAGCCCGGCCCAGCGTATGGAGGCTTCGATCGGGCGGTAGAACACCTTTGATGTTGGTGCATTGTTGTTCATGCTCCTATCTCCTTCCAGGAGAACTACATGGCCGACTCCTTTGGTGCCAACCTGAAGGTCGGCGTGTTGTCTGTGCATGAAGCGGGTCCCGAGGTCCGCTTCGTCATGGGGCCTGAGTACTTCTCACCGGCTTGTGTTGCAGGTAGCCGTCGTGTGCTCGATATGCAAGAATCCAGTGAGTCGCAAGATGGTCGAGCCTTCGCTGGCAGGCTCGAAAGCGACGCGCACAGTAGCAGCGTCATAAGTAGCGGCGATCTTCGCAAAACCGTTTGGGTATGGCCTGATATGCCAGCGGTTTCACGAGGCGCGAAGGGCTCGCAATCGCTACCCGACGTCCACAAGGACGCGGTGAAACCCCAGCCTGTCATGCTTGTCCAGCATCCTGATATAGCGACAAAGAATCGCGCGCTGACGCGCCACGGCTAGGGTGTGCGTTCTTCCCGCACGACTTGTGCGGACGAGCTACGCAATGCGCGGCGCATGCGGCTCGTAGCTGACATCCGAACTGAGCCAGCACCGAGAGAATCGGCCTGGACGTCATCGCGGTACTGGTGCGGGTGCCGAGAGCAGGGACAGGCGCCAGTTCGAGACCGTCGCTGACGACGTTGTGACGAGTGTGGGGCCGGTGTGCTGAGTGCGGGTCTATGGACGCCAGTGGAACTCTTTGGACGATCTTGTTGGCGGGGGTGAAAAACTAGGCTACAATCTAGGTCTTCGCTGGCCACCTCGGCGAAGAAAGTGTTCGGGAAACAACGACTTACGCGCCTAGTAAACGTCTCGTTTCCCGCTCCAAATTATGATCTACAGACATCCACTGACGTCTGTAAGTTCTTGATTAAAGGGGCTTTCGCCCCTTTTTTCATTCCAGCGAACGCCACTGGAATCCACCTACAGCCAACGTTTTTGAGTCCCCAAATGAGGCATCAAAATACGGGTGGAACAGATGCCGGATAGTTGCTGGAGCCAGGCGGGAGTCACGACGAGCATTGGCCCTAAGTCGCAACTTGGGAGCTCGAAATGGCACTCTCCGACCTGACCGTCAGGCAAGCCAAGACGATTGGCAAGATCTACACCCTCACCGACACCTGCGGACTTGGCCTCAGGATTTCAGCCGCTGGCGGAAAATCGTGGCAGCTGCGCTACTACTGGCTAGGTACGCAAAAACGCATCATACTGGGGCGCTATCCACAGGTCAGTCTCCGTGAAGCGCGCATCCTGCGTGACCAAGCCCTGGCCCTCGTGGCTAAAGGCATCAATCCTTACGTCGACCGCAAGCAAAAGCAGCACGCGATCAAGCTTGCTTCCAATTACTCCTTCAAGGCCGTCTTCGATGCCTGGTTCACCCATCGCAGTAAAGAACTGAAGGAAGGCAGGAATACCACTCTCTCGCAGATCAAACGCATCTTCAAAAAGGACGTACTGCCCAGCCTTGAGAAGATGTCGATCTACGACATCCGCCGCCCCCAACTCCTGGGCGTCGTAGCAAGAATCGAACAACGGAAGGCTCTCACCACTGCGGAAAAGGTGCGCACTTGGTTGAGACAGCTGTTCCGCTATGCGCTCGTCACCGTAGAGGGGCTGGAGACCAACCCAGCCACGGATCTGAGCGTGGTGGCTGAACCCAAACTGCCGGTGGCCCACAATCCATATCTACTGCTGCCAGAAATACCGTACTTTCTCCAAAAACTCAGGCAATACAATCCGCGCGGTTGGCAAACCCAGCTCGGGATCAGGCTACTGTTTCTGACTGGCGTACGTACTGGCGAGTTACGCCTGGCGACACCAGATCAATTTGATCTGGATCGTGGCCTATGGGTCATTCCCCCTGAAATCGTCAAGCAGCTTCAACGCAAATTGCGCAAGGCCAGCAAACACCCGCAAGACATACCGCCCTACATCGTGCCGCTGTCCATCCAGGCCATCGAGATCGTGCGCTACATCTTGGGCGCTATGCGGCCCACACAACACTACCTGCTGGCACACCGCAGTGACCTCAACAAACGCATTAGCGAAAATACGCTCAATAGCGCCTTGCGTCGGATGGGTTACGCGGAGCAGCTGACCGGCCACGGCATCCGAGCCACCCTTTCAACAGCCCTGAACGAGATCGGTTATCCACCAAAATGGGTAGATGGCCAGCTATCCCATGCCGATCCAGACAAGGTAAGTTCCGCCTACAACCATGCCAGATATGTGGAACCGCGCCGCCGCATGATGCAAGACTGGGCTGACCGCCTAGACCTGCTCGAACAGGGCGAAGTGCAAGCCGCGAGCGCACATCTGACCATTCGCATTGACGGAGTGCCAGCGATGGCGGAAACAGGGAACGAGGCTCTCCTACCCATCGGACCTATTCCATCCAGCACCCCACCCATAGCCGCTACGCCTATTATCGTGACCACGAACAATGGCGGAAATACATTCCAGCGACTACCGCAGGTGCCGCCGGCTCCAACTCATACCCCCGAACCGAAAGTCTCCACAATCCAGCGTGAACGTGAGGAAATGCTGGCGATCTATGAGTCACCGAATAATCTGCCGGTTCCACTGTTCGGCAGGCTGGCCGGGAAGTCCAAGGATCAGATCAACCGCGAGTTGAAGGCCGGCAAGCTGCTGGCCGTCAGCTTGGGCAACCGGGGACAACGCGTTCCCGACTGGCAGTTGGTGCCGCTCAAGCACAATCTGGCTCAGACACTCATGAACCTGTGCCCACACGCAGACTCGTGGGATCTGTACCGCATGCTGACGACTCCGCTTTCTGACCTGGGCGACCGCGCGGCAATTGATGCGGTCACGCCGACCAACGTGCCCGCCACCATCCAGACCATCCTGGGTGTGTACCTTCATACAGCGAAGCCCATCGAGGCCGCTGTCATGTGACCTATGCACGGAGAGCCATGCGGAGCAGTCGGCGGGAGGATACCGTAGCGCTAACCACGGTATTTGCCTTTACCTCTCCTGAGCAAAGTGGCCCCGCGCGGTTCCCGGCATTGTACTCCTGCCTGCACGATCAACTTTCGCGCCAGCCGCATCCTGGAGGTTGCTATACTTCGCACAAGGAGATGGCATACCTCCACCCCAGATGCAAGGTCTGGGAAAACTGCACTTCCAAGATGCTGATGATGCCTGCAGATCCTGATCAAGGACGTTGCAGGCCGTCGCCCGCCGCGCCCGCTGATCTGTGTACTCCACTTGCAGGTCGCGTAGATGCATACGGAAAAAATCTTCTGGTCAACCGAGACCAGGTGCCTTCGCCTTTCATGTGGGCGTCGTGCATCTATCGGACATCACGAGCAGAGCGGGTGTGGCGGCGATGCATGACCATGTACCGGCTTCACGCCATGACCAGTTGGACGGCGGTACCGGGCAGCGTCTGCTGTCCACGTTGATGCAGCTGGATGATCACCTTGGCCGACTGACGTATCTCCTGGCTCTACAGTCGCAGAAGTCGCCCCTGCAGACGTGGTATGCAGATATTACGCCCCTTCAGCAGCGCAGGCTGGCGCAAGATATCCAACGTCTGCATGGTGCCATGAGCGATATCCTTGGCCGCCACGGACTAGCCATTCCGCCTCCTTCAGGAAGCGTTCTACAGGCGTGCTGTGAAGCCGTACACCAGGCAGTAGCCGCGGTGGAAGCACTAACGCCCGGGAGTCAGGCCGCAAGAGTTCGATCGTCTGATGATACTGAGGCGGAATTACGCCGCATTATTGCGCACTTGCTAGCACCGCTGGACGAGATGCTGCGCCCGTTGGAACAGCACGACGCAAACTTCCACTCGGATGACCGCAATCTCGAATACCTATTCAGTATCGCGCGAGCACACGGCCTGTCCGACTTTTATGCACCCTTGACGGCTCTTGCTGATCACGAGTCGGCACCTGGCCTGGTCATCGCCATGCTCGGCTTGTCCAACGCGGGCAAGTCTTCGCTGATCAACCGCCTGGTCGGGGTGCAACTGCTGCCGGTGGGTGTGATGCCCACCAGTGTCGTTCCCGTTCATATCTCCTATGGGGCCCGCGCTTGCGGAGTGGTGCGTCTGTCTAATTCCGTGTCGGAGCCGGTCATGCCAGGCAGGCTGGCGGCATTCGCATCCGATCGCTACAACCCCGGCAATGAGAAGCTGGTGGAGCGGCTGTCCTTCGAGCTGCCGTCGCAGCACCTTGCCGACGGCATCGTTCTGATTGATTCGCCGCCCTGGGCACCTGGAATGGATCCTCCCTTGTGCGACGTCGCACTGGTGGTAATTGACGCCACCGGGCCGCTGACCATGAGCGAGATCCCATTGGTAGACGCATTGACTGAGCAGGGCTCCCAGGCGATCGTGCTACTGAACAAAGCTGACCGACTGACCGACCAGCAGCGCTGGGACATTCTTGGCTATGTCCTGGAGCATCTTGGAACGCGGCACGAGCAGCAGCCTACGGTTTTCCTGACCAGTGCTGGCGATGAGGACTCCGCGCTTTGGCACGATTGGCTGCAGCGAGGATTTGCCCCCTGCCTCGAGCGCCGCGAGGCGCTGCGGCAGACATCACTCCATACCAAGAGAGCACATCTGTCGAGGGCCATGGCCCTCCGCTTGGCGCGACTCAACCGCACGGACTCCAGCCCCAACACAGAGACATCGCATGAAAACGAGGCCATCTTGCTGGCGCAGCGCGAAGGTCTCGATCTACTCGCCACTGCATCACAATCAATGGGTGATTGCGACCTGGAAGCACACATACAAGCCGCTCGCATCATCCGCCAAGTGGTGAATAACGCTGCAGAGCTGGCATGGAGCAGTGGAGAGACCACGCTTGAGCTCGCACCGATGTTTGCAGCATCTGCTGAAGCGCGCATGACGAGCGTGTGCCATGAAGTTATGAGAGAACTGGAGCTTCTCGCCCTGCAATGTAGCGACTTGCTGGCACGAACTCCGGGCCCCCAGTTCCGCTGGCATGTGGCAGACCTGGATACGGCGCCGACCTTCGATCCGGGGAACTTGCCACAGACTGAAGCTATTGCTCGTCCTTGGTCAGCAAGCCTGGGACCATGGGCGTTTCGGTGGCACCTGCGATGGTCCTTGTCTCGCGATCAGCGCCTACTCATTGGGCTGGAGGCGGCACTGGGCGAGGATCTGAAGCAGCTCCAAGACTGGCGCCAACGGGCACTGGTGGATTTGTCCAACGCCTTTTCCCAAGCCTGCGCCGGCCGTTGCGAGGGAGCGGCACGGATCGGCATTGATCTGGCTGGCCTCCAGGCGCGTTATCACTCGATTGCAAGCAATGCCTGAAGGACTGCCGGTACACCATCGTGCGGTGAATGTAGACGGAAGCGTGCTGGAAACGCTTTGGCCTTCGGCAAACCCTCACTGTCCAGCTTGCATTGCGGCGCAAGGTGCTGGCGCACACTATTTCGACAAGGTCTTTGCCCCAAACGCACCGACCGCCACAATCGCAAAATTGATCTCTGAAGATCTGGGGTTTTGCAGCCGACATGGCCGTGTATTGGCGGCGGATGCGAAGCACGCGAAGGCCGTCGCACAGAGTTTTCGCGCAGCTACCGAAAGGATACTGCCGCTGCTTCACCAGTCGGTAACCGACGAACGCTGCGAGCGCCTGTTCTTTCGCTCTGCCCGCCGCTGCCCGGCTTGCTCGGCGGAAGAAGCCGCAGCGGCCAAGGCATTGACACCTATCCGCAAGCGGTGGATGCAGACGATGGAGCCCCTCGGCACAGTAGCACTGCTATGCGAACCGCACTTCCAGATGTTTACTGCGCAGCTGCCGGTAGAACCGCGTGGACATGCCATTCGGCAGTACCTTGATGTACTGGCGATAGCCAATCAGGATATGGAACGCGCGCCGGATGCGGGATTGCCTCGCGCTCTAGCCCTCCTGGGCTATGCCTCCGTCCCGCATCAGACGGACGCGCTCCAGCGCGTCAACGGCGGTGATGCTCACATGCCGATTGAGGATATCCTGGACAATCCGGATGTTTGTCCGATCTGCGAAGCGATGGGCGCGGCGCACACCCACTGGCTGGAAGGGCTTCGGTGGGCGGTCGAGAACGAGGCGGCGGGATGCTTGTGGCTATTCGCACCATGCTGCAAACACCATGTGTTCGACGCGAGTCAACTAGGGCGACCCGATTGGCTCGCACGCATTGCAGCCCTTGCGCTTTCGGGAATGGCTGAGCAGTCGCGCCAGCAACTGGCGAACATCATCCGCATATTGGCCCTTGCGGATCAGCCCCGGCCAAGCTGGTACAAACCGCGCCACCGACGCCGCAAGGCCTCAAACTCAACCGGGTTGCATCTCGCCAAGGACAAGCGTTTTGTCTTACGTTGTCAAGGGTGCGAGGCAGAGGCCGTCGCCCTGGAGCAAGCTTCGGCGGCCTTCCTCGACCTGATGCACCATACACGCTACCGCAACCTGTTGGCGCATGGATATGGCCTATGCCTGGATCATCTGGTGCACGTCCTGCCGGTCGCATCGCCCAACCTGATTCGACCGTTCCTGGGCCAACTACACACGAATCGACTGGAGGCTTTGCGTAATGCTCTGGCGGATCCATCCGGCGCCCCTGGCCGCGAACGTGATGCCGTGCGGCGTTTCCGGGGTTGGTCCGTTGCCCATCAGCACGCATGAATAAAAGACATGCCGACAGCGATGAATACGTTTTGTGCAAGCTACAATGATCCATAGGAGATGGCATTCCTCCGCTCTTGGCGCCATACCAAGGGAAATCGCCGGCCGGCTGATGATGCCTACAGACCTGATGATCCGGGTGTGTAGCGCTGTCATGACAAGGTGCAACGTCTCTCGCATACCAGTCAACGCCACCGAATGCAGCTCGGGCACGTTAGCTGGCGAACTTGCGAGTGCAGTGCCAGGCGGTCTCTCTGCTTCCGGATCTTCCAACACACCGTAACCGGTTGTATTGCAAGAGGATTGCCATGGGTTCATCTATCTCTTCTTCGTCTATTGTCGAGGCACTGCGCCCGCTTGTTGTAGATTGCGGCTCGACGCTGAATTTGCAGTTCTGGGACGGCCGCAGTGAAACTTTAGGCAGCGGCACTGCTGCCGTCACGTTGCACTTCCCCACGCCAAGCGCGGCACTGAGGCTGATTCCGCCCGATCTCGGAGCGCTCGCTCAAGCCTATATCCAAGGCGACATAGACGTTGAAGGGCCAGCACAGGATGTTGTTCGCACGGCGATCAAACTCGCAAGCGCGAGCAGCACAAAGCAGCGTGTCATCAGCCGCATTATCGGCTGGCGCGTCCGGCGACATACCCCGGACAGCGACAAGAGGGCTATTGCCCACCATTACGACGTCTCCAACGAGTTCTATCGTCTGTGGCTCGATAAGCAGATGGTCTATTCCTGCGCCTACTTTCCGACGGGCTCGGAAACCCTAGAGCAGGCCGAGGAAGCTAAGCTCGATCTCATCTGCCGCAAATTGCAATTAAAGCCTGGCGATCGCTTCCTCGACATCGGATGTGGCTGGGGGGCATTACTGCTGTGGGCGCAGCGCCACTACGGCGTAAAAGCCACTGGCGTGACCCTCAGTGAGCGGCAGTTCGAGTATGTGCGCGAGCGTGTACGCGAACTAGGCCTGGAAGATTCGATCGATGTACGCCTACAGGACTATCGCCACATCCCGGGTGAAGGCATATTCGACAAGATCGCGTCAGTGGGCATGTTCGAGCACGTCGGTGTCCAAAATCTGCCCGTGTACTTCGGCACCATCCAGCGCCTGCTAGCCGATGACGGCCTTGTGCTGAACCATGGTATCGCCACGCGCGCGGGGGATGAATCTGTGCGGGATAGCGCCAGTGAATTCATCGACCATTTCGTATTTCCCGACGGAGAACTACCCACGATAGCCCAGGCCGTTGAGGCAATGGAGTCTCAGCAGCTTGAGGTGTTCGACGTCGAGGGCTTGCGCCCGCACTACGCTCGAACGCTGGCGCACTGGGTGGAGCGCCTTGAAGCAAACCGCGATGAAGCCATCAGGTTGGTCGGAGAACAGACCTACCGCGTCTGGCGAATCTACATGGCCGGCAGCGCCCAGGCGTTCGAACTCGGCTGGATCTCAGTTCACCAGCTGTTGGCCGCCAAGCGCACGGTCAGAGGGTTTTCACCTCAGCGCTGGGGCCGTAGCCATATGCTCCCTGCTGCCACCGATGCCCTTCAGCATGAGCGGCATGCATGACAAAGCACGCCACCACACTGAGTGGTGGCGGCCAACCAACGGCGGCACTTCACCGGCACCCGATCTTGAGATGGATACCTTGCACGCACCTTCTTAAGTGGCGCGGGCCGGCGCGCATAGGAAGGGGATGGCGTAGTGGGCCTTGAGAGCCCCCTGCGCTGCCCATTCCTCAGATGCAGCCATGGCTGCGGAAAAATACCCCGAGCCCGTACAAAGTGCGAGGGATACTCAGGAGGTAAATCGTCGCTTATTCAACACAGTGGTATCAGGTCGTAACTCGTAGACGAGCAGCTCACCAGTGGCTATCTCAGTGCTGATAATGGCCTCGGGCGACAGCTGATCCAGAACCATCACCAAAGCGCGCAGGCTGTTGCCGTGGGCCACGATCAGTGAAGCGTCATTGCGCATGACCGCCGGCAGGATCCTCTGGAGATAGAACGGCAGGACACGGGCAGCGGTATCCCGCAGGCTTTCACCCCCGGGCGGCGCCTCATCATAGCTGCGACGCCACCGTTGAACCTGTGACTCACCCCAGTGCGCACATGCCTGATCTTTATTCAGCCCCGTCAACTCGCCGTAATCACGCTCATCGAGCGCCGCATCCGAGGTAATCGGTAAGTTAGGACGGCCAAGATCGTATGCAACACGCTCAGCCGTCTCGCGGGTGCGTATCAATGCCGAGCAAAAGATCCAATCGATGGGCAGCCCGATGTTGCGTAGGCGCACGGCGACTGCCGAGGCTTCAGCCAGGCCCCGAGCGGTCAGCGCCGGATCGCGCCAGCCGGTGAATCGGTTGTCAGCGTTGTATTGGCTTTGTCCGTGGCGGACGAGTGCAAGGTAGCGCCCCATACTCATTGCGCCATCTCCATACGCATTAATGATGATCCCAATAGCCAGTATGACGAAGCAGGCGACTAACCTCTCCAACCACCCAACCACAGCAGGCATCGGCCAGCACCCAAGGCACGACAATGAGTATGGCCCCCAGCCCCTCCAGCAATACCGCTTTGAAGCAGTCACGTCCCATAGTCGTAGCCAATCTCGGCTTTGATCTCGCTAATAGCCAAACCCCTCATACAGCTGTAGGTCTCGTAATTTCCACCAAGAAAGCCCTAATCAGGACTGTCCCTCGCAGAACTCATGTTTGAGTCAGGGAATATCCCTGATCAGTTGCGCACGCGCGGAGGCGAAAAATGAACCGATCTAACAAAGCAGATAAATCTGTATTGGCGTGCCGCAATAGGTATGTCGTCATCACCGCGGAATCTCCGGCGAGCGGGCGAATCACCACTTCAGAACGCCTACATAGGCCAAACCTCGTTGACGTAGTGAAGCCAATACCATAGCCGGCGCTGACCAACGTGAGCATCATATCCAGAGAGGAAACATGCTCAACAACATTTGGCTCCACTTCCAACGGACGAAGCAGGCGCTCCAATTCACGACTATACCCTTCACACATCTGGGGATCACATAGCACCAGCGGATAATGCTTCAACTCGTGTAGAGGTACGTCTCTATACACAAGTAGCGGATGTCGCGCAGGTACGATCAGTACCAATGGTTCCCGCCAAACCGGCTCAGCAATTATGTCGCCACCAACATCTGCCGTATGCGCGAAACCAATCGCTACGTCACCGGATCGCAGTCCCCGTAGCTGTTCAGCCAGAGGCATCTCCGACATTCGTATCTCAACATCAGGATCCTCCTTCCGGCATAGTGCTAGAAACTCAGATAATTGCGGCCCCACTGCGCCATCAGATATCGCGATTCGTATGCTTCCTCGGAAGCCAGCCGCGACCGCTGTCACATTATCTCGCGCCTGTTCAAGAATAATGAATATCCTGCGGACGTCTTGTAAAAATGTAGTTCCTGCGGACGTCAATAGAGTACCTCGTCTATTTCTGTCAAACAGAACTACTCCCAGTTCATCCTCTAGCTCTTTAATAGATCTCGACAAGGGGGACTGTTCAATATGCAAGCGTTCAGCCGCCCGAGTGAAATGGAGTTCTTCTGCAAGCGCAATAAAGCAACGAAGATGTCGCAATTCCATTAGAGCTTCCAAAATTTCGGGGCAAGGCCGCCGCTGCATCCCACCCTGCAACCTATGAGGAAAACTCGGGAGCCGCCACTCGCTGTGGAGGCAACTCAAGAATCAAACGCCCCACTAGCGAGTGACTGTTGCACCTATTTCCACACAAACCGCACGGAACCTTAATCTATAAAATCCACCACATCAGAAAACCGAATTCAGGCTTGACGCAAAGACTGAGACATTAATCTTCCGTGACCCCGATCGTGCCGAATTCAATCGGCGTACGAGAATAGAAGACCCGTAAACCGGGCTCCAAGCGCAGCCTCTCCAAAAAATCATCACACTCACTCGCCGAAACGGCCATCACAACCTCGACCGGCTGATCGGCCAACTCGAAAAACCTCGCAGAATGCAGGCGGTGATGAGCGCCAATGCCTTCTTGGGCTGTAAGAACCGTCGCCCCCTGGATTTCCATGGACTTGGCAAGCTCTATTAACCACTGATGAACTGGACGATGCTCGTGGGTGTAACTTTGGAGCGTATAGAAGGTCAGTTGATAGCCTTTCATGATGTCACCATCCCGAAGCGTTTTCCATTGCGTCGTCATAGCGATTCACCCTTGAGTTAGATACTGAACGAGCCCAATACCGACCAGGACTAGGGCAATGGAACCTGCCACATGAAGGCCGATCTGCAGCGCCGCAAAAGCCAATTCTCGCTGCTGCAATAGCGTACTGACCTCAAGAGAGAACGTGGAGAACGTGGTCAACCCTCCCAAGAAGCCTGTGATAATCGTTAGGCGCCATACAGGGGGCAGACCACCGTGGCCGGCGAAAAATTCGTTCGCCAAGCCAATCAGTAGACCTCCCATCAGGTTCGCAGCCAAGGTCCCCAGCGGAATCGTTGGCCATATGCTGTTCATCTCCATACCCAATATCCAGCGCAATAAGGCACCCAGTGCCGCGCCGATCGAAATACCGATCACGGCGGGGATCATGAATGACTCCACGCAAAAGGAAGGGACGGATACTCGTAGAATGAGGGAAAGGCATTGAAGCTGCAGATCGTTTTCATAAGGCCTGAAAATGTGGATTCGAGGCCTGAAACGGAATCCGAGCATTGCCTGCGGTTCCCGTTCAGGAACTTGCAGGCATCATCAGCCGAAGAGGTTTCGGCGGTTTATGGAGAATGCCATCTCCGAGAAAAAGCTACTGCCAGTACGGTATAGTTTAGCAATGGTGCTTCCTCCGCGCAATGTAAACATTCTCAGGCATCGTCACCAGTCTGGCCTCATCTCGGGAATGATGTTACAGTGGTAATCAGACGGAGATGGCATTCTCCCCTAACTGTCAGCAGACAGGCTGACTAATAATGCCTACGCGTTCCTGAACCGGAACCCGTAGGCATTTTTGTGCGTGTTGCGGTTCGGGCATGAAGACCTTTCATGACAAGGTGACCCATGCACAACAGCTCCTGCGCCATCACTGATCTGGCTGCCAACGAAATCCTAGATTCGCGCGGCAACCCCGCGCTACAAGTTACTCTCACGCTCGAAGATGGAACCACTGCCGTCGCAGGGGTACCTTCGGGGGCCTCTACCGGCGCCTTCGAAGCCCACGAGTTGCGCGATGGTGATAACACGCGCTTCGGTGGCAAGGGTGTGTGGCAAGCCGCTGCCCACGTTACCGATACTATCCTCGAAGCCCTGCGGGGCATGCGCGCTGACTCCCAGCGCGAGATCGACACTCGGTTGATCGAGTTGGACGGCACCGAGTCCAAGTCTCAGTTGGGTGCCAATGCAATTCTGGGTGTGTCGCTGGCGTGCGCGCGGGCCGCTGCGGCCTTCCACGGCCTGCCGCTCTTCCAGTACCTGGGCGGATCCGATGCCCACATACTGCCCGTCCCGATGTTCAACATTCTCAACGGTGGTAAGCACGCCACGCACGGGCCGGATTTCCAAGAATTCAAGCTTGTGCCGCTGGGGGCGCCCACCTTCGCGCAAGCACTGCGATGCGGAGCTGAGGTCTACCACGCTCTGCACGACCTGCTGGTCGCCAAAGGGCTGTCCGCGAACGTAGGCGACGAGGGAGGCTTCGTACCGGAGCTGCCCAGCAACGAAGCCGCCATGGGCCTGATGATGCAGGCAATCGAGCGCGCAGGATACAAGGCGGGGGAGGATGTCTGCCTGGGCCTGGATCCTGCAGCCACCTCGTTCTTTGCCGACGGGCGCTACCGCCTGGAACGCGACAAGCTCGATCTGGATTCGGCAGAAATGACGGCCTACTGGGCAGAGTGGGTGGATCGCTACCCGCTGGTCTCACTCGAAGACCCGCTCGCCGACAATGATTGGAGAGGATTTGCACACCTGACATCGGTGCTGGGCGAACGTGTGCAGGTCGTGGGCGACGATCTCTTCGTCACCAACCCGCGCTTCCTGTCCCGAGGGCTGGCCGAGCACTGCTGCAACAGCATCCTGATCAAGCCCAACCAGATCGGCACAATCACAGAGACCCAGGGCACCGCCCGCATGGCTCTGCGCGCAGGGTACACCTGCATGGTGTCACATCGCTCGGGCGAGACACTGGACACCAGCATCGCGGATCTCGCCGTCGCTCTGAACTGCGGCCAAATCAAGTCCGGCGCGCCGGCGCGCGGCGAGCGCGTCGCCAAATACAACCGGCTGATGGAAATCGAACGCCAACTGGGTGCAAGCGCCACATTCGCGGGGAAGACGGCCTTTCCACGGTTTGGGCAGACACATGCAAATGCCGCGGTCTCCCGACCCGACAAGCTCCAAGGCCGAGAGAGCACTCCATCACGGGGGCTACCAGCCTAAACCAACCTGGAAGAACAAGAAAAGGAGCACCATCATGATCACTTTCAGCGTGCTGTATCCCGGGCCACAAGACGGCGTGTCCCGTGAACAGGCCGAGGTGCCAGAGTTCTTCACCGATCTGAATCTGGATCAGATCATCGGCCACATCACCGCAAAAAAAGGCGAATACAACCTGCAACCTTTCTTCTATCGCTCCCTGGATGAGGCGGATAGCGTGGCCTACCGGCAAGAAGTCATGCACGACCTGGAACGGCCCGCCCTGTATACCTCCTTGATGACTTTCGCCACACAACTGCAAGCGATGCGTGCACGCCTCACACAGGCTGCGAAGCTGTACTACCCCTTGCAGAAACAAGCGTGGTTTCTGTGCGCAACCGAACAATACTACGAAGCCGTCCAGGCCCTGGCGCAAGACCTTGGAAAACTGGAATTTACCTCCCGCGGCATGCAAGCGCTAAAAGCCCATGCAGACAACTACACGCAGGGCGCGAATTTCCAGACACTGGTGGCAGATGCAAAGGCCGCCCGCAGCGCCCTTGCATCGATCCGCTACTGCATCCACATCAAGGGCGACACCTTCACAGTGCTTGAGTACCAAGGCGAAAGCGACTACAGCGCCGAGGTTTCCGCCACGTTCGAGAAATTCCGTCAAGGGGCAGCGAAAGATTACCGAGTTAAATTTCACGATCTGCCGGATATGAACCACATCGAAGCCCAGGTGCTGGAATTCGTGTCCAAGCTGTTCCCGGAGGTGTTCACGCAACTGGATATCTTCTGCCAGCAGCATCAGGGCTACCTGGATGAAACGCTGGCTGTTTTTGATCGCGAAGTCCAGTTCTACACCGCCTACCTGGACTACATGAACACCTTGCGTGGCAAGGGGCTGGATTTCTGCTATCCCGAAGTGGGTCGTGTGAACAAGACTGTGTTTGCTCAAGACACCTACGATCTTGCCCTGGCCGACAAACTCCTGAACCAGGGCAAATCCATCGTGCGCAACGATTTCAGCCTGTGCGACAAAGAGCGCATCTTCATCGTGTCCGGGCCCAACCAAGGGGGCAAGACCACCTTCGCCCGGACGTTCGGCCAGTTGCACTATCTGGCGAACCTGGGGCTGCCGGTGCCCGGCAACGCTGCCAGGCTGTTCCTCTATGACCGACTCTTCGCGCACTTCGAGCGCGAGGAAGACATCCGCAATCTGCGTGGCAAGCTGGAGGACGATCTCGTGCGCATCCACCGCATCCTGCAGGGCGCGACACCCGACAGCATCATCATTATGAACGAGATCTTCACGTCCACGACCCTGCAGGACGCATTGTTCCTGGGTAGTCGGATCCTGGAGCGAATCGTCCAGCTGGATCTGCTGTGCGTCTGTGTCACCTTCATCGACGAGCTCGCGCACCTGAGCGACACCACCGTCAGCATGGTGAGCACCATCGTGCCCGACGACCCCGCACAACGAACCTACAAGGTCGTTCGTCGGCCTGCGGACGGAAAGTCCTATGCGCTGTCGCTGGCCCATAAATACCGCATCGAAGCCCACGACCTGGAAGAGAGGCTGCCATCATGAAAGCATTCCTCATGTATCGTGACCGCGATTTTGACCTACACACGCCCCTGCCATGGAATGAGCCAGACTTGGTGCAGGATCTAGAGCTGGAAACGCTGCTGCACGCGATGGCACAGGAAGACGAATTCCTGTACAAGGTCTCCCGCACCGCGTTGCTCGCGGGCTGTAGCGAACCGGACGAGGTCCTGTACCGGCAGGCCGTGCTGCAGGACTGCCTGGATCATCCCGACGTCGCCCGCTCGCTATATCAGCTTGCCGTAGACACCATCGAAGCCGAGCATAAGAACTACTGGGGGCTGGCCCACTATCCAAGTGGCGTCCTGCATCACTCCGTCGAAGTCATGACGTTACTGGCGACGGCGCTCAAGCAGCTGCGCGCTATCGCTGATGCCCAGGCCAGTACGTTTTCCTCCGAGGGCTTTCGCCGGTTCTTCACCATGCTGCAGCACGAACTGGGAGACGACTACTTTGAGACCATCCAGACGCATCTGAATACACTGAAATTTCGCCACGGCGTGCTGATCAGCGCCCGCTTGGCGGAAGACAACTGCGGGGAAGACTATGTCCTGTGCACACCAAAAGCCCCGCCACACAGCTGGTTGCTGCGCACCTTCGGCAAGAAGCCGCCTTCCTACTCATTCACCCTGGCACCACGCGACGAGAATGGGGCAAGAGCCCTCTCGGAGCTGGGTGACCGGGGCGTGAACCTGGTGGCTAACGCACTGGCGCAATCGACCGAACACATTCTCAGCTTCCTTCTCATGATGCGCACGGAGTTCGCCTTCTACGTCTCGTGCCTGAACCTGCGCGAACAGCTGGCACAGAAGGACGAGCCGGTCTGCTTTCCACGGCCTTCACCCGCCGGGGAGCGAACCCTAACCTGTCGTGGCTTGTATGACGTCTGTCTGACGCTGCATCTACCGCAGCGCGCAGTGGGCAACGATCTCAATGCCGATGGCAAGATCCTGTTCGTCATCACCGGCGCCAACCAGGGTGGAAAGTCCACGTTCCTGCGCAGTGTGGGACTCGCACAACTGATGATGGCCAGCGGCTTGTTTGTCCCGGCCGAATCGTACGCCGCCAACCTGTTCCGCGGCTTGTATACGCACTACAAGCGCGAAGAGGACACCAGCATGAACAGTGGCAAGCTCGACGAGGAACTCGCACGCATGAGTGCCATCGTGGATCACATCCAGCCCGACGCCCTCATCCTGTTCAACGAATCCTTTGCCGCCACCAACGAACGGGAAGGTTCGGAAATCTCCAGCCAGGTTACGCACGCCCTGCTGGCGCATCGGATCAAGGTGTTTTCAGTCTCGCACCTGTACGAATTCGCCCGCGTCCTGTACGAGGAACACCGGCCCGACGCGACGTTCCTGCGGGCGCACCGCGACGAAGGCGGCCAGCGCACGTTCCGGCTGGAAGTGGCTGCGCCGCTTGCCACCAGCCACGGCGCGGATCTGTACGAAAAAATATTCGGCGCAACCACGCCTGGCGACGGTATCCCCCAGGGGCCAGCTGGGCAGGATGCGCCGCCAGCCGACCCCTTGCCCGAAGAAGCGATCAAGGGCGCCTGATCCGGCGATCGACGGCCAGGAAAACCGGCACGGCGGCGAGCTGCACCGCCAGGCAAAACAGGACGGCCAAGTCGACGGACTGGCCGTATAGCGCTCCGATGGCGACGCTGCCGCAAAACCAGAACACGCCGTAGCCGGCTGTGAAGGCACCGAAGGCCGATGCCCGGATGCGCCCAGAAACCATGGGCGCCACCGCTGCCGGAATGATGGACTCGTGTACGCCCATACCCAGCCCCCAGAGGCAGGCCCCCAGCAGCGCGCCCCAGAACCCACCCAGGAAGACCAGTGGCGCAAAGCACGCGGCCGCCAGCGTCAGCACGATGAGCACGCGGAATCCGTAACGGTCGAAAAGCCGCCCGCACACGGGCGCGGCAGCACCGCCCGTCCCCATGGCAACGGCATAGAAAACGGCGATCCACTGGCCGGGCACGGCGTGGCCGTGCGCGAAGTGATAGGCAATGAGGGGATAGTCGGCAAACCCCATCGCCACCAGCCCTGCACCTGCCAGATAGATCCAGAAGACCCGAGGCAGTTGGTCGGAGCCGGTGGAAGCGAATTGCCGCTCCATGTCCTCGGGCGAGGGATAAAGATGGTGCGCCAGGAACACGAAAGCGATATTCAAGGCCGCTGGAATCACCAGCACAGCGAAGGCCTCGCGGTAGCTTCCCTGCAGACCAAGCACTGCGGCCACCGCCAGCGGACCGACGACGGCACCGAACTGATCCAGCATCTCGTGCAGCCCGAACACCCAGCCATAGCCGCCGCCAACCTGAGCCGCGGCATGCGACAGCATGGCGTCTCGCGGCGGGTTGCGGATGGCCTTGCCCACCCGTTCGAGGATGATGAGCACCGCCACCGCGGGCCATGTGTCGGCCAGCGCAAGCGCTGGCACAGCCGACATTTGCAGCAGATAGCCGATGATGGTGATGAGCCAGAACCGCTGGCTGGAATCGGCCAGCCAGCCCGAGAACAGACGTAGCCCGTACCCCAGCAGCTCGCCCAGCCCGGTGACGGTTCCCACCGCCAGCGCCGAGACCTGCAAACCCGCCAGATAGGGCCCCAGGATGCTGCGGGCCCCCTCGTAGGTAGAGTCCGCGAAAAAGCTGACGATACCGATGAGAAAAACGAAGCGGTAAGCGATACGGCTTGCGGATCCGGAGTGCCCTTCGCCGGGTCGTTCAAGTGGCCTCATTGCGGCCCCCAATCTCAGACTATGTGAAGATAGACACCGATCACGGTCACCACGAAACCGCCCGCCAGCATGGCGGCTGCCCATACGATCGGACGGCCATGCGCGGCCCGCGCAATCGAGATCCCAAGCACGCCAAGGCTTACGACAGTCACCGCCAGGACCGGATACCCGCTCACCCCTGTCGCCGCCGCAAAAAACAGTGGCGCCCCCGCCCCCACGAACGAACACATGCCCGCAACTAATGCCATGAACGCCGCCTCCAGGAGGGCGGCTCGCCCCTGGCGCGTTCTGGCCATGCGTCCTCGCACCAGGACGTTGAGCTGCCGGTCGGCGTGCACCAGTTCCCCACGCAGCTGCGCATAGCCAGCCACGAACAGCATGAATGCGCTTTCGACCGCGCTCGCTGCGGCAATGCGAAACGCAAGCGACAGCGTGACCGGCACCACGTCGCCTTGCAGACGATTGGCCGCCAGCATGAGGGTGTTCAGGATCCCGTCGGACAGGCCAAGCGCCACTGGCAGCAACAGTTTGTACCTATGCCGCTTCATCGCGCACGCGGCACATGCTCGACGATATGGGTACCTGCGACCATTTCGTCAGTGCTGTGGACCACCGCACCGGTATCGTTGATGGCAGTGATGAGCGCGTCGTAGTCGATGTGTTCTCCGACCACCGTCACCTCCATGCCGACCGTTTCCACGTCGATTTCCTTGACCGTGATGTTGACTGCCTGAACACCTGGAGAGGCCTCTATGGCGGCAGCAATTTCAATCATGTCGGGCCGTGCCCGGGCCTTATCGACATCAAGCATCACACGGCGCAAGTTCATGGTTTGACTCTCTTCTAGCTGAAATCTAATAAATGGCGCGGCGACAAATCGATCGCCCCCGCAACATCAGTGCCTACTGAAGCTACTGATGAGCTTGATCTGCGGAGAGCCAACCATGTATCCACTGATGCACTATCCGCGTTCGTACGAAGTCGCTACGCGGGGTTTGCCGGTGCACTGGGGTTCAGTCGGAAGTATTCAACCGGCTGGCGAATGCAAAACACCTGCAGGCCCGCAGCCTCGACCGCATGCATCAGCTCATCGCTCTTGCCATCTTCCAACATGAACGTCAGTTCTTCCGGTTCATCGGCAAGCTCAAAAAAATGCGCCGAATGCGAGCGATCATTCTCTCCCACACTCTCAGTATCGGTACGCCGGGTGTGGCGATTGATCCCCAATGTCTTGGCAATTCGCAGAACTGCGTCCAGCACAAGTTCCCCGTGATGGCGGCGTGAGCGCGGCGCCATAAACGTAATTTCATAGCCTTTCATCGTTTCTCTCCAGAGGGCTGACGCAATACCAGCGGCGGCCTGGTAACAGCAAGGTGCGACCAGGCAATATGGCAATGGCAGTAGATAAAAGAGAGACGGGACCGCTTAATGTTGCGGTTTCGCTTCGAAACGGCGAAAACCGGGAACCAAGCGCATCTGCTACCCAAGGGGTATTGACGGAAGGGTAGATCAAGATAGCTCACGAATCCTGTCTCCGAAAACGGATCATCCAGGAGTCATTGGCTTCAAATGCATGAAGCGGTCTATGGCGAACCCCACCGCCGAGCTTTCTAAAGAATTGTATCCAGCTACGCCCCACAAGGCAACACATACCTCCGGGGGAGGCCAGAGGAGAGCGTCGAACAGTAGTAGTCACGGTGGCGGGCTTCACGCACGCCATACCTCCGCATATGCGAGATCAGAATACCGAACAGGCGCCATAGGTAGCCGTATCAGCAAGGAGAAGCACGACCGGCCGCCAACGCCAGCAGATCATGCCAGAGTCGTATTGACTTCTCGACGCGGCGCAGCCAGGTATTCCGGCGACTGCATTTCTGAAAGCCGCGAGACGGTGCGAGAAAACTCGGTCGAGAGTGGCCCACTGACGTACAACAACTCAGGGGCTACCTCTGCAGACAGGATCAACTTCACACACCGGTCATAGAGCACATCGATCAGCCATATGAAGCGCCGAGCCTCGGAGGTCAAATTATCCGGCATCTGAGGCACCCCCGACAGCAGCACGGTGCGGAACTGGCTGGCGATTTCCAGGTAGTCATCTTGTGAATGCAAGCCGCCACACAATTCTTGAAAATCGAACCATACAACGCTACCTGCACGGCGCCGCGCAGGTAGATCGCGAGAATCAATACGCAGAATTGGATCTTCGTCCCTCTTCTCTGCCAAGCTGTCAAAGATCTTGACCATTGCAGCATCCGCCTCGGGGCCAAGCGGCGTATGGTAGATCGTGGTGTCCTCCAGCACTTGGCGGCGGTAATCGACACCATTGTCGACGCAAATCACTTCCAGCCGATCTTTCAATAAGTCGATCGCTGGCAAGAAGCGTTCCCGCTGCAACCCGTCTGGATACAAATCATCAGGCGCAAAATTGGACGTAGTGACGAAACCGATATGATGGGAAAACAACGAATCGAGCAAACGATAAAGAATCATCGCATCGGCAATATCATTGACCACAAATTCATCGAAGCAGATAAGACCATAGCGCTCAGCAATGCGCGCGCCCAGCACACTGAGTGGATCCTGGCTTCCGGACAGCTTATGCAAATCGTGTTGTACCTCACGCATGAATTCGTGAAAATGAAGGCGCGTTTTCGACTCAAATGGAACCGCATTGAAAAAGCAATCCATCAGGAAACTCTTTCCCCTCCCTACGCCACCGTACATATATACGCCTCTCGGGGCATCAGCATGGTTGAGCAGTCTGTTCAGAATATTGGAGTGTTGCCGTTCATACGCCACCCATTCACGCGCACAACGCTCAAGCGATTCAACTGCTCGCAGCTGAGCCGGGTCGCTTGTAAAGCCTCGCGTTTCCAGGGCGCTCTCATAAACCTGCAAAACAGACATAATTTTTCCCAATGTATTTATCTATCTTTACCAACCTGCGATCGGCACTGGTGGAAACACTTTCATGTGCCATTACCCACCGATGGGTTGAGCACACCTACGGTTCAGAAGCCATAAATCGACCCCGCAACCTTCGGACTCAGCGATCATCTCATTTGAGCATCATCCGTTATTTGGAGGCCATTGCTCCTTGCAAAATCAAAAGCAAACTTCCAGGCCAGCGGCTCCAACTGCCGCAACCGGTAGTCAATGAACACGCATGGAATGTCGTCCAGCATGCCTGGGATCGCATACGGCGAGTAGGAAAATGGATTCTCCGCCGCATGCGACGGACGAAATCTAGACAGCACGCCCGCCAGTCGCTGCGCCCAGTCACTAGGTCGAAACCTTCGGCCATCCAAAGTCTCACCATGAATGATCATATAGCAGGCAGAATGATCCATTTAGATATTCCGAATCGGAGACACAACGATCTTTGGAACACATCCGAGCGTACCTGCCGTTGTTACTGCATGCGAGCTAATGACCGACTGACCACGGTGACCTGTGTCTTTTATGTGGAGAAAGGCGCTGGCTACCCGCCAATCCCCCATAGCGGTGATTTTTGGGCAGACACAAAACGTTATCAGGAGTGAACTGCGCCTCACCCAGCACAAATGCTGAGATGAACATATCCCCTCGTAATATGGCGGCCGCAAGCCTATGGTTTCCATCAGTCATGGGCCAGGCGCGTGAGCACGCTCTCAGATCGATCGTGATGGGCTCGTCCCAACCTGTAATGGCCAACGTAGCCACACGCGCGACGTGCATCGTGCGCGTATCAAAAATCTTGCCAAGAAACCGTTCCCCCGTCTTTATCTGACGTAACATCTCTTGTCGCACTTCCGATGGCTTAATGGGGGTGTAAAACCCAAAATGATTTCCGGAATATAGATCGAGGCGAAGTTTGACCAGTTTCTCAACTGGAATTCTGACGACAAGTTTTGGTGTCATGGCGCAGCCCCTTCCAAAGCCGGTATCCGTAAGACCTCCGTGGGCCACGTTCGGATGGAAGCAAACAAGGCTCCACCCGTACGGACAGCCCAATTCGGCAGTTGCACGCCTTTGCACAGATACAGTGGGCAGAGTGCCACGACACGCGATGGAACCCGAAAAATAAACTTTCGAGCCCCACCAGGTGCGTAAGCCGAATTCGATGTCGGGAAAGTGTGACGCCTGGATGTGATCAGGGCATCCGAGAGGCGGAGAACATCGTCTGCAGACGAGCCGTCGTGTACCTGGCGGTACAGATATCCTGCAATGCGCGTCGTTATTGTTAACATCATGCCACCAATTTCGATTCCGTAATACGGACGATGAAATCAGTAGGCATCATCAGCCATTGTCAGGCAATTTGAAGGAGGAATGCCATCTCCTTATCGATGTCATGTTAAGACATGACGCCCGCCTTGGCAATGCCTTACCACACCGTTGACACCAGATACAACCCTCGACCCGGCATGTACCACGCCTCCGGGCAGCTCCCCGCAATCGGCCGATGCCGGTCAAGGATGCTGGTGGTCTTGGGGTACCGCATTGAGCACGGCCAATACCCATCGATGCCCATTCCAATCGAGGCGATTCCAGCATCCATTGTCTTGATGTATCCGACCCGCCTTTCCTTTGAGCTCGTTGACCAGGCCCGTCAACAGCACTCGATTCGTTGCATCGTGGCCGACCATGGCGAAAGCCGGACCAGTCGAGGTCTCCAGCATGGACCAGAACGCACGCATCACACGCCCGCACAGCGTATCCCAGGGCTCTACGCCCGGCGCGGCATCCACGGATCCGAACTGCTGCAATACGGCTGCCCGCGACGCGCCCGTCCACCGGCCATAATCCCTGTCATTCAGGTCGTCGTCCATCTCGACGGGCACACCCGCCGCACACGCTATGGGTCGCGCCGTGTCCAGTGCTCGGCGCAGCGGGCTGGACACTACACGAGACAACATCACACCGGCGAATATCCTGCCAAGTGCTTCGGCTTGCTCGTAACCAAGGTCGGTGAGTTCCGGATCGGCGTGACCTCGCAGACGATCATCGCGGTTGTAAGCCGTCTGGCCGTGCCGAATAAGATACAGTTTTGTAACGCGCTGGTGGCTGACGCTCATGGTCTGACTCCCTGCCCAGTCACCCCGCACACGCTGCACAAATGGCGGCAGTGGGGGGCATTGCCCTAGACTTTCGTTCTCAGGAACGATCTCTCAGGAGTCATCGGCCTCAGTACGAGGCGGTTCCAGGTGAACCCCACCACCCACCGCGCCATTACATCATGTTTCGTCCCGGCGTGCACATCCAGGCCACGGGTATCGCGTAAACTCGACACGCCATCGGAAAGGACAATCTCCATGCACAAAGAAATAGAACGGAAATTCCTGGTCCTGCGTACAGATTTCCTCGGATCTCCCGAAATACCGCGCAAGCATTTCGAGCAGGCCTATCTTCTGCCAGAGGCCCTTCATTATGAATTCAATCGCGAGGATGCTGAATACAAGCTGGACATTTTCTTGAATGGGGAATTTGCCCGCTTGATGCTGTCATTGCGTGTATCGGCCGAAGACCGGATGGCGCTCGATCAGATTCTGTTCTCAGATGATGGCACGCCAAAAGTAAAACCACGCATCCGCATCCTTGACGGCGAAGAGGCAGTGCTCACCCTCAAGGGTAAAGCCTGCGGATTGTCCAGAGACGAGTTCGAGGTTCCCCTACCGCTGGAAATGGCAAAGTTGGCCATCAGGCAGGCAAAATCCAGCTTGCAAAAAACCAGATACTTCGTGCCCATTGGTACCCGGACCTTCGAAGTCGACGTCTACGAGGGCCCGCTGCAAGGCCTTGCAACCGCGGAGGTCGAATTCTCGGAAAGCGAAAATCCCATGGATCTGACACTGCCCGACTGGGTGGGGCGCGACGTGAGCGAGGAGATAGAATATTCCAATGCATGGCTGGCCGAATTCGGGTCTTGTCATTGACATAGGCTTCGTGTATTCTGCTGCTGCAGCACCCGGAGATGACATCCTCCTGAACCGCCACAGTCTGGCTGATGATGTCTGGCACTACCTGGATCGGCCCCTTGACACCAGCGGGAGCGACTTCAGGAAAGGTGGCCACCGGGGCTTCGTTTTGCTTCATCGCGCGGTTCTCCGGCGGTCCTCCATAGCTGGAACATCTGAGGATCGACATGGATTTCAAGCAGCCTGCTACGGCAACCCTCAACTTTCCCGATTCGTCTCAAGCCATCGTGCTGCCTGTCTACAAAGGTACTCGGGGCCCGGACGTCATCGACATCCGAAAACTCTACAGCCAAACCGGCATGTTCACCTACGACCCGGGGTTCATGTCAACCGCCTCCTGCAAATCGGACATCACATTCATAGACGGCGATAGGGGTGAGCTGGCATACCGCGGCTACTCCATCGAAGACCTCGCGCAAAACGCGGATTTCCTGGAAACCTGCTACCTGCTGCTCAACGGAGAACTCCCCAATACGCAGCAAAAGGCAGAGTTCGTCCGTACGGTCACGATGCACACGATGGTGCAAGAGCAAATGCATGCCTTCTTCAGGGGATTCCGGCGGGATGCTCACCCGATGGCAATCCTCGTGGCAGCTGTCGGGGCACTGTCGGCCTTCTATCACGACTCGCTGGATATCAACAATCCCCGGCATCGCGAGATATCGGCCATCCGCATGATCGCCAAGCTGCCCACTTTGGTGGCAATGGCCTACAAATATAGCCTGGGGCAGCCGTTCGTCTACCCGCGCAACGACCTGTCGTATAGCGCGAACTTCATGCACATGATGTTCTCGACGCCCTGTGAACCCTACGTCGGAAATGAGGTCCTGGTGCGGGCGCTCGACCGTATCCTGATACTGCACGCGGATCACGAACAGAACGCCTCGACCTCGACGGTTCGTCTGGCGGGGTCGTCGGGCGCCAACCCATTTGCCTGCATCGCGGCGGGAATCGCCTGCCTGTGGGGCCCCGCGCACGGGGGAGCGAACGAGGCTGCGCTCAACATGCTGGAGCAAATCGGCTCTGCCGATCACATCGGGGAGTTCATCAAACGCGTGAAGGACAAGGATTCCGGCGTAAAGCTGATGGGGTTTGGTCACCGCGTGTACAAGAACTACGACCCGCGTGCCAAGCTGATGCGGCAGACGTGCCACGAAGTACTGAACGAACTGGGCCTGTATAACGATCCACTGTTCAAGCTGGCGATGGCGCTGGAACGGATTGCGCTGGAGGACGAATATTTCGTGTCGCGCAAACTGTATCCGAACGTCGATTTCTATTCGGGCATCGTGCAGCGCGCACTGGGGATTCCAAAATCCATGTTCACATGCATCTTCGCAGCTGCAAGGACAATCGGCTGGATCGCGCAGTGGAACGAAATGATCGCGGATCCGGAACAAAAAATAGGGCGCCCACGGCAGCTCTATACGGGCGAAGCACGCCACCAACTGATACCAATCGCAGAGCGTGCCTGAGCGGGACCACATTCGGATTCTCTGCTTAACTTCTAAAGGCGAGGTCATTCATATGAGGCTATTCAAGATGCAGGACGTTCTCCACAGAATCTTGGCTGTCGCAAAAATGGCGATGCACGGTCGAGAACGAAATCGCCAGATCATCATCACCCCTCGTTGGGATAGCAGATTCGAATACAAGGGTCTGCGAGGATCCCCAGCTGTCGCCAAGCGACGTAGCACACACCATCGGTACTAGAACCAGCGGGTGCCACGGGCGGCCGAGTGCTGCCCCTTCTCAAGGCAGCCCAAACCGAGACACCGGCAGCCTGAAGACAGACTGATCCGATTGACCAGAAAGTCATCTCGCAAGAGATACATGCACCGCTGAAGTTGGCACTATGGTTTCGGGCTGATCTTCAACGGTGCATTTTCCGTCCCGGACTCTTGACACTGGCACCGCATGTAGTATGCTCATTCGTAAGGCGATGGGGTTCGCCACGGCGCTGGCCGGAACTGCCGCAAGGCTGATGACTCCTGACGATTCGAACAACAAGAAGTCAGAAACCGTCAGGAAGCCATATGCAGCCGCTCGCCCGGTTCATTGCTATCAATCTGATCCAGATTGCCTTTTTGCTGGCCTTCGCGCCATTGCTTGAAGGCGTCTTGGCGCGCCTGGAAGAAATCATCCAGGGCAAGCATGGGCCCAGCATCTTCCAGCCGTATTACGATCTCTGGAAACTCTTTGGCAAAGACGAGATCGTCTCCAGGGAAAGCACCTGGATATTCCGCTTTGCCCCGATCGTCCATTTTGCAATGCCGATCTTCGTGGTGATGCTGATTCCGGCACTCACCGACTATCCCCTGTTTCTCGCCTTCGCGGGCGACATGATCGCCGTCGGATTCCTGTTTTCGGCCAGCGGCTTTTTCGTAGCGCTGGCCGCCATGGACACGGGCAACGTCTACGGGCCCATTGGCGCAAGCCGCACGCGCATGGTCGGGTTCCTCGCCGAACCCGTCTACATGGTGGCGTTCTTCGCGCTGTCCTTCGTGGCCAATTCCACCATCCCTTACACCGTGAACGCCAGCTGGGCGCTGTCCTGGGCCAGCATGCTGCAGCCCGCGCACCTGCTGGTATTCGTCGCCTTCCTGCTGCTGGTGCTGGCCGACGAAAAGCGGCTGCCGGTCGACAACCCCGGCGGCAAGGCCGAAACCGCCATGATCGGGCACTCCAACAACCTGGAATATTCGGGCACGGGCGCGGCACTCATGAAATGGGGCAGCGCGATGAAATTCATGGCGGTGCTGATCGTGTTCCTGAACGTCATCCTCACGCCCTGGGGGCTGGCGGCCACGCCGCACTGGGGCGACGTGCTCATGGCGATCCCCAAGGTGCTGGGCAAGATGCTCATATTCCTCATCGTGCTCGCCGTGATCGAGACCACGCTTGCCAAGCTGCGGCTGTTTCGCATCAGCGAATTCCTGGCCTCGGCCTTCGTCATCTGCATCTTTGCCATGGGCGTGCGCCTGGTGGGGGTAGGCTGATGGATACCGCAATTGCCCTGAACGGCTTCATCGCGGCGCTGTTCGTGCTCTTCAGCCTGGGCGTCATCGTCCAGCGCCAGATGCTGAGCACCCTGTACCTGTTCATGCTGCACGCCGTGGCGTTGACCGCATCCGCCATCGTCCTTGGATTCGCCCTGGGCAGCGTGCACCTGTTCTGGGTCGCCGCCATTACCTTCACGACCAAAGTGATTGCCGTGCCCCTGGTGCTGCGCTATTCCGCCGGCAGCGAAATCTATGAACGCCGCGAGGTGGACCAGGTTCTCACCATTCCCACCTCGGTGCTCATTGCCGCGGTGCTCGCCCTCATCGCCTGGATCGTGGCGCAGCCGCTGGTGCAAGCGATCACGGATCGCCCCTTTGCCGCCATGAATCTGCCCACCGGGCTCATCGCCGTGTTCTTTGGCGCCTTCACGGTGGCCGTGCGCCGCGAGGCGGTGGCGCAGCTCATGGGCATCCTCGTCATGGAAAGCGGCGCGTTCTTTGCCTCGATCGCCATCGTCAACGAGCTTTCCATCATCGCCGAAGTCGCCGCCGCCGTGGACGTCCCGATCGCCGCGCTCGTGATCGGCCTGCTGATCCGCAGCATCCACCATGTGACGGGCATGACCCGCGTGGGGCTGCTGGCCGAGCTCAAGGAGCGGCGGTGATGCTGACCTGGATCCTGCTCGTTCCGGCCATTGCCGCGGCGGTCACTCTGTCCAGCCGCCGGGCGGCGCCCTCGATCACGCTGGCGACGTCCCTCATCGTATTCATTCTTTCGTGGGCCGCTGCTGCACAAGTGGAACAAGGCACAGTGCTGCAATCCTTCTACGGCGGCCTCACGCTCGACGCCTTCTCGGCGGTGTATCTCGTGCTGGTGGCCTTCGTCGGGGTGACGGCCGCCCTGTATTCGATCGGCTACCTCCCCGCGCATTACTCAGAGCAGGAAGGAGCGTCGCCCCGCTATCGGGCGTACTGGCCGCTCTACAACCTGTTCATGATGTCCATGCTGGCCGTGCCGCTGCTGGCCAACCTCGCGGTCGTCTGGATCGCCATCGAACTTACCACGGTATTTTCGGCCTTCCTGGTCGCGTACGAAGACCGCACGACAGCGCTCGAAGCGGCGTGGAAGTACGTCGCGCTCACCAGCATGGGGGCCATGATCGCGCTCTTTGGCGTGCTGGTGCTGTACTACGCCGTGCACGATGCCGGCCAGCCCGTGACCTGGCCCGGACTCATCGCGGCGGCACCGTACCTGAAGCCCGCCCTGCTGTCGGTGAGCTTCGTGCTCTGGCTGGTGGGCTTCGGCACCAAGGCCGGGCTGGTGCCCATGCACACCTGGCTGCCCGATGCGCACAGCCAGGCGCCCGCCTCAATCTGCGGCCTGCTCTCGGGCGTGGAGGTGAGCGGCGCCCTCTACATGCTGCTGCGCATCCACCCCGCACTGCTGCGCAACCCCGGTGTTCTGCATCCGCAGGCCTGGTACCTGGTCGCCGGCCTGTTGAGTGTCGCAGCCGCCGCCTTTCTGCTCCTGCAGGTGCACGACTTCAAGCGCCTGTTCGCCTACTCGACCATCGAACACATGGGCGTGATCCTCACCGCCTGCGGGCTGGGCGCCAACGCGCACGAGCTGGGCACCGTGTACCAGTTCTTCGCCCACGCCTTCACCAAGTCGTTCTGCTTCTATGTGGCAGGGCTCGCCACCATCGTCTACGGCACCCAGGAAATCGCCGCCGTGCGCGGACTGCTGCACCGCTCTCCGGTCGTCGGCTGGGCGCTGCTGCTGGGGGGCCTCGCCATCGCCGGTGCACCTCCCTTTGCGCTGTTCATATCCGAATTCCAGATCGTGGCCACCGGCTTCGCCGCGGGCGAGTATGTGGCGACCGGCCTGCTCACGGCGCTGCTGGTGCTGGCCTTCGTGGCAATCCTGTACCAGATCGGCCGCATCGTCTTCGGCGAGCCGGCTCCAACCGAGGCCGAAGCGCACGCCAAGCTGCCTGCAACCAGCCTGGCGGCCGTCGGCATCGCCTTCGTCCCGATGTTCGTATTCGGTTTCTATGTGCCGCCGCCGCTGCTGTCTCTCTTGCGGCAGGCTGCAACGCTGCTGGGAGGTACGGCATGAGTACGCGCACGGAACTGCTGGCCAGGCTGCGCACGCAGCTGCCCAAGGCGGGCATCTGGGATGCCGGGCCCTGGATAGAACTGCGCCCGCCGCTGGCGGCATTGCGGAAGATCGCGGCCGCCCTGGTTGCAAACTTCGGATGCGAATTCGCCACGCTGGTCACGGAGGCTCGTGACGCCGACGACTCGTACATGCTGCTCTATTTCTTCTACCAGCCGCAGGACAGCATCCTGATCGCGATCCGGCTGGCTGCAGGAGCCGATACCCTGGTGCCCGCCATCGGCTCGCAGGTGCATGCGGCTGCATGGCACGAACGGGAGACCGAGGATCTGTTCGGCATTTCGTTCGAAGGCCACCCCTTCCTGGGCGACTACGTCCTGCACGACGCCCTCTGGCCCGAGCGCCTGGCCCCCATGCGCCGCTACTTCGATGCGCGCCTGCGCGTGGCGGGATCGGGCGCCGGCGCGGCCTGGCAGCCCCGGCGCATCCTGCAGCAGGAAGGGGCCATCACCTTCCCGGTGGGGCCGATCTGGGCGGACTACAACGAAGCCGGCTTGTGGCTGCTGGAGACTCCGGGCGAGCAGATCCTGGGTGGCCTGACCCGCTTGTTCTACAAATACCGCGCTGTGGAGAAGATCGCCGAGGGCCTGGTGCCGGATCAGGCGCTGCTGCTGGCCGAACGCTTCAGCGGCAGCGCCGCGTTCGCCCACGCATACGCCTTCTGCCGCGCGCTGGAAACCCTTGCCCATTGCCAGGTACCGCCGCGCGCCCACGTCCTGCGCGCGGTATTCGCCGAGCTGGAGCGCATCCGCTACCATGCCGCCACGATCGCGGAACTTGCCGGCTCCACCTCGCTTGCGGTCGGCAAATCCATGTCGCAGGAACTCGAAGAACAGGTCTTGCGCCTGTCCGGGCAGCTGTGCGGACACCGCTATCTGTTCGGGGTCTGCATCCCGGGCGGACTGGCGCAGTCCCCCGATGCCGGCGCGCTTGCCGCGCTGGGCACGGGGATCGCGGATGCAGCCGACGAATTCGCCCGGCTGGAGCGGCTTTTCGTGCACACGTCCAGCTACCTGGACCGCATCGAGGAGATGGGCACGCTGCGCCCGGAGGTCGCCGACCTGTACGGCGTGGTCGGCCCGGTGGCACGCGCCTCGGGGCGCACGGTGGATCTGCGCCGCGCGCTTCCCTATGGGATTTACAAGACGCGCGCCCCCGAGATCCCGCGCGAGACGGAGGGTGACGGCTACGCCCGGCTGCGCGTGTATTTTGCCGAAATCCGCGCGAGCATGGCGCTCATCCAAACCCTGCTCACGCAGCTGCCCGACGGCCCGGTTGCCACCAGCTGCCCGCCCACCGCAGGCGCGGCGCTGGGCTGGACCGAGGCCCCCGCGGGCGGCACCTTCCATTGGCTGCGCCTGGACGAGAACGGGCGAGTCCGCCGCTGGCGTATCGCGCCGCCGGGGTTCCGCAACTGGCACGCCTTTCACCGGGCCCTGGAAGGCGCCGCCTTCCAGGATTTCCACATCATCATGGCGAGCTTCGGCTTGTCGGTCGCGGAGAGTGACCGCTGATGGCCAACTGGACACTGACCAGCCTCGCACGCGGCATCCGCACCCTGCACTGGCCGCGCAACGCCGATCTGCCGCCAGGGGCGGTACCGGTGCGGCTGCACGGCCTGGCCGCCGCGCCGGCATGGGGCGAGAACGACGCATCCTGGGTGCTGCGCACGGAAGGCTCGCGCGGCCCGCTGCCGGCCCGGTTCCGCCATTCGGTGCACTTTCGCTTCGTGGACGCCGGCGCTGACGGCGCACTCATCGGCGAAGTACGGCTGCTCGACGCGCCGCCCTACAACCTGCACCGCTTCGGCATCTTCGTCACTGCCAGCCCACGCGCTGCCGACGTGCTGCTAGTGGGCGGCCCGGTCACCGAAGCCATGCGCGGGCCGCTGCTGAAGGCCTACGAGGCCATGCCCGATCCCAAGCGGGTCGTGGCGATCGGCGACGAAGCGATCGATGGCGGGGTCTTCGGCAAGAGCTTCACCAGCGCGGGCGGCGTGGCGGAAGTCATCCCCGTGGATTTCATCGTACCAGGCTGCCCGCCGCCGCCTGCCGCCATCATCCAGGGCTTGCGGGCCGCCGCCGGGCAATACGAAGCCGCCGCCCCTGAAATCAACGGGGTGCAAGACGGCGCATCCGCAACGGTGTCGGCTGGGGCAACGTCGCCGGCATCCCCGGCACCGGCTCGCAGGCCCTCTGGAGACAAGCCATGAACGTGCTCGTCTGGGCGTATCCCGTGCTGATTCTCACGCTGCTCGCACTGGCGGCCCCCGGCCGCCGCTCGCAGCGGGCAGGCTTTCTCATCGGCCATTGGGTGACCTGTGCGCTGGTGGCCACCGCCGCCGTGCCGATCCTGGCCACTGGAGCCGTCGCATCGAGCAGCGCCGCTCACTTGGCCATCCTGCCAGGCTTTGGCTTCACGCTCGATCCGCTGCGCGCCTTCTTTCTCCTCATCGCGGCAAGCGTATACGCCCTGTCGGTGACGCTGGTGGCGCGTGATTCACAGCGCTTCGCATCCGCCCGTGCGCGTCTCATCCTCGCCTTCACCACCCTGCTGTTCGCGGGCATGATCACGGTGCTCGTCGCCGCAGGCATCACCAGCCTCATCTTCGCCTGGGAGATCATGTCGCTGTCGCTGGTGGCCCTGGTGTTCCTGGGGGGCGACTCCGCGCATGCCGTACGGGCCGGATTCCTCACCCTGGTGCTGTCCGAAGCCGGAGCGCTGGCGGCGCTCGCCGGCCTGCTGCTGCTCGGGAACGCCGCCGGGACCTGGTCGCTTGCCGGCATCGCCGAAGCCGCCGCGCACATGCCGCCCGGCATCGCCTGGGCCGGGTTTCTGCTCACGTTCTTCGGCTTCGGCGTGAAGACCGGCATCCTGCCCGTCAACATCTGGATGGGAGACGGCTACGCAGCAGCCCCGCGCGGGGTGCTGCCCATCTTCTCAGGCGCCACGCTGAACCTGGGCGTACTGACGCTATGGGTGATCGACGGGCCGCTCGCCATGCACCATCCCGCCATCGCGCTGGTGATGCTCGCCACGGGAGCGCTCACGGCGATCCTGGGCATCATCTACGCCCTGGCCACCCACAGCCTGACACGGCTGCTGACGCAAAGCTCGATCGAAAACCTGGGCATCGTCGTCGCCGCCTCGGGCGCGGGCTTTGCCTTCTGCGCGCTGGGGCACCCCGTGCTGGGCAGCCTGTCGCTGGTCGCGGGCCTCTACCACATGCTCAATCATTCCAGCTACAAGACGCTGCTGTTCCTGGGGGCGGCTGCCATTGGCGAAGCCACGAACACGGACGACCTCAACCGGATGGGCGGCCTGATGCGACGCGTGCCCCTCTTCGGAACGCTGTTCCTCTTCGGCGCATTCGCGATCGCGTCGCTGCCGCCCCTTAACGGCTTCGTGAGCGAATGGCTGGTTCTGCAATCGCTGCTGCGCGTGGTCGAGCTGAGCTCGATTCCCGCGCGCATTGTCTTCGCGCTCTCCGGCGCGCTGCTGGCGCTGACAGCGGGCCTGGCCGTGACCTGCTTCGTCATGCTGCCGGCATCGGCCCTGCTCGGGCTGCCTCGTTCGAACGCAGCCGCGCATGTACGGCGCATGCCCAGGAGCGCCACGATCCCAATGGGCATCCTGCTGGCCGCGTGCCTCGCGCTGGGCATACTGGCAACGGGGGTGATCCCGCTGCTGGGTCGGTTGGTGGGATCGTTGACCGGAGCCGACGCGACCGGCGATCTGGTGCCGGCTTTCCTGCACGGCACACCGGACTTGGCGGCAGGCCTGGTGGATGATCTCACCCAGCTTGGTGTGCAGATCGGACGTGGACTGATACCCCTGCGCGGCCTCGTTATCCTGCATTCGGGCGGCGCCGACACCCCGGTGGTGTACGCCATGTCGACGACATTCATGTTCATCGTGCTCGCCCTGCTGCTGTTCCTGACGTGGCTGCTGGCACGCAAGCTGCACGATCACCACCGCGTCATGCGGCGCACCTTGTGGGACGCGGGCCTGGTGCGGCTGCAACGCGAGATGACGTACACCGCCACTGCCTTTGCCGCACCCGTGCGCGTGATCTTCGACAAGATCCTGCGCCCCGTCGTGGCCGAGCGCGTGGAGCGCCAGGGCGCCTTCATCACGGCGCGCCACCGGGAAGGCGAACTGATCCACATCGTGGACCGCCTGACACTGCGCCCACTGGTGAAGGCAGGCACCTGGATTGCAGCGCAGCTCGCCCGCATGCACCACGGGCCAGTGACGCTGTACGCAGGCTATATCCTGGCTGTCCTGGCAGCCACCCTGCTGGCCGCAGCCGCGGGCCTGGATTGACCATGGAACACCATTCCCTGCAATACTGGCCCGTCTCCCCGAATCCCGGTCTTTCCGGATCTTCAACTTTCCAACGCAAGGAACTCCGTTCATGAGCTACAAAGACATTCCCGCAGGCAGCGACATCCCCGACCATATCAACGTCTACACCGAGATACCTGCCCACGGCCTGCCGATCAAATACGAGCTGAACAAAGCAAGTGGCGAGATTTTCGTGGACCGATTCCTGAGCACGTCCATGGCCTATCCCGCCAACTACGGCTTCATCCCGAACACGCTGAGCGAAGATGGCGACCCGCTGGACGCACTGGTCATCAGCCCGTACCCCGTGGCCCCCGGCGTCACCATCCCCAGTCGTACGATAGGTGTCATGCTCATGACGGACGAGCACGGCCCAGACGCCAAGATCATCGCCGTACCCGACGACACGATCAGCCAGCTGTACCGGGGTGTGCGATCCTGCGATGATCTGCCTCCGGCCCTGCTGGATGAAATCAGCCACTTCTTTGCCAACTACAAAACCCTGGAACCCGGCAAATGGGTCAAGGTGGAAGGTTGGGGGAGCCTGGAGCAGGCCAGGGCAGAAATCCTTAAATCGGCCGACGCACATGCACGAACGGGAACCCACGGGAATTGAAAACCCAGAGCATGAGCCTCCATGCCCACACTAGCACAATGAAAGATGGGGATTATTAGGCGGTGTGTCATGAAGCAATTTGGTATCTTTAAGCAAATAGCCGTATAACCGTCGAGATTTTCTCGGGCCTGTAACCAGGCAGGCCCAGACATTCAATCCGTTAGGCTGTTTGCGATGCAGCTGCATCTTCTCAAAACGCTTCTGCACCCACTGCCACCCCTGCTGATCCTCCTGCTTGGCTACCAGAGCGATCTCTGGGTATTCTTGGACATATCTCTGGAAAATACCCGGACTAACCATAAATACTGTGTTGTCAACTATATGCACTAGCGCTTTAGCATCGTTAATAATCAACCTGTGAGAGTTGATTCCCTCTCCCAGCCAGGACACAAAGCATTCACCCGGTGGAACCTGAGGTGGGTCGCATCTCTCCAAAGCAGTCGAAGCAGCCACTGCCAGGTTAGCTGGAACCGACGGTTTTATCGCAGACGCTTCCATTGGCGATGAGGCCAGACCTGGAGACTCTCCCATCAACGCCATAAGGTCCCCTACTACGTCCCCAGCCTCCAACTGCGTAATAGAGGCAGTGTCATGCACAGTGCTAAGTGCTTTAGAAGATTCTGTGGATGTTGCAATAGACACTGGAATGGGGCTGCTGCTGGCACATGTCGTAGACCCCGGAACAGAGCCTGCATCTGAACCAGGATTGTTAGCTTGGCTCGCACTCATTTCCTCCTCGACGGTACCGGCAAATGGCAACGGGCGCTCAGCGGGTTCCCAAATCAGAGATGGAGACAACCGCAACAAAGTAAAGGTATGGGTCCAACCGGTTGAACTAGTCACGGTTGCGCGCCAAATTGCCCTTCCGTCCGGCGTGGCCTGCAACAGGCGGTGATCCTGCAGCACATTGAACACTGCGGTGTTGTTCGCGGGTATGCCGTCGATACCCTGAGACAATAAGTGCGCTCGCAGCTTGTCCGATACCGTCTTGCTTACCAACCATAGCGAATCCTCGGTGAGCCAGCCATCAGACGCTTCAGGCTGATTCAGCTTCAGTTCTTCCTTGAGCAGGTAGCGCAACCCGTCCACCAGCTTGCGTTGCAGCGCGTGCTTAGGCGCAGTCATGGCGCGCGTCGGATCGCCGCCAAGCTCTTGGGCGACGGAAGCGCGGTCGGCCAGGATGACCAGCTCACCCAACGCCCCGGCATGCTCATACTGCCCAGCCAAGACATAGAGCAGCGCCCCCCATAACTCGGAGTGACCGCTGAGCCAGTCAAGGACTTCCCGGTCGATCACCTGACGGTAGAGTAGGCCTGTCGCGGCGCTGTGCAGGCGATACTCGCGGCCATCGCAGTAGCGGAATCGGTAGGGCTCTCGCAGCGGGCCGTGCCATGGATGCCAGGTGCTGCCATTGGCAAGCTCCACATGCAAATCGACAGCGATTTTCCCAATGTCGTGCAGCAGTGCGGCGTAGGCAACAGCAGCGGTCCACGCTTCGGACTGAACCGCCTGGTCCTCGGGGCTCGCGCCAGCGGGCAGCAAATGGGATTGACGCAGCTTGAGCGCATAGGCCACGATCTCCAGCCCGTGATCCAGCATGCCGCCCGGGTAGGCGTGGTGGTGGCTCTCCGAGGCCGGGAACCGCTGGACTAGTTCGGCGTAGCGCTCCAATGGCACGCGGTACAGGGTGACGAACTGCCTGCGCGAAAGAGAAGTGCGCTGCCAGATGTATTCCAGCAACTTCTGACGGCGAGACGTAGCCAACAATGATGTGGCCGACTCGGGCTGTAGCAACCCTTTTGTAAAAACGGTGGCTGGCACTGGCGACAGAACGGCCCTGGCCAGAGCCCGTTTTCGCTGAAATAGACGGAGCATGTAGGTGTCCTGATAACCGGCTAACCTGAGGCCTTTTGGCCCTTTCGAGATAGGGCCTTTCCCCTTGCACCCATTCCCTTGCCTTTGCCTCTCTGACCCTTTAGCCTTTACGACGGCTTCTGGTATAGGACGGATAGAGAGAGACGCGCCACCATCAATACGGTACGGGGTGCATCCGGCAAGCTCACCTCCTCAGCCACTCCGTTTCGCCAATCGCGCGAGCGCGCTTGATGAGCCGCCTCACTGCAGGCGAAGGCTCCGTCTGGCGCAAAACAAGATGAGTATGTACGGGAATGGGCTCACCCGCCAAGGGGCGCATGACGATGCCCATAGGCTGCAAAGCGACGATGCGAGACATAGCGCCGAAACCAATACCGTAACCGGCCGCAACCAGCAAAGCCATCATGTCAAAGGAGCGCACCCACTCTTGGGAAGGTGGCTTGATCTGCGGACACACCAACAGACGTTCGACCTGCTGACTGACTACCGCATGGTCTTCCATATCCATTAGCACCAATGGGTATTGAGCAGCCTGGGCGATAGGAATTTTGGAAAAGGCCAGCAAGGGGGATCGTACTGACACAGCTGCCGCCAGCACATCCTCCCACAGTACAGCTATTTCCAGAGAACTGATCCGCTTTCGGCCGTCCAGGGACAGCCCGGCACAGTAGCGGCCATCTTCAACACCCCGCAGCTGATTTTCGACCGTGGTCTCCACCAGTCGTACAGGCGTTTCGGGCTCCTCGGCCCGCTGCCAAGCCAATAGAGCCGCCAGTGGCGGCATCAACGCACCTGAGGAGACAGCGATTTGTAACGGTTCAGGAATCATAATCGCGGGCGGAGGGACTCTCTGAAAACCCGAATTCACCCGGAACTTGCTAAGCAGGTTAGGGGAGTCCCTGACCAACATTCCATCGATCTATCTGTTTGCCTTCGTCTGCATGAGCCAGCAGAGATGCCTCTCATTGTACCTGTTTTGGGTACAGGCACCGTGTACCGATAAAAGGTACATGGTGAATCGAACCATTTATTCTCCTGAAATGCGGACGTTAACCACCTGGTTGCGCGAACAGCGTGAGCGCCAGGGGTTGACCATGCGCACCTTGGCCGATCGCTTGGGCAAGCCGCACTCCTTCGTCCAGAAGGTGGAGCAAGGGGAACGCCGACTAGATGTTGTCGAATACCTCTGGTATTGCTCCGCACTTGGTGCACCTCCGAAAGATGGCATCGACCTGATTTCGAACCTCCACATCTCCCTTTCCCTGCAGGAAACCCGCTCTCACAATAAGCGTTGAACCTCCAGAAACCCACCGGCTAAAGCCGCACACACTTGGAGCATTTACGTCGGTTGCCCGTTAAGATAGAATTCCAAGTAAGAATTCTTACCTTACAGGAACGCAACCATGCAAGTCACTGAGAAAGGCCAAATCACGATCCCTAAGCGCCTGCGTGACGCTGTTGGTATCCTGCCCGGCAGCCAGGTGTCCTTCGTGCTGGACGGTGGAAAAATCATCATCCAGAAGGCTGGCACGGGAACGAACGACCGTCGAGCGGCACTCCGTGCGGCGGCGGCCAAAGTGCGCACAAGCCTGGATCAGCCATTCAGGCAAATGGACAGCGAGGCCATCATGGCGTTTTTGCGTCCGGATGACGAACATGCTTGATCTGTCCAAGTACGACGGCTCGGCGGGGTTTCTGGTCGACACCAACATATGGATAGACTGCATGGATCCAGAAAGCCACTGGCACGAGTGGTCCGTGGACCAGATCCAGCAATGCAGCGAACAGGCGCCCCTGCACATCAATCTGGTGATCTACACCGAGTTGCTGATCCCAGGCCCGGATATCGAAGCGCTGGATGTGATGCTCGACGTCTACGGCACGCTGCGCAGCCCCCTGCCATGGTCCTGTGCAGGGCTGGCGGCAAAAGCGTATTTGAACTACCGTCGAGGTGGCGGCACACGCCTTGTTCCGCTGCCCGATTTCTACATCGGCGCCCATGCCGCGGCAGCTAATCTGAGCGTGCTCAGCCGCGACGTGCGGCCTTACCGAAACTATTTCCCGCGCTTGCATTGCATCGGCCCAAGTTAGAGGCAAGAAGACAGCAGGTGACGACCATGGACACAACAACCCGTATCAGCACTGCAGAACGCTTCGGCCGACTCCTCGGCCTCGGCTGGCGCGCCTACGCGCGCGGCGAGTTGCAGGTGTCAAAGCGGCTGGCATCTCAAGGAGTGCCAATAACGGGAGCTGTCGCGCTGCTGTGGTTGGTCAAGCTAACCGCGCTGGGATTGCTGCTCTATGCAGCTTTTTGGCTTGCTATGCTGGTTGTGTTTCTTGTCGCAGGAGCCTGGGTTGCGCGAAATGCAGAGTGGGATGAGCCCGAAACGGAATGGCGTACTGGACCTGCCGGATTTGGCTTGTATCGAGGCGATATACGTATCGACGTCGGAGACCCCTACGAAGAAGACTAGGGGCACCCACGAAATGCTTATCTAAGAGACTTTGATACCGTTCCAGGGCCTTTGCCGCCTGCTGACTTTGCTCCATCCGTAGAGGACGTCATCATCTGCACGAAATTTCCGGCTCGCACGCCGACCCACCCAAGTGCTGCGATCCAAAACCCAGGCAATACGACGAACATTGTTCCTATAACAAAGTTCAATAACATATCCCCAAAACTGTTGTTCAGCCCCATCAGGGGATTGAAATTCGAAACCGGGCGGTTCCAGCCGAACCCCCAGCCATAGAGCGCATCAAGGATCGTACTGTCGATCCAACGGGCGAGCTGAAACCAGAAGTCCACGAAAAAGAGCGCAAACTGCACGATGCTGACAGTGATGACTGTCTTCAAATCGTAAGTGCCCACGACCAGCACGAGCGGAATGCAGATGACAAGCGCCATCTTGAGCAGCGCTAACACCATGGGCAATGCCTGCCTCACCACGTCCATGGCCGGAAACGCCGCCAGTCCCCCGACCGCCATTCCCACGTCGCCTGCGGCGCGCGTCACGACGTTCGGTACGCTTTTATCGACCTGGCCACCATAGTCGGTGTAGATAGAACCCCGGTTGAGCTTCTGCTGCTGCGGCGAGGCGATCGTCCGGATCACGGAATCGTCCACCTCGGCCCGGCTCAAGAATCCAGCCCAACCCGCCAGCCGCGTGAGTAGGTTCGGGTTCACCTGGCCGAGCAGCCGTGCCCGCAGTCCGTCGCCACCATCGGCCCACCACTGCCTGCAAGTCGGATAGCCACCGCCACCGGGGCTCTGTGCGAGCCCCGCATCCCGGTCACTGTCGTAAGGCCAATCCTCACGCGGCGTGCTGGATCGATGGCTATCGTAGTAGCCGGCCGTGTCGGTGAAAAAGTGCGAACCGATCCAGCTCACATCGTGCATCTGCGCCTCATCAAGCTGCGGGCGCTGCATGAACAGCTTGGCACGAGCCGGCCCGTAGCAGTCGTGCGTGAAGTCTGCCACCTCCTGGGCAAGCACGGGATTATCGATGCGTGTCGCGTCGATCTCCATCCTCATTTGCCGCAGATCAGTACCGCAGGGGATCGCTGCAACCGAGGCACCCGTGACGGCTCGCGAGAGTGCATGCATGAAGGCCCACCAGACGGGCAGTTTCGCCGACTGGTTATTGAGCGTGCTGAAAGACTGCGACCAGCCCGTCTCGGCAGGTTGAGGTACGCTGACCTGACACTGGGCGGAGCGCGAACCATCATACTGAATGGTGTTCAGATCTACGTCGATGAACGGTATGCCGGCGAACATCACGACCACAATAGCAACGAACACCCGGTTCTCGATGCGCGCAGCCGAGAGCGCCCCCTTGTTGCCCTCATCGGCCCCTTCGGTACGGGCCCTGAGCCACTCCTGAAGAATGATCGCCAGGAAGGGTAGCGCGAATACCCCGCTGGATACCAGCACCGCCCAAATGCCATTGTTGACGACCCAGGACACCAGCGTCAGGTAATACTCCAGGTAGTCGGTCGTGAAAAGCGTCATGGCCCGAATTTCCCGTCAATCCTGCATCAACAGGCTGGCTTCCAGCGCTACGATGGCGACAATACCGGCGATCTCGCTGCGCACCAGACGACGCCGTGCCTGCGCGTCGGCCTCGCACGCCAGCAGCCGACGACGCATCCAGGCCCAGCCATAGGCCGTAGCGGTGTACAGGCACAGTCGCCACACCAGGAAGTAGCCCGAAGTAGCTGCGAGCCACCGCTTCCAGCCGGCCACGCCGCCAACGAGATGGATGCCGACCATGTTCGCGACTGCGGCGGCAGCGGCGAGCACCACCGTCCAAAGCAGCACCCTCGCCACCCGCCGGCCGAACAACCACCGTGGGCGCCGCCAACTGACGCTCACCGGGTTCACGGGTTGCCTCCGGAATTGCCCTTCTGCAACTGGTCAAGGCGGTCGGGCACCGGATCACCTTCGTAGACTCCACGAGAACCGGCGGCGCGCGTGCCGTGACGTTGGATGATGGCCATGGGCGAGTTGTTCGCCAGCTCGCGCCGCAATTCCAGTTCGGTCTTGAGGTTGCGGATCTCGCGATCAAGCGTGTCGCTCTCCCGGTTCACGGCATCGACTGCAAGTTCGTTGGCCGCCACGTTGGGCTCCTTCTTGCCAGTCAGCAGGGTTCGCTGAAGCAGCAACGCTTTCTCCAGGACGGAGGACAACGCAACTTCGGAGGCTAGGCGCCGCGACAGCAGATCTTGGTCGGGTTCGTCGCGCAGGGCTTCGACAACCCCACGCGTAATCGGCAAGGAAGAACTGCCCGCCTCGCGCAAGTTCTGGAACGTCGTTTTGCGTGAGCCGGAGACCAGCTCTTGCAAAACATCGAGCTTTGCCTCGTATTCCTCCTGGATCAGTGGCGTCAACCCTACGCCGGGCACCGTCTCGGTCTTGGTGCAGGAATCGCATGTGCGCTGTTCCTTCTCACCCAGAACCCGCGTGGCCCACTCCTCGGCTGCCTGCGGCGAGCTCCAAGTCTGGCAAGACAGGCTCGCGCAATTGGCGGGCGAGATGGTGGACGTATCGGCCACGCCTCGACCATTGACCAAGTTGTAGCCCGCACGAGTCACGTCACCTACTACCCGGATCGCGGGCTGGCCCGTGCCACCGGCATTGCCGCCACCCACCCAGGGGACGCCATCATTGCCTCGACGCGTCTCAGCCTGCTCGACAGCCGAGACGGCGTCCGCGCTCCCAACCGAGTCCCGTAGTGCCATGCCTTCGGCCATCTGGCTCCATCCGAGTTGGCCGCCAGCCATGTCGGCCATCTTCTCGGCCATGGCACGACACGTCAGCTTGGAGCGGTCAAAATCCAGCCGTGCTTGCAGCACACCGTTTGTGAGCAGGTTGTAAAGGCCGGGATCGGCGCGCTGGATGATGAGCGCGGGCAGCGAGGCTACGGCGCTGGTGGCGTTCTGGATCACGTTGCTCATGATCTGCTGAAAGCCGTTGGTGATGCCGTTCAGTTGATTGCGCAGCGTCGTCGTGATGCTCATGTCGCCGCAGATCAAATTGCTGTTCCAGCCTGCGCCGACTCCGATCGAGCGCATGCCGGCCGCCCGGCCCATGGAGACCGCACTGCCGCCGCCAACCGAGTACATCACCTCATCGCCGATGACGGAACCACCGGTCTGATAGCCGGTCTGCGCCCACGCCAAGCCGCCCGCCATGAATACCCCGGCCAGAGCCGCCGTGCGCATCAGGCGACACGTCCCAGTCGAGAGATTCATCCGTCCACAAAACTTAATCATTGCAACCTCAGTTGAAATCCGTACTGCCCAGGAACACCTGCCCCATGCGACGGCAGCAACTGTATGGCCTCCAAAGCGCCCAGGCGTAATCACCGCGCAGCGCCTGAGTGCGCACATCGCCATGCGGGAACACTGCACACGAGTTCGACAGCCTGGGGGTCAGTTCCTGCCATTTGCCGCTAGAAGCGTCACCTTCGACCAGGGCACCAGCCGGCCAATAGCCATCATGGGAGCCCGCAAGCAGCGGTTGGTAGACATGCACCTGGCCGCGTCGGGTCACAATGTCGCCGACACGCTGCGCCACGACTGCGCCGCTCTCGTAGTCGTCAACCTGATGCAGGAAGCCTCCGCGCGGGTAGACGCTACCCCACAGGTTCTGTCCAGTGCGGGTGCCGATCTCGCGCATGCCGGGGATCAACGCTTCTGGGTATGCCATCTCGGGCAGGTTGTAGCGCCAGGCGACCGTATCGAGCGTACTGAGCAGATAGGGCATGAAAGCCGTGCCCGCTCCCGCGCAGCTATAGCCAAAGCCTGCGGCAAACTGCCGGAACGCTTCGCCACCCGGATGCCCGATGACATCACTATTTTTGAATTTGGCGAGATTGTTTTCGCTGTCATGGTTGAATGTGCCGTCGCCGCCGGCCTGTGCCGTGGGGTTGGGCAAGCTCATCGCACGCACCTCCACCCACGGGTTTTCGCCGGTGTTCGAGTAGCTCGACACCACGGCGTCCGGGACGTAATGACGCACCTTGACCGAAGTGCGCACCGAGCAACCGTGCCACGAGCAGTACAGCCAATAGCAAAGACCCGTCACCCGATACTCCAAGCAATCGGGAGACAGCGCCGAAGCGATGATCGCCGCAGTATTGAGCGCAAAGGACGGCGAGGTGGCAGCCAGCAGCAGCGCGGCGATGCTGACACGCAGGCGGCGCGCACGCGTCATGGCTGCGCGCTCCGGTGCGCCTCGATACGGGCAATCGCCTTGGCGATATCTGGCTCGCCGTACACCACATAGCGGCCATCCACGATCACCGCCGGGATCGTGGTAACCCCCAGGCTCCAGGCATCGACCACGCCCCGATAGCTGGTTGCAATCCGGTGCCGTAACGCCTCACCGCCTCTCTCCAGGCGCTCTCGCACAATGGCTGCGCTGCGCGAAGGGTCAGCGGGCAGGTTGGCGGCCAACTGCGCTTCGATGCGTGCAGGCTCGTCCAGCACAATGATCCGCACCCCCGCCGGCACCTGCAGCGGATGCCGGCTATCGACGACAGCCAGGACATCGGCAGCAAAGGCCAAGTTACTCAGCAAAGCCACGCACAGACTAATGAGCAGCCAGCAGCACCAGGCATTGAAGCGAGAGAAGATGAGCATGTCGTGCCACCGTCGAGTTGTTCACTGTGATAGTCAACTCCATTGCGACAAACGGCACGACAGACAACACGGCACTGCCACTTCCCGATTGTTCTCTTTTCCCACACAGCCCTACATAAAAGCCTGCAGGCTACCTGGGCATATCGCCGACAAGCTCGACAGGCATCTCGGTGGAAGCACTGCTGGAAGCGGCGACGGGATCGCCGACCGCCAGCATATCCATGGCGGATATCAGGGCATCACCTTCGACAGGCCCCTGCAGCAAGATTGCGTGGTGCGTCTGGCGATCCTGCATACGCAGCGACGGCGTGGCGGCCACTCCACCCTTCGTCGCAGCCTGGGCCTGGGCGCGGATCAGCGCGTTGGGTCGATCGCTTGCCAGGCACTGCTCAATGGCAGGCGTGGCGTCGGGGTAGCGCAGGCCGGTGGGCAAACCCAGGCCATCGCCACGCGTGTGGACATAGATCCACTGGGCCGCACGCCAGAAGGCAGCGCTCCCGCCCGCCTCGCCGACACATTCGGCAAGGCGCGCCTCGGTCGATGCTGCTGGCTCATGCGCGCGTAGCGGCAAATGGTGCCATTGCAGAACCACGTCGGAGTTCTGATCCACCCACTGCGTGAGCACTGGAAAATAGGCCCGGCAAAACGGGCATTCGAAATCTGCATAGAGAGTCAGCACGAAGCGTCCCTGCGGATTGCCCAGCACCCAGGGGGGCGCTACCACCTGTGCATCGTCCTCTGAGGCCGGTGGTGACGCAGGCTCGCCAGGCGATCCGGATAGGAACCAGGTGAGCAGTGCCGCCACCAGTATCGCAGTCACGGCCGGGAACCAGCGAGATCGCCTGCAGAAGTGCCTGCACAAGGTCTGCAACCGGATCGGAGCAAGGTATCTTGGAGTCATTGCACCCTCCAGCGGTTATTGCGGCAGATCTAACGCGGGTGACTCTATGCCGCGCGCCTGATCGATTCTCTCGGCCACTTTGAAGGCGGCGTCAAGTTCGCTGATACCGTACTGCTGCATGAGTTGATAGCGCTCCGCCTTCTCTTCAGGCTCGGTTTGCGCAAGCGCGAGATACAGACTGGGCGGCACGGCGCGAAACAGCACTTCCATGGCCTTCGACAGGATCACCCCTTCGGTGAACTTTCCCGCTTCCTTGCGCGCCGAGAGCATCAGCGCCTTCTGCGCTGGACTCAACTCGCGAAAGCGCGCGATCTTCTCCACCTCGTCGGGGGGCATCGACAGGCACACCCACCACTCGATCATGTTGAGCATGGGCTCAGCCGCGCGCGGCAGGTCGTCGATGTTCTGTGTCGCCAACCAGAACCAGGCGCCAAGCTTTCTCCACATCTTCGTGATCTTGACCACATAGGGCGCAAGCAGCGGATTTTTGGTCACGATATGACCTTCATCCGTCACGTTGATGATCGGGCGACCCAAGTACTGGTCACGCTCCGCGATATTGTTCACTGTGCTGATCAGGCTGATGTAGGCAATAGAGAGCTGCGCGTTGTAGCCCTCGCGGGCATAGGTCGCGAGATCCACCAAGGTGATATCGGCCTCTGGCCAGGGCGTGCCCGGGCGATCGAACATCTCGCCGTCAGTGCCCTGACAGAACATATCCATCGCATCCGCCATCTCCAGTAACCGCCCGCGCCGCATCTCGGGCAGTGTCGGATCCTGGCCGCGTGTGCGCAGCGCATCGCGTACGTCGCGCGTGAGCACCGTGCGCTGCTCGGCCACGCAATGCTCGGCGGCATCGAGAATGCACTGCCGGATGAGCGAGCGGTCAGCCCGCGTCATCCGGGCTTCTTCTTTGTCCTCGCCGCCCGTGATCATGAGGCGCGCGGTAATCTCCAACTCGCCCAGCACGTCGCGCTGCTCGTCGGCCTCGGCGGGCGCAGCCTCCGGCGGCTGATCCTCGTCCAGCGCATCGGCATCAAGCGTCTGCACGGCACTGGGCGTCTCGATCAACCGGCGCGCATCGGCAAAAGGCGCGAGGCTCACCCCCGCTCCCGGCGCAAGCTTGACGCGGTGGACCGTCAGGCCAAGTTTGCGTGCGAAGTCGCTGAACAAGCCAAAGCTGTTGCCAGCCTCCACGATAAAGAGGCGCGGCCGATAGACGGCCGTGACCTGGTTCAGCAAGTTGTTGAGCGTCGCGCTCTTGCCCGAGCCCGTGGGGCCGAACAGGAACAGGTGCGCATTCATCTGCCGATCCAGGCGATTGAGCGGATCGAAGGTGATCGGGCCGCCGCCCCGGTTGAACATCGTGATGCCGGGATGCCCCGTACCCTGGGCGCGTCCCCACACCGGCGACAAGTTCGCCGCGTGCTGCACGAACATCAATTGGGTAAACCATTGCCTGCGGTCCTGGCTGGGGGTATAGCAGCACGGGAGCCAGCGCAAGTAACTATTGAGTGGCGCCACCTCGTCATCCTCGCGCACCGGCTGCAACCCCGCGTTGAGCATCACATTCACCAGATCCAGGCCGCGCCGATCCAGTTCGGCTTCGTTGCGCCCGCGAAGGTAGAAGGCGAGCGTGCCCCGGTAGAGCTTGTGCGCGCTACCGATCAGGGAGCGGGCCTCATGCACGTCCTTGAGCGTCTGCTCGGAGGCCAGGGTCTCGCCCACCGCCTTCTTGGCCAAGTGGTTCAAGTGCGATTCTAGGACGTCCTGGGGCGTGGCGACCATCGTCAGGCACATCATCGTGTCTTCGGGCATCTGGTCGAACAGCGTGTTGATCGCATCGCCCTTGCGGGTTTCACCGGTCAAGTGCCCGGTGCTGGGCGGCGTGCGTAGCCGATCGGTGATGAGCACGCGATGCGGCATGCCATCGAAGTACCAGGTACCGTGCGTTGCGTCTGAGCGTGGCTGTCCGAAGAACAGCCGCTGGCTGAAATCCCGCCCACTGGCCAGCTCGATCTCGCCGTCCTCACCGTCTTGCGTGCTATCAGGGTAGCGTGCCAGCGCATAGAAGCGCTCCCGATCCTCGGCGCCCGGCCCGAGCAGCGTGGGCGCGGGATTGAACCAGCGCAGCAGCCAGTCGTGAATGCTGGCTGCGTCCAGGCGCCGCGCCTGGATGCCGGCGTTCGCCAGCCCGCCGCACAGGCGGTCGCAGACGATGTTCAGCATCTGCTCGGGCGTCTGGCCGCGCCGGTTCACCTGGCCGGTAGAACGGCGGTAGACAACCATGCGCACACGCCGCGTCTGGCCGCGCCAGCGCAGCCTCGTCACGGCGGTATCCTCGAACAGGCCCCCGGGCTTGGCCACGGCCCGTAGGTGATGGGCAAAAAAGCGCAGGTAGAACTCGGTGAATGCCGTGCCGCGCGCCCGTGGCTGCACATAGTCGCGCAAGGTGCGCATGTATTCATCAAAACTGGGCTCGTCCTGGGCGTAAAGCTGAAGTACCCAGGGGTTCTCGTCCAGTTCGTCGAAGCTGTCCTGTAGTGCGTTTTCCAGCGCATCGCGGGCCTGGGCGAGCCACACGGGTTCCCGGCCCTCGGTGCCCAGCGGCGTCAGCTCGTAGAAGGCCGCCACGGACTGCCCGTCCTCCAGCAGCATCGACTTGGACTCGGGCTGGAACTCCACCCAGGGCAGCAACTCCACGAACGAGGGGGCCACGTCGTAGAGCGCCTGCTCGTCGGCCACGGTCGCGGGCTGGCGGCCCTGGACCGCCGCTCCAGGCTCAGGGACACCCGCTTCGCGCAAGGTTTGCACATGGCGCTGCCAGCCGTCTGGTGCGCCATCGTCGGTGGCGTCCCCAGTACCGGCGCCGGACAACCTGGGCCAGGGGAGCTTCCAGCGCATCAATAATCCTCAGTGCGTTCGCCCGGCATGGCGTACTGGATGCGCTGATACAGCGGGAACACCGTCGTGTAGCCTGGCACGGGCACGGGATCGGTGCCCGCAAGGTGCGGGAAGACGTACATCACGAGATCGGGATTGGGCAGGCGCTGGAACTGGCGATGGATCTCGCTTTGCGCGGTGCGCGTGTAGCGCAACTGCTCGGCCGGCGCCGCCTGCACATCGACCTCGGTCAGTGGCCGGCGCAGACTCTGGCGTGCATCGAGCAACTGGCGCCCGGCCACCTGGCCCGTACCTCCACCAGAACCTGCGTCAGCCGCCTGTTGCCAGATGTCCATCATGGTGTGATCGCCATGAGTCAGCAATTCATCCTTGCTGGTGGCGCAGCCGCCCAGCAGAGCAAGGGAGGCGGCCAGAGCAAGGCCCTTGGCGAGGTCAGTCAAGTTCGAGCGCATGAGCTTCTCCTGCACGATGATCGACGCGCCGTCCCTCGGGGTCGAAGTCGATGGCGAGCGGTTTTTCGAGGTGGACAGCGACCTTGGCGCCGGGCTGCACATAGATCGCAGCGAAGGCCTGGCCGTAGAGCTTGTTCACCCAATCGGCCATGTCGCGCACGCCACCGGCCAGGATGCGGCCCACGGCCTCGTTGCCGGAGATGCCGACGGTCCCGACTGAGCCATCGGCCCCTACATAGGACATCTGGCCGCTGTCGCTCTCGATAAGCGAGGCCACGCCGGCGCCAGCCGCCGTGATGAGCGCCTGGCTGCCCAGGTACTGCTGGGCGTTGCTGCGCCGTTCGCCAGAGACGCAGGGGATGCCGTACGGATCGCTGATCCAGCCCAGGCCATCTTGCTGCTGGTTACCCTGCTGTTTGCCGTCGCGGTCTTCGGGGATGGTGCGGATCGTGCCATCGTGAAACACAAATGTGATGCTGCGCACCTGGCCGCGCACGCACGAGAGCGTCCAATCACCCGAGGCCGTGCCCGAGAACACGGCGCCAGCCACATCGGGGATGTCGATGCCGTTGGCCGTGAGATTGTCGGGGCCGACCAGGACTTTGAATGGATACGGGTCGTTCACCGTGCCATCAATCGGCACGCGGCCAATGAGCGCGGTCATCGCCACCGACCCCATCAAAGTCGAGTTGGTCGGCACGGTATAGACGGGCGTGGCGCTCTTGACGCCCGCAGCGCGTGCGCCCGCGTTCGCCACGGTCTGCGCCGTGGCCTCCAGCGTGCGCTGCGCCGGCCCGAAGCTGGTCGGAAAGCTCAGGCTACTGCCTGCCTTGCCGCGCCCGTCGGTCTGCTTCGCATCGTCGGGTTCCACCCAGCGCAGGCCCCCTTCCATGCCGGCCTCATCGCCCTCGCGCAGGCCCAGGCCCACGGGCAGATCAGCGTGGCCGCTGCCACCAATGCTGTCCAGGCGCCGTTGCAAGTCGGCCAGTAGCCCCTGGGTCTGCTGGCGCTCACTTGCGGCCTGCTGCTGGTCACGACGCAGGTTCGAGCGTTCGGATTCGAGCGCCGAACTGACGCGCTGATCGATCGAGTTCTCGCGCTGACGCAGCCGCTGGTTCTCGGCACGCTGGGCCTTGTTGTCGGAAAGCGCGCTCTGAAGCTCGGTGCGCAGTTGCTTGACCTGGCCGACCAGCGTGGCTACGGTGTCGCGCGGCGTATCGCCCTCGATGCCCAGCGCCTTCATTTCCTCGGGCGTGAGCTGGGCGCCCGCATCAACCTGGGACGGTGCGGTCTTGCCGCCGCCCGAGAACAACCGGATACCGACAAACATCACGAGCAGCAGCACCGGGATCATCAGCCACTTCAAAAGGCCGTTACTGCGCATGAGGGGCCTCCTTCCTGTCGCCTTCGGCTTCGGGCGGCGGCAGATTAACAGCCGGATCGAAGCGATTGATGGCCGGGAGCAGCGACTGCGCAAGGCCATGGCCGCGCGTCACCAGGTACAGGACGGTGGTGTCCTCGGGGGCGCCGCGCGGGCCGAGCTTATCGTGCTGAAAGGCGGCGGTCAGGAAGTCGCCCTGCAGCACGCGCGGGTCGAGCGTGACCCAGCCCGCGCCCGTGTTGGTCAGGCGCACGGCCGTGACCCACTGGTCTTCCAGGCACCACGAGGCGAGTGCGACCGCGCGCACCGGCAGTGTCAGCATCAGCGTGGACAGGTTCAGATCGCGGCGCAGATTGACCCGCATGACGCCCGGCAAAGGTTCAACGGTGCGCAGCGGCGCGTAAAGGTTCTGCGCGGCGAAACGCGTCAGGACAACGGGGATCGGGGTTTCGCGCCCTGGCCCCCGCGTCTGCGTCGGGTCTTGCGCGTGCGCCGGTGCTTTGTCGCCCTGCACCGGCTGGTCGCCGTAGCGCGCGGGACTCGTGTCGCCCTGGACGATACGCACCGGCTCCAATTCAGGCTCGCCGTCTTTGGCCGGCTCGGCGGCAATGTCCAGCAGAATCAGCGCGCCGGTGTCGGCGTCTTGCAGTTGCAGCCGCGTAGGTTCGATCGGCGTGCTGGCGCGCAGGTACACCGCGCCAGCCGCGCTTTGCACGCGCAGGCGCTCGCCCACGTCGGCCGGCACGCCCACGCGCACATTGCGGTCGATGAACACGATGCGCTCCTGGCCGACGCGCAGGGGCACGGCCAGCGGCAGGCGCTCCCAGCGCAGAATCTCCACTGCCTGCGCTAGGGGCGCCGCCGCAAGAAACAGCGCGAGCAAGACTAGAACACGGTGCTTCATGGGGCTTCTCCTTGAGGCGCTTGCAGGGATAGGCCGGCGGGTGTGGGGCTGGTCGGCTGCGGCACGGTGATGCGCTGGGGCGTGCCGTCGTAGCAGTCGAGCGCCAACCCGAACGGATTACGCGCGGGGTCGATGTCAACCTTGACGACCTTGATGGGATAGCGCACCAGCGCGCGTTTGACCTGCTCGGCGCCGTAGTATTCATCGGCGCTGATGTCCAGCGTCACCACCCAGTCCCGGTCGGATACCATGCGCACACGCGCCGTGGGATCGTCGCCATAGCCCCGACCGGGGATTTCGTAGATGCCGCGCACCCGCTGGCGCAGCTCGCCCGTGCTGCGCCGGTAATCGAAATCGGCCTTCAGAAACGCCTGGCAGGCTGGAGTGAGGTACGGCGAAAGCGCATGCAGGTTGCGCGGGTAGTCCTCTTCGCCGTTGGATGGCCAGCGGTTCAACTGCTGGAACACGTAGAACGTGAAGGCATAGACCGATTCGGGCGGCACTTCCCACCACTTTCGAGTGCTGCCCGAACGCAGATCGGGCGGAACGTGGATGGTCAGGTCGCGCGGCGCGCTCCACCAGCCCCCACCCATCACCAGGGCGACGATCACCAGCGCGCCCGCGCCCAGGCGCAGCGTCCTGATGTGCGCTTGCAGGTGAGCTATCTCGTTTTTGAAGCGGCTCATCTCATGCTCCTTGGCATGAGCCTTCGGGTGGCCCAGCAGCCCGAGCGCGAGATGAGCGCCTGGCCGCGCACCCAGCCGGCCAACCGCGGATGGCCTGTCGCGATGCGCCACTGAAGCTGGCGGTACAGCCAGGTGTCTGGGCGTCCGCGCTTGAGCCGGCGCAAGATGCCGCCGCCCACGAACACGCCCAGGGCCACGCCCAGGACGATGAATGTGGGCGCAAGCGCAATCGTGCGAAACATCCATGACAGGGGCGCGCCAACCAGCAGGCCGACGCCGCCAGACAGGCCGCAGCAGATCCACAGCTCGTCGGCGGTCAAGCCGCGCACCACCACCGGGTGGCGATTCAGGCGATGCGGCAGGAACGTGACCGTGCCGTCCGCACGGATGTGCTGGTGCTCGGGCATGCCACACCCCCACTTACAGGATGCCGGTGGCTTCGGTGAGCAGCCAGATGCCGATCACGAGCAGCACGGCGCCGATGGCGACGGTCAAGCCGAACTGGCCCCACGTCTTGCGGCCCGTATGGATCTCCGCATAGGTGCCATAGGCGTGGTAGCACACCCCAATGAACATCGAGGCCACCACCAGCAGGGCCACGAGCATGATGATGTCGTAGCCATAGTTGCGGATGGTCTCCATGATGCCGTTGCCGGTGCCGCGCGTCGGGTTCTCGATTTGCGGCAGCCCTTGCGCAACAGACAGCGCGGGCAGCGCGGCGGCGCCCAAGGCCACGGCGGCGCGCCGGGCAAGGCGAATGGTGAGGCGGTTTTGCATGATCAGTCCTTTCAGGAGAGGAGGAAATAAGTCAGCACGAGGTACATCGCGGCAAAACGGATACACACACCCAGGAACTGGCGCTGATTCAGACGGTTCTCGGACCAGCCCACATAGGCCGTCCGGATAGCCCACACTCCCCAGAGCAGCAGGACGGCGAACACGACGCCGACCAGTACGGTCGCCATCGCGGCGGGCATGATGCCGCTATTGGCTTGAAATGCCGAGATCTGCGCGCCGTTCATGGCCGACTCTCCACTGCCGTCGTCGGAGGCAGTGGCGCCTGCGGCTCGAGGCCCCGCTCGGCGCGATAGTCGCCGGCCAGTTCAGCTGGATCGCGCGGCTGGGCGCGTGACGGTGCAAGGTAGTCTTGGATGCCGGCGCGCACGCGTGCCAGGTCAGCCAAAAGCCTTGGATAATCGAAGTGGTAGCGCTCGCCCGGCACGACGGAAGCGTGTGCGGCACTGCCGACGATAGTGTGCTCCAGGGCGCCGAGATGACGCAACGCACCAGCCAACTCGTAGCGCTGTGCCAGGGACTCGGCCCAAACTATTGGAGACTGCCCCATCAGGAGGACTACCAGGAAGAAGGCGGACACACCCTGACGTGCGGCTGTGTGCAGCCAAATCGAAACCATCATCACGCCATTCCCCTGGACAGTCAGTAATGGCTAGATTGTGGGAATCGGAGCTGTCGTAAGCCGCAAACTATAGGGAACCCGACACCACCAACTTGATTTGTCAGTTACCTTCGTGATTCGGTGCCGTGCAAGCGCTCGGAAATGTGATAGGGAGCCGACCATAACGAATATGGATCCAGCAGGGCTACTCAGCGGTACGCCATCTCATCGCGCAAGGCATCCACCACCAACGAGAATGCTGGCGAGGGTTGCCGACGACTGGGGTAATACAGGTAGTACCCTGCAAAGGGAGCACACCAGTCTTGCAATACGCGCACCAGACGTCCTTCCTCTATGTGCGGGTCGAATTCTCCGTCGGGTAACCACGCTACCCCCAGTCCCGCCAGGGCTGCATCCACGATAGTGGGCGAGGTGTTGATAACGAGCTGACCCTCCACTCGAACATTGACCTGCTGGCCCTTGCGCTGGAAGTCCCAGACGAAGAGGCCGCCCCCGGACTGCATCCGCATATTGATGCATCTATGGTTCATCAGATCGCGCGGGTGCTTGGGCTTGGGATGTGTCTTGAAATAGCCGGGGGAGGCTGCGACCGCCATGCGAAGCGGTGGCCCGATCGGCAGCGCGATCATGTCCTTGTCGATGGTGTCCCCCAGCCGAACCCCGGCGTCGAAGCGGTCGGCCACGATGTCGCGAAAGCCGTAGTTCACATCGAGCTCGATCTTGACGTCAGGGTATTCAAGCAGCAGCGGCGCGAGCCTGGGCAGCAGCGTGTGCCGTGAGACGTAGTCTCCGCAGGTGATTCGCACCGTCCCGGCTGGCTTGTCGCGCATCTGCGTGATGTCGTCCAGCTCTGACTCGATCTCATCAAAGCGATGCCCGATGGCGTTCAAAAGCCGTTCGCCTGCCGTAGTGGGGGAAACGCTGCGGGTCGTGCGCGTGAGCAGGCGAATCTTCAACCGCGCCTCCAGACCGCTGATGGCCTGGCTGATTGCTGACTGGACTTGCCCCCGTAACACCGGACACCCGATCACCCTTGGGTTAGTAATTCCTG
>ERZ778018.450-NODE-450-length-62150-cov-103.494339_pt1 | contig 62150 bp, 58 predicted proteins | sample MGYA00375748_ERZ778018 | MGnify/ENA primary metagenome ERZ778018 (study PRJEB29350, sample SAMN05509839) | bioreactor metagenome | biome: bioreactor; material: wastewater | place: South Africa: University of Cape Town | collected 2014-04-22 ... | reverse complement strand
GCTTCTGGCTACCAGTTCCCGTACGTGACGCTCAAGAACACGTACGGCATAGACCCAGACAAGGACATGACAGCGATCTTCGCTGGCTCGCACGATGCCGCTACCCTCGCCGTCTACAACGGCGACGTCGATGTGGCCGTCACCTTCGGCGGCAACGCGGGTTCTGATGGTCGCGAGACCATCGAGGCCGAGTACCCGGACGTCAAGGACGTGGTGTGCATCCTCGGTTACTCCGATTACATCCCGAACGACGGCATCGTCGTGCGTGAGGGCCTCGACCCGCAGCTCGTCGAGCAGATCACTCAGGGCATGATCGACATAGCTGACAGCCCGGCAGGCAAGGCCCTCACGGAGACGCTTTTCTTCGTAACCGGCTTCGAGCGCGTCGACGCGGCGGCCTTCGACATCGTCCGCGAGGTCTCGGCTACCTTCAGGCGTTAACCGGCGCCGCGGCTTGGGTGATCATGCCGCCGCCGAGAGGCTTGAGCTTGGCTTCGATCTTCGCGCGGTCCGGCTCGAGGAACGGTGGCAGCGCCAGCGTTTGACCCATGGTTTCGGTGGGTTCGTCGCTGCTGAAGCCTGGGCCGTCCGTGGCGAGCTCGAAGAGGATGCCGCCTGGCTCTCGGATGTAGAGGCTGCGGAAGTAGTAGCGGTCAACCTCGCCGCTGAACGCCATGCCGGTCTCTTCGAGCCGCCGCGTCCAGAGGTGGTACTGCTCGTCGTTCGGTACGCGCAGCGCCACGTGGTGCACGCCGCCGGAGCCGTAGCGCGTGCGCCCAAGTCCGGGCCTTACGGCCACATGCACCTCTGCGGCGGGGCCTTCGCCTTGCAACAAGTACACGTGCACGGCGTCACTTGGAGACTCAGGGTGAGGGTACGTGCGGCTGGCCCTCAGGTTGAAGACTCCGGTGAGGAAGTCGTGGGTTGGCCCAAGCTCCGGCACCGTTATGACGCTGTACCCGAGGCCGCGGATCTGGTGTTCGGCTGGTACTGGGCTGAGGTCCCAGGGGTGCGCGTCGCCTACGCCGCCGTCGTCCACCAAGCTGGCGACGAAACCGTCCTTGTCCTCGAAGTCGAGGTGGAGGCGCCCGTCGCGCCTGGTCACGCCGGAATGGCTGACGCCGTGCGCTGCGAGCCGCTCCTCCCAATAGCGCAGGCTGGCTTCGCCGTTCACGCGGAAGGTCGTGCGGCTGATGCTGCGGTTGCCGCGCCGCTCGCGGGCCGCCAGCGGCATGTCGAAGAAGGTCATGTCCGTGCCGGCAGAGCCGAGTGCATCGGCGTAGAAGAGGTGATACATGCTCGGGTCGTCTTGGTTGACGGTCTTCTTGACGAGCCTGAGACCCATGACGCCCGTGTAGAAGTCGTGGTTGCCTTGGATGTCGTTGGTGAGGGCGCTTACGTGGTGGATTCCGGTGAGTTGAAGCATGTGGTTGGCCTCCTTGAGGCGGTAGCCGTCTCTTCGTGAGAGGGGCAGCGGCCCGCGCCTGGCTAACCCCGATTTCGTCACTTTAGACCTAAAGTGTTAGGTCGTCAAGCGTCTCACGTCGCTTGACCCAGCGACAGTTTAGACCTAAACTGTAGGGGTGCAAGAAGTGAGCCCCTACCGCATCCCAAGATCACGCGTGCTGCGATCGCCGCCACTATTGGCGTGGTTGCGCATGGTGCGCGTCGTCAGCCGCACGCAGCGCGCCGCTGCCGACCACCTCCGCGAGTTCGACCTCACGCCAGCCCAATTCGACGCACTGGCGCAGGTTGGAGCGGCCCCCGGCCCGAGCCAACAGGAGCTCGCGGACCGCCTCCTAGTCACCCAGGGCAACGTCTGCCAGTTGCTCGACGGCCTGGAGAAGAAGCAACTGGTCGAACGCCGCCGCGACGGCCGCAGCAACCGCATCTACCTCACCCCCGCTGGCCAAGCCCTCACGGCCCGAGCGGTGCCAGAACACGAGTGCTGGCAAGCGGAGCGCATGACGGCACTAGACGCCAGCGAGCAGCAGGAACTGCTGCGCCTGCTGCGCAAACTAGACCGTGCGCAGAAGTAACCCCACAACTCCCACGATAGGAGCGACAACATGAGCGACAAGATCGATATCGCCGACATCGAGTTCGGCATCGACAGCTTCGGCGACCTCCCGATAGACGACCACGGCAACGTTGTCAGTTACGCCAAGGCCATCAGGGCCACCGTCGACGAGGCCGTCGTGGCCGACCAGGTCGGCATCGACGTGATCGCCCTAGGCGAGCACCACCGCCACGAGTTCTCGATCTCCTCACCCGAGACGGTCCTCGCTGGCATCGCAACGCGCACGGAACGCATCCGCCTGGCGTCGGGCGTGACCGTGCTCTCGTCAGACGACCCCGTGCGCGTGTTCGAGCGCTTCGCCACGGTCGACGCCCTCTCGAACGGCCGCGCGGAAGTGATCCTCGGGCGCGGGTCGTTCACCGAATCGTTCCCGCTGTTCGGTTACGACCTCGCCGACTACGAGCTCCTCTTCGACGAGAAGATCGACCTGTTCCACATGCTGCTCGACGAGAAGCCGGTTACCTGGAGCGGCACCACCCGCGCCCCACTGGAAGGCGCGGACGTGTTCCCGAAGACCGAATCCGGGCGCCTCAAGACGTGGGTCGGCGTCGGCGGTTCGCCGCAGTCCGTCGTGCGCACGGCGCGCTACGGGTTCGGGCTCATGCTCGCCATCATCGGTGGCGCCCCAGAGCGGTTCGCGCCATACGTCGAGTTGTACAGGCGCGCAGCCGCGCAACTCGGCACCACCGCATCGCCGGTCGGCATGCACTCGCCCGGCTTCATCGCCGACACCGACGAGAAGGCCAAGGAGCTGCACTTCCCCGGCTACAAGGAGCTGATGGATTCCATCGGTAGAGAACGCGGTTGGCCGCCGCACAGCCGCGCGCAGTACGAGGCCGAGATCGCGCACGGCTCGCTCTACGTCGGTTCGCCCGAAACGGTGGCCCGCAAGATCGCCCGCGCCGTGACCGCCCTCGACGTTGGACGCTTCGACCTCATCTACACCACCGGCGGGAAAGTCCCGGCTAGCGCGCGCATGCGCACGGTTGAGCTCTTCGGCGCCGAAGTGATGCCCCTCGTACGCGAGCTCCTGGCCGAGGAAGCCTCCAAGGAGCAAGTGGCTCGATGACCATCGGCATCCTAGGAGCTGGCAAGTTCGGCACGGTGCTAGCGCGCCTAGCGCTAGCCGCCGGCCACGACGTGCTCATCGCCGGCTCCGGTGACCCAGACAAGATAGCCCTCACCACCGAGGTGCTAACACCAGGCGCGCGGCCCGTATGGCCCGCCGAGGCCGCCCGCGGTGCCGACATAGTGATCCTCGCGCTGCCACTGGGAAAGTACAAGACCATCCCAGCAGCCGAACTGGCGGGAAAGCTCGTGATCGACGCCATGAACCATTGGTGGGAAACCGACGGCGTGAGAGATGACCTCAACGACCCGAGCACGACGAGCAGCGAGATCGTCAGCGCCTACCTGACGAACGCCCGCGTCGTGAAGGCCCTGAACCACGTGGGCTACCACGACCTCGAAGCTGGTGCCCGCCCAGCTGGAGCGCCAGGGCGGAAAGCCGTAGCCATCGCAGGCGATGACGCCGAAGACAACGCGCTAGTTGCCGCGCTCATCAACGAACTCGGCTTCGACCCGCTCCTGATCGGCCCGCTGGCCGCCGGGGCGCAGCTCCAACCCGGTAAACCCGCGTTCGGCGCGAACATGGACGCCACTGCGCTACTCACGGTGATCGCTGACGTGAACCCACGGCCAGCCGCTGCGGAACGAAAAAGCCCCGACTTAGCGCCGGGGCTTCAGGTTGGCGTTTAGGACGCCGCTTAAGGTGGTGGAGCCGAGGGGATTCGAACCCCTGACCTTCTGAATGCCATTCAGACGCGCTCCCAACTGCGCCACGGCCCCACGAACTCGCTTGAAACCGCCCTCGCAACTAGACCGCTGCGGTCGGGCGGGCGAACGCTAGTGTATAGATGCGGGCTGTAGGGTGTCAACCGCCGTGCCTTCAGTCGGGGGGCGCGCGCTTGCGCTGCGCGCAGCCTTGAGCTCCTTACCCGCGTCAGGCATGGGAGAAAGTGACCACTGTAAGTTCTCTGTAAGAAAACTCGCTACACAATCGTCTCATGACCTTAGGCCGTGACACCGCTTCTGCTTCCCGGCCACCTGCCCCCGACCGGCTGCCTTCCAGCAGGGTGGCCGCTACGGCTGCTCCTACCCGCGACCCGAATGGCGCCCCGCGCTTAGCGGCGCTGCTTATCCCGCTGACGCCCGCCATCGACATGGCCGAGGGCTTGCCAGCCACCCACGCGCTTAGAACAGCGTTCGTTGCCGTGCAGTTAGGTCAGCGACTTGGCTTCGACAGGACGGCGCTGACTGACACTTACTACGCGGCGCTCCTGAAAGACCTTGGCGCCACCGCTGCGCGCTCGAAGGCCCTGCATACCTTCGGCCCTGGCAGCCGCGCCGTCTACAGGGAACTGCACTCTGCCGACCTGAGCTCGCTCAGGGGTTCGTTGCGCGTCGCCCTGCCGCTGCTACGTTCAGAGGGGCCGTGGCGGCAACGGTTGGCGAGCTTCATCGACATCACCATCGGCAGCGCAAGGGGTCCGGTTCAGATCGAGCGCTTGCGTGGTCGCACCGGCGCCTCCATCGCGCTCGACATGGGCTTCAACCGCGGGACGGCGGACGCCATCCTCGCGCAGAACGAGCGCTGGGACGGCCGCGGTCGCCCTGAGGCCCAAGCAGGCGAGGGTGTGGCCCTCAGCGGTCGCGTTCTCAACGTGGCGCAGGCCCTCGTAAGCGCCTGGTTCGAGGGCGGCGTCGCGCTAGCCGTCGCGCACCTCGGGCGACTAGCCGGCAATCAACTCGACCCTAGTCTCGTGTCCCACGCGTCGCTTCTCCTCGATGACGCTAGGTTCGTAGAAGCGCTAGGCGCTCACGACATCGATCAGGTGGTGCTCGAGGCCGAACCAACGGGTCGGGGTTACGCGTCCGCGTCTCGTGTAGACCGGCTCTTCAGCGGCTTCGCGCGCTTCATCGACGCGAAATCACCATGGACTTACCGCCACTCAGAACGCGTGCGAGAACTAGCTGTCGGCGCCGGGCTGCAACTAGACGCCCCGCTGCAGTTAGGCCAGGCGGCGCTGCGGCGCCTCAAGCGTGCCGCGCTGCTCCACGACTTGGCGCGCCTCGCCACGCCGACCGAGGTGCTTGACAGCCACAGGACCCTTTCCGACACCGAGATCGAGCTCGTGCGGTCAGGCCGCCCGCTCCTGCGAGGCTCCCTCAAGGGAGTCCTTGACTTGGCGGATCTGGCGCCCGTAACCGAGACTTACAGTGGCTTCGAGCCCGCTACCGCCATGGATGCCACCCTGACACCGCTCGCGCCAGAGCAGCGCGAAGAGGTCATCGCCACGCTCCTCAGCCTGGCCGAGAAGTTCGAGGCCATGACCGCCCCGAGGCCGCACCGTGAACGCCGCACGTTCGACGAGGCGCTTGGTGTGCTGCGGCAAGAGACCGAGCGCAGCGGTGGTCTCAGCAGAGCCGCGCTCAGCGGCTTGGAGCGTTTCCTCGCTACCCCTACGGCGGCGGCCGTCTTGGCGCCGCGCACCTTCGACCCGAACGCCATCGTCGTCGTCGACTAGGTCAAGCGCACAGGCACAAGGAAGCGCCCCCTCACCTGCGCGGTGAGGGGGCGCTTTCTCGAGCTGAGGTCGGTTGGTTACTCTTTGTCGGCCTTGGCGGCGCGCGCAACGGCGCGGTCGCGCTCCTGGCGCGCGACGTCGGTCTTGAGGCGCGAGGCCTTGCCGCGAAGTTCGCGCAGGTAGTAGAGCTTCGCGCGGCGCGTGCGGCCACGGCGCACGACCACGATGTTCTCGATCAGGGGCGAGTTGACGGGGAAAACGCGTTCGACGCCCTCACCGAACGAGACCTTGCGAACCGTGATGGTGCTGCGCGCGCCCTTGCCGTTCTTGCGGGCGATGACAACGCCCTCGAAGGCTTGCACGCGGGTGCGGGCGCCTTCGACGACTTTGTAGTCGACGCGGACGGTATCGCCGGTATCGAAGTCCGGGAGGTCGTTACGCAAGTAAGGTTGCTCGATAGAGCGCAGGATGGCGCCTTTGTTGTACTTCATCTTCGTCTCCAGGTCGTCGACCAGCACGGTCGAACTGAACGCCACGGCGCTTTTCTGCCCGCAACGGACGCATTTGGGAGGTGGTTGGCAGCGGCTTTGACAGGCGTTTGCCACCGGACGAGCTAGCCTCCGTGCGTCAAGCCTTGCTATCTTAGCCGAACGGCGCGGGTCAGTTCAATAGCAGCGGTTGCACACTTCGCTATGCCACCCCACTCGTCAGCTCCTCGAGGAGGTACTCGATGCGCGTGCGGGCGTTGTCTTGCGATCCGAAGAGGGAACGCTGCAGGTCGCCGCTAGCGTCGAACACGTACGTGTGCGGCGTGCCCTCGACGCCCCACGCGCGCGCCAGGTCCCCGGAGAGGTCGAGCGCCACCGGCATTGTCAGGCGCGCGTAGTCGTTCGCGAAGCGCACGAGGGTTGGCACGACCTCGTCGCGCTCGAGCAGCCGGTGACCGTAGCTCGTGTGCACGAGCAAGGTGCGCACCTTGTCGCCGTGCACGGCGCCGAGGCGCTTGAGGAACGGCACGCCGCGTGAAACGCAGCCGGGGCACTCTAGGTTGAAGAACATGGCGACGGTCGCGGCCTTCCGGTCCGAAGCGCCCGCCGGCTCCCACGGTGGCGGCGCCGTGGAACCCGTTACGAACTCCGTTGGCCACGGCAACCTCATGGCGCTACGGTACCCGGGCGCGGGCAGCGGAGGCGTGCCCCTTGCTACGCTCTACGTCATGTCGTTCGCAAGCACGGGCCTCCACCACGTAACGGCCATCGCCGGCCGGCCGCAAGCCAACATCGAGTACTACGTGAGGCTCCTTGGCCTCAGGCTCGTCAAGCGCACCGTCAACTACGACGACCCGCAGACGTACCACTTGTACTTCGGCGGCCCGCTCGGGCAGCCAGGTACCGTGATCACGTTCTTCCCATGGGCGGGCGCCGGCCCAGCAGTGCGCGGGGCAGGTGAAACGACGGCCGTCGCCTTCCGCGTGCCCGTAGGCGCGCTTGACGCGTGGCGCCAACGACTTACTGACCACCAGATCTCGTTCACCACCGCCGAGCGCTTCGGTCAGGCCGTAGTGGCCTTCCTCGACCCGGACGGCACGCCGCTAGAGCTCGCAGAGGGCGAGACGGGCATCCGCGCCCTCAACTGGCCCGGCGCCCCCGTTTCGGACACCATGGCGCTACAGGGCCTGCACAGCGTATCCGTGGCCGCACCGCAGCTAGACAAGACCGTGGCAGTACTGACCGGCGCCCTTGGCCTGCAGGTGGTCAGCGAGGACCGAGTGGCTGGCGGCGCACGCGCCGTGCGCCTGGCGCCTGGCGCCGCGCAGACCGCCCTGCCGAACGCCGTCTCCTACCCTGCGGGCGGCTACGTCGACCTGCTCGAAGTGCCGTCCGCATCGCCAGCCCGACTAGGTACCGGGAGCATCCACCACTTTGCGTTGCGGTCGAGTGCGGCCGATCTCGAGGAAGTCCGTGAGCGCCTGCTAGCGGAGGGCCTCACGCCGACGCCCATCAAGAACCGCCACTACTTCAAGTCCGTGTACTTCAAGGAGCCGGGCGGTGCCGTGCTTGAAGTAGCAACGGACGCGCCCGGCTTCACGGTCGACGAACCAGCGGATGAGCTCGGCTTGGCGTTCAAGTTGCCAGAGTGGTTGGAGAGCGAGCGCGACTTCCTCCGCGCGCGGTTGCCAGTCACGGCTAGCCCCGAGTACGCAGACCGCTGGACCTAGGCCGTCCCCAACCCAGGGGGTATCTAGCCCCTCGCCCTCGGTAATAATGGGCAGCGCTAGCAGTTCGGAGGACAGGCTACTCGCGTATGCCGCAAGATGTGGGACGACAAAGTGAACGCGTACGTACGCTCGCAGCGGCGGCCGCAACCGCCTGCAACGAGTTCAGGTACGACGATGCGCTAGCGTTCGGTTACGAGGCCCTCGCCCTCGCCTCCATCGACCCAAGCGCGGTTCCCGCCACTTGGGACGAGCGCCTCGCGCAGCTAGACTCCGGCGACCAGGAGGCGGTGGCGCGCACAGCAACCGCCCTCGCGATCTGCACTTTCCGCCAAGCAGACTACATGGCCTCGTTGCAGGTGGCGCAGCTCGAGCTGCACGTCAAGCGTCACCTCGACGACGATGCCGGCGCCGCGCTTGCCGTCATGGGGTTGGGTTGGTGCTATCACGCCGTCGGGCTCTACCAACAAGCGTTAGCCAACCAGTTCGAGGCCCTCGACACTTTGGAGAAGATCCGGCCAGGAGCCATAGCGGGGCCGCTGAACGGCATCGCCCGCACCTACCTCGACCTCGGTCAGGTAGACACCGCCTTGGAGTACGCGCAGCGCGCCCTAGCGAACTCGTCGACCTCACCCGTCGCTCAGCGCGACCGCTCGACTGCCTTGCGCATAATCGGTGAGGCCCACCGCGCCGTCGGCGACGTCGCTAGCGCCCGCGCCGTCTTTCAGGAGAGCTACGACAGTTCCGACTCGTACGGGCAGCGCCTCGCCTTACTCAGCCTCGGCGAGCTCAGCACAGACGAGGGCCTGCTCGACGAAGCGCAGGGGTACTTCGAGGAGTGCCTGAAGCGCGTGTCGCCTGAGATGCGCGAACTCGTGCAGTGTGAAGCGCTCATCGGCCTCGGGCGCGTGTACGTCGCCCGCGGGCAGCCCGAACTGGCGCTCGTCCCGCTGGCTGAGGCCGTGGCGCGCGGCACGGCGAGCGGCGCGCCGGTCGAGGCGGCAGAAGCTCACCGAGTGATGTCGGAAGCACTGAGGTCGCTGGGGCGCTGGGAGCAGTCCCTCTCGCACTTCCAGAGCTTTCACGACCTGAACAACCGGACCTTGAGGCAGTTGTCCGACCGCAGGACGCAGATACTTCAGGTGCAGCTCGACCTCGAGCGCGTTCGTAAGGACCGCGAGATCGACCGCTTACGCAACGTCGAGTTGGCCCGCGCGTACGCTGACCTCCGCGAGCTGCATGAGCGACTCGAGGCGCAAGCGGCACGCCTGCAGCGCCTCACGCGCACGGACGACCTCACGGGCCTCGCCAACCGCCGCGCCTTCGAGGAGCGGTTATCAGCCGAACTCCTGCGCTCCAAGCGCCTCGACAGGCCTCTTAGCCTGTTGATGGTCGACCTGGACGACTTCAAGCGCGTGAACGACACCTACACGCACGTCGTCGGAGACGGCATCCTGAGGGCCGCGGCCGAGGCGATGCTTGCGTGCACCCGCGAGATCGACATGGTTGCGCGCATTGGGGGCGAGGAGTTCGTCGTGCTCCTGCCCGAAACGGACGTGGCGGGCGCTTCGAGCGTAGGGAACAAGGTGCTGGAGGCCGTCGCTTCGCGAACCTTGGAGGCGCACGGTATTGCCATCACCGCGAGTGTTGGCTTGGCCACCGCCGATCCGTATGACGACGAGGCCTCACTGCTGATGCGGGCGGACTCGCGCCTCTACGAAGCGAAACGCCTCGGCAAGAACCGCGTAGAAGCGTAGGACTAGGTGCTTAAGGCCGCACTGATCGCGGTAGGGCTAGGGATAGTCGGCCTCATCTTCTCGTTCTGGCTCCTCGGCGAGAACCTGTCGACCGCCTGGACGGTGCCAACGTGGGCATATGCCGTCGGGCTCGGACTTGCCGCAGTCGGCTACGCCGCCGGCGCCTTGCGACTGGTGATCCTCGCGCGCCGCGCAGGCGAGAACCTCGGCTTCATACCCGCCCTGCGCGCGTACGCGGTCGGCCTCCTCATGGCCGCGTTGACGCCAGGTAGCGCCGGGCAGGCGCCAGCGGTCGCCCTCTCGCTCGTGCGCGGTGGAATGAGCGCAGCTACTGCCTGGACCATTAACGTGCGCGTGTGGATCTTGGACCTCGTCTTCCTAGCGTGGTCCCTGCCGCTCAGCATTCTGGTCCTCGGCCGTGCCACGCGGCTCTTGTCTGGCGCCAAGCCGGAACTTATCGCCGGAGCCGTGTTCCTCGGCGCCGGGCTGATGGTTGCGCTACTCCTGTTCAGGTTGCGCTGGCTGATCAGCGCCGCCGCCTGGTTGACGAAACTGCCAGGGATTCGCCGGTGGCGCGCTCGGCTTCAAGAGTTCCTGGAACGCCTCAACGTCACGAGCGCCAACCTCAAGCCGGCGCCCTGGTACCACCACGTCCTTCTGCATCTCACGTCGTTCACCGTCTATTTCACGACGTACTTCACGTTCTTCGTGGTGGTCGTTGCCATGCGCCCAGCCACGACGCCGCTCGTGGCCATGGCGAGCGCTCAAGTGCCGACCGTAGCGTCATCGCTCTTCCCCACCCCAGGCGGCACCGGCCTCCTCGAGGTCGGCACCGCCAGCCTCATGCGCCTCAACTCGCCAAGCGCCGGGCGCGTCGACATGCCGATAGCGCCGGCCGAGCCAAGCACGAACGCTGAGGGGTTCGGCGGCGCCGTCGGCGCTGCCGGGTTGGTGGCCGCGACCGACGACGCCAAAAAGGCAGAGGCTGGAGTAGCGGCAGCCATCCTCGCCTGGCGTCTACTCACCTACTACTTGCGCATGGCCGTCGGCGCCCTCGTCGGCGGCGCCCTACTGCGGTCGCGCCGCGACTCTTAGCGCTTCCACGGCATGACGAGGCGCTCGACGAGTTGCAGTAGCGCCGTAAGCCCAACGCCAAGCACCATCACGACGAGCAGGGCCGCGTACATCTTCGGGGTGCTGAGGACCTGCCAGTGGTAGTAGACGAGGTAGCCAACGCCGGTCTTGGCCCGCACGAACTCGACGGCGACGATGACGACGAGCGCCGTTCCAAGCGCTAGGCGCAGCCCGTTGAAGACGATGGGGAGCGCGCCAGGCAAGATGACGTGCCTGAGCATCTGCCAGCGGTTGGCCCCGAAGTTGCTGCCTGCCTGCACGAGGACCTTGTCGATACCCTGCACCCCGGCCATGGTCGAGAGCGCCACGAGGAAGAAGGCCGAGATGGCGACCACCGTGACTTTCGGACCCTCCCCGAACGGGTCGGGGAACACGAGCATGAGGATCGGGAAGATGGCGATCTTCGGCAGCACGTAGATGGCGGACATGGTCGCGTCCAGCATGGTGCGCACCGTGCGGTTGAGGCCCATGACGATGCCGACGAGCAGTGCGGGCACGGCGCCGATCGCGAAGCCGACGATCACGCGCGAGAGCGTCGCCCACACGTGGCTCTCGCTGAACAGCGCGGCAACGCCTGCCCAACCATTAGACGCTAGACTCGCCGGGATGAGCCACGGACGCCCGAGTAACGACGTGCCGGAGAAGCGGTCGTAGTTGACGGTCAGGTCCCAGAGCGCGCCAGCGATGCGCGAAGGCGGAGGGAACCAGCGCGGGTTGAGGACGCCGCTCGTGCTCAGCCACTCCCACGCCGCCAAGACGAGCACGGGGAAGAGCCAGGCGAGCACCCGCTCGTAAGGCCCCTGCAGCCTGAAAGGTAGCCGCCGAGCGGCCACCTCCGCCAGCAGCACGACCAGCACGAATGCCGCGCCGAGCACGGCCCACCACCAACTGCCCCACAAGTCGAGCAGCTGGGCGCCAGCCAACAGCACGGCGAGCCCGACGAGCGGGATGAGCCACTCGGCGGCACCCGGCTTGCGCTTCATGTCGCGGACCTTGGTTACGGCGCTCACGCCTGCGCCTCCATGGCCCTGCGTACCTCGTCGCGCAAGTCGTCCCAGATGGCGCCAGTCAGTTCCCCGAAGCGCGCCGTCGAGGTCGTCGCTAGGTCGCGCGGCCGCGGCAAGTCCACCTCGAACTCGGACTTCTTGGTGCCTGGGTGGGCGGTCATCAGCACCACGCGGTCGCCGAGCAGCACGGCTTCCTCGATCGAGTGAGTCACGTACAGCACCGTCTTCTTGGTCTCCTCCCAGATGCGAAGGAGTTCTTCTTGCAGCACGGCGCGCGTCTGGGCGTCAAGCGCGCCCAACGGCTCGTCCATCAACAGCACTTCGGGATCGTTCGCAAGCGCCCTCGCGATCGAGACGCGCTGCTTCATGCCACCCGAGATCTGCGACGGGTAGTAATGCATGAAGCGCTTGAGCCCGACCTTAGAGAGCCAGCGCTCGGCGACTTCGTAGCGCTCCGCCTTGCCGATACCGCGCATCTGCAGGCCGAACGCCACGTTGTCTAGGACCGTCTTCCAGGGGAACACCGCGTACTCCTGGAAGACGACGTTGTTGAGGGGTTTGCGCGGGTCGGCGCCTGGCACGATGTACGCCTCGCCAGAAGTGAGGTCGTCAAGGCCCGCGAGGATGCGCAGGAAGGTCGACTTCCCGCAGCCGGACGGCCCAACGAGGCATACGAACTCCCCCTCGCCAACCGTTAGGTCGAACCCCTCGAGGGCCGTAACCGTGCCGGCCTTCGAGGGGTAGGACTTGCCTGCGCTGCGGGCGACGATCTTCATGACCATCGCTGCACTAGTGGGCGTGCCTCACTGCTGGTAAGGACCTGCGGCTTCGAGGGCCCAGTCGGCGAACTCGGTCGTGATGACCTTGGTCAGGTCGATGGGCGTGTCGTACTCGGTGCGGCCGTTCTCGCGGTGCACGCGCTCGACGTCGGCCAACCCGTCGACGGGGATGGCCAAGTTCGGGTCGTAAAGCACCGGCGTGCCGGTGCGGACGGCTTCCTCGGTCGAGTTGACGTAGTGGAGGTAGGCGGCGATGTTCTCGGGGGCCAGGTAGTCGTCACCCTGCATGAGGCGCGCGGCGTCGAGGAGTGCAAGCGCGAAACGCTTGGCGACCTCCGGCCTCTCGTTCAAGAACTTGCCGGAGCCAACGAACGCGACCGTCATGAGGCCAGGAACCAAGTCAGTTGCAACAGCCACCGCGGAGCCCGCCGCCTCCACCTGGTCGGCGTACGGGGAGCCGAGCAGGGCAGCGTCGATGGAGCCGTTCTCGAAGGCGGCGGGGATGTCGGCGTTACCTAGCGAGATGATCTCGACGTCACGGATGGTAAGGCCCGCTGGCTCGAGCGCCTTGGCGGTGAGGTACTCGCCACCGCTACCCGGGCCACCGGCGAACGCAACCGTGCGCCCCGCCAGGTCGGCCGCCGAGGTCACTGCCCCGGAGTCGTAGAGGTCCTTGCGGACGAGGACCTTGGTGGGGCTGTCGACGAACGGCTCGAGGCCGCCTGGCGCGAAGACGCGCACGTCGATCCCCTGGTTCCAGCCGTTCCAGAGCGAGGTGACGATGGCGATGCCGCCAACGTCGATCTGGCCCTGCTCGAGGAACGCGATGGCCTCGGTGCCAGAGGCGACGGACTCGAGTTGGACGTTCAAGCCGTAACGCTCGAAAAGCCCGCGGTCCTGCGCGACGTACAGGGTTGCGAACTTGAGGATCGGCACGTAAGCCACCTTGACGGACTGGGCCGGCTCGAGCGGCGAGACGCCGTGCGTGTCCTGCGCGTTCGCGAAGCCAAGTGCGACCATTGCCGTAGCTACTGCCAAGAGCAGTCTAGTGATGCGTTTCGTCATCGGCGCCTCCAATTGGTGACCGCGGCCGTCGCCCTTCGGTCCGGAAAGTCAGGCGCACATGTTACCGCCTTGCCGCGGTCCAGGTAACAATGTCCTGCTCCCCGTGCGCAGGGGTCACGTATCATCGCGAAGGCAAGCATGGTCGATAACCTTCTCCCCATCCCAGCTCTCTTGGCCCGGCGGTCGTCGACCGCGCGAGCGGGGCGGCGTTGCCCGTGGTGACGCCAAGCATCGGGTTGGCGTTCGTCGGGGGCATCCTCTCGTTCCTCTCCCCCTGCGTCCTGCCGTTAGTCCCCACCTACTTGGCTTACGTCGGCGGCAGCGCAGACGCCAAGCGCGTGGTGCTCATACGTAACGCCCTCGCGTTCATCGCTGGCTTCTCGCTCGTGTTCATCGCGCTCGGCGCGGGCGCAAGCGCCCTAGGTGCCGTGCTGCGCAGCAACCAGCGCATACTGATGCTCGGCGGCGGCATCCTCGTCATCGTCTTCGGGTTAGTGATGCTCGGCATCATCAAGCTCCCGTGGCTCTACCGCGACACGCGCGTCCAGTACTCAGGCGAGACGCGCACGCCGATCGGCGCACTCCTCCTCGGCATGGCGTTCGCGGCTGGCTGGACGCCGTGCATCGGGCCGATCCTTGGCGCCATCCTCACCATGGCGAGCGCTGCAGGAACGCTCAGTGCGGGCGTCGGCCTGCTAGCCATCTACGCTCTCGGCCTCGGGGTGCCGTTCCTGTTGGCTGCGTTACTGCTCGAGCCGTTCATGCGCTTCTCCAAGGGCTTCCGCCGCTACCTGCCCTGGATCGAACGCGCTTCAGGCGTCATCCTGCTCATCGCTGGCGTCCTCATGGTCACCGGAACCTACACGACGCTGAACGCCATGCTCATCAACATCACTCCAACTTGGCTCCTCGACCACCTATGAGTTCCGCGCCCCCGCCGCTCGCCATAGAGCTGCGCGACGTCACGCGCCGCATGGGCCGCGACTTCGTACTGCGCGGGATGAACCTCGAGATAGCGCCAGGCAAGCTCGTGGTGCTGCGTGGCGCGAACGGCACGGGCAAGACCACGCTCTTGAGGCTGCTGGCGACGCGCTTGCGCCCAACTAGCGGGCAGGCGTTCGTGTTCGGGCATGAGTTGCCGCGGGCGGGCGGCGCCGCGCGCGCCAGGCTCGGTCTGCTCAACGTCACCGGTGGCAGCTTCCCCATGCTCGACGCCCGCGAGAACCTCGAGCTGGCCATCAAGCTCACGCCGGGCGCTGGCGGCGCCGCGGCAGGGGCACTCGACGCTGCCCTCGCCGCCGTTGGCCTGACGGCGGCCGCGAACAAGCTCGTGCGGACGTACTCGAGCGGCATGAAGAAGCGCCTCGGCCTGGCGCGCCTGCTGCTCCTCGACCCGGAACTCTGGCTCCTCGACGAGCCGTACGCCGCGCTTGACGACGCGGGCAAGAGCCTCATGGACGAGTGCGTGTCTGGCGCCAAGGCGAGGGGCCGCACGGTGTTCATGGCGTCTCACGAGTCCGACCGCGATCACCTAGGGCCGGACGCCGTGCTCGAACTGAGCGCTGGGGTCCTGCGCCTCTACGACCCACTCCTAGGGTCGGCCCCGTGAACGACCTGATCGCGGCGTTGGCGGTAGCGCGCAAGGACTTCCTGCAAGAACTCCGTTCGCGGGCCACTACCGTCGCTACCCTGTTCTTCTCCGGTATCACGCTCGTGATGATGGCGTTCGGCCTCGGACGCGACCCCGACCTGATGGCCAGCGCGGCGCCGGGCGTGCTGTGGGTGGCGCTCGCGTTCGCGGGCGTCATCTCCTCTGCGCAAAGCTTCCAGGCAGACCTAGAGGAGGGCGCGCTCGAGCAGCTCCTCCTCCTGCCCGTGTCACGGGCCGCCGTCTACCTCGGCAAGCTGCTGGCGAGCTGGCTCTACCTCTCCGTTCTCGGCATCATCATGTTGCCCGTGGCCTTCGCCCTCTACGGGGCGAGCGCGCCGGCTGAGACCTGGTGGGTGCTGGTCCTCACCGTCATCCTCGGCGGCCTCGGCTTCGCCGTCATAGCGACCTTCTACGCCGGGCTGACCGCGAACCTGCAGGCGCGCGAGGCGCTACTGCCCGTCCTCATGTTCCCGGTCATCGTGCCGGTCATGCTCGGGGCAGTGCGCGCCACCGAGTCTGCTCTACTTGGCGGCGCCGACATCGGACTGGCAGCCTCGTGGCTCCAACTGCTCGCGGGCTTCGATCTCGTCTACCTGGTCGTCTGCAGCAGCATCTTTCACTTCGTGGTCGACGATTGACGCGAATTAGCCCGGAGGCTACGGAGTACGCGACGAGCGGCGCTCGGGTCGTAAGCTATCCGGAGACGGGGCACCTCGCCCCAGAGGAGCGAAGCGATGACTAATGCAACCTCGGGAGCTAAGCGCCCAGCATGGTTGACGGTGTTCGGGGTCTTCAGCCTGGTGCTGTTCGGTTACGGCATGTACTCGGCGCTAGTCGTAAGCCCGCCAGACCGCAACCAGGGCGACCTGATCCGCGTGATGTACGCCCACGTGCCGGTGGCATGGCTCGGCTTCGCGGCCGTGGCCGCGTCCGCCGTGTGGGGCATGCTCTACCTGTGGCGCGGCAGGGCCGTGGACGACGTCCGAGCGCAAGCCAACGCCGAGGCAGGGCTCCTCTTCTCAGCCCTCACCATCTTCGGCGGCATGACATACAGCAAGCCGACGCTCAACACTTTCTGGACGTGGGACGCCAAGCTCACGCTAACGGCGCTCATGCTCGCGCTCATAGTCGGCTACTTCATCGTGAGGGGCCTCATCGAGGAGCCTCAACGCCGTGCCCGCGTCAGCGCCGTCGTCATGATCATCGTGCTGGCAAGCCTGCCCTTCAACTACTTGGCAGCCGAGTGGTTCCGTACCCTTCACCCCGCCAAGAGCGTCAACCTAGACGGCAGCGGCGTGAGCATGGACCCGGTCATGCTGCGCGTCCTGCTCATCAACGTGGCGGCGGCAGCGGCCGTCTTCATTTACTTCGTCTCTGAACGCATCCGCATCGGACGTCTAGCTCTGACGCGCGGCCAAATGGCCGACGCCGCGCAGACGGCTAGCCAACAGGGCGGACGGGAGGTCGTCAGTGTTCGCTAACCTCACCCATTGGCAGTGGGTCGCCGTAGCCTGGCTCGAAGTCATCGTGGTCTACGTCGGTTACCTCCTATACTTACAGTGGCGCGAACGCCAAGCAAGGCACTCGGGCGGCAAAGGATGAAACGCATCGTTTACGCCCTCCTAGGGGTCGCCGTGCTCGCAGTCGCTGGCTTCCTCATCGCGAGGGCCCTGCAGTCTTCGCTCGTCTACTTCATCCTTCCGAGCGAGTACGCGCGTGACGCGGCCTCGTTCGACGGCAAACGCGTGCGCCTCGGTGGCCTAGTCGAGGCTGGCAGCGTCAACTTCGACGACACGCAGTTGCACCTCACCTTCCAGATCACAGACGGCATCAAGGGCTACCAGGTACAGTACGACGGCGCGCCACCCGACCTCTTCCAGGAGAACGGCGGCGTGGTCATCGAGGGTCGCTTCCACGACGACGTCTTCGTTGGCGACAACCTGCTAGTCAAGCACAGCGAGGACTACCATCCACCTGCCGAGGGTGAGCCGATCGACGTCGAAGCTCTCAAAGAGTCACTGCGCTGAGTCAGGAGTAGTCACGTGCTAGAAGTTCAATTAGGACCGCTGGGGAGCGCCAGCGTATTCATCGCCTTCGGCTTGGCTCTCTATGGCGCCATCGCCGGCTCGCTTGGAGCCATGCGTCGCGACGCCAGGTTGCAAACGAGCGCCCGCCTCGCCGCCGTTGCCGGGTTCATCCTCGCGACGGCTGCCGTCGTCATCATGCAGGCGGCCCTGCTAGGCGACGACTTCAGCGTCTCGTACGTCGCCAATCACTCGCGCATCGCTTCGCCGATATGGGTGAAGGTCGTGACGATGTGGGCCGCACTCGAGGGCTCCATCCTTCTATGGGCCTGGCTCCTCAGCGGTTACACGGCGCTGCTCGCCGTAACGGCGCCACTCAGCCCGCTGCGCCCATGGGCCATCTCCATCATGCAGGCCGTGCAGGTCTTCTTCTTTGCCGTCGTGGCCTTCCTCGCCAACCCGTTCACGGTCTTGCCCTTCCCGCCGCTAGACGGCCCCGGACCCAACGAACTCCTGCAGAACCACTGGATGATGGCAGTGCACCCGCTGCTCATGTACCTAGGGTTCGTGGGGTTGACTGTGCCGTTCGCTTACGCCATGGCGGCGCTCATCACGCGGCGGCCCGGCACGGAGTGGATGGCGCAAACGCGGCGCTGGACGCTAACTGGTTGGGGCTTCCTCTCAGCCGCCATCGTTGCCGGTGGTTGGTGGAGTTACGAGGTCCTCGGCTGGGGCGGCTACTGGGCCTGGGATCCCGTCGAGAACGTTAGCTTCATGCCATGGCTGACGGCCACCGCCTTCATCCACAGCGTGCAGGTGCAGGAGCGGCGGCGCATGTTGAAGCCGTGGAACGTGCTGCTCATCATCACGACCTTCTCGCTCTCCATCCTCGGCACCTTCCTAACGCGCTCCGGCGTCATTTCCTCCGTGCACGCCTTCGGTAACGGGCCAGTTGGCCCTGCGTTCCTAGGGTTCTTCCTACTAGTCACCCTGGCGGCTTTCGGCCTGCTTGCGCTTCGCTGGGACGATGTCAAGGACCGCGCAGACCTCGATTCCGTCGTCAGCCGCGAGGGCAGCTTCCTCGGCGTGAACATCCTCTTCGTCGCCCTGACGGCCGCCGTGCTTCTCGGCACGTTCTTCCCCCTCATCGTCGAGGCGGTATCCGGCGACAAGGTAACGGTCGGGGCGCCGTTCTTCGACCAGGTGACGTTGCCGATCTGGATGCTCGTCTTCCTCCTGATGGGCATCGGGCCGCTGCTCCCATGGCGGCGCGCCCAGCAACAGCGCCTAGGCCGGAACCTCCTGTGGTTGGCTGGCGCGTTCGTCGTCTCAGGCGCTCTCGCGTGGTTGTTCGGGGTGCACAAGATCTACCCAGCGCTAACCGTCGCCCTAGCCGGTTACAACGTCATGAGCCTCGTGCTGCTCCTCAGCGGCGCGCTCGTGCCGCGCATGCGCCTCACCAAGCAGGGCTTCGTGCGTGTACTGCGCTCCTACGCCGGTGAGAGCCGCAGGCGCGTCGGGAGCATGATCGTTCACTTCGCCGTCATCGTCGTGGCGCTGGGAGTCGCTTTCAGCTCCGGCTACCGCGTCGACGAGCAGGTGAAGCTCGACTTCGGCGCCAGCGCGGAGTTCTCGGGTTACACCCTCACAGCCGTCGACCGCTTCATGGAGCGCACGCCGCAACGCATCAGCGCGGGCGCCATCATCGACGTCTCGCGCAACGGCAAGCCGATCACTACCTTGAAGCCGCGCCTCAACCTCTTCGGGGAGGCGGGTCGCACGGTGCCAACCCCAGCCGTCTACTACACCGCCAGTCACGACCTCTACCTCAACCTCAACAGCACCGTCGGGCCGGACAGCACCTTCGTAGTGCTGCGCGTCGTCAAGAGCCCGCTCGTCACCTGGATCTGGGTTGGCGGCCTCCTGCTAGCGCTCGGCACCATGTATAGCCTTGGGGGCAACAGACGCACAGCGCCAGCCCGCGCCGCCGCTGAGGCACACGAGGGCGCGAACGCGTGAAGATCGGCCGCCTCCTCATCGTCGCCTTGGCCTTAGCGTTGTTGGCCGCGCTGTTCGGGTTCGGCTTGCTCCGCGGCAGCCCAGACCGCGACATCGCCTCCGTGCTCGTCGGCAAGCCAGCGCCAGTCTTCGACCTCCCGCTCTACGAGCGCTACCAACCTGAGTACGGCGCGAGCTTCGCGCTAGCTGATCACGTCGGCAAGCCCATGGTCGTCAACTTCTGGGCGTCTTGGTGCCTCCCCTGTTACGAGGAAGCACCGGAACTACAGAGCTTCTGGTCCGAATACCAAGACAAGGGCGTCCTCGTGGTGGGCGTCCAAACCCAAGACAAGGACAAGCGCCGCGAGGGCCGCGACTTCATCGGCCGCTTCGGCCTGACCTTCCCCAACGTCTTCGACAACGACAGCCAGGTGAGCGTCAACTGGGGCCTGTACGGCGTGCCCGAGACGTTCTTCATCGACGCCGAAGGCAACATCGTCGGCAAACACGTCGGACCGGTCACGGTCGAGGCGCTCAAGACCAACGTCGAGGCGCTGCTTAGATGACACGCCATCGGCGCCGCGCGCTACTCGCGGTGGTACTAGCAGTGCTTCTAGGATCGGCGTTCGCGCAGGACGTCGAGATCGGCTCGCGCGCTTTCGACATCGCGCGCAACCTCCGCTGCCCCGTCTGCGTATCTGAGAGCGTGGCCGACTCTAGCGCCCAGATCGCACAGCAGATGCGCACCGTCATTCAGGAGCGCATAGACGAGGGGATGACCGACCAACAGATCTACGCGTACTTCCAGGCGAGCTACGGCGACTGGATCATGCTTCAACCACCGAAGCGCGGCGTGCACCTGTTCGTTTGGCTCCTGCCAGTGCTCGTCGCATTGACGGCCTTGGCAGTAGTGGCGGTGCTAGCGCGGCGCTGGCTGGCGGCGTCTAGGACTCCCATAAACGCTTCTGCCGAGGAGCTAGCTCGCGTCAGGCAGCTACTGGGCGAGGGCGGACCGGCGGGCGGCCAGGAGGCGCGCCCCGAACCCGAGAGCAGGGATAGTTGATGTTCACGATGGTCCTGATCGGCGTGCTGGTGCTGATCGCCTTCTTCTACGTAGCATTGCCGCTGCTGGCGCCCGGGCAAGCAGACCCGCTGCCGGACGACCGCGACCCCGTCCTCGTCGACCTTACGGAGGAGAAGACGGCGTTGCTCCGCGCCATCCGTGAACTTGACGCACGCGAAGACTTGCCGCTCGAAAGGCGCCAAGAACTCCACGCGCGTTACGAGGCTAAAGCGGCCAAGGTCCTAACTGCCATCGACGAGCGGCAGGCGTCACTAAGCGGCGAACCACGGCGGGCAGCGCCGAACCAGAACAAGCGGCGCGTGCCGGTTGGCGCGGTCGTCGTCCTCGGCGTGTTCCTCGTGCTGGCAGCCGCGTTACCTACTTACCTATTGCCGCGCGTGTCAGACTCGGACACCATCACCACGACGGACGTCGACGTCGCACGCCAACTCCAGGCGGCGCAACGCGCAGCGCAAGACAACCCGAACGCCACCAACCTCCTCGCGCTAGGCGACCTCTACCTGGGGCTACAACGACTCGATGACGCCGAGACGGCTTACCGCCGGATCGTCGACGAGGTGGCTCCCGTCCCAGCCGCCGTCTACAAACGCATGGCGATCCTCTACCTGCAGCGCGACCTCGCCCAGGCGCAAGGTTGGCTCGAGTTGGCGCGCGGCACGGACCCGAACGACCCAGAGACGCTCTACCTCCTCGGCGAGGTGGCGTTCGCACGAGGCGACCTCGCCAAGGCCTCCGACGCGTACCAGGCGTTCGCGGCCACGCCAACGGGCGCGGCGGAACCCACGACGCAACAACGCTTGACCATGATCCAGAACCTCGAGCCGCTCAACGCGGCCGTGCAAGCAGACCCTAGCCTCGCCAACCTCATGGCGCTAGGCGATGCCTACTGGGAGGCCTCGGAGCCGCAGCGGGCCGTCGAGAGCTACTTCAAGGTACTTACCGACTTCGACCCGACGCAACCCCGCGCCCTTGCCCGCACCGGTCAGCTCTTGTACGTGGCAGGGCGTCCGGCTGACGCCATCGGCGCCATCGAGCGCGCGGCGGAGGCGGCTTCTGGTCTAGAAAACCTCGACCCAGACAGCGTGATGACGCTCGCAGACGCATACGCCCAAACGAACGCTTGGGCGGCGGCCGCCACCACCTACGACGTGTACGTTAGCCTCGTTGGCCCGACCGCTGGCGTCGCTGCCGCTGCACTCGCGGACGCAGCTAGGGCGCAAGCGGACGGCACGGCTCAAGGCGGGCTTGACGGCGCGGCTGGGTTACCGGCCATCGGTCGTCAAGTGTTCGCCGCCAACTGCGCGGAATGTCACGGACCCAACGGCGAGGGTGGGATGGGCGTGACTCTGGCAGGCAACAGCCGCGCAGGCAACGAAGCCAACGTTCGCGACGCCGTAAGGTTCGGCCGCGGCATGATGCCCGCCTTCATGGCGGAGCTCGAACCCACGGCCATCGACGCGGTCGTGGCTTACGTCACCCAGGTGCTTTCGCAGAACCAGGCCAACCGCTGATGACCGGACCCGGCGCCCCAACCAACCCCAAGCGCCGGGAGCTCATCAAGTGGTTGTGGCGGCTACCCGTGTTCGCGGTGGCTGTCGGCGGCGGCCTCGGGGTCTACGAGGCCATCAAGGTGCACTTCCTAAAACAGAACGCGGCAGCCGAGCCTGAGTTCGCAGCTACGACGCCGACGCGCGTCGCCACGCTAGGTGACTTCGGTGAAGTGTGGGACGAAGCGGCCTTCGAGGTGCCTGGCGCCGGCGCGACTGGCGGTCCGCTACCTGCGCTCGCCGTGCGCCTACCCGGCCCCATCCCAGGCGACCTGGCCATAGCGAGCGGCGTAGCTGGCGCAAGCGCTTACCTCGCCGCGTTCAGTCGCGTGTGCACCCACCAGCACTGCGTGGTGGTGCTCAACCGCGACATCGAGGCCATCAACTTCGGCTTCAACTACCTGACCGACAAGCCGGCCCTCACCTGCCCTTGCCACCTGAGCGTCTTCGACCCAACGCAGGCGGGCAAGGCCGTTAGCGGCCCGGCCGTCCTGCCGCTACCGCGCGTGCGTCTCGAGCTGATCGGCGGCGAAGTGTTCGCCACCGGCGTCGAGCGCAGCTAAGGGCCTTATCATCTGAGTTACCAGCGGGGCGCGATCGGCCAGGCAAGCGCCGACCGCCAAACCGCGAGGAGGAACACCATGAACCCCCTACTACGCCTCAAGCAGCTCGGTCAGAGCATCTACCTTGACGAGATTCGCCGCTCGTGGATCACCGACGGCAGGCTCAAGCAACTGATCGACGATGACGGCCTGGCTGGCGTCACCTCCAACCCAGCCATCTTCCACAAGGCCATCGTCGACACCGCCGACTACGCTGACGCCATCGCGGCGCACGCCCGCGCGGGCGCAACGCCTCACGCCACGTACGAGGACCTAACGGTAAGCGACATCTCCGCCGCGGCCGACGTCTTCAGGCCGCAGTTCGACGCGAGTAACAAGTACGACGGCTGGGTGTCGCTCGAAGTCTCCCCAGAGCTAGCGAACGACGAGGACGGCACGGTCGCGGAGGGCCTCCACCTCTTCGGGCTCCTCGATCGCCCCAACGCCTTCATCAAGGTGCCAGCCACGGATGCGGGCGTGCCGGCCATCAGGCGCCTGATCGCAGAGGGCGTCAACGTCAACGTCACGCTGCTCTTCGGGTTGCCGCGTTACCGCCAAGTGGCGGAGGCGTTCCTCGCCGGGTTGGAGGAGCGCCACGAGGCTGGCAAGAGCGTAGACATCGCGTCCGTCGCCAGTTTCTTCCTCAGCCGCATCGACGTCATGATCGACCCGCTCCTTGACGCCATCGCGCGGCAACCCGTGCCGCAGGCCAGCGCTGCGCACCAGCTGCGTGGCACTGCCGCCGTCGCGAGCGCCAAGCGCGCCTACGTCATCTACGAGAGCCTCTTCGGGGCCGGCAGCGAGCGCTTCGCGCGGCTCGCCAAGCTCGGCGCGCGCCCGCAGCGCCTACTCTGGGCCTCCACAAGCACCAAGGACCCGACATACTCGGACGTCAAGTACGTCGAGCCGCTCATCGGGCCAGACACGATCAACACGTTGCCGCTCGAGACCATAGCAGCGTACCTCGACCACGGCGACCCGAAGGTCACCATCAGCGATGGCGCCGACGACGCCCTGGGGCTGCTGCAGGCGTTGGCTGGCGTAGGCGTGGACCTTGACGCTGTGACGGCGAAGCTCGAGGAGGAGGGCGTCGCCAAGTTCATCAAGCCGTTCCGCGACTTGCTAGCTACCCTCGCTAGTGAACTGGCGAAGGCGCCGACGCGCGGCTAACGCCACTGACATGCGACAACTACCACCGGCGCGGCGCCGTCAGGCTTCGCGCCGGTGCTGTCTCACGGTGGAGCGCAGCAGGAAGTAGTAACCGACGATCCCTACGAGCGCCATCCCGAACCACTGGATGGCGTAACCGAGGTGTGGGCCCTCGTTGGTATCTGGTGCCCGCAGCGCTTCTGGGAGGGCGCCGGCGTTGGCCGGCGTCTGCTGCCTGAGGATCACATATGCGGGAACGAGATCGAACGGCATCTGCGGTGCAAGGCGCGTCGTGTCGACGTAGAAGCTCTGCACCAGCTTCCCTGTCGGCGGGTCGTGCGCCGCCAACCCAGCTAGTGCGCCCGTCGGCGCGGCCTGGGGTGGGTGGAGTTCGCCGACCACGGTCACCGTCCCGCTGGGTGGCAGGGCTGCCGTTACCGGGACGGAGTCCAGGTCGTAAGGCACCCAACCGCGCTCCACCAGGATGGCATCACCCGCCCACTGACCGGCACTGGCGTCAAGCACCAGGGGCGTGAGCACGTTGAAGCCTGGCCGCCCGTCGAGGGAGCGGCCGCGCAACAGCACCTCGTTCTCCGGTGCGAAGGCGCCGCTGACGTTGACGGGCAAGTACTCTGGCACTGCGGCGCCCGGCACCAAGGCCGTAGCGAGCGGCGCTGGCGGCAGGTGGACGCGAGCAGCGATGACGGCGTTGACCTCGCGCTTGTGACCCAGGCGGCGCAACTGCCAGAACCCGAAGTTGACGAACGCGACCACCAGCACTAGGGCGAGCAGGTGACCGGCCAACCAGCGGCCCCGTAGCAAGAGCGGCCGCTTGCCGCCCGCGCCACTCTCACCCTTCATCGTTGGTGTTGCGCTCAGAAGATGACGCGGTCAAGCGCCATCGCGAGGAAGAGGAGCGCCAAGTAACTCATCGAGTACTTGTAGAGGGGCAGCGCCGTCACGCGGTCGACGCTCTGACCGGAGCGCATGACGAAGAAGACGCGCGCCATGCGGACGGCGAGCATGACGTTGAGGGCAAGCGCCGCAACGAAGTAGACGATGCTGAACTCGTGCAGGAAGAACGGCAGGATGGTCAGCACCACCGTTAGCACCGTGTAGAAGATCATCTGCATGATGGTCGCTCGTTCGCCGATGATGGCTGGCGCCATGGGGACGCCGACGTTGGCGTAGTCCTTCTTGACCATCAACGCCAGCGCCCAGAAATGCACCGGCGTCCAGACGAACACGACGGCGAACAAGATCCAGGCGAGCAGGCTCAGGTCGCCTGTCACGGCGGCCCAGCCGACGAGGGGTGGGATGGCGCCGGCGGCGCCACCTATGACGATGTTCTGCCAGGTGCTGCGCTTGAGCCACATGGTGTAGATGAGCACGTAGAAGGCGATGCCTGCCCAACTGAGGAGCGCGGCAAGCACGTTGGACGTAAGTGCGATGACGACGAAGGAGAGCACCGTGAGGGCGATAGCGAAGATCAGCGCGTTGCGCGGCGTTACGGAGCCCTTCACCAGCGGGCGCTTCGCGGTGCGCTTCATGTTCACGTCGATGTCCGCGTCGTAGACCATGTTGTAGACACCCGCCGCCCCGGCCGACATGTAACCGCCGATGAGGGTGCCGAGCAGCACCAGCCAGTTCGGCATGCCCCTAGCCGCTATGAACATGGCGCCAGCCGTAGTGAGGAGCAGGAGCGAGATGACCTTCGGCTTGGTGAGGATGAAGTAGTCGCGGATAGTGGCACGGGCGGTCTGAGCTCCGGCGGGCACGGTGTCTGTCACGATCTTGCGCTCTCCATAACTGCGCCACGCACGGCGCCTGAACCGAGCGCCGCTTGGCGCCCGCCTAGTAGTTGCAACGAGGTGGCCGCGAGCAGCGCGTACGCGGCCACTGCCACCAGCAGGTGGGCGAGCTGCAGGACGACGGGCGCTTGCAGTCCAAGGTTGACGGTCCCAAGCAGGAGCTGGCTGACGTAAACACCAAGCAGCACGCGTGAGGTGGTCGCCGCTTGCGGCACCGACTTGAGCCACCACGCCATGCCGAGGCTGACGAACAGGTAGGTGCCGACGGCGATGGCGATCAGGGGGTGCAGAAGGCGCAGGCGGATCAGCGGGTGCGAGTCGACGTCGAAGTCGGCCCGCAGGCCAGCGGCTAGCGACTCCGACGGGAACATAGTGTTGCCCATCGCAGCTATGCCGCCCGTGAACATGAGCACGAGCATGAGCAGCAGCCCGAGGCCAGTCACGGTAGCTAGACCCGTTTGCGCCCTCAGGCGCAAGGGGAAATCGGGCCTGGCCTTGCTCGCGTAGACGACGGTTCCTGCCAACATGCCGATCAACAACATCGAGTTGACGAGGTGCGACGCCACCCACACGCCGCGCGCGACGGTCGTGTTCTCGCCCGTCATGCCGAGCAGCACGGTGGCTCCGCCGATGAGCGCCTCGAGCACCAAGAAGGCGAAACTGAGGCTAGCGAACACGGCGAGGCCGGCGTTCTCGCGCCTCTTGCGCAACGCCAGTAGCAGGAGCAAGGCGCCAACGATGAGCACGCCACCGGACAGCAGCCTGTGGCTGAACTCGATGACGGTTTCGATCGACGGGTTGAGAGGCACCACGACGCCGTTGCAGGTCGGCCAGTGACTGCCGCAGCCCGCGCCCGAGCCGGTGCTGCGCACGAACGCGCCCTGCAAGATGACGACGACGTTGCTTATCAGCGCAACCCAAGCCAACACCAAGATCGGTGAACGTTTCACTACTGCCTTCGACTCGCTTCCTTCGGGAGGTCCGCTGGCGCGACCTTGCGCCATCTCTAAGCCGCTGCCCCGGCCACTACAGCCATGGCTGCCGCCCGGCGCGTAACCGTGCCATGCTATCAGAGCGCACCACGCGCTACCCGTAGTGCCGAACCGAGCAAGCTTCCGTGCCTCAAGGCATGGCCGACATGCCGACTGGCACGGCACACGGCGCTCTCACACATGTTAGCGATGATGTAACGCGACGCCGGGAGGCGGGGACCTCGTCAACTGCCGGGTTCTTTCCGCTTGCGAGGGTGATGATACACTCACCGAACCGAGTTAGCTCTTCGGAGGATAAGTTGATCAGGACCAGGTTACCGAGCACCACTCTGCTGCAGTACGCACTTACGGCGCTACTGCTAGCGGCTTTCAGCGGCGCCTTCGCGCAAGAGGCGGAACAGGCCCCGCTCGATCCCGCCACCCTCATAGAGAACGGTGCCTTCTATCTCGACCGAGGCGATTGCGCCTTGGCTCAGTTCTTCTACCAAGAAGCGCTCCGCAGCGAACCGAGCAACGCCGTCGCACTCGTTGGCAAGGGGCGCTCGCTATCCTGCCAAGGCGCTTACAAGGCCGCCATCGACGCCTTCCAGGCCGCCCAGGCAGCCGACCCCAACTTGGTGGACGCCCACGTGTACCTGGCCATCACCTACCAGAACCAGTTCCAGTCAGACCCGACCGCCTACTCCGGCCGCCTCGCCGACGCGCTCGACACCATCCAGCGCGCAGAGCGCATCAAGCCTGACGACTGGCGCGTCCAGAACACCAAGGGCGTCATCCTCTACCTCCTCGGCGACCTCGCCGCTGCCCGCACGACCCTCGAGCGCGCCGTAACCCTCGTAAGCGCCGACACGAGCGTCTCGAGCCTGTCAGCCAACGAGAAGAGCACCGTACAGGTGAACTTGGGCCGCGTCTACCGCGACCTCTCCGAGTTCGACCTGGCACTGGCTGCTTTCCGCCGCGCCGTCGTGATCGACCCATCAAGCGCCACCGCTCACAACAACCTCGGCAACATCGCGTACCGCATCGGCGACTGCGCCACCGCAGAGTACGAACTGTCGCAGGCCGCCAGCTTGGCGCCGGACTCCGTTTCATCCGTTTCCCAGCTCGGCATCGCGCTCTTCGAGTGCGGCGACGTGGCTGGCAGCGTGTCCAAACTCGAGGCCGCGGTTGCCCTCGAGGGGGCCGTCTTCCTGCCCCCCGTCTACACCTACCTCGCGCGCGCGTACTTGACCGTCGGTCGCATCGACGAGGCCGTCAAGTACGCAGAGTATGGCTCCCTCCTCCCGCCACCAAGCGCCGACGCCTACTACTGGCTCGGGAAGGCGTACCAGCGCCGCGCGGGTAGCAACGACCAGGCGAACGCCAAGCGGTCCTTCGAACGCGCGCTCGAACTCGACCCGAACTACAAGGCAGCGCGCACGGAGCTCGGCCAGTAACGGCACCAACAACCGCTTGAAGGCGGGCGCCAGGACCTCGATGCTCCTGGCGCCCGCATCTTTTGCCCAGCTGGTCGCCTCCCCGGTGGACTAGCGCGCGGGCACCCTGTATACTTCATAGGTTTGGCTGGCGGCAGCGGGATGTCCGCCTTAGCCAATCGATACTTGGGCGCAGCCGGTGCAACACCACCAAGGCGGCTACTAGCAGCCAGGCTCACCGATATCGACCTCAACATCCCGCCATGGAGGAACAAAGTGTCGTACTTAGGAATGAAGCAACTCCTCGAGGCCGGTGTGCACTTCGGCCACGAGACGAAGCGCTGCAACCCGAAGATGAAGCGTTACATCTTCGCCGAGCGCAACGGCATCTTCATCATCGACCTGCAGAAGACCCTAGTCGAGAGCGAGAAGTCGTTCGACTTCCTCCGCGACCTCGCGGGGCGTGGCGGCACCATCCTCTTCGTTGGCGCCAAGAAGCAGGCCCAAGAGATCCTCGCCGCCGAGGCGCGGCGCTGCGGCATGCCTTACATCAACGAACGGTGGCTAGGCGGCCTACTCACTAACTTCAAGACTATCCGCACGCGCGTAGAGCGCCTGCGTGAGCTAGAAGCGATGTTCGAGGACGAATCGATCCTACGCTTCACCAAGAAGGAGCAGATCGACCTCGGCAAGGAGCTCCAGCGTCTCCAGCGCTACCTGGGCGGCATCCGCGACCTCAACCGCCTGCCAGACGCGCTCTTCATCATCGACCCGGCCAAGGAGGCCATCGCGGTGAAGGAAGCCAACAAGCTCGACATCCCCGTCGTGGCGTTGGCAGACACGGACTCCGATCCCGACGTGCTCGACTTCATCATCCCGGGCAACGACGACGCCATCCGCTCCATCCAGTTGGTGACCGCGCGGCTAGCCGACGTCATCATCGAGATGCGCGGAGGCGAGGACGCCGGCGCGGCAGCCGAGTCCGACGACCGCGAGACGCTCAGCATGCCGATGTCCGGCCCTGAGCGCGCCATCCAGGAAGCCGCTGCAGCGGCCGAAGGGCCAGACGCCCCGGCACCTGCCATGCGCGCCTCCGAAGTGGTCACCAAGGCCCCAGAGGTGAGCGAGGTCGAGTCGGGCGAGGAAGTCCTCGACGAAGACGAGGTCGCGGAAGACTAAGGCAGCACGGGCCGCGCAAGCGCGGCCAAGGAACCACATCCGGTGAGGGCCGCCAGTCCGGCCAGCCCTGACCGTGCAAGTCCCGCGCACCAGCGGGACCGAAGGGAAGACGCAAGATGGCTGTTTCAACCGAACTGATCAAGCAGCTGCGGGCCATGACCGGCGCCGGCATGCTGGACGTCAAGAAGGCACTCGACGACGCAGACGGCAACCTCGACAAGGCCGCTGACCTCCTGCGCGAGCGCGGCATCGCCAAGGCAGACAAGAAGGCCGGCCGCGTGGCCAAGGAAGGCATCGTCGGCTCCTACATCCACCACAACGGCAAGATCGCCGTGCTGGTCGAACTGAACTGCGAAACCGACTTCGTGGCGCTCAACGAGAAGTTCCAGGAGCTAGCGCGCAACCTCGCCATGCACATCGCCATGGCCAGCCCCGCCTACACGCGCCGTGAAGAAGTGCCCGAGGAAGTCATCGCCGCCGAGAAGCATGCCTTGCTCCGTCAGGTCGAGGAGGAAGGCAAGCCCGCCAACGTCGCTGAGAAGATCGTCGAAGGGCGCCTCAACAAGTACGTCTCCGAGATCGTCCTGCTCGAGCAGGATTACATCAAGGACGACAAGAAGACGGTAGATGCCCTCGTCAAGGAAGTCGCCGCGACCCTCGGCGAGAACATCCAGGTCGGGCGTTTCTCTCGCATAGCAATCGGCGAGTAACGACGGCATGAAACGCGTCCTCCTCAAACTCTCGGGCGAGTTCCTGGCTGGCCCAGGTGGTTTCGGGGTGTCACCGGACGCGACCGCATCGTTAGCGGATGAGATCGCCGCGGCTCTAAGCCGCGGCGTTCAAATAGCTATCGTCGTGGGCGGTGGCAACTTCTGGCGTGGCGCACAACACGGCAAGCACATGGACCCGGCGACCGCCGACTACGTCGGCATGCTCGGCACGGTGATGAACGCCATCGCGCTCCAAGACGCGCTCGAGCACAAGGGCGTCGACACGCGCGTCCAGACGGCCATCACCATGCAGGAGGTGGCAGAGCCGTACATCCGGCGCCGCGCCCTGCGCCACCTCGAGAAGGGGCGCATCGTCATCTTCGGCGGCGGGACGGGCAACCCGTTCTTCACCACCGACACGACGGCCGCGCTCCGCGCACTCGAGATCGACGCGGACGTCGTCCTCATGGCGAAGAACAAGGTGGACGGTGTCTACGACGCCGACCCGAACCGCACGCCAGGCGCGAAGCGTTACCGCACCCTCTCCTACCTAGACGTCCTGAACGGCGGCCTTGCCGTTATGGACGCAACGGCAGTCAGCTTGTGCATGCAGCGCGAGTTGCCCGTCATCGTCTTCGACATCTTCCGCTCAGGCAACCTTGGCCGCTTGCTGGCGGGCGAGCGCGTTGGCACTCACATCGCCTCGAACGTCGTGACGGAGTACGCCGACCAGTAGCAAGAGGTCGGCGCCGCGGCCGCGGTAGACTCATGTCACACGCCATCTGGCCCCGGAGGTAATGGGCATGCCCAACCCACTCAACGAAGCGCGCGAGCGGATGCAGAAGAGCGTTGACGCCTTCCAGTCCAACCTGTCTACCGTCCGCACCGGCCGCGCCAACCCAGCCGTGTTAGGTCGCGTAGTGGTCGAGTACTACGGCGCGATGACGCCGCTCGCCCAACTCGCCAACATCTCGACCCCAGATCCACGCACGCTGCTCATCACCCCGTTCGACAAGAGCGTCGCCAAGGGCATCGAGAAGGCCATCCTCGAGGCTGACCTCGGCTTCAACCCAAGCAACCAGGGCGACAGCATCTTCATCACCGTTCCAGCGCTCAACGACGAGCGCCGCCGCGACCTCGTCAAGTCCGTGCACCAACTCGCGGAGGAAGCGCGCGTGGCCATAAGGAACATACGGCGCGACGTGCTGACGGAGCTCCGCGCCGCCCAGAAGGACGGCGACCTGAGCGAGGACGACCTGCGCCGCGCGGAGGCCGACGTGCAGAAGGCAACGGACGAGTTCATCGCCAAAGTCGATGCCAGGACGAAAGTTAAGGAGACGGACATCCTCGCGGTGTGACTCCCAACCTGCCCGACGACGACTTCACCTCGGGCGCCCTGAGCCAACTCGAGGCCCCAAGCGCCGAGACGCGCGCGCGCAAGCATCTGCCGCGCATAGTGTCGGCGCTGGTTGCTTTCGTGGTCACGCTCCTCGTCTTGTGGGTCGGGCTGCCGCTCCTTGCGCCCGTCTACCTGATCCTCACGCTCGTGGCCGTCCAGGAGTACACCGCGCTGATGAGCCTGCGCGGCATACCCATCCGCAAACGCAGCATCTGGGTAGCCGCCGTCCTCACGCTGCCTGCCTCGTTGCCGATCAGCTACCCCGGCATGCAGCCGCTCATCGCGGGAGTCAGTTGGCGCGAGGCGCTCATCGGCCTCTTCGCCCTCTACTTGGTGGCGCTCGAGCTCGCTAACCCCAACCGCAACTCGCTGCAGGCGGTAGTGTTCTCGTTCTTCGGTTACCTGTACATCCCGTGGCTCTTCGGTTACATCATCACCTTGAGGTACACGCCAGACGGAGTGCTCGGCCTCTGGTACTTGACCCTGCCGGCCCTAGCAGTCGTTGCTACCGACGTGGGAGCGTACATCTTCGGGAGCCTCTTCGGTAAACGGCAATTGGCGCCGCTCATTAGCCCGAACAAGTCAGTAGAGGGCTCGATCGGCGGGCTCGTTCTGGCCGCGGCCGTGGTCGGGGCAGCGCTCGTCTACCTAGAGCGCCGCGCGGGCCTGCACGTGAACGTCTACGACGGGCTCCTCTTCAGCTTGCTGGTTTCGAGCGCCGCGCAGTTGGGTGACCTCTTCGAGTCGCTACTGAAGCGCTGGGCGGGCGTCAAGGACGCCGGCGTGTTCCTGCCCGGCCATGGCGGGGTCCTCGACCGCATCGACAGCGCCCTCATCGCTTTCCCCGTCACCTACTTCTTCGTCACCCTCGTGATCCTGCGCTAGCTGCTCGCGCGGGGCAACGGCGAGGCGCACCCCGGCCGTGCGGTACAGTGGAGGCCGCCGCGCGCCAGCGCTGAGGAGGTCCCTCGCCCGCCAGCGCCGCCCGAGGAGCCTTGAACACCGTGGAAGCCTTACCGAAGTCGCGCCCGCCAGAGACAGCCGCGGACCGCACAGTCGCCCCCAACTTCATAACCGACATCATCGACCGCGACTTGGCGAGCGGCGAGCTGAAGCACGTCGTCACGCGCTTCCCACCGGAACCGAACGGTTACCTGCATATCGGGCACGCCAAGGCCATCCAGCTCGACTTCGGGGTGGCCAACGACTACCGCGGCGTCACGTTCTTGCGTTACGACGACACGAACCCCGTAACAGAGGACCCGGAGTTCGTCGCCGCCATCGAGCGCGACGTGCGCTGGCTCGGCTTCGAGTGGCACGCCGTGCGGCACGCCAGTGACTATTTCGGGCAGCTCTACGATTACGCAGTCACGCTCATCAATATGGGCGACGCCTACGTCGACAGCCTCAACGAGGAGCAGATCCGCGATTACCGCGGCAGCGTGACGGAGGCGGGGCGCAACAGCCCGTTCCGCGAGCGTAGCGTCGAGGAGAACCTCGACCTCTTCGCCCGCATGCGCGACGGCGAGTTCGGCCCGGGCGAGCACGTGCTGCGCGCGAAGATCGACATGAGCGCAGCCAACATGAAGATGCGCGACCCGATTCTCTACCGCATCGTTGACGCTGCCCACTACCGCACTGGCAACGAGTGGCCCATCTACCCCATGTACGACTTCGCCCACCCCCTCTCTGACGCCATCGAGGGCGTTTCCCACAGCCTCTGCACCCTCGAGTTCGATAACAACCGGGAAGTCTACGATTGGGTCGTAGAGCGCCTCGTCGGCGGCCCCCGGCCGCACCAGTACGAGTTCGCGCGGTTAGTGCTGGATTACACCGTGGTCAGCAAGCGCAAGCTCATCCGGCTCGTGCGCGAGGGCGTCGTTAGCTCGTGGGACGACCCGCGCATGCCTACCATCTCGGCCTTGCGCAGGCGCGGCGTGCGGCCCGAGGCCATCCGCGAGTTCACGAACCGCGTCGGCGTGGCCAGGGCCAACAGCCGCACTGACCTCGCGCTGCTCGACTCGAGCATCAGGGACGACCTGAACCCCATCGCGCCGCGCGTACTGGCCGTACTGGAGCCCCTGAAGGTCGTTCTCGCGAACGTGGCGGAGGGTTCGGTTCGCGAGCTAGACGCGCCCTATTGGCCGGCGGACGTGCCTGGCGAGGGCAGCAGGCCAGTTCCGCTGACCCGCGAGATCTACATCGAGGCAAGCGACTTCGAAGAGGTGCCGCCACCCGGCTTCAAGCGGCTGGCGCCAGGCAGGGCCGTGCGCCTGCGCCATGGGCCGGTCATCCGCTTGGACGAGGTCATCAAGGACGCCAGCGGCGCCGTCACCGAGTTGCGTGCGCACGCCTTCGAAGGTGACGCCAACCCGCCTGGCGTGAAGGTAACGGCGGCCATTCATTGGGTGTCTGCCACGAAGGGAGTGCCGTTCACGGCGCGCCTCTACGACCGGTTGTTCACCGTGCCAGACCCGGACGGCGCGGAAGGCGACCTACTGGACTACGTGAACCCCGACGCCCTGCGCGTGACGCAAGGCTTCATCGAGCCGAGCGTGCTGAACGACCCTCTCGACCAGCGTTACCAGTTCGAGCGCCTTGGCTACTTCTGGCGCGACCCAACTGATGGCCTCACCGTTGCTGCGCCCGTGTTCAACCGCATCGTGGCCCTCAAGGACGCCCGGTCGAAGAACGCTGCCGACAAGCGGCCGCGCCCGCCCGCTACTGCCACCACCGAGGCTCCCGCGGCGCCGGAGCCGGCCGCCCCCGACTTCGACCCAGCCAGCCTCAGCGCGGCGGCGCGCCAGCGCTTCGACGCCATGGCGGCGCAGGGCGTACCCGCGCACGACGCGGCCATCTTGGCGCCCCGCGCTGAGCTGTACGCCAGTTACGCCGGAGCCGTCGAAGCCGGAGCTGCTCCGCGCAGCGTCGCGAACTGGGTCGTCAACGACGTGGCTCGCCTCCTGAAAGACGCGCCCGACTCGCGCCTTGCTCCGGGCGCGCTCGCCGAACTGGCCAACCTCGTTGACGCTGGCACCATCACCCTGCGTGTGGCGAGGGAACTCCTTACCGAGGTGGCGGCGTCTGGTGGTTCACCCGCGCGTCTCGTGGCTGAACGCGGGCTCGAGCGGCTTGTCGATGACGACGCCGTCCGTACCGTCATCACCGAGACCCTAGCGGCGCACCCAGGCGAACTAGCCGCGTTCCGCGGCGGCAAGGTCGGGCTCAAGGGCTTCTTCGTCGGCCAGGTCATGCGCGCGACCGCTGGGCGCGCTGACCCAGAACTCGTCAAACGCCTCGTCGACGAAGCCTTGGCAACCTGACGGCGCCGCTAGGCCGCGCCGCCTCAGCCTAGCGACCTGCCAGCCACGAACACTTCCTGCACGCGCAGATCGTTGTCTAGCACGACCATGTCTGCGCGTGCGCCTGCCATCAGCGCGCCGCGGTCCTCGAGTCCGAGGTAGGCGGCTGGCACACCGGACAACGCGCGGCTGGCGGTAGGCAGGTCTACCCCTTGCGAGACGGCGTTGCGCAGCGCCTGATCAAGGGTGAGGACGCTACCGGCCAGCGTCCCGTTAGCTAGGCGCGCCGCGCCGTCCTTCACGGTGACGACCTGGCCGCCAAGTTCGCTAACGCCCTCGGCCTGCCCGCACGCGCGGATGGCGTCCGTTATGAGGTGCAACTTGTGCTGCTTGGCGGCCAGCGCCGCCTTGAAGCTCGTCGGCGCGACGTGGTGGAGGTCGAAGATGAGCTCCGCGAACGCGTGGGCGTCCGCCAAGGCCGCGCCTACCGCGCCTGGTTCGCGGCCGCTGAGCTGGGTCATGGCGTTGAAGAGGTGCGTGAACCCGACCACTCCACCCGCGGCCCTAACCGCGGCCGCCACGGCCACCACCTCCTCCGCGGTGGCGTTGGTGTGGCCGAACGACACGCGCACGCCTGCGGCCGCGAAGCGCACTGCCGCCTCGAGTGCGTGCTCCAGTTCAGGGGCCATGGTCACGACGCGCACGACGCCCGTCGCGATGACTTCCTCGACTAGCTCGGGCACGGGGAGGGTGGCGAACGGCGGTTGCGCGCCGAGGCGCTGCGGGTTGATGAACGGACCCTCGAGGTGAGCCCCAGGCACGTCGGCCACCACCTCGGCGCGCCTGTCGCCCGCGGCGGAGGCCATGTACTCGGCAACCCCGGCTAGGGCGGCCATGACGTCCGGCCATGGGTGCGTGATGGTGGTCGGTAGCAAGGTGGTAACGCCGTGCGCCACGTGGAAACGCGCCACACCCTCGACGCCTCGAAGCCCGTCCATCGTGTCCGCGCCGCCGCCGCCATGAACATGCGTGTCTATGAACCCGGGCAGGATGATGGGCAGGCCGGCGCCCGCGTCCGGGGCGTCGACTACCTCGACGGCCTCGATGTGAGGGCCGTAAGTGATCGTGCCAGTCACGAGCCCGTGTGGCAGAACGAGCCTCCCCGATAACCTGGTCATGTATCACCCCGTAGTTCGTTCTATGCGTGCAGGACATTAGTCCTAGGGCGCATGTCCCTGGCTGCAACGCCGACAGAATAAGATACTAGGCAGCGAAAGGGGTTGAGGAGCATGGCACGCAGCACCACTTTTTACCCTGAACCTCAGGTAAGTAAGTTCCTCTTCGCGTCAAAGTACATGGCGCCCTTCTGGACGGTCGTCCGCATATACCTCGGTTGGCTCTGGCTACACGCAGGCTGGGGCAAGGTAACGAACCCGGCCTGGGTCGGGCCGGAAGCTGGGGGCGCCATCAAGGGCTTCCTCACGCGCGCAGTCGGACTATCGCAGGGCGAGAAGCCGAGCGTGACTGGCTGGTACGCCTGGATGATCGAGAACATCTTCCTGCCACTTGGGCCGTTCATGGGCTACGTCGTGGCCTTCGGCGAACTCCTGGTCGGCATCGCGCTCATCGTCGGCTTCCTCACTGGCGCAGCGGCCTTCTTCGGCGGCCTGATGAACGTGGCCTTCCTCCTGGCGGGCACCCTCTCAACGAACCCCATCATGTTCATGCTCGCCACCTGGATCGTGCTGGCCTGGCGCACTGCCGGCTACTACGGGCTTGACTACTGGGTGCTGCCCCTTCTCGGAGCGCCGCACGGTGAGTTCGATGGTGAGGCCAAGGGCGTCGCGAGTAAGAAACCCGCTAGGGCCTGAACTGGCCGTACCCCTCGCGCCGCAAGAGGCGCGGACCCCAACAACTCGACGAACGGTTAGAAGAGCGCGGGCCCGGAATCTCTCCGGGCCCGCGCAGTTTCTTACCTTCGTCTTGTTAGCCAAGAGGCGCTAGAGCATGCGCTCAGTAGCGGTCGCGCCGACCCCCACCGCGGTCGTTGCCGCCACGACCACGCGAGCCGCCGCGGTCGTTGCCGCCGCGGTCGTTACCACCGCGGTCGTTGCCGCCGCGCCCGCGGTCACCGCGGTCGCCGGCACCACGGCTGTCGAATGAGCGATCGCCCGCCGGGCGGTCACTGAAGAACTGGCCGTCGCGACCACCGCGGTCGCTACTGCCTTGGCGCGGTGCTGCTGCGCTAGTCACCAGAACGTTCTGGGCCTGTGGACCCTTCTGGCCCGGCTCGACGTCGAACGAAACGACGTCACCCTCGTTGAGGGACCGGTAGCCCTCGCCGCGGATGGCCGAGAAGTGGACGAACACGTCCGCCCCGCCGTCATCCTGTGCGATGAAGCCGTAACCCTTCTCACCGCTAAACCACTTGACCTTGCCTGTAGCCATTTCCATCCCTACTGGCTCGCCTCGCGTTGGAGGTTCGAGCTCTCAGTGACTATCGGGTCCAAACGAACTTACGCTCGTTTGACACCCGGACCCGCCGGTGGCCCCTATCGGCACCATGGTCGGACGAGTGAAGTGTAGGGCTTGAGCGCACGCGCCGCAAGGTGGTTCGACACGCCAACGTGCAACACTGCGACCGTAAGCGCCAAGCTGAGGTGACCGCATGTTGCAACCCGACCACCCCGCCAGCCCTAAAGCCGTCTCCAACGCACTTCTCCCGCCGGAACTGCGCGCCGAGTTCGAGCACCTCGAACGCGTCCTCGGTGGTGGCGCGGCGCTGCCAGGCGCCAGCGTCAGCCATGCCGTCGCCCGTGCGCCGCACGTGACGGACGCTGCTGGCGCACCGGACGCGGCCGGGGTTGGTGCGCTCGCCGTGGTCGCCTACCCGCTCGAACCGAACGCGAAGACGGACCAAGGCGTGGCTTACCGCGCTACGGAGCAGTTCCCGTCCGCCAGCACCATCAAGGTGTACGTGCTGCAGGCGCTGCTCGAGATGGTCGCGGCTGGCGACGCCGACCTAGACGACGAACTGCTGGTTGGCGCCGAGGACCAGGTGTCTGGCTCTGGCGTGCTGACCGCCCTGACCCCCGGCAGGCGGTACACCCTGCGCGACCTCGCCACCCTGATGATCGTCGTCAGCGACAACACGGCCACCAACGTGCTCATCGAGTTCGTTGGGTTGGACGAGGTGAACGCCTCCATCCAGGCCCATGGCTGGACCGGCACGCGCAGCGCTGGCAAGCTGCAGACGGCCGCCGTGCTGAGCGGCGCCAAACGCTCGAGCTCGGTGACGACGGCCGCCGACCTTGCCGATCACATGGCGCGCTTGTGGCGCGGCGAGCTCCTGCCGCCTCCGCTGACGGAGGAGGCGAAGGCCATCTACCGCAAGCAGCAGTTCAGCGAGCTTGGCCGCAGCATCGGTTACGACAGTTACCTTGCCTCCATTGGCGAGGCCCCGTGGCGGATCGCCTCGAAGAGCGGCTCGATCACTGGCGTACGCAACGACGTCGGCGTGTTCGAGCCGTTGCCGAGCGCTGGCGGTGGCGGGGAGCCGTTCGTGGTGGCGATCATGACGAAGGGTTGCATCGACCCGCGGTTCCACGCCGAGAACCTGGGTGCGAAGGTCGTTGGGTTGGCCGCGGCGGCGGTGTTCGCGCGCCTGGGGTGAGGCGCCTGCCGTGCGTGGGCAGGCGTCAAGCGGTCATGGAGCGCTCGAGTTCGATGCGCACGAGCATCTCGTCTCCTAACGGCAACACCCACCAACGCCGCGCCATGGCGTAGAACACGCCGACGTCGCTCGCGACTTCCAGTGAGTGCTCGGTGCCGCATGCCTCGATAAGGTCGATGAGCTCCGTTACCGGCACTGAGACCTCCCAGACCAGACCGTGGCGCTCATCGACTACGAACACGCCGTGCTTTCCTGCGACTGTGGCTTCCGTTGGTATGGCGTTCATGGCTAGAGCATCGCCCGGCGCCACCAGTGGCTTGAGCGCGGCCTAGGCTACTGCCTAGGACCTCTAGGCTCCACTGCCGCCTGGGTATGGTGTGAGCGTGAGCGCCATCGGCTCCCTCAACGAGTCACCCCTCCACGCGGACCTGAAGCGCCTAAGCGCCCCAGCTGGGAGCGCCTTCGAGGTCACGGTGGGCGGCTACGTCATAGACGCCGTGGCTGACGGTCTCCTCATCGAGGTGCAGACGCGCAACCTCGGGGCCATGCGCCAGAAGCTCGCCGCCCTCCTCCCTGAACACCGCGTGAAACTAGTGTTGCCGGTCGCCCGCACGCGGTGGCTAGAAAAAGTGCACCCAGACGGCCGCGTCGAGCGCCGCAGATCGCCGAAGGTCGGGCGTGTCGAGCAACTCTTCGCTGAACTCGTGGCCGCGCCGACGCTCTTCGAGCACCCTCACCTCGAGCTAGAGGTCGCGCTCGTCGAGGACGTCGAGTGCAGGCGCTTCGAGGCGGGCAAGGCGTGGCGCAGGCGCGGGTGGGTCATCAGCGGGAGGCGGCTCGAGCGGGTGCACGAGCGGCGCAACTTCAAGGAACCGCGCGACCTGCTCGCACTTCTCCCGCCAGACCTGCCCGAGCTGTTCACCACCGCCGACCTCGCTGGCAGCGCGCGCCTGCCGCGGCGCCTGGCGCAGCAGGCGGCATACTGCTTGCACGAGCTAAGGCTCGTGGAGCGCGCTGGCAAGGCGGGCAACGCACACCTCTACCGCTTGCCCGCATCGACCACCTTCCCGGCGCTATAAGCCGGCACGTGCGAGGGCGTCGTCCAACAGTTCGCGCGCAGGCTCGACAACCTCACCGTGCCGCAAGTAGACGAGCCGGCCGCGCGGCCGCACCCCTAGCGCTCGCTCCGTCGCCCTTAGATAGTGCGCTAGCTGCAGGTAGTAGCGCTCGGGCGCCACTAGTCTGTCGGTCTTGTAGTCGTCTAGGTACCAGTCGCCCGCGACTTGGTAGAGGCGGTCGACGATCCCCTCCCACACGGTCTCGCCGTACGTAACGGCAAGCGGCAGCTCGGCGCGATCGGGCGCGCGCTGGTCGAGTGGCGGAAGCGCCGCGCCGAGCATGCCCCAGTAGTTGCCGAGGAGTTCGAGCACCTCGGCCACTAGGTCGGCGCGCTGCGCTTCGTCGAACGGCAGGAGCACTTCTTGCGCCATCAGTGTGCTGCTGGTCGACTCGTCAGACGGCCGCCAGTTCTGCCCGATCGCGAAGTGGACTAGGGTGCCGCGCGCTCTGCCCCAGCCGACGCGGCCGCGCTCCACTTCGTCCTCACCGGCGTAACGGGCGGCTTGGTCTACTGGTTCGTCGTCCGAGGCGGTCTCCGGGTCGGCGGCGGTCAGGCGCGTGAGGGCTGACGGGCTCACGACGGGCGGGAGCGGCGCAGGTTGGCGGCGCGCGTCGATCCACGGTGCAGCAGGGAGGTCGGCTGCGTGTCCGTCCGCTACCGTTGGCGCTGGCGCAGCGGGTGGCGAGTAGGCGACGCGCTCCCACGTCACGCCAGGAATGGCGTTCGGCCCCGTCAGCCCGAGGCCAAGGAGCGCTCCGAGCCACGGCCCCGGACTATTGCGTTTGCTCGCCGTGAGGATGAGGGCGTCGCGCGCCCGGCTGGCCGCCACGTAAAGCAGGCGATACGACTCTTGCACTCCACGCGCCAGCGCGTCGGCCTTGGCCTTCTCGAACTCCGGCGTGCCGCTCAGCCTGACCGCGCCGCTGCCTGGCTCGACGAGAAGCGGCGAAGTCCGGTTGGACCCCCACGCCCCAACGTCGAACAGCGCCGTAACGCGGAACTCGAGACCCTTCGAAGCGTGGATGCTCAGCAGCCTCACGCCCGCCCCGCTCTGCGGCACGTCGCCAGACTCCGCCTTGCGCGCTAGGAGGTCGAGACGGTCGAGGAAGAGCGCGACGTCGCGCGGCGCCTTGCCCGCCACCTCGAAGAGGAGGGCGTCGACGTTCTCGCGGCCACGGCGCCGCAAGAGTTCCTGAAACCTCTTGCCGCCCAGGAGCGGCTCGCGCAGGATGCCCTTCACCGCCTGCAGAGGCGTGCCGCGCGCCAGTTCTGCCAAGCGCTCCATGCGCTCCTCGACCGCCGGGAAGTTCTCGGCCAGCAGCGCGAGGCGCATGTCAGGTGCCGCACCAGCCACCTGCGTGATCTCAGGCAGGGTGAGGCCCGCTAGCGGCCCGCGGAGGAACGGCAGCAGGCTAGGGCCGAGCGGGTCGATGCCGACGGCCAAGGCGTGGTGCACGTCGCGGATCTCGCTGCGCTCGTAATAGCCCCGGCCCTGCACGACGTAGGCCGGCACGCCTTGCGTACGCAACGCTTGCAGTACGCGCGCCAGCGCCGCGTGGCTGCGGGCGAGGACGGCCATCTCGTCGTAAGGCACGCCAAGCGCGTGGTGCGCCTGCAGCCGCTCGCCTAGCACCTCCGCCTCGCGGCCGCGCAGCTCGTCGAGCGGCTCAGCCCCCTCGACCACCACGACTTCGACGCTGCCAAGCTGCGCCGCTTGGGGGCCAGCGCTCGCCACCGGCGGGGCCTCGCGGGCGGTGAAGCCGCTGCCGCCCTCCGCCAGTCGCTCCGTCAGGCGGTTGAGGAACGCCGTCGGCGCCAACGCGTGCCTGCGGCTCTCGGTCAGGGGCGCCTGCACCTCCCCAGTGGCCTCCGCCGTATCGAGGGCGCGCCTGAACACCGCAACGTCTGCGTTGCGGAAACCGTAGATGGACTGCTTAGGGTCGCCAACGAGCTCGATGCGCGCGCCAGCCGCCGCCAAGCGCTCGAAGAACTCGCCCTGAAGCGGGTTGACGTCCTGGTACTCGTCGACGAGCACGTGCGGATAGCGGGCGACCAGGCGCTCCCTCGGGAGCCGCTGGTCGAGCATCTGCAGCGCTCTGCGCTCGACCTCACCTGGCGCCAAACTAGTGGCGCCCAGGCGCGCGTCGAACGCCGCCAAGGCCGAGCGGTAGAGCGCCTCGAGCGCCACCTCGCTTGGCGCCGAGCCGAAAGCCAACTTGGGGGCCAACGAACGCTTCCCGAAGAGCTGCAGCAGGAACGTTGAGGCCGCACCATCCAACGCGGTCTTGGCGGCGTGCAGCGGGTGCTCCGGATCGCTGGCGAGCATGAGCAGCCCGGCGCACTCCTCCTCGAAGATGGCGGCCGCTTCCCACTCGTCCAGCACGACGAAGTTTGGGTCGAGCCCTAGGCTAGGGGCGCTCAAGCGCAGGCCAACGGTCATGAACCCGTGGATGGTGCTAAGCACTGCGCCTCCGAGCTCGTCATGCGCGCGTTCGAAGAGCGGCCGCGTGGCGGGTGCAGGGGTGAAGAGCCCGCCAAGGTAATCGCCATGCGCAAGCAGCTCGTCGATGCCGGCGGCCACGCGCTGCCTCAGCTCGTCGGCGGCGGCCCGCGTGAAAGTCACGCCGGCCACGCGGCTGATGGCGACTCCCCCGTCGATCAGTTCAAGGTACCGGCGTACGAGGCTCGTAGTCTTACCCGTCCCGGCGGACGCTACTCGCACCTTCATAGCGCCACCGTCACCGGACGCCCTCGCGGCAGAGGTCGAAGACGGGGCACGTGCGGCAGATGAACCCGGGGTTCGGCTTCACCTCGCCGCGCATGAAGGCAGGCAGCGTCTCCTCGACCAAGCTGCGCTTCTCGCTGACGCGTAGCCAGCGCGGGCTGACCCCGCCTCTCGGTGCGAGATCGATCGGGTCTTCGCCGATCGGCCAGACGAGCACGTGGACTTCCTGTACCCGGAACGCAGGCTGGGCGAAGAGGGCGCCGACGGCCCAATACTCGCTCCAGCGGTTCTTGATGACGTCGTCCGCGCTCTCCTCATCCCACGCCTTCGACCACGGCACGAAGCGGTAGATGTCGACCCTGAAGCCGCCGCCCGCCAGCTCCACCTTCTCGGTGGCGTGGAGGTAAGTGATGGCGAACCCTGCGCGCCCACCCAGCTCGACGCCGTACGTCAGGCGCGAGAGCAGTTGCGCATGCTTGTTCAGCCAGGCCGCGTGGTTGGGGAACTCCTCAACCAGCGCGGCTAGGCGCTCGACCGTGAGGCGGCCGCCGCGCTCCTGCAGCAGGGCGGCGCGCAGCCTCTCACCGTCGCCCTCCTCGTCCTGCACGTCCCCACTCACGCGCAGCACGCCCTCGCCCCACATGCGGAACGAACAGTCGTGGTAACGCCTCAAGCTCTCTACGTACGGTCTGCCGAGGGCAACCGGGGAGAGGTCGGGCACGTATGGCGCCGCCCCGGGCAGCTCGAGACGACTGCCTGCCGGGACGAGCGGCAGCGCAGGGGGTTCAGTGGCACCGAAGAGCGCCTCGTCAAGCACCAGTGGCCCGCCTTGGTCACCAAGCGGGGCCGTGATGACGAGGTGATCCGCGCGCTGGAGGAGCTCCATGGCGAACGCCTCGCCGCGGCCCTGGAAGCGCCGCGGTAAGCCAAGGTGAGCGAACGACTCGCTCAGGTCGTTGCGCATCTCCTCTGGCAGGAAGTAATCCTCGCGCTCGCCAGCGCGGTAAGCGCCCTCCACCGCGCCAACCAGGTAGACCTTGCGGTAACGGCGGCCCGACACGCTCGTGGCGTCCAACAACGCAACGCCCGCCCCCTCGGCCCTCGCCTGGCGCGCGTCTTGCAACAGTGCGGCCCACCAGGCGCGGAAGCCGTCGCCCGCACCTAGCCTGGCGGCCTCCTGCGCCTTGCCGAGGGCGCGCTCGACCAACTCGCGGGGAGCGCCCTCGAGCAGTTCGGCCATCAGCTCGCGGGCCCACGTGACCGCATCGCCCGTCACTTTGAGCCGCTCGCGCCACTGCAGCCAGACCTCGCTCAGGCCGTTGCGGCGCGCCAACTCGCCGACGGCCGCGTTGCCCGCGACGCCAGCCTCCAACGCCAAGCGGCCAAGCTCCTCGAGAGCGGGTACGGCCAGGAGGCGCGTGGGTGTCGGCATCTCTGGCAGCTCCAAGAGGTCGACGAGCACGCGTCCTTGCCCCTCGTCCGCTAGCGCCAACGGCGTCTCGTCCATCAGCGGGACGCCGTACTCTTCGGCTAACGCCACGAGCGCCCGCGCGCGCGCGGCAGGCGCCACGATGGCTACGTCGAGCGGCGCCATTCCCTGCCCGAAGAGGTCTTGCTTGACGGAGCGCATGACCCAGCGCCCCTCCTCCACCGGGTTAGCGGCAGCGAAGCGCTCGACGACCGTGGAGTCGCGAGCAGGCAACACGGTCGTGGGTTCAAGGCCGGGAGGCAACACTGCCAGGCTGAGGTGAACGTTGATGTGGCGCGCCAGGCCGCGCCAGAAGCGCAGTTCGAGGGGGCCAACCTCGCGCAGGCCGTCGACGATGACGACATCGGCTTCGACCGTCAACGCCTTGCGGTTGACGAGGTCAAGGGCGGCCTGGCGGGCGTCGTCGTAGTCCCAGGCGTTAGTCATGCCCGCCTGGTAGGCGGCGTAGACGGCGGCGAAGCGCCGCTGCTCCGTGTCTGCCGCTAGCTGCTCGTAATCGCGCGGGGTAACGGCGTAGCGTTTGGCCTCCGCGATGGCGGCCGCGAAGAGCCGGGCCTCGCCAGGGGTTGGGAACGCGCGGTTTACGTGGTGTAGCGCCTCGACTACCCGCACGAGCCTGGCCGTGCCGACCACGAGCGGGCGCAGGTCCGTTGCGGCGGTCAGCAGTCGGTAGTAGAGCTGCTGGGCGCTCATGAACTCGAAGCCAAGCGCCGCGTAACCGTCTGCCGTGAGGCGCCTGAGGGTGTGCCCGCGTTGCGCGGGCAGCCCCACCCACCAAACGCGCCCGCCAGCGTCGCAGGTCTTCTTCGCGAGCGCCAGCAGGCGCCTTGTCCGGCCCGAACCAGGCGGGCCGCTAAGTACCTTCAGGCTCACTAAGACATCATACGGTCGCTACCAAATCGAGCCCGCTCTGGACACTCAGAACAGCGGGCGACCCCACGGGATCGACGCCAGCACTACGATGAAGCCGATGGTGTAGAAGATGGCGGCCTGCAACGGCGAGTCCTTGCTCTTGGCACGAGCTGCGCCGATGTGCAGGAGCACGGCAGCGATCACCATGCCGACGAGGTGCTCGGCCAAGAAGAAGCGGATGTCTGAGTTCTTCATGGCGGCGCCCATGTCAGAGAACGCGCTCTTCGTGAGTGGGCTGAGGAACACGTAGAGCACCACGCCGACTAGGACCTGCAGGTCGAAGACCCCGGTGAAGAGGCGGCCGAGGTTGACTTGCGGTGGGGTCCAACGGCCGCGGGACGCGGTCGCGGCCCATGCCATGACGATGGCGGCGAGGCCGACGATGAGCACGGCCCAGCGCAAGTAGTTGTGAAGATCGAGAAAGAACGTGTACATGGGTCCTCCAGGCGCCACTCAACCACGTCCACTCAGGTGACTGGGGACGAAGCGACGCGGCAACGTCACTCAGCATCCCCCACGAGTCCTAAGGGTGTCAACTTCGTGCCCTGGCAAAGGCTGGTACTGGACGTCAACGCGCCAGCCCGGCCACCAGCGCCTCCGCGCTCTGCACGGGCAGCCGGCAGACCCCGCCCTCGCACACGAACGCCTCGACCTCGTCACGCTCCAGGGCCGTCTGGCGGCCGGTGGCGAGGGGCAGCGCAGCTAGCACGGGGTCCGAGCCGTCGACGACTAGCAGCAGATCGTCGTCGCGCAGCCGCTCGCGCAGCGCCGCGGCTAACTGTGTGAACCCAGGAGTCCCTCGGCGGCCAACGATCACGACCTCGCGTGGTGGCGCTGCCTGCAGGAGCATGAGGTTGAGGCTCGACGCGAACGCTTGCGGCGCCTGCAGCACGGCCTCCTCCATCCCGGCGACCGCGCCGGTGGAGGCCTCCAGGCCCGCCTCGTCATCTTGGTAGCGCGCCGCCCACCACACTAGCTCTGCGGCGGCGGCGTTCTCGCTTGGAGTGGCGGCGTCCATGAAGCCTTTCGGGCGGGCGATCAAGCGCTCGGCGTCCACGGCGGTGCTGAAGTACCCGCCGGCCTCCGCGTCATGAAAGCGGGCGCTTACGACCGCCGCCAGCTCGAGCGCCCAGCGCAAGTGGCGTGCCTCGAAGGTAGCGCGGTACAGGCGCAGCAGACCGAGTCCCAAGTAGGCGTAGTCCTCGAGCAGTCCTTCCACGCGCAGTTCACCGCCGCGGGCCGAATGCCATAAGCGCCCGTCCACCCAGGCGCTGGCGCGCACTGCGCTTGCGGCGCTGCTCGCTAGTAGGACGAGCTTCTCGTCGGCCAGCTTAGCGCCAGCCTCCGCCAAAGCGCCGATCAGTAGGCCGTTCCATGAGGTGAGGACCTTGTCGTCCGCGCCTGGCCGTTCGCGCACTTCTCGAGCGGCTAGGAGGATCACGCGCGCCGCCTCGAGGTCGGCGCCCGCCTGCTCGGCGGTCATGCCGTGGCGCTCGGCTAGGTCGCAAATGTCAACGGCGAGGCGCGGCACGCTGGCGCCCTCGACGGGGCCGACACTCAGCACCCCGAAGCGCTCTGCCACCATGTCTCGCTGGCCTTGAGTGAGGCCTGGGAGGGCCGCGTCGAGCTCGCTTCGGGTCCAGACGTAATAGCGGCCCTCCTCCCCACCAGACTCCGCATCGAGGGCGCTGTAGTAACTCCCGTCTGGTGCGCGCAACTCGCGCTCCAGCCACGCCACGATGGCCTCCGCGATGCGGCGGTACTCCGGTGCTCCGGTCAGGTTGGCTGCCTGTGCGTAGGCGCGCAACAGCGCGGCGTTGTCGTACAGCATCTTCTCGAAGTGAGGCACGTGCCAGCTGGCGTCGACCGAGTAACGGAAGAAGCCGCCACCTAGCTGGTCGCAGATGCCGCCCCTACCCATGGCGTCGAGCGCGCGTAGTGCAACGCCCCGAGCTTCCACTTCTGGCCTGGCAAGCAAGAGGCGTAGCGCCTCGTGCGCGGGGAACTTAGGGGCGTCGCCGAAGCCGCCGTTCAGCTTGTCCTCGAGGCGGATGAGGCGCCCAACGGCCTGCTTGAGCAGGCGCGGGACGTCGAGCGGCTCGGCGCCCGAAGCGAAGGGCGGCGCACTCAGCCTGGCGACTGCGGTCGCTAGGTCGGCGGCCGACGCCACGACGTCGTCACGGCGCGTGCGCCACGCAGTAGCCAAGGAGGTGAGCACGCGCTTGAAGGACGGCAGGCCGTGGCGGTCAGTCGGCGGGAAGTAGGTGCCGCCGTAGAACGGCTCGCGCTCAGGCGTGAGGGCGACGGTGAGCGGCCAGCCTGCGCTGCCCGTCACGGCCTGCACGGCAGCCAGGTAGACGGCGTCCACGTCAGGGCGTTCCTCGCGATCCACTTTTATGCTCACGAACTCTGCGTTCATGATGGCAGCGGTGGCGGAGTCGCGGAACGACTCGCGCGCCATCACGTGACACCAATGACAGCTCGCGTAACCGATGGAGAGGAGCACCGGCCGGTCGAGCTCCCGCGCGAGCGCGAAGGCCTCAGCACCCCACGGGTGCCAGTCGACCGGGTCGTTGGCGTGCTGCCTCAGGTAGAGGCTGGGTTCTCGCGCAAGCCGGTTGGGCGCTGCCATGACGAGAGGGTACCGCCGAACGCGCGGCATGAGGGGCTCGCCTGGCGCCCGTGCGGCTAAAGTTACGGCATGGGATTCGCTGAGTTACGCAAGGCGTACCGCGTCGGCAGCCTTGAAGAGAGCGAGCTGACAGACGACCCGACCGAGCTTCTTACCGCTTGGTTACGTCGTGCCGTAGAGGCAGGTGAAGCCGAACCGAACGCGATGGCCCTCGCGACCGTCGGCGCCGACGGGCGCCCGAGCGTGCGCTTCGTGCTGCTCAAAGACCTCACGCAGGCTGGCGTCACGTTCTTCACGAACTACGGCAGCCGCAAGGCGCACGAGCTCGACACCTCTCACACGGCGGCAGTGGCGCTCTGGTGGCCGCACCTGGAACGCCAAGTGCGCGTCGAGGGCCGAGTAGAGCGCTTGTCGCGCGCGGCCTCGGAGGAGTACTTCAACTCGCGGCCGCGCGGGTCGCAGTTGGGGGCGTGGACCTCACCGCAGTCGCAGCCGCTTGCTAGTAGGGCCGAGTTGGAGGCGTTGGCCGCCGAGGTGCGGGCGCGCTTCGCGGATGGCGAGGTCCCGTGCCCGCCGGGTTGGGGCGGTTACCTCCTCAGGCCGGAGCGCGTCGAGTTCTGGCAAGGCAGAGACGACCGGCTCCACGACCGCTTCCTCTACTCGTTAGAGGGCGGCACGTGGAGCCGGTCGCGCCTGGCTCCCTGATCGTCGGTTAGCGGGTGGGCAGGTTCTCCGGGTAGACGGTCACGCCCGCGCCGTTGACGATCCCGTCGATGGCGGCGTTGGTAGCGAGAGCGACCGCGAACTCGCGGGCCTCGTCCTTGACTTCTGAGAACGGCCGCACACGTGCCGGTGTGTGGTCGTAGACGAGCACGACGTGGTAGCCGAACTGGCTGGCGACAGGGCCAACGCTCTCGCCGACCGGGGCAGCAACGACCGCGTTCGCGAACTCAGGCACCATCCGGCTGACTTCGAAGCAGCCGAGGTCGCCACCGCGCGTGTTGGTGGCGTCGGTGCCGTACTCGGCGGCCAACGCCGCGAAGTCGGCACCGCCCGCGAGTTGCGCGACTAGTTCTTGAGCGACGGCCTCTTCCGAGACGAGGATGTGCCTGGCGCAGTACTGCTCAGGCTCGCTGAAACGGCCGCGCTCGGCCAGGTAGCGGACGTGGACTTCTTCGTCGGTGACGCTGGCCTCGGCGTCGGCGTGCACCGCGTCGAGGAGCTGCTTGATGACGTCCGCTTCCTCGATCATGCCCTGCAGCGCGGCTTCGCTTGGGAAGCCCGCGGCGTTCACGACGGCCTCGAACTCCTGGCCCTCTGCGAGGCCGGCCTTGATGCGGTCCATGGTGGCGTTCAGCTCATCGAGGTTCGGGACGATGCCGCGGCGCTGCGCCTCAGCTGCCAGCGCCACTTCCTGCACGCGCTGCTCGATGTAGTAGGGCAGCAGCTCCCACATGCTCGCCTCGAACACCTCGGAGTACGGTTGACCCTGCTGCGCAGCGACGCCGCGCAACGTCACGCCGAAACGCCAGTCGATCTCGCTGGCGCGCTCCTCGCGGCTGCCTAGCCGGATGACGACCTTGTCGCTGGTAGTGGCGTCCGACTGAGCGAAAGCGGCGCTGCCTAAAGCCAAGATGGCGGCAACGAACAGGCTTGCTAGCAAGCGCGCTGGTAGTGCACGAACGCGGGTGTGGATAGTCATGGGTGAGAGGCTAACACTTGCCAACTACCGCCAGCCTGGCCCGCGGCGACGCGGTTATTGGTCAGGCTACGGCAGTCAGGTCGCGCAACTGTTCGTACGCGCTGCGTTGCTCGTCGGTCAAGTCGGGCGGGACGGTCACTATCACCTCAGCGAACTCGTCGCCGCGCTTGCCGCCCGTTCCAGGCCACCCTTGGCCGCGCAAGCGCAGCACGCGCCCGCTCGACGAGCCGGCTGGAAGCGTCATGTCTACTTCGCCGTCGAGGGTAGGAACGCGCACCGTGCCACCCAGCGCCGCCAGGTAGTCAGGGACGCGTAGCTGGACGCGCACGGCGTCGCCCTCGACCTTGAACGTCGTGCTTGGCATGTGCCTCACGTGCAAGATCAGGTCGCCGCCTGATGGGGCTTGCCCACGCAGGCGGAGCTTCGCTCCGTCGCGCACACCGCGCGGCAGCGTCACCTCGAGGTTCTTGCCCCCGACGCTGATCGTCGTCGGGCCGCCGTGAAACGCCTCTACTACCGGCACGTCGAGCCGCGCCTCTACGTTGCTGATGCGCGGCGACCCGAAATCGAACGGGTCGCTGCCTACCCCGCGGGTGCCGAAGTCGCTCGTGAAGCCGCCTCGAGCGCCACCGAAGCCGCCGAACAGTGACTGGAAGAAGTCTGAGAAGCCAGCGAACTCTTCTGGTGAGACGTTGCGGTATTGCGGGCCGCCACCGCCGCCGCCCGCGAACGGCGGCACGCTGCCACCGCTACCGTACTGGTCGTACAGTTTGCGCTTCTCCTCGTCTGCGAGGACCGTGTACGCCTCGTTGATCTCCTTGAAGCGTTCTTCTGCGCCAGGGTCGTCTTGGTTACGGTCGGGGTGGTGCTTGGCTGCGAGCTTCCTGAACGCACGCCTTATCTCTTCTTTGGTGGCGTCCTTCTTCACGCCCAACGTCTGGTAGTAGTCCTTGTAGGGGGCCGCCACGTTAACCTCCCACGCCATGAGCGGGGCGCGCCGCCCCATGGGGTCGCGCGCCCCTCATCGTCAGTTCGCCTGGTGTTCTGCCACGACAACGACGCGCGCTACGCGCACGAGCCGTTCGCCATGCACGAAACCTGGCTCGAAAACTTGAGCGATGGTGCCTGGCGCTAGGCCGGGGCCGGCCGGGATGGTGGTCAGCGCCTCGTGGATGTGCGGGTCGAAGTGTTCGCCTACGAAACCGACGCGCCTGATGCCCAGCGCGGCCAACTGCCGCTCGAGGTTCTCCTTGACGAGTTGCACGCCGGTAACGATGCTGGCCGGGTCATCGGACTCGGACGCCACCACGAGCGCGCGCTCCAGATCGTCGTAAACGGCGAGCACCGGCGCGATGGCCTCGTCTCGGCCTGTCTCGCGGGCGGCATCTACTTCGCCGAGCAGCCGTCTGCGCATGGTTTCCATCTCGGCCCTGGCCCGCAGAACGCGGTCGTTGGCCTCTTTAAGGTCGTCTTGCAGCGCGTCGCTGCGTTCGCGTAAGCGCTTGAGTTCACCTCTTAGGATGTCGGCCTCCGTATCGGCACCGTTCGCCTGCTCAGCGGCCTCCGCGCCGCCTGGCACGTCAGCGGCCGTGTGCGGCTGCTCGGTCGGCGCGCCTGCCGCCTCGTGAGTGGTCGTCTCACCGGCTTCGGTCGCGGCGGTGGTCGGGTCGTGGTTGGCCCCGCCGCCGTTGTGATGTTCGCCTGTCTTGGTCATATGGTCCTGGTTCCAGCCGCCTGGCGCAGCGCACTGCTGCGCCAGGCGCGCGCTGGCTTAGCCCGCGGGCTTGAACTCCGCGTCGATGACGTCGTCGTCGCCCGGTTGCTGCTCTTGGTGGCCACCGTCTTCGTGCCCGGCGTCTTGGCCACCTTGCTGCTGACCGACGCTCTGGGTGAACGCCTGCAGTTTCTCGGCAAGGTCGCGCCCGATGCTCTCGAGGCGGTCCTTGGTCGTCAGTTCAGAGTCGAGCGCCTGCTGCGCTTCGCCAACGAGGTCCTCGACGGGCTTCTTCTGCTCGCTCGTGGCGTCCGCAGCTTCGTCGAGGGCCTTGCGCGCCTGCAGTTTGAGGCCGTCGAGTTGGTTCTTGGCCTCCGCCAGCTCCTTGGCCACCCGGTCGGCCTCGGCGTTGGCTGCGGCGTCCTTGACCATGCGTTCGACCTCGTCGTCGCTCAGGGTGGTGGTGTTCTGGATGGTGATGCTAGCTGCCTTGCCGGTCGACTTCTCCTTGGCCGTCACGTGCAAGATGCCGTTGGCGTCCATGTCGTACGTGATCTCGATCTGCGGCATGCCAGCTGGCATGGGCGGGATGCCGTCGAGCTTGAAACGCCCGAGCGACTTGTTGTGCGACGCCATCGGCCGCTCGCCCTGCAGCACGTGCACCTCGACGCCCGTCTGGTTGTTGTCCGCCGTGGAGAAGACCTCGGACTTGCGCACGGGCACGGTGGTGTTGCGGTCGATCAGCTTGGTGAAGACGCCCCCCTTGGTCTCCACGCCGAGGCTGAGTGGCGTGACGTCGAGGAGCACGATGTCGTCGACCGTGCCGGTAAGAACGCCTGCCTGGACGGCCGCACCGAGCGCCACGACCTCGTCGGGGTTGACGCTCTGGTTCGGGTCCTTGCCGAGGATGTCCTTGACGATCTTCTTCACGGCAGGCACGCGCGTTGCGCCGCCAACCAGGATGATCTCGTCGATGTCGGCCGCGGTCAGCTTGGCGTCCTTGAGGGCCTGCTCGAGGGGGTGCCGGACGCGCTTGAGGAGCGGATCGATGAGTTCCTCGAACTTCGAGCGCGTCAGCTTGGTGTCGAGGTAGAGGGGCGTGTTGGACGCCGGGTCCATCGAGATGAACGGGAGCGAGATGGTGGTCTCCGGCAAGCCAGAGAGCTCGATCTTGGCCTTCTCCGCCGCCTCGATGAGGCGCTGGAGGGCCTGCTTGTCCTTGCGCAGGTCAACGCTGTACTGCTTCTGGAAGTCGTCGGCCAGCCACGTGACGATGGCGTAGTCCATGTCGGAGCCGCCGAGGTGCGTGTCGCCGCTGGTGGAGCGCACTTCGAACACGCCGTCGCCTACTTCGAGGACGGAGACGTCGAAGGTGCCGCCGCCCAAGTCGAAGACGAGGACCGTCTCGTTGCCCTTCTTCTCGAGGCCGTAAGCGAGGGCCGCGGCCGTCGGTTCGTTGACGATGCGCAAGACTTCGAGCCCGGCGATGCGGCCGGCGTTCTGGGTTGCCTCGCGCTGTGAGTTGTTGAAGTAGGCGGGGACGGTGATCACTGCCTTGGTGATGGTCTCGCCGAGGCGCTCGCTTGCGTCGGTCACGAGCTTGCGCAGGACCATCGCCGAGACTTCCTCTGGCGTGTACTGCTTCCCTTCCACTACGAAGCGCACGCCGCCGTCGTCACCGCGGACGACTTCGTAAGGCGCGCGTTCGGCTTCGTGCTTGATCTCGTCCCAAGTGCGGCCGATGTAGCGCTTGATCTCGAACATGGTGCCCTTGGGGTTGAGCACCGCCTGACGCTTCGCTACCTGGCCGACGAGGCGTTGCTCGCCTTTGAAGGCCACCACGGATGGGGTCGTGCGGTTCCCTTCCGCGTTGACGAGCACCACGGGCTCGCTGCCTTCCATCACCGCGATGACGCTGTTGGTGGTGCCTAGGTCGATGCCTACCGCTTTTGCCATATGTTCGGCTCCTTAGGTTGGGTACGTGCCTGACCTACTCGCGCTTGCGCTGGGGAGTTGCTCCCGCGGCACTCGCGCCCGCCATCAAATAGGAAACTTGAGCGGATGGGGCGCAGGCTCGTCACTAGCCGAGAGTATAGCTGCGCGGCCGATGCATTGTCAACAGATATGAGCGTGGTCGTATCAACTTTGCGGCGAGTTCAGGAACCAGCGCTCAGCGCCTCGAACGGCTGCTTATCGTACCAACGCATGCCGTACTGCACGGCAACCGGTCTCGCGCCACCCGCACCGTAAACGAAGCGACCGCTCTCCCAAGCGCCGTCTCCACCCACCAACACGAACTCACCCTCTGGCAACAGCGCGAGGTGACCGTTCGGCATGGCGTGCTCGCCGACCAGGGCGAGGAGGCGGTTACCGTCCGCCACCAACTCAAGACGCCCCCATGGCTCACCAGAGGAGTAGACGCCGCCCAACTCGTTGGCGGCCTCGGGACCCAAGTCCGTCGAGCGAACCTCGAAGGCCGCTTGCTCGAGCGGCAGGCCGAGGTAGGCGTTCACGGCGGCGTACCACAAGCGTTTCACGGGCACCTCGTCGAGGTTGGCGAGGACCGCGATCCCTAGCCCGAAGTCTGGCACGCCACCCTGGTGCGACGACACCCCCTTCAGCGAACCACCATGGCGCCACAGGCTATGACCATTGAAGCCGTCGCGCAGCATCCAACCCAAGCCGTACGCCGTGCGGTGTTCCGCCCACGCCCGCGGAGCGAACAGCTCACCCAAGCCAGCCGCCCCGACGGCCAAGCGCCCGTCCTCTGGCCACAACAGGTACTGCAGATAAGCCGCCAGATCGCGCACGCTGGCCTTCATGAAGCCCGTCGCGAGGTAGGCGGGCGCCTCCTCCCAGTTGGGCGAGTGGATCACTTGACCAGTTGGGCTGCTCGTGTACAACTCCGTTAACCTGCCCGTTGCTCGCAGTTCGTCCGTGAGGAAGCCGGCACCACCAAGGCCGAGCGGCACTAGGACCTCGCGCGCCACGACGGCGGGGTAACTCTCGCCAGTCACCGCCTCGATCACCGCTCCAAGCACGGCGAAGCCCTCGTTCGAGTAACTCACCACACTGCCGGGCCCGGCGAGGCCAACGCGCTCGCCTTGCGCCAGGTACGCGAGCAGGGCGGGGTAATCGTTCACGCTAGGAGCGTTCGTGTAGTCGCGGTCGTTGAACTCCGCGGCAGGGTCGCCCTGTTGGCTCGGCTTGATGGCGTAATCGAGGCCCCGAAGTGGCGGCAAGCCGCTCGTGTGACTAGCTAAGTGCCAGAGCCGCACCGGTCCGCGCGCCCCGAGCCCCGGGTATGTGAAGCCAGGCAAGTGCCGCAGGACGGGGTCGTGCAGGTTGAGCACTCCCCGCGCTTCGAGCGCAAGCAGGGTGAGGGCCGTGAACGATTTCGTGAGGGACGCGATACCGAACAGCGTGTCTGGCTCTACCGCCAACCGCCGCTCCCGGTCGCGGCAGCCGAACGTGCGCTCGTAAACGCGAGCGCCGTCCTTGACGATGGCTACAGCGCCGCCCGGCACGTCGTGCCGCGCATAGAACTCTGCTGCGAAGGCATCGAAACTCTCGAGCCACCCGTTGCTCGGCTTGACTACTGAGCGCATGTCACCGCCCCTCCTCTACCGCCAGGGCGTCGCGTGCGGCGTCGCCTAAGAAGTTGAAGCCCAACACCACGACCATGATCACGGCGCCGGGAAACACGGAGTACCACCAAGCGTTGAAGATGAACTGCTGGCCGCGGTTGATCATCGTTCCCCAACTAGCGAGCGGCTCCTGGATGCCGAGACCGAGGAACGACAGGGTGGCCTCTGACAGGATGGCGCCCGCCACCCCGAGCGAGCCGATGACGATCATCGAGGCGAGCGCGTTCGGCATGATGTGGCGCAAGATCACACCTACGTCGCGCAGCCCGAGCGCCTTCGCCGCCGTGACGTACTCCCGCTCTCTCACGCGCAGCACCTCCGAGCGCATCACGCGCGCCTCGCCAGGCCAACTGATGAGCCCGAGCGCCAAGAAGATGGTCGTGGCGCCCGAGCCGAATATCGCCACGATGACTATCAAGAAGAGCAGGCCCGGGATAGCGAAGAACACGTCGGCGACGCGCATGATGAGGTTGTCAACCCAGCCGCCGAAGAAGCCCGCGATGGCCCCGAGCGTGATGCCGATGATCAGCGCGATGCCCTCCGCGATGAGGCCGATGCGCATGCTGATGCGCGCCCCGTAGACGATGCGCGAGAAGAGGTCGCGGCCGAGTTCGTCCGTGCCGAACCAGAACTCGGCCGATGGCGGCACCAGGCGCGCCGTCGCGATGCGCTGCGTCGTTGGGTCGTAAGGCGCGATCTGCGGGGCGAAGATGGCAACCAGCGTGAAGATGACGACGATGACGAGGCCAACGAGCCCGAGCCGGTGCCGCGCGAAGGCCCGCACCCTACGCGACCGCAGGAAGCCAACGCGCTGGCGCACCCCTGTGCCCGTCATGCGTACCTGATCTGCGGGTTGATGATGCCGTACAGGATGTCGATCACGATGTTGACCGCCACGAACAGGAGCGCCCCGAACACGAGGGTCCCGATGATCACGGGGGCGTCACGGCGCGAGATGGCGGTGACCACCGCGCGCCCAAGCCCTGGCCAGTTGAAGACCGTCTCAGTCACCACCGAACCACCGAGCAGATAACCGACGTCTAGGCCGATGATGGTTACTACGGGGATGAGGGCGTTGCGCAACTCGTGCTTGAAGATGACGCTCGACTCGGTGAAGCCCTTCGCGCGGGCCGTGCGCGAGTAGTCCTTGCGGCGCTCCTCGAGGAGTGACGAGCGCATGACGCGCGCGATGGTCGCCGAGAGGTGCGTGCCCAACACGAGGGAGGGCAGGATGAGGTAGTAGATGTTCCCGCCGCCGTAACCCGCGACGGGGAACAGCGCCACGCCGTACGTGTCCTGCGTGAGGAAGATCTTGGCGAGCACGGCCTGCCAGAAGACGGGCATGGCCACGCCAAGCAGCGCGACCAGCATGAGGGTGTGATCGATCCACGAGTACTGGTAGCGCGCCGCCAGGATCCCAGACGGGATGCCGATGAGGATGGCGACTAGCAGGGCGGCGGACATGAGCTGCAACGTGCGCGGGAAGCGGTAGCCGATGATGTCGATGACTTGCTCGTCCAGCACGTAGCTCTTGCCCAAGTCGCCCGTAGCGGTGCGGAGGAGGAAGCGGCCGTACTGCGTGTACCAGGGATCGTTGAGGCCTAGTGAGGTCCGCACGCGCTCGATGGTGGCAGGATCAGCGCGCTTGTACTGCTCGCCCATGACGGCCCTCACGGGGTCGCCAGGCATCAGATAGGTCAACAGGAAGATGATGGTGAAAACACCGAGGAGGGTAGGGATGGCCCAGAGTGCGCGGCGCAGAACGTACTGGAACAAGTGGGCCGAGTCCTCTCAAGCTAGCTGGCTAGGCGCAAGATAATGGCCGCCCCTGCGCCAAGCGCGGGGGCGGCCGAACAACTTACTTACTGCTTCTTGACGTACTTGAGCGGCGTGCGGTAGGTGCCTGCCGCAGAGACCTGGAAGTCCGTGATGTTCGGCTTCAGCAGGTACGAGATCTTCGAGTAACCAGAGACGATCCACGGGGCGTCCGCCATGATCAGCTCGTGCGCCTTGAGGTAGATGGCGTTGCGGGCGTCAGGGTCGCTCGTGGCGCGGGCCTGGTCGAGGAGGGCGTCCACTTCGAGGTTGTCGTACTTGGTGTCGTCGCGACCATGCGCGAAGAGGAAGTCGAGGACCTCGCTTGGGTCGGCGAAGTCGGCGCTCCAGCCGGAGAGGAAGAAGGTCACGTCTGGTTCACCGACGTGGGTCCAGTAGGTGCTGTTGTCTTCCTTCTGCAAGATGATGCTCACGCCGATCTGGGCGAGCATGTCCTGCAGCGCGACGTGCGGAGCGTCCGAGTCGGAAGCGAAGTAGTAGAGGGTGATGGGCTCCAGGCCGACGCCGCCCGGGTAGCCCGCCTCGGCGAGCGCGGCTTTGGCAAGCTCGGGGTCGTACGGGTAGCCAGCCACGTTGGCCGCTGGCATGTCTGGCGGGAGAACGCCGAGGTCGCCTGGCACGCGGGCGCCTTCCATGAGCACGTTCCAGATGAGGTCGCGGTCGACGGCGTAGTTGAACGCCTGGCGCAACTTGACGTTGTCCTTGAACGGCGGCTCCGTCATCTTGAAGCCCCAGTAACGCACGTTGAGGCCCGCGGCCTCGTGGTAGTCGGCGGAGTACTCCTGCTTGATCGACTCGAGCTGCCCCTCTGGGAAAGCGAGTAGCAGGTCGAGTTCGCCTTGGCGGTACTGCAGCATGCCGGTGGTGGCGTCAGGCACGTTGTAGAACACCACGCCGTCGAGGCTAGGCGCGCCCTCCCAGTAGTCGGGGTTGGCCTTGAGCACGAGCTGGTCGTCACGAGTCCAGCGCTCGAAGAGGAACGGCCCCGTGCCGACGGGCTTGTTGCTGAGCGAGGAACCTAGGGCGTCGAGCGCCTCGCGCGGCACGACGTAGGCGTTGACGAGGTCCGCGAGGAAGCGGTGGTTGGGGGCATCGAGCGTCATCTCGACGGTGTAGTCGTCGACGACCTTGAAGCCAGCCACGGTGTCCGTCTCGCCAGCCAGGAAGGCCGCCGAGCCACTTAGCGCCTGCAGGTACTCGGGGTGCTCGGAGATGGCGGTGTCCTCGGTGAGGTAACGCAGGAGGGACCACTCGACGTCGTCTGCCTTCATCTCGCGGTCGGCGTAAGTCACGCCCTCCGCTTCCTGGAAGTTGACGCCGTGGCGCAGGTGGAAGGTGTAGGTGAGGCCGTCAGCGCTGATGTCCCACGACTCCGCGAGTGCGGGGATGACCTCGCCGCTGTCGCCAGCGAAGGTCGTGAGGCCCTCGTAGACGTTGACGAGCACCCGCCGAGTGGCCGTGGTCGTCGAGCGCCAGGCGTCGAGGTGTTCAGGGTCGGCGTCCACCGGGTAATTGAGAGTGCCGGCCGCCGCCGCACTGCCCCAGATGATTAAGGCACTAAGTGCCATTAGCGAGATACGACGTAGACGCACTGCTCTCTCCTCCCGAGCACCCGTCTGACACGGGCGCCGCGTCCGACGGTGTGCGCGCCCTCCCCAAGGCCCTGCTGCTATCGTGACGCGCGTGGCCTGGTCAGGCGTTCAACCGAACGGATGAAGTTGGCGAAGTGTAACAGAGTGCCCAGAAGCGGTAAAGGCCACCACCTTCACGAAGTCCCAGCAGGACAGCCCTCCTGACGCTCCCGAGTCTGCCGCGTGAGAGTGCGGCCGCAGAGGGCCAAGCCCGTCACGCGGTAACCTCCACCAAGCGAGCCCGCGGCTCACGTGGGCAGCGGCCCTCCCCCAGCGAAGATGGTCGCGGCGGGCTCAGCACGGAGGCAATGGCATGCTCTACCTGATAGTGGCTTTCGACGGCACGGATGAGGGCGCCCAAGCGCGGCGCGCTGCGGCGCGACCTTCACACCTCGCGGAAGCCAAGCCGCGCAACGAGCAGGGGCTCTTGCCCTTCGGCGGCGCCTTGCTCAACGACGCTGGCGCCATGATCGGCTCCGCCGTCGTGATCGAGGCGGCCGACGAGGCGGAGGCCCGAGCCTACGTAGAGAACGACCCATACACCAAGGGTGGCGTGTGGGTGAAGTACGAGGTGTACCCCTTCAAGCGGGCCTTCTGAAACGGCGGGAGGCCCACGCCTGAACGTGGACCTCCCGCCGATTCTTAGCTTTAGCTTAGGCCCGCGGCGGGCCCGCAACCGCGTGCGCTGTTCAGCGCTCGCCCTCCCATGGGCCCTCGACGTTGCTGGCCGCCCACTGCATGCCGAGGAGCTCGAGCACGGTGGCAGAGTCGCCGGCCTCGTACTGGACGTTGCCGAGGCGGTCAGTCAGTGGCCCCGTGAACGGCTCGAACGCTACCGGCGTGGCCGACATCTGCTCGATGCGCTGCATGACGAGGTCGTAAACGGACACGGCGCCGAGGTCGGGCGTCGTGACCGTCTTGGCCTTGAGGGCGTCCACGTACGTAGGGTTGACGACCATGCCAGGCTCGGCGCCGACTTCGACCGCGCCCTCGGCCAGCAGCCAGAAGTAGTCGACGTCAGCTAGGTTGTCCGCCCGATAGCTGCCGTCGATGACGTGCTCGAGGATGTCGGTGGTCAGTGCGCCCCAGTGCACGAGCTGGCCGGAAGCGATGGTTTCGGGTGCGTACGGCAGCATCGAAGCGTAGTGCGAGAAGCTCGGGAAGCCGCGCTGCGCAGCGGTTTGGGCAACGGTCGGGGTGTCTTCTGTGAAGCCGAAGACGTCTGCGCCGTCGGCGATGAGCGCTTCCGTAGCTTCCTTGGCGCCTGCCGGGTCGAACCAGTTGTAAAGCCAGCGGACCATGACGGTGGCTTCTGGGTTGACGGCGGCGACGCCGAGCGCGAATGCGTTGATGTGACGCTTCACTTCCGGGATGGGGAACGCGCCGATGTAGCCGACTTTTCCGCTCTCGCTCAGCGCGCCGGCTATGAGGCCGTTGATGTAATAGACCTGGTAGAAGTCGGCCATGTACGTGAGGAGGTTCGGGGCGCGTTCGACGCCGGTCGCGTGGCCGAAGATGACGTCCGGGTAGCGCTCTGCCGCTGCGAGGAGGCCGTCGCCGAACCCGAACGAGGTACCGAAGATGACGTTGCAGCCGTCCGCAACGAGTTGGTCGACGGTGGCTTCCACGTCTGCTTCCGCCACTGACTCGACGTAGGCGGTGCTGATGCCTGGCAGGTCCGCGACCGTTACGAGCCTGCCAAGGTCTTGGGCGTACGAGAAGCCGTAATCGCCAACGGGGCCGACGTAGAGCCAACAGGCCTTGATGTCGCTCTCGGCGATCTGGGCCGTGGCGCCGCCGAACAGGGTGAGGAGTGCCAGGACGGCGATGTGACGGGTGAAACGCATTCTGAGACCTCCGTGGTCGCGCCGGCCGGGTCTCTCGATACCCGGTAACGACGCGCCGTACGATCCAAGGCAGGCGCTTGGCCTGCCTCGCCCACCGCAGACCGGTCGTCCGCGGGTATGGCCAATCATTCGCGCTCCCCACGGCGGTACGGCGTCCCGAGGGCCTCTGGAGCGCCGACGGCGCCACGCCCACCGCGCCAGGCGATGAGGGTTAGCGCTAGTACCGTGACCAAGTAGGGCAGCAAGGTGAGGAGTTCGGGCGGCAGGACGTTCTGCAGCCTGAAGGAGAGGGTGAAGAAAGCACCGAACAGGAGCGCGGCAGGCACGGCCTTGAGCGGGTGCCAGAGGGCGAGGATGGTGAGCCCAAGCGCGATCCAGCCCATGCCGTTACTGATGTTCTCACCCCAAGCGGGTCGGTAGGCGAGCGCCAAGTAGGCGCCGCCAAGGCCCGCTAGGCCGCCGCCGAAAACGACCGCGAGGAAGCGCACCAGGCGCACGTCGATGCCGGCCGTGTCTGCCGCGGCAGGCGACTCGCCAGCGGTGCGCAGGGTGAGGCCTAGGCGCGTCCGGAAGAGCACGAGCCAGATGACGCCAGCGATGATCAACGCCGCGTAGGTGAGCGGGTACTGCCCTTTGAAGAACGCGGGACCAAGTAGCGGGACGTCTGCCAGCAGCGGCACGTCGACGAGGGCCATGGGCGCCGCAAGGGGCTTGCCAACCCACGCCTTGCCGATCAGGTTCGCGAGGCCGACACCACCGACCGTGAGCGCCAGGCCGCTGATGAACTGGTTGGCGAGAAGCACCACAGCTATCACCGCGTGCAAACTAGCGACCAACGCCCCGATCAGCACGGCCGCCAGGATGGCAAGCGGCAACGAGCCGGTGGTTGCGGCAACGACGAAGCCTGCGACGGCGCCGAGCATCATCATGCCCTCGACCCCAAGGTTCACGACCCCGGCGCGTTCGGCGACTATCTCGCCGAGCGCCGCGAGCAGGAGCGGGGTGCCGAATGCCAGCGCGCGCGCCAAAGTGGTGGTCAAGAGTTCTAGTTCCACTTATGCGCCCTCTCTGCGCTCTTCCGCGCTCGGGGCAACCGCGCTGTGCGCCGCGGCGGGCTGCGGTTGGGGCCTCACGAGCACTGGGCGGTGAGTGAGGAGTGGCTCCGCGGCCACGAGCAGCAGCAGCGTGAAGCCGGTGAACACGTCCGTGAGTTGGAACGGGAGCTGCAGGCTGACTTTCATCACGTCACCCGCCGCCAGGACCCAACCGAGTAGCGGCGCGGTTATGAGCGTGGCCCAGGCGCGGCCGCGTGCGAGGAGCGCGACGAGGATGGCCGTGTAGCCATAACCCATCGAGATGCTTGACGGCTCGATCAATCGGTGGTGGATGCCGGCCACTTCCCCCGCCCCGGCCAAGCCGGCCGCGCCGGCTGCTAGCGCGGCGAGCGCGAGCGTAGTGGGGAGGAGCCTGACGCCCGCGTAGCGCGCGGCCGCCGGAGCCTCTCCCATGAGCCTGATGGAGAAGCCGAGGCGCGTGTAACGCAGTAGTAGCGAAACGCCAACGGCAAGCACGATGCCGATGACGAGCGTCGGGATGTGCACGCGCGTGCCGTCCACCATGGGTAAGTAGGTCTCGCGGGCGAAGCGGTCCGAGTAGCTGAAGCCAGTGACGGACTTGCCGCGCCACGGCCCGTTGATCAGCCACCTCACGACGTAGAGCGCGACGTAGTTGAACATGAGGGTCGTGATGATCTCGTTCACGCCGAGGCGCGCCTTGAGGAACGCCGGTATGAGGCCGTAGAGCGCCGCGCCGACGAAGCCAGCCAGATAGATGGCCGGGATGGTGAACGCGCCAAGGCTAGGCACGAAGAGAGCGACGCCGCTCGCCGCCACTGCCCCGGCGAGGATCTGCCCCTCGGCGCCGATGTTCCAGAACCTGGCGCGCAGCGCCAACACGAGCCCCGCGCCTGCCAGCAGGAGGGGGATGGTGCGCCTGACGACCTCGCCAAGGTTGCGGGTGCCGATGAGGGTGCGTTCGATGACGGTGGCGCCGGCCTCGAACGGGTTGAGGCCGTAAGCCGCGAACGCGACCAGGGCCGCGCCAAGCGCGAGGAGGAACGACCCGCCGCTGACCAGTAACGGCAGGAGCGGCGGCGTACTGCTGCGTTTCACCCAGCGGATGCGCATCACGCTTCCACGCTCCCTGCCATCCAGAGGCCAAGGCGCGCGCGACCCGTTGGCCCGCCGGCCTCCTGCGCGTCGAGCACGCCAACTATGCGGCCGTTGAACATGACGGCGATGCGGTCGGAGAGGAGGCGCAGCTCCTCGAGGTCCTCGCTGATGAGCAGTACCGCCGCCCCGCGCTCACGTTGCGCGAGGAGGCGTTCGTGCGTGTGGGCGGCGCTGCCGACGTCGAGGCCGTAAGTAGGGTGCGCGGCGACGACCAGGCGCGGCTCACCGGCTAGCTCTCTGGCGAGCACGATCTTCTGGACGTTCCCGCCTGAAAGCGAGCGTGCGAGGGTGCTTAGCGACGGGGTGCGGATGTCGAAGCGCTTGACTGCCTCAACCGCGAACGCCTCTGCCCTACGCCAGTCGATCAGCGGACCGCGTGCGAACTCGGGGTCACGCACTTGGCGCAAGACTAGGTTCTCCGTGACGGTCATGGCGCCGACGACGCCTTCCGTGCGGCGGTCCTCAGGGATGTATGCGACGCCTAGCCTGCGCGCCTCCCGCGGT
>ERZ778018.441-NODE-441-length-63287-cov-9.953157_pt1 | contig 63287 bp, 61 predicted proteins | sample MGYA00375748_ERZ778018 | MGnify/ENA primary metagenome ERZ778018 (study PRJEB29350, sample SAMN05509839) | bioreactor metagenome | biome: bioreactor; material: wastewater | place: South Africa: University of Cape Town | collected 2014-04-22 ... | reverse complement strand
TGTGTTTCGGCCCTTTAATTGCGGGGACCTGTCAACCTCAGATTTCGCGCCGTCATCGCCGGGGTCATGGTCCTTTCCGAGGTCGAGTGCCTCATGATGATGTTCGGGTCGGGTGCCTCAACGTGTGCAACGACGTTCCAGTGGACGTCAGCCGAAACAACGAGGTCACCACAACCGCCGTCCCGGCGGGGACATCGCAAGTGCCGAGGATGGCACTCGTGAGCGGGTTTACGCGTGAAGCAACTATGCGGTCTTTTCGCTTCCCCATTCGAAGCTGGTGCCATCGACCCAGATGCAGTGGAGGAGCACGGCGATCTTGCGCGCGACGGCCACCTTGGCCTTCTTCATCCCGATCCGCTTGGAGAGACGAATGCCCCACGCCTTCAGCGTCGACCATTTCTTCGTTCGATGCATGAGGACGCTGGCTGCCTCGTAGAGATAGGTTCGCAGCAGGCGATCTCCCCAATGCGAGACACGGCCGCTGACATCCGTCTCCCCGGATTGCTTTCGCCGCGGCGTCAGTCCCAAGTAGGCGCCGACGTCGCTGGCCGACGAAAAGCGCGAAGGATCGTCGATCGTATGACGATAGGTCAGTGCCGTAACCACGCCGACACCAGGAACCGTCATCAGCCGGCGTGTTGTGCCGTCGTCATGGGCAAGACGTCTGACTTGTCGGTCCAGCTTGTCCTGTTCCGCGCAGACTTGCTCATGAACGGCCAGCAGCGCCTCGACAACCGGCGCAAGCCGATGTCCATCAATGATCAGCTCCCGGACAACACGCCGGAACTGTGACCCGATCGATCTGCCGAACTGCAACCCATATTCCTTGAGCATCGATCGGACCTGATTTTCAAGATCGCGGCGGATGGCAACCAATTTCGATCGGGCAACCAGCATAGAGCGAACGGCCTGGCTCTCTGCGCTCTTCACCTTGACTTCGCGGTACCAGCCGACGCGAACCAGTTCGGCCAGACCGCGGGCATCGTTCTCGTCGCTCTTGTTTATGCGAACCGACAGCGCCGCATTCGCGTGCCGAGCGTCGATGCAAACGACAGGCAGACCGATCCGATTGAGTTCATGCCACAGCCAGCTCGACATCGCGCCGGTCTCGAAGCCGATCCTCTCGACACCAGGCGCACGCTTACTCAGCAGTTCAGCCAATGCGCCCGGATCGGACTTCGCCTTTCCTTGAAAGACGACCTTTCCGGATTCATCGACGACGCAAACGCTGGTCTCCTTCTGCGACACATCCAGCCCGACATACTGTTTCATGAGGTAGATCCCGTGCTCAGGCCGGCGCTGCTGCCTGCCGTCAGCCACTCTGAGATCGGGGGAACGACGGCAGCAATTACGTCATCGTGCGCAAGTTTGGGTCTGACTCAATCTCGCTGTAGATGGCCGGTGATCTGGCGCTGTTTTCCAGAAGGAATCAGCGCGATGGATCAGGGAGTTCGGGCTTGTAGACTTGTGCCGTCGGGCTGTGCGGTCATGCGGTCCGAGATCGACGGCGATCACGCCGTCGTAACGGTTCGCGCCTCGACGTCGTCGGGCGCTTGCCCATCCTGCCGGGCCTGCTCGCGACGCATCCAGAGCCGATACTGGCGATGGGCCTCCGATCTCCCGTTTGCAGGCCGGCGTGTCCAGCTTGAGGTCATGGTCCGGCGCTTCTGCTGCGATGCCGTGCTGTGCGGTCGTCGCATCTTCGCTGAGCGGTTTGGTGACGATGTGCTGGCTCCGATGTCGCGGCGGACGGGACGCCTGGAGATGATTGTGCATCATCTGGGCCTGGCGCTCGGCGGCCGGCCGGCGGCGAGCTTCGCCGAACGGCTGATGGTCCCGGTCAGCAACGATATGCTGCTGCGCGTGGTCAGGCGCAAAGCGCAGATGTCGTCTGACACGCTGACTGTGGTCGGGATCGACGACTTCGCGTGGCGGCGCAATCACCGCTACGGCACGATCGTCTGCGACCTGGAACGACGACGAACCGTTACACTTCTGCCCGATAGGGAGCCTGCAACGTCGGAGGCTTGGCTGCGGCATCATCCGTCGGTCACCGTCATCGCGCGCAATCGCGGCGGCGGATATGGCGAAGCGGCGGCCAAGGCCTTGCCGGCCGTTGAGCAGGTCGCGGACCGTTGGCATTTGATGGAGAATGCCAGCCAAGCGTTCTTGGACGCTGTGCGAAAGTCCATGTGCCAGATACGCTCCGTCATTGGTGCGACGGTGATCAAGCCCGCTCTCCTGACCTGCGCCGAGCGCTTGCAATATGGCGGGTACCAGCGCCGCGAGGAAGCCAACGCGGTCGTCATGAGGCTGTTTGAAGCTGGCGTTCCGATCAAGGAGATCGTCAGGCGCGCCGGCTTGGCCAGTGACACAGTGCGCCGCATCGTCCGCGGCCAGCGTTCTGACGTGTTCCGGACGCGGCAGAGTTCTCTGGATGAACTGTTGCCTTGGCTCGATGCCCAGTGGGACGCCGGAAACCGTAATGGCGCAGCGCTCTGGCGCGTGATGCGAGCGCGCGGATTCCGCGGTAGCCTGCGAGTTGTGTCCGAGTGGGCAACCCGCCGGCGGCGTGCCGAAAGGGCCGATGCCCGCCTCTTGCGCGCATCCCCTCCGCCCGCACGATCGCTCGCTTCATGACGAACGGGCGTGACAAGCTCTCAAAGGCGGAGACCGTTCTCATCGCGGCCATCGAGATCGGCCTGCCGCAGTTGGTGGCCGCCCGCGAGATCATCGCGAACTTCCGTCAGATGATCCGCACTAAGGCCGTTGCCACCATGGCCTTGTGGATGGAGCGCGCTGCCGACAGCCCTGGTGGCGTCATTCTGCAGCGGCGTCAGAAAGGACGACGCGGCCGTTCGAGCCGCCATAACCTCACCTTGGTCGAACGGACAGATCGAGGGCCAGATCACGAAGCTCGAGCTCGTCAAACGCCAGATGTACCGCCGGGGAAAGATCGACCTGCTCCCGGCACGCCTCATCGGCGCAGTCTGAGCCCGACATGCAGCGAGAGTGCGTCAGACCCAAAGTTGAACGCCGTTTGACACTTATGATTTTCCGAAGCTGCCGGCTTGTGGTGTCGGAAGGGCGCATTCTGCCAGGCTGGTCTTCTCGAGTTCCGCTATGAAGGCCTTCCGTGCGGCCGAGAGCTTTCCCTTGAAGCGGCAATTTGGCGTCAGCAGGCAGGCTCCGCCGTCACTGCGGAAGCATTCGACGAGCGCGTAACGCTGCTCGAGGCAGCGTACAACCTCACCCAACGTGATAGATTGCGGCGACCGCGCCAGCCGAATCCCCCCTCCGGCGCCGCGTTGCGTGCGGACATAGCCGCCCTTCGCCAGATCCTGCACGACCTTTGCCAGGTGGTTGTAGGGTATCTGCAATTCTTCCGCGATGCCGCTGGTGGTCAGAGGGATATCGGGCTTTTCGGCAAGCCGCATCAGCACACGCAATCCGTAATCGGTGAAAGCAGCAAGGCGCATGGCGATCCTTAATTGGTGTTTACAATGCAGATTATCAAGGTTATGAATTGGTATGTAGAATACCAGTTCTGATACTCGGGCGGTTGTTTCGAGAAAGCAGCGGCGCCGCCTGGGTTGCGCCGCACGGTCCATGCCAGGGGGGAAGGGTATGTCGGCACAACGCACCATCAGGTTCTGGCTTGCGGTCATTGCCAGCATAGCAAGCTTCGCCCTGTCCTGGCCGTACTGGCGGGATTTCGGCTATTGGGCCGAATCGCAAGCGATGTGGCTGGCCTATTTCACTGTCGGCCTCGTGCTTGCGATTTACGTTTTCTACATTTTCCTGAACAGCCTCAATACGCTGTTCGAGCATGACGCACTCGAGCAGGAAACGCGCAACAAGCCGTCCTGCGATGCTTGTGACGATACCTGCGCAAACACGAGGAGCGCGTCATGAGTTGCAAGCCCGGCGAATTGTGCCACGAGGGCGTGCTGCGCCGTCGCGCACTGGCGATCCTCGGCCTGATGGCCATCATCTTTCTTGCGCTCTCCGCCGCCTCCTTCGTGGATTCGCGCGGACAGGTCGTCCCCACGACGATAACCTATGCCGGACATGATGCAGTGGCCGGCAAGCGGGTCTTCCAAGCTTACAATTGCATGGGCTGTCACACCATCGTCGGCAACGGTGCCTATCTCGGCCCGGATCTCACCAAGCTCTATGACAAGGCCGGCCCGGCATGGATCGAGGCCTTCCTGCCCTCCGCCGGGAACTGGCCGACTAGCGCGGCGGTGAAGCTGCAATTGCAGAATAAGGCTGTCGCTGCCGAAGCCGGCGTCGATACCATCGAAGCTTATCTGGAGAAATACCCGGCCGCCGCCGAGCGCATCAGCCGGCGCGGCGGCCACGCGACGCTGATGCCCAACCTGCCGTTCAGCCGCGACGAGGTTGGCGAGTTGGTTGCCTTCCTCAAATATACCTCGAGAATGAATACCGAAGGCTGGCCGCCGGTGCCGAAGGTCGACGGGCTCGCGTTCCCGCAGGCGAAGCCGATCCCGCTCGCCGCACAGCCCGCATCCGTAACGGCGGCGAGCCTTTCGACAGGGGCGGCTCAGCCGGCCTCCGGGGCCGCGCTCGGCGAGGCGCTCGCGAAAGATAACGGCTGCACCGCCTGCCACGCGCCGACCAGGGAGAAGCTCGTCGGCCCCGGCTGGGGTGGCCTTTACGGCTCGACCGTCACGCTCGCGGACGGTTCCAGCGTGGTCGCGGACGATGCCTACCTGACCGAGAAGATACTGAAGCCCGACGCCAAGGTCGTCGCGGGATATGAGGCGGGCGTGATGCCCTCATTCGCAGAGATGCTCGATGCCGGCCAGATCGCTGCCATCGTCGCCTACATCCGCAGCCTGGAGGGGCGTAAGCCATGATCCGGATCGAGTACCAGACGCAGCGTCTCAGCCTGCGTTTTTTCCTGGTGATGCTGGTGCTGTTCTTCTTCCAGACCGGCCTCGGCCTGATGCTTGCCGCACAGCACATCGACCCGACGCTGCTGGCCGGCACGCTGAACTTCAACATCGTGCGCACCCAGCATCTCAACCTGGCGATTTTCTGGGTGCTGTCCGGCTTTATCGCCACCATCCTGTTCGTCGGGCCGCTGCTCTCGAAACGCGAATTGGCCGCGCCATGGCTGATCAAGTTCCTGTTCTATGCGCTCCTCGCCGTGGTGGCGTGGAACCTGGCAACCCAGATTCTCGCCCAGCAAGGCATCGCCGGCTGGTGGATGGGCCAGCCCCTGTTGCAGGAGGGTCTGGAATATCTGGAAGCCGGTCGCATCGCCGATGTGGTCATCCTGATCGGCTTCGCGATTCTGTGCTACGTCGTGCTGCGTACCTTCCCGCCGCTGTCGCGGTGGAACGAAATCCACTGGGGCCTCGGCCTCGGCGTGCTGGCGCTGACGGCGGTGTGGATGTTTGGCCTGTTCTTCGTCGAACGGCTCGACCTGCAGGAATATTTCCGCTGGTACGTCGTCCATTACTGGGTCGAGGGCGTGTGGGAAGTCATCCATATCTCGCTGGTCGGCTTCCTGCTGGTGCTGATGTTCAAGGCAGACATCAAGGCGGTCGGCTATGCCGTGTTCTGGGGCATCTCGCTGGTGTGGCTCTCGGGTCTGCTCGGCAATGCGCATCACTATTTCTGGATCGGCACGCCGGAATTCTGGCAGTTCTGGGGCTCGCTGTTCAGCGCGCTGGAACCGCTGCCACTGATCTTCTGCTTCTGGCACATCTATCTCGATGCCCATCAGGACGCCAAGCCGATCCCCAACATGCCGGCCTTCGCCTTTTTGCTCGGCTCGGTGGTGCTCGAACAGGTCGGGGCCGGCATCCTCGGCTTCACCATGACCTTCGCGCTCACCAACGTGTGGTCGCATGGCACCTGGGTCACGGCCAGCCACGCGCATCTGGCGTTGTTCGGCACTTTTGGCATGCTCGGCTTGGCGGCGGCCTATTATGCGGTGCCGCTCATGCGCGGCATTGAGCGCTTCGACCAACGCGCCGGCAGGCTCTCGTTCTGGCTGGTGTTCACCGGCATGCTCGGGCTCGGCTTCGCCTTCGCGATTGGCGGCACCATCCAAGTCTTCGTCTATCGCACGCTGGGGCTCGACTGGTTCGGCGGCGACGTGGCGCCAGCGATGCAGGTCACCAAGATATTGGTGCCGATATTCGGCATCGTGTTCGCGGCCGGGGTCTGCCTGCTGGTGTTCGATCTGCTCACGCTCGGCCATCGCCGGCCGGTCGTCTCCAACGTGCCGGAGCCGATTGCCGCATCGGGCGAGTTTGCCACCCGCACACGCTGGAGCAACTGGATGACAGGCTGGGAGGCTGGCTTGTGGCTGCTCGCCATGTGGGTGTTCGGCGGTATCATCACTCTCGGCCTCCTCAGCTTCAATCTTGAGACCGTGCGTCAGGGTAGCGCTGTCTTTCCTTATATGATGGCGGGCGTCGGTTATCCCGGACTGTTACTGGTGACGCTGTTCTTCGTCTGGCGTTTCCTCAACTCGCTGGAAGCGCGCAGCCAGGCCAGCCTTGGTCTCGCGGTCGCGGCGTCGCCCGCGCCCGCCGGTGCGAGTTGAGGTGATGCACCGACCGCCCGCGCATCCATCCACGAACAGGGAGTTTTGCAAATGACCGCTCGGATTCCAACGGTGGAGTTGCACGCACGGACGGTCGGGAATATCGCGGCGGAATTGCCAGATGTCACGGCCGTGTTCCGCGACTGCAAGCTCGACTTCTGCTGTCATGGCGATCTCACGCTCGCCGCCGCCGCGGCGCAACGGCGTGCTCTCAATATCGATGCCGTCGAAAGAGCGCTGGCGGCGCTTGTTGCTGATACGCCCGAGGCCGCGGTGCCAATGGAGAGCGCGGCGCTCATCGATCACATCGAGAGCCGCTATCACCAGGTGCATCGCCGCGCGCTGCCGGAACTCATCGCGCTGTCGCGCAAGGTGGAAGCGGTGCATCGCGGCCATCCGAAGGTGCCGGCCGGACTCTGCGACGTGCTCCAGCGCATGGAAGCGAAACTGGAGAGCCATATGGCCGAGGAGGAGCGAGAGCTGTTTCCGGCGATGCGGCAACAGGCCGTGCAAAAGCTTGATGCTCCGATCCTGCATCTGCGGCAGCAGCATGACGAGCATGGCGCCCTCCTGCGCCAGATGGAGGCCCTCACCGAGGATTTTTCGCCTCCGGACGAGGCATGCCGATCCTGGCAGGCGCTCTATGTCGGGGCGGCCCAGTTCGCCGAGGATCTGATGGAGCATATTCATCTCGAGAACAACATCCTGTTTCCGCGCTTTGCGACCGCGCAAGCCCGGATCTGACAGCGCAGGACAACTCGCCTTCGTTGCGGCATGGGGGCTTCAGGAGATTGCCATGCACGAGATCAGTGGGATGCCGGGTCGGATCGGCCTCGTTGACGATCGCTTCGAGGTGCGGATCGAGCGCCTTTTCCCCCATGACCAGCGCACGGTGTGGCATATGCTCACCCGGCCGGAGGCGCTCCCGCTGTGGCTCGCGCCCGGAACCATCATGCTGCGCGTCGGCGGTGGCGTTCACATCGACTTTGCCGATAGCGGGACGACGATCAAGAGCACGGTGCTCGCGTTGGATCAGCCTCGGTTGCTCGAATATTCATGGAGCAGCGGCGACGAGCCGGCGCGCCCGTTGCGTTGGGAATTGGAACCGATCGGGGAGGGCACGCGGCTGACGTTGATCTTGCGGCTGCCGGTGACGGAAGACGTCGCCAAGGCGTGTGCCGGGTTCGACGCTCATCTCGAGATGCTGGCTGGCGCGCTCGAAGGCGTCCCCATGCGCTTTCCGCTCGATTATTACCTCGCGCGGCGGCGCCTGTATCAGAATCTGCAGCCGAAATGACCATTGGAACGTGCTTTTCACGAGTAACTGCAACGTATTTGAAAGGGCAATCGCATGGCTGATGTCTGGCTTCATTCGCTCAAGACCGCAACTGCGCAGGAAGGCTTTGAACTGGCCACCAAATTAGCCCGCATCGGTGTCAAGCTGACGCAACCCTCGGCTGAGGTGCGCGATAAACTACGCGCGGCCTATGATCATGATTCAAGCCAGCTCATCGCTTCCTCGCAAGTAATCGCCATTCATTTTCAGACCGTGGCGGCGGCAAATGATTATTGGCGCGAGTGATATCGGGGCCGCTGGGGAGAACCGTTCGCGTTTGCCGTTAATGCCCGTGCCGGGCTGCGCCCAGTGCAAGTAGAATACGCAGACGTGCCCGGGCGTCGGTTCGGCACCCGCATCCTATTCGAGCGCCGTTTGATGCATCGCAACGATGCCGGTGCGCCGACGTCTTATGGATGGGGAGCTTGTGGAGATGGATGATGCCCGAGGCCATGCTGCTCCGGCACGGGGAAGCCCGCTTGCCACGTTATACAAGTTATCCGACGGCGCCGGTGTTCACGCGCGAGGTCAACGCCGCTACCTATGCGCAATGGCTTGGCGCGCTCGCGCCGGATGAACCCGTATCGCTCTACCTGCATGTGCCGTTCTGTCGCTCGATGTGCTGGTATTGCGGCTGCCACACGACGATCACCGCGCGCGACGGGCCGATTGAGGCGTATCTCGCGGCGCTTCATGCCGAACTGGAGCTGGTCGCGGCACAGACGCCGGCGCCGCTCGCCGTTGCCGCGCTGCATTTTGGCGGGGGCACGCCGACCATCATGGGGCCGGAACGCTTCTGCGCGTTGATGGCGGCGCTGCGCCGGCACGTCCGCTTCACGGCCGGTGCCGAGCTTGCCATCGAGATCGACCCACGCACGCTAACTGGGCCCATGATCGATGCACTGGCGGCGGGTGGCATCAATCGCGCCAGCCTCGGGGTGCAGAGCTTTGATCCTGCCGTGCAGCAGGCCATAAACCGCGTGCAGAGTGTCGCCGAGACGGCGGCGGCCGTCACGGGCTTGCGCGCCGCCGGCATTGGCCGCATCAATTTTGACCTGATCTACGGCCTGCCGCTGCAGACCGTCGAGTCATGCCTCGATACAGTCGAAGCGGCGCTGGCTCTTGAGCCCGATCGCTTCGCCGTCTTCGGCTATGCGCATGTGCCGGAGTTCAAGAAGCACCAGCGGCTGATCGACGAGGCGGTGCTGCCGGACGGTGCCCGGCGCATCGCCCAGGCGCAGGCGATCGGCGAGGCGCTGGTCGCCGCCGGCTACCGCCCGGTGGGGCTCGATCATTTCGCCCGGGGCGATGACGGCCTGGCGGCAGCCGTCGAGACCGGCCAGCTGCATCGCAACTTCCAGGGCTACACTACCGATGCCTGCCCGAACCTGATCGGGCTCGGCGCCTCGGCGATCGGGCAAACGCGCGCCGGCTATGTGCAGAATGAGGTGGCCATCGGCCGCTACCGGCAAGCCATTGCCGCCGGCCGGCTGGCGACGGTGCGCGGCTATCGGCTCACGGCCGACGACCGGCTGCGCGCCGAGATCATCGAGCGGCTGATGTGTGACCTTGGCGCCGATGTCGCGGCGATCGCGGCGCGCCATGGCGCCGACGCGGCGGCGCTCCTCGCCGGCAATGCGCGGCTTCACGCCCTCGTCGACGAGGGCGTGGCCGAGATCGACAGCGGCGTCGTGCGCATTCCGCTGCGCCATCGCTTCCTCGTGCGCACGGTTGCTGCCGCGTTCGATGCCTATCTCGATGCCGTCCGGCGCCCGGGCAGCAAGGTTGCCTGAGATGTTTCGGGCGTCCGAACGGAAAGCGCGCGTGCTGGCGCCAAACTTCGAACCAGACATGTCCCCATAAGCTCCGGGAGCCTTGCGATGAACGCTGAGAACCGCGCTAATGTCCTGATCGTCGGTGCCGGCCCGGTCGGGTTGTGTCTTGCGCGCGCCCTGGCCGGGCACGGCCTCGCTGTCGATATTGTTGAGCGCCAGCCCGAGGCCGCGCTCGCTGCTCCCGCCTTCGACGGACGCGAGATCGCGCTGTCCCATGCGTCCATGCGCATCCTCGAGCAGTTGGGAATCTGGGGCCATATTCCACAAGCGGAGATCCACCCGCTGCGGCGCGCCAGCGTCAGCGACGGCGCCTATGACGGTTTTGAGGTCGATGCCGCGAGCTTTGGCAAGGATATCCTTGGCAACTTCGTGTCCAACCATGTGATCCGGGCCGCAGCCTGGCAGGCGGTACAGGACAGCGCCACCATCCGCCTCCACGCTGGGGCCGGGGTGGAAGCCATCGAGCGCGAGAACGGGGTGTCCGTGGTGCGCCTGTCAGACGGCCGTCGGCTGAGCGCACCGCTGCTGGTTGCCGCCGACAGCCGCTTCTCCCAGTCGCGCCGCCTGTTAGGCGTACCGGTTGCCATGCATGATTTCGGCAAGACCATGCTGGTGTGCCGGCTGCACCACGAGACGCCACATGAACATGTGGCGCGTGAATGGTTCGGCCGTGGCCAGACCCGTGCCCTGCTGCCCTTGGACGAGCATATGGTCTCGCTGGTATTGACCGTGACCGGCCGGGAGGCGGCCGCGTTGCAGGATATGGACGAGGTCGCGTTTGCACGCGCTATCGAGCGACGGCTGGACGGCCGGCTCGGAGCGATGCGGCTTGCCAGCACCCGTCACACCTATCCGCTGGTTGCGACCTGGGCCAAGCAGTTCGTCGGTCCCAGCTTTGCACTGGTCGGCGATGCCGCAGTCGGCATGCACCCGGTCACCGCGCATGGCTTCAATCTCGGTCTCGCCAGCGTCGATCGTCTCGCGGCTGCCATCGGAAGCGCGCTGGCGCATCAGCGCGGCGTCGCCGATCCGGGTGCACTGGCGCGCTATCAGTGGCGCCACAGCGCGGGAGCCATGCCGCTCTTCGTGGCGACCGGCATGATTGTCGGGCTTTATACCGACGATCGCGCGCTGGCGCAGCCGCTGCGGCATGCCGTACTCGGCGGCATGAGGCGGCTGCGCCCGTTGCGCGACATGCTGGCGGCCGCCGTGCTCGATGTTCCGCCACCGCGGAGGCTGTTCGGCGTGCTGCGCGGCGTCGTCCGCTCGCCCGAGCGACACCGGGGTGTGAGTGAAGCGTCATGGTTGCTCAGGCCGATCGAGGATCCGGCAACCGGAAGGTGAAGAGCAAACTCGCCGATGAGCGCGATATGCTCCGAGGCTCGGCGCCGATGTTTGCGCTCGATCAAGGACCTTCAGCCTGTTCGGCTGTAGCAAACTCTGGACTGCTATCGCAGCGCGTGAAGCGCTTATTGAAGGAATCGGATGTGATGCCGGATACGTTGCAAGCAGATTGGGACCCCCGATCCGATGCGGTTCTCTCCGACCAGATACGGGCCTATGACGATCTGCGTGGCTGCTGCCCGGTGGCCCATAGCGACTATCTCGGCTGGTCGGTGTTTCGTCATGAGGATGTGATCCGTGTGCTGGACGACCACGAAACATTCAGCAGCGTCGTCTCCAGCCACCTGTCGGTGCCAGGCGGCATGGACCCGCCCGAGCACACGGCATATCGGCAGGTGATCGAGCGTTATTTTGAGCCTGCGCGTGTCGCGGCCTTTGCACCACTTTGCCGGGCGATCTCGACCTCGCTAGTTGCGGGCTTACGGCAGGGCGTGGAACTCGACGTCATAGCCGAGCTCGCGCAACCCTTCGCTGTGCAAATCCAGTGCGCGTTTCTGGGGTGGCCGGAAAAGCTGCAAGCGCCGTTGCTGCGGTGGGTGCGCAAGAATCAAGATGCCACTCTGGCTCAAGATACCAGCGCCATGGCCGCTATTGCGCTTGAGTTCGACGGTTATATCACTGAGTTGCTGGAGGCGCGGCGCAACGCGGGCGCTGCCGCACCGGATGATGTCACTGCGCAGCTGTTGCACGAAAGGATCGGCGACCGGCCGCTGAATCACGAGGAAATCGTCAGCATCCTGCGTAACTGGACTGTCGGTGAATTGGCTACGATTACTGCCTGTGTCGGAATCCTGAGCCATTATCTGGCAGAAAATCCGCAGATCCAACAGCGTCTGCGCCAGCAACCGCACCTGCTGCCGGCGGCGATCGACGAGATATTGCGTATACATGCACCGCTCATCGCCAACCGGCGCGTGACGACTAGACCGGTCGAGATCGGCGGACGCAGGATTGCGGCTGGCGAGCGCATTACGCTGATGTGGGCCTCGGCCAACCGCGATGAAGTGGTATTTGGCGATCCCGACGCGTTTCGGCTTGACCGCGATCCTGCCCAGAACCTTCTTTACGGGCGTGGCATTCATGTCTGCCCTGGTGCGCTTCTGGCTCGGCTGGAACTGCGTGCCGTCATCGAGGAACTGCTGAAATGGACCGGCGAGATGACGCCGGTGCCTGGTCGGCAGCCAGTCCTTTCCGTCTATCCAGCAAGTGGGTTTTCGTCGCTGCCCATGCTTTTGACATAGCCGAAATATTGTGCCGCAAACGCAGCCACATCACTCGCGATGTATCCCGAAGGGGAAGGTGACGCTCTGCAGTAGTCGGGAAGATCGGTCGAAGCGCGCTTCAACCACAACGGCGAGACAAGCGTGATGGTGATCAGCGTGACACATCAATCGCAAGGGCCTTCGCAAGGCCTGGCCAAACTGTCACCTGCCTATTTCGGCCTCGTGATGGCAACCGGCATCGTCTCGCTGGCAGCATATATGATGGAACATCATGTGCTGGCCCTCGCTCTGTTTTATCTCAACATCGGGCAGTATGCCGTGCTTTGCGTACTTTTCGCCTTGCGCGCATGGCGCTATCCGCGCCGCTTCTTCGGCGACATGGTCGCCCACCTGACCGGGCCGGGCTACTTCACCACGGTGGCTGGTACCGGCATCCTCGCCAGCCAGTTCATGGTGCTGCAGGAGAACGTCATCATCGGCAAGGGCTTGTGGCTGTTAGCCGTCCTCTTATGGATATGCCTGATCTACACAATCTTCACGGCCTTCACCGTTCGGCAGGAAAAGCCCACGCTCGACAAAGGCATCAACGGCGGCTGGCTGTTGGCGGTGGTCGCGACGCAGGCGGTTTCAGTGTCGAGCGCATTGCTAGCGGCGCGCATTGACCAGCCATACCGACTTGAACTGAATCTCGTTGCGCTGTCGATGTGGTTATGGGGCGGCATGCTCTACATCTGGATGATGTCGCTGATCTTCTACCGCTATGCCTTTTTTCGCTTCTCGCCCAGCGATCTGGCGCCTCCGTACTGGATCAACATGGGGGCGATGGCCATCTCCACCCTAGCCGGGTCGTTGTTGATCCTCAACGCGCCACACGCGCCGTATCTGTCGTCACTGCTGCCTTTCCTCAAAGGCTTCACAGTCTTCTACTGGGCTACCGGAACCTGGTGGATCCCCATGCTGATTTTGCTCGGCATCTGGCGCTATGGCTACCGGCGCTTTCCATTCAGCTACGATCCGCTCTACTGGGGCGCGGTATTTCCGCTCGGCATGTATGCCGCCTGCACCTGGCAGATGGACCGCGCCATGGAGTTCGACTTCCTCGCCGCCATACCGCGCATTTTCCTTTATATTTCTCTGTTTGCTTGGACCATCACCTTCATCGGCATGCTGCGCGCCATCGTGCGTAGCCTGAAAGGCATGGTGAGACCGTGAACATCTGGGTTGTAGAGAGTACGATGTTTTCAATGATCTGCGAGTCTGTGGTGGGTAGTCAGATGTTGGCCAAGAATATCCAAGCCCTTTGCCTGCCTTAGGCTGAGCTACGCGGATGTGCGCCCCACTACCCATCGGTGAGGCAAGACTTCGAACCCTTTAGCGCAATCGGAGCGCTTGATGATCCCGAGAGCGATAAGGGCCGAGCTAAGGGGGACGGGGCTGTGTGGAACTCTCCGCCAAAGGAGACGAGACAACCGACATGACCTCTTCACCTGCCTTGTCCAATCCATTTTGCTGCGGTTGCAAAACCGAACCGACGCCGAATGCGCTGGTTTCCGTCGATGAGGCCCTGCGACGGGGGCTGTTGGCAATCATCGGAATGTGATTCAGGGTGGGTACCCGTGATCTCCCAAACGAATACCAATCGAGCGGTGTTTAGATCGAGCCGCTTTGGGAATCGGTCTTGATATATTGACTATCCGTATTGAACATCTCGGACTCGCCGAAGCGAATGACGTTGGTTCTGAACCGGGCGGTAGGGTCTGGTTATGGCACCCGCAGGAGACGCGACTGATGAAGACCACAAGCGATCGCGCTCGTATCATATCCAAGCCGTCGATAGCGCTGCCGCTCGTGAGTGGTGTGACGGTCATATTGGTTTGCGCGTTCGTATTTGTCGCAAACGAGATGCTGGAAGGTGACCTCGCGCAATTTGACACCGCCTTGCAGATGGCCTTCAGGACCTCTGGCGACCTTTCGACCCTGATTGGGCCCCCTTGGGTCCAGGAAGCTGCTCGCGACGTGACGGCGCTTGGAAGCTTTGCCTTTCTCGCCATTCTGTTCCTGGGCACTGTCGGCTATCTCCTGCTGGCGGGACGGCGTGACCTGGCTTTGCTTGTGGCCATCGCGGTGCTCGGAGGCGCTGCGCTTAGCACGGCTCTCAAACTGGGATTCAATCGCCCCCGGCCGGCCCTGCAACATGCTGCGCGGGTTTTCACCGCGAGCTTTCCCAGCGGCCATGCCATGCTTTCCGCCGTTACATTTCTGACGCTTGGAGCCTTGCTGACCAGGGTGAGCACTAATTGGCGTCTCAAGCTCTATTTCATGTCGATGGCGCTTTTGCTCACGTTCATCGTTGGTGTCAGTCGGGTTTATCTCGGCGTCCACTACCCAAGCGATGTGGTGGCAGGATGGATTATTGGCGGAGCGTGGGCAATGTTCTGCTGGGCTGTTGCGTTATGCCTGCAACAACGTGGCAATCTCACCCCGCCGGCTCCGACGCTTAGCAGAACGTGAAGGGCATGCTTAGCAGCGCAGGGCTCGCGATCCGCTGTATATTTCGCCATCAGAGACAGCACTGTGGTTGAGGTGGATCGGCATTCGCGCGTCACATCCCTGTTGTTTCAGGTTTACCTTGTGCAGACCAACGGTCATTCGGGGCTGACGAAGCACATCGATTACAACGCGACAAAATAGGTGCTTCGCTCGATGGTCATGATGACGCGCCAGGTCTCAAGCCGCTTTTGTGGCCCCTCCAGTGCCATTCAATGTGATGACGGCATCGTCGACACTGCGGAAAATCCCATTTGGGCCGAGCTTTGAGGCGATGCCAAAGCGGACCAGCGCTGCCTGTACCCGTACCGACTCCATGCGTGCAATGGAAAATGAGATGCCGAGAATTTGGCAATGGGCAATCACCTCGCCGAGTGCTTGAGCAGCGGTATAATCGATGTCGATGATGCTACTGGCTTCGAAGATGACGTGTTTGAGGTCCTTGCCGGATCTGCCAATGATATCGTGGAAGCCGTGCTTGAAACGCTCGGCGTTCACAAAGGACAGGGGTGCCTGAAACGCAGCAACAAGTATGCCAGGCGCATGCTCACCCGCCGTTTCTGCAGCGGGCGGCCACCAGATTGAGGTCCCGGGAACCTTTTCGAACTCGATGACATTGACCTGGGTGATACTCCAGATGCCGTGAAGGAGCGATAGGCCGATGCCGATCGTCACGCCGACCTCGATCGGCAGGGCAATGATAGCGCCGATGGTAACCAGGATGAGCAGGAACTCGCCTCGTGCCCGCCGGAATGTTCCGGCGAAGGTCTGCCAGTGAAGGAGACGTTGCGCGACGAAGAGGAGAATGCCGGCAAGCGTCGCCTCCGGCACATTCGCCAGCAGCTTGCCGCCAAACAGCACTACCGCCAGCACGATCGCGGCGGCAAAAAGGCCTGTCAGTTGCGACCGGCCTCCGGTTTCAACGGCGAGCGCCGTCCGTGGCGGGCTTGCGTTGACCGGGAATGCGCCAACCATGCCCGCAAACAGGCTGGCTGCGCCAATACCGACAAAGTCACGATTGATGTTCGGCTCCCGGTCCCCAGACCCGAACGCACGCGTCGTGGCCGCCGTCTGCATCATGACCACCACCGCGATGAGAAGCGCCAACGGCACCAGCACTCTCATGTCTTCGAACGTGATATCCGGTAGGGTGAACTTGGGGAGAGCCACGGGAAACGCGCCGAGCACGGCCACGCCATGAGACGGCAGGTCGAAAACCGTGACCGCCAAGGTTGCGAGCGCAATGGCGATTAGTGCACCTGGAATACGGACGTTGATCCGCTCGGCTAGAAAGATGATGAAAAACGCGCCAATTCCGATCATGACGCTGAACGGATTGACGTGACGCACGTCAGAAGCGATGGCGCCGAGGCGATGAAACACATTGCCTGTGCCGGGCGCCAGACCGAGCAATCCAGGCAATTGCGATATGGCAATATGCACGGCTATGCCGGCAAGAAATCCTGCCATCACCGGTGTCGACAGCAGATCGGCGATCCATCCCAAGCGCAACAGGCCACCGGCGCAGACGATCATTCCCACCATGATCGCGAGAACGACGGCCAATCCGGCGTACTGCTGAGAGCCACTCGCCGCGATGAGTGTCAGCGCCCCTGCAAAGATCGGCGCGATGGTCGAATCCGCGCCCGCGGACAGATATCGACTGGCGCCGAAAAACGCGAAAGCCACGGAGCCTGTCATGAAAGCAAGAAATCCGATTTCGGGCGAAAAGCCACCCAGCCGCGCGGTTGCCATCTGCTCGGGGATAGCGATTGCTGCAAGTGGCAGCCCCGCAGCAAGGTCACCATGGAGGTCTTTCCAGACCAAGCCTCGCATCGACAACACGTGATGCCCGCCAATTATTTGTGCCACCCGTGACCCAGGAGGTGAGTTCGCGTCGCATGAAGCTCTCCCCCTCCATTTGCCATGTCAATGTGCTCGATATCCGGCGTTTGATAGATACTTTCTGATCAAGCTCGATGTTGGCAGCGAACTGGTGAGCGCTGAATTGCGTGGGCGCGATCTCCGGCCCAAGCTTTCCGAATTGGTTTCGAGTGATCATTCTTTAGTCCATTTCTAATGTCGTGTTCGGACTTGGGCCTGACCCTGCGGGCTCATGCGATTTTGCGAGGCTCGATGAGGATGCAGTTCGACCGCCAGATCACGGGGTCGCTGGCTTACGATGCAGTCGCGCGGGCGCTCCACTGGCTCATGGCGCTCTTGATCCTGGCGGCCTTCACGCTTGGCCTGCTGGTCGATAGCTTCCCGAAGAGCTGGGAATATCCCGTGGTCGAAATCCACAAGGTGATCGGGATCAGCATTCTCGTGCTGGTCACGGTTCGCCTTGGCTGGCGCGTGGCGCACCGCCCGCCGCCCGCGATTCCGGTCGGCCCATTGCTCGACGCCTTGTCCCGGATGGGGCATCTCGCGCTCTACATGCTGATGGTTGCCGTTCCCGTGCTCGGCCTGGTCTATGCCGTCTTGCGCGGCCAGGGCATTGATTTCGGTATCTTCGCCATCTCCCCGATCATAGAAGGGAACCGTGCCGTCGCACGGCCGTATCGCGAAGTTCACGAACTTGCAGCCTATGCGCTCGTCGGCCTCGCCGGGCTGCACATGCTCGCTGCGCTTTGGCACCATTTCATCCGGCGCGATGGGGTTCTTCGCAGGATGATCCCGCGCTTGGGGCGATCGCCGACGTGATGTCCGAGGAATCACCGGGACCCATTTGATACAGCGCAAGGCGCGTGGGAACACGTCAAGCTATCCAGCCTGTGGGGCATGGAGACGTGCATGGACCTCTCACCGGATAGCGCAGGCGAACTGCCACGACAGAACGTATTCCGGACCTCCTGGGACCGCTTGAAGGAGCATCCGCTGGCAAAGGTCGGTCCGGGTCTGATTACCGGCGTGGCCGACGACGATCCAAGCGGCATCGCGACCTACTCGCAGGCAGGCGCGCAATTCGGCCTCGACATGCTGTGGACGATGCCGCTGTGTTTTCCGCTGATGGCGGTGATCCAGTCGATGTGCGGACGCATAGGCCGCGTCACCGGAAAAGGCCTTGCGGCCAATATCAAGGCCGCTTTTCCGCCGATCGTGCTCAAGATCGTCGTGTTGCTGCTGTTGCTGGCGAACACCTTGAACATCGCGGCCGATATCGCGGCCATGGGCGAAGTTGCGGAACTGGTAAGCAGCCTGAACAGACATGTCGCCACGCTGCTATTCGTCGTCGCCACCTTGCTGCTACAGATATTCGTCCCCTATCACCGCTACGTCAGATTTCTGAAATGGCTGACGCTTTCGCTGCTCGCCTATGCCGCCGTCCTATTCACGGTCCATGTCCCGTGGGGCGAGGTCCTGCTCCGGACGCTCTGGCCCAAGCTCACCCTGAACGCGGAAGCCGCGACCGTGGTCGTCGGTATCTTCGGCACGACGATCAGCCCCTATCTCTTCTTCTGGCAGGCGTCGGAGGAGGTTGAGGACATGAGGGGCGAGCCGCCGCTTCTGGAGGATGGGGCGGCTTCCGGCACGGAACTGCGCCGGGTCGGCTGGGATACCTGGAGCGGCATGTTCTACTCAGATCTGACCGCCTTTTTCATCATCCTCGCGACCGCCGTGACCTTGCATGTGGCAGGTGTGACTGACATCGAGACGGCGGCGCAGGCGGCCAGCGCCTTGCGGCCTCTTGCGGGGGATTTCGCCTTCCTGCTGTTCGCGCTCGGCATTCTCGGCGTGGGCCTGATTGGCGTGCCCGTACTGGCTGGCTCGGCGGGATATGCGCTCTCCGAAGCGATGGGGTGGAAATGGGGGCTCGAACGGCAGGCGACCGACGCGCGCGGGTTTTACGGCGTCATCGCAGTCAGCGTGCTCGCCGGCCTGATCATTCAGTACTTGCCCATCAACCCGATGAAGGCCCTGTTCTGGAGCGCCGTGATCAACGGGATCGTTGCCGTTCCGCTCATGGCGGTGATCATCCTGCTCGTGTCAAAGAGCTCGGTGATGGGGGCCTTCACCTCGAGCCGGGCTATTATCGTCATCGGCTGGATCGCGACGGCGGTGATGGGGGCGGCCGCGGTGCGGATGTTCGTGCCCGGTTAGAATTGCAGCCGGCGTCGAGATCGAGCAATCGTGCCGCAGTGGCCTCGAGTTCGTTGCGCGCGGTGTCTGACTGGACATGGGGCCAGTCGGTGACGGGCAGGTTGTGGGCGAGTTGCTCGCGGACGACATCCACCCCGGCATCGGAAGGGTCCGCGCGCCGCAATGCGACGCGGTGCAGGAGAATGTCCGGCGAGGCTTCCAGCCACAGACCCTGGAAGGGAACCTGCAAACCATCCGCCACGGTACGGATGTGATCGCGGTCGGCCTGCCGGTCGAAGACTGCGTCGGTGACGACGCCGTGCCCGGTTTTGAGGGTGGTCAAGGCAGTGCTGAAGAGTCTTGCATAGACTTTCTCGGATATTTCCGGTCGATAGGCATCCTCAGGCAATCGCGTTTGCACAGGCACGCCGAACCATGCTTTTCGGATCCGGTCGCTGGAGAGCACGCGGGCGCCGGGGGCCGGGCCGATCCTGTCCGCGATGGCCGCCGCAAGCGTCGATTTCCCGGTGCCGCTCAGGCCCCCGATGGCGACGAGGCGTGACGGCTTGTGCTGAAGCAGGGCTTGCGCCGTTGCAAGAAAAGCATTGGCCTCGCTGGCCAGAGTGGCGCGCTCAGGGGTGGGTGCTCCCATTGCCCGCGTAGCCGTGACATGCGCCCGGACAATCGCGCGCAGCGCCATGAAGAACGGCAGCAATGGCAGGCCGTCCGTCTCGTCCGCGTGATCGAGATAGCGATTGCAGGCGAAATTGCTCAACGGTCTCAGGTCGCAATGCCAGAGGTCCATGAGGAGGAAGGCGAGATCGTAAAGGACGTCTGTTGTTGCGAGTTCGTCATTGAATTCAAGACAGTCGAACAGCGTCGGCTTGCCGTCGATCAGGCAGATGTTGCGCAGATGCAGATCGCCATGGCAGTGCCGGACCTTCCCGCGCTCGGCGCGTCGGTCCATCAGCCAGCCAAGGCGCACCAGAGCGGCCTGGCAGGCAAGGTTGACGCGATCGATGCGAGGGGGCGGCAGGATATCCGTGACAGTGGCCAGGGCCCGTGCGTTGATGTCGATGACGGTGGCGATGCGCTGAGCCCCGCTGCCCCCGTGCTTGACTGGCGCGGCCGCGTGAAAGATTGCGATGGTTTCCGCCAGTTCGGCCATGAGGCGAGTGTCGAGCAGACCCACCGCCGCCATACGGTCGAAGACGGCATGCTGTTCGAAGCGCCGCATCTCGACCACGGCATCGACAAGCGGCCCCTTGCCGTCGAAGACGAGTTCACCATCGAGTCCCCGCGTGATCCGGCGGACGGCACAATAGAGCCGATCGGCCGTGCGCTTGTTCAAGTCCAGTTCGCGCCGACAGGCTGCGAGCCGGAGTTCCGGCGTCGAAAAATCGAGATATGGCAGCTTGACCGAACGCTTGAGCTTGAAGGCCCGCTCCGGTGCCAGAAACACATACGAAATATGCGTCTCGATCGGGGCCGGTGGGCGCGGCCCGCCGCCCATCACCACGCTCCTGAGAAATGCGCAGGTCTCTTCCTGGTCATCCGCCATGGCACATCCATACGGCAATGGAAGGGGTCAGGGCGTGATGGCCACCTTCAGGACACCGTCGCGTTGATGCGAAAAGAGATCATAGGCTTTCTCGATGTCCTCGAGCTTGAAGCGGTGCGTTACCAGCGGCGTCAGGTCCAGCCGGTTGCTGGCCAGCACGTTCAACAGCCGGCGCATGCGTTCCTTGCCTCCGGGGCACAGCGTCGTCACGATCTTGTTGTCGCCGAGGCCCGCGCTGAAGGCATTCAGTGGAATATGCAGGTCCGTGGAGTAAACGCCGAGGCTCGACAGGGTGCCGCCGGGCCGCAAGACCCGGAGCGCCGATTCGAAGGTCCCCTGCGTGCCCAGCGCCTCGACCGCGACATCCACCCCGCGCCCATCGGTGATCTCCATGATGCGCGCGACCGGATCGGCTTGCCTGAAGTCCAGTACGTGATCGGCGCCGAGTTTCCGTGCGACCTGCAGGCGCTTGGCGACGGTGTCGACGCCGATGATGCAGGTTGCGCCCATCAGCCTGGCGCCGGCGACTGCGCATAGGCCGATCGGGCCGAGCGCGAAGACCGCCACCGTATCGCCGAGCCGGATGCCGCCGCTTTCGGCGCCGGAGAAGCCGGTGGACATGATGTCCGGGCACATCAGCACCTGCTCGTCGCTCAAGGTGTCGGGGACAGGCGCGAGATTGGTCATGGCATCCGGCACCAGGAGATATTCGGCTTGCGCGCCGTCGATCGTGTTGCCGAAACGCCAGCCGCCCATGGCCTTGAAACCATGCCGCGCGCTTCCGCCATCCTGGGAATGGCAACCGCAAAGACAGGCGTAGCTGTGGCCGCTTGGCGTGATGGCGCCGGCGATCACACGCTGCCCCTCGCGGTAGCCCTGCACGGCGGAACCGAGCTTCTCGATGATGCCGACTGGCTCATGGCCGATCGTCAGGCCGCGTTCGACGGGATATTCGCCCTTCAGGATGTGGATGTCGGTGCCGCAGATCGTCGTCGTCGTGACGCGGATGAGCGCGTCAAGCGGGCCGACATCCGGTATCGGCTTCTCGTCGAGCACGATGCGGCCGGGCTCCGCGAAGATTGCCGCTTTCATTTTCTGCGCCATGATCAAATCCTTTGAGGGTAATGCCGATATGGAAGGCGCTGCCGCCGATCTTCCTCGCGCCAGCGCCACTGAAATTGAGCACGCCGGGGGATGCGGATTCCGGCCGCGTCGGAAACAAGCGTCAGGAATTAGGCGGTTTTTACGCCGACAGCCCCCTCGGGAGCGCTTTCGGCGATGGGCTTGGCGATGCCGGTGCGGCCGGTCTTGGCGATGTCGGAGAACTGACTCGTTTCCTTGGAAACGTCGTCGGAGACGTGCCCCCAGAAGCCCCGGTGCATCTCCACCGCGCTGGTGAAATCCTTGCAGCGGCCGAGGCCACCAAAGAACTCAGCCTGAGCCTTTATGCATCGGCTGATGAAGCCCAGCAGCACCGATGCCGCTTCGAAATTGGCCTCCGCGGCTTTCCGCGGAAGGCTCAGCGCCGTTGCAAGCCCTGCTTGAACGGATTTTGTCATCTTGCCGGCCGGGTCGTTGCCGGCGTGATCGTCCCTGACATTCGGCATTTGTCATCTCCTAGGCGCGGCGATTGGGAGCGTTGCCATTATCGGTGCCTGCCGGATGGCGGCACTGATCCAGATCAATTTTTTGGACCAGTGCCGGGCGATGCCCTGAGAGCCTCAGGCGAGGCCGAGCCCCTTGCGCATGCGCGCGATGCCGCGCTCGAGCCAAGAGGCGTCATCTCGCACCAGCCGGAAGCCGAGATTGTCCGGCGGCACGCCGACGCTGCACCCGCCGGCGCGCGCATCGCGGATGAAACTGCTCGCATAGCTGCGATGCGCACCCTGCAGCACGCGCACGCCGCAATTCATTACCGGCTCGCCGCTTGCCCGGCCGGCCGCGTCGAGGCTGTGCCGGCTGTAGCAGGTCTGCGTCCATTCCCAGACATTGCCGGCGAGGTCGAGCAGGCCATACTCGTTGACGCCGAAGCTGCCGATCGGGCGGGCAGCGCGCGCAGGTTCGCGCGCCCTGGTCGATTCCTGCTCGTATTTCTTCAGCCAGCGCTCGGCGAAGTCGCTGCTGTCGACGTCGATGGCATCGTCGGTCGCCTTGCTGCCGGCGGCGAAGGCCCATTCCTGGTCGGTCGGCAGGCGCCAGGTTTCGCCGGTCTCGGCCGAGAACCAGCGCGCGTAGTCGCCGGCGTCGTTGAAGCTGACCCCGGTGACGGGCAGGTCACCACGCGGCGGCGTGCGCCGTGCGGTCGCCCGGCAGGCGCCGGCCCTGACGCAGGCCTCATAGGCCGCTTCGCTGACCTGCGCCCGCATGATGGTGAGCGATGCGGGCTTGATCCGGACGAGTGGCGCGTTCGCCGGCTGCCCGTCGCGCAGGAAACTGCCCGCCACGCGATACTGGAAAGCTGCCGGCGCGACACGGACCGTCTCAGTGGCCGTGGTAACTCCTGTGGTGGAGGAAATCCGGAAAATGCCGTCGCCATGGCGCGCGGCAACCGCTGCCAAGACCGCTGACACGGCGGCAACGAAGGCCAAGGCCAACACGGCGTCCTTGCGGTGATGAAACGCGAGCAGCATGACGAAACCCCCGGGAAGCAATGAGGCGGCTCCGCTTAAACGGAGCCGCCCTGGCGCCGGGTCTACTTCTTGAGGGCGCCCAACGTGGCTCCGCTGCCGATCGGCTCAGGCGGGCGGATCTGCTTCATCAGGTCGTCGTTCCACTGGCCTTCGACCTTGAAGTGCGCCGTGGCGCCGAGTTCGACCGCTTCGATCAGGTTGTGGTTGACATAGGCGTAGATGCCAGGCTGGCGGAAGGTATACAGCGCCGCCGCCGCAGAACCGCCGCGCACGAACCAGGTCTCGAGGTTCTTCTCCGGCGGGTTGGCGAACTTGCCGCTCTCCCAGACATAGTCGCCATGGCCGCCAATAATGTGCGGACGGGTGTCGCGGTTGGCCTGGGAATGGACGATCAGCACACGCTCGCCGACCTTCGCGGTCATGGCCTTGTCTCCGGTCAGGGAGCCGACCGCACCATTGAACACGACATGGGTCGGGATCAGCTTGCGCATCACCTCCATGGTGTCGGCGTAGGATTCACCGGGAGAATCGTAGGCCTTGTACTTGCCGTTTTCGTCCTTCGGCACGTAGAAGTCGCTCTCACCGATGTAATACGCCTTGTCATAGTGCAGCGGCTTGCCGTTTTCATCCTTGAGCCCGCCGCGCGGCAGCACCATGATGGTGCCGCTCATGCCCGACACGACGTGCCAGGGGATCATCGGGCCTTCCGGCGCGCAATGGTATACGAAGGTGCCGGTCCGGTCCGCCTTGAAGCGCAGCACGACCTGCTCGCCGGGGTTGATCAGCGTCAGAGCGCCGCCGCCGAGCGCGCCGGTCGCGGCGTGGAAGTCGATATTGTGCGGCATCGAGTTGGTGTCGGGGTTGACCAGCGTCAGCTCGACATAGTCGTTCTCATGCACCACCATCATCGGGCCGGGGATTGAGCCCTCGAAGGTCATTCCCTGCAGCTTGGTGCCGTCATTGTCGATGACGATTTCCTTCTCATGGATCGTCATGCGGAACTCGACAATGCGCGGGCCTTCCTTCGTCGCCTGCTCGTGCGGGTGGATGAAGGGCGGCGCGACCAGCGGAACCTTAACGCGCGGCAGCTTGGCGACATCATCGACGTCGACAGGCGCTCGGGCCAGCGCCGGCGTGGCCATGACGAGCGCCGAGGCGGCAACGCATTGCACCAGGTTGCGGCGGGTGAACATGATGGACTCCATCGAACAGTCATCGTTCCCGTTTGGAACGCTGCCATCTTCGCGGAAGGCCGCTCATCGCTCTTTGTTGCACAACAAGTTCAGGTGATTTCCCGCTTCCAGGAGGAGGAAGAGATGCGGGCTGGCATCGTGGGCCATTTGCGCTAGCTCAAGGCAGGGCCTGTGTGGTCGCGTTATTCTGATGCGTTGATCGAAATATCGGTCGGAACGCTGCGGCATCAATGAGAGACGGAGAGCGTCATGCTGGTCAGGGATGTCATGACAACCAAGATCATCAGCGTATCGCCCAAGGCGACGATCGCGCAGGCTATCGACCTCATGGTCAGGCACCGCATCAGCGGATTGCCGGTGATAGACGGCACAGGCGCGCTGGTTGGAATGGTGAGTGAAGGCGATTTCCTACGACGGGTCGAGATCGGCACGCAGAAGCCCAAACCACGCTGGCTGGTGGCCTTCCTGTATCCTGGAAAGCAGGCCGAAACCTATGCCGAGACGCATGGCAGGCATATCGACGAGGTGATGACGGAGGACGTCCAGACGATCCCCGAGACGGCCTCGCTACAGGACGCCGTTGCCGCAATGGAGAGCCACGACATCAAGCGGCTGCCGGTGCTGCGCGATGGCAGGCCGATCGGCATTGTCACGCGGGCCGATATCGTCCATGCGCTCATGGGCTATGTTGGTGCTGGCCCCGTCGCGCCTGCGGTCTCCGATGCGCTAATCCGCACCCGAATCCTTGATGAGTTGGATCGGCAGGACTGGGCACCCGTCGCCTCGATCCGCATCGAGGTAGAGCAGGGTGTTGTCCATCTTCATGGCGCGCTGACAGACGAGCGGCAGCGGACCGCTGTGCGTGTCGCGGCTGAAAATGTTGAGGGCGTGCGGGAAGTCCACGACCATCTTATCTGGGTCGAGCCCTATTCAGGCATGGCTCTGGAGTCGCCTGAAGACCGGGCCGCCGAGGAAGCGGTTCGTCGGCAGAAATAACGCGGCCGGACCTTAAGAGGCACTGATCCGCTCGTGCCGATCGCCTTCGCGACGGCGTGCTTGGCAACCGGAGGATAGTCAAATGTACAAGCATATCCTGATTGCGACTGATGGTTCTGAACTTGCGAGCAAGGGCATCCAGCATGGCCTTGCACTCGCCAAGCCGCTTGGTGCGAAGGTCACCGTGCTAACTGTTACTGAACCGTTGTCCACGGTGGCAGCGGACGTTGCCAAGCGTGAGTCCGTAACCGATCCTTTCGGCGAATATGAGCAGCAAATGGACCGGTACGCCGAGAGGATCACGAAAGAGGCCAAAGCGAAAGCATCTGAGCTTGGTGTCTCAATCGAAATTAACCGGGAGACGGATCAGTTGCCGGCCGAAGCGATCGTCAGGTCCGCGCGGCTGAATGGCTGCGATCTGATCGTGATGTCGTCTCACGGCCGGCGTGGCATCAATAAACTCCTTCTCGGCAGCCAGACGTCCGAGGTGTTGGCACATACGACCATCCCCGTGCTGGTCGTCCGTTAGCCGGTTCCGTGGAAACTCAATCCGTATAGCGATAGTGAGCGACCTAGGCGCGCACCGTAGCCGCAGCTTGAGAAGAACTCGTCAAAAGCTATGATCTCTCTACACGGAGCGGCCAACGATTGCGCCAATCATAGCGGTTGTGATCATGGCGAGGGCTCCCCAGAAGGTCACGCGAACAGTGGGCTTGAAAATATCGGCTCCGCCCGTGCGGGCGCCGAGCGCCCCAAGAACGGCGAGGCAGATAAGGGAGCCGCCAAACACAGTCCACGTGACCAGAGTTGCGGGGCTGAAAATTGCAATGGCTAGGGGCAAGGCTGCCCCAACTGCGAATGTCGCTGCAGATGTAAGCGCCGCCTGTGTAGGGCGGGCAACGATATGTGCCACGAGTCCCAGTTCGTCGCGAGCGTGCGCGGCAAGTACGTCGTTTGCCGTCATTTGCTCCGCAACCCGACGCGCAAGTTCCGGCGATACGCCGCGCCCAATATAGATGCTGGTGAGTTCGTCCAGTTCGGCCGCAGGATCCTGGATAAGTTCACGCTGTTCTCGTTCAAGATCGGCAGCCTCAGTGTCTGCTTGAGAACTGACTGATACATATTCTCCGGCAGCCATCGACATAGCGCCGGCTACAAGGCCGGCTACACCTGCAACGAGCATTTCATTCGACGATGTCGATGCGGCCGCTACGCCGATCATTAAACTCGCCGTTGAGATGATGCCGTCATTTGCGCCAAGGACGGCCGCGCGGAGCCAGCCAATTCGCTCAATCAGGTGGTTTTCACGGTGCGGCAATTGCATATCAAAATATCCTCATGCGTTATTTGGCAAAGGGTTGTTGGATGAAGTGTCTTTGCAACTTGGTGCGCGCCGCGAAACAAATCTTGGAAGATGGGCCGGGCGCGACAAGCTGGTGCGTTATTTTTTGGACAGCGCCCGGCTGGAAAACTGACACAGACTGGAAACTGGCCGATGGCCTAACGTACTCATTGTTTCTGGTGGAAGGATAACAAGTGTTCGGTCACATTCTCATTCCGATAGATGGCTCGACGCTGTCCGCGGCAGCGGCAGACAAAGCGATGGCCTTTGCCAAGGAAATTGGCGCTAAGGTCACGGTCGTCACCGTGATCGAGCCGTTTAATGCCCTTTTGATGCGGGCCGACGCGCTTTCTGGGGTAGACGCTACAATCGAGCGCGAAGCCAGGGACGCAGCCACCCGTTTCCTCAAGGAAGCGACGCTGATGGCCGGCAGTCATGGCATTAAATGCGAAACTCACGTGCTGGAGAGTAATGCGCCACATCAGGTGATCGTTGCTTTTGCCATCGAACAAAAATGTGATCTCATCGCCATGGCCTCGCATGGCCGTCGCGGCATCAGCGCACTTATTCTAGGGAGTGAAACGCTCAAGGTACTGACCACCTCGAAGATTCCAGTCCTCGTGTATCGTTGACGCATGTTTGTCCACCGCGAATATTCTCCATTCTCAAAATATAGAGAGATCGACAATCTCTCCTTTTGTTTTGGAGCCGGCTTGCCACATGAGGAGCCTTAGAACCAACTCGGCGCGGCGGAGGACCGCGCTACCGCAGGGCCCTCAGCGCGTTCAGGATAACCACGACGTCGATAACTTCCTGAAACAGGGCGCCTTGCACCGGCGGCAGGTATCCGAGCGCGGCGACGATCATGCCCGCGACCGACAGTCCCAGGCCGACGAAGACGCTTTGGAGCGCGATGCCGCGAGCCCGCCGTGCGATGCCGAGCGCCTTCGCCAGCGGCAGCAACTCATCGACCAGCAACACCACGCCTGCGGCCTCCGAGGATGCTGCCGCGCCGCGCGCGCCCATCGCGACGCCGACAGCAGCCGCGGCCAGGGCCGGTGCGTCGTTGACGCCGTCGCCCACCATCATCACCGGTTGGGTTGCCGCCTCGCGATGCACGACCGCGACCTTGCCTTCTGGGGTTAAGTCGCCGAGAATCAGGTCTATATCCAGAGTGAGGCCAACCGCATGAGCGATATGCTCGAGGTCGCCGGAGGCGAGCACGATGCGATCGATTCCTGCCTTGCGTAGCGCTTCCAGGGTGGATTGGGCATCATCCCGAAGCTGATCACGAAGCAGGATGACACCGGCGGTTGTGCCATCCACCGCGACGGCGACTTTCAATGTTTCGGGGGGCGCATCGAGCGTCAGATCATGAGGATTGCAGCCGCTACTGCGGCTGCCGACATATGTGCTGCCGCCGATTGCGACATGCCTGTCGCCGACTTTTCCTTCAATCCCCTCGCCAGGGCTTTCAGCGATGCCCGATGGCGGCACGAGCGCCAGGCCCGCTTCGGTCGCCGCCTGAATCAACGATGCCGCCATCACATGGGCCGAGGCCTGATCGAGGCTCGCGGCAAACGTCAGCACCTCGGCCTCGGTGAAGCCCCCGCATGTCCTGATCTCGACGATCGTCGGTCGCCCGTCGGTCAAGGTGCCGGTCTTGTCGAGAATGGCTGTCCGGACACTCGCCAGTGCTTCCAGCGCGCCGCCATCCTTGACCAGCACGCCGTTTTTGGCGGCGCGCGACATACCCGAAATGATCGCGACGGGGACCGCCAGAATCAAAGGGCAGGGTGTCGCTACGACGAGGACGGCCAGAGCGCGGATCGGATCGCCGCTCCACAACCAGGCGGCGCCGGCAATCCCGACAGTCAGCAACAGGAAGCCGATGGCGTAACGATCGGCGAGGCGCGCCATCGGCGCCTTGCTCGCCTGCGCCGATTCCACCAGTCGAACAATCCCGGCATAGGTGCTCTCTGACGCCGGCCGGCTCGCGATCAAGTCAAATGGCGCGCCAACCAGCGTCGCACCGCTGAGCGCTTCCGCGCCGCGAGACAGGCTCTTGGCCACCGATTCGCCAGTGAGCGCCGAAAGGTCGAGCAGGGCGGTGCCTTCAGCGACGTGGCCGTCCACGGGCAGGACCTCGCCTTTGCGGATCAGCAGGCGATCTCCCTGCCGAATGGCGGCTATCGGCACCTCTTCGAGCGCATGGTCGCGATAGCGCATGGCACTGAACGCGACGCGCCCCATCAGCGCGGTCATCTCATGCTGTGCCCGCCCTGAGGCGAAGGATTCCAGCATTTGCCCGCCCGCATACATCAAGGCGACGACATTGCCCGCAAGCGACTCGCCGAACACAAACGCGGACGCCATCGCCAGCGCTGCCACGATGTCGAGGCCGACATCACCCTTGCGCAGTGATCCGACGATCTGGAAAATCAGGGCTGCCAGGACGGGGGCGGTTGCCAGGGTCCAGGCAAGACTGGCTTCTGTGCTGGCGCCGCGCCACCACAGGCTTCCGCCCACGATGAGGCCAAGAAGCGCCACGCAGACCAGCAGGATGTCGCCGTAGCGACGGAAAACATCCGCGAGCGGCGTGCGCGATATCTGCTGTTCAGGCTGTGTCATGGATTGTTGTGAAGCGGGTCTGGTCAACAATCTGCTATCCTCGGCCTTCATAAAGCTGTCGTGTGGGCGCGACTATCCATGATCGGCCTGCGCGCGGTGTTGCGCTGGATCAACCTGCTCGCGGGAACCATGTGCTGGCGGTACTCGATTGATGGAAACAAAGGGGGCGGCGCGGTGCAGCGTCTACCTTTGCCGGCTCCCATGCGATTTGATCGATATCAACATGCGAGATGGCGATACCCGCTAGGCATGGCCGTGCGACGGCTCCTGCCGAATGCCGTCGCGCTGGAGAGGCCGAAGTGAGCACCTATCGTCTGGACAAGTTGTTCCAACCGGAATTACTGGCGCTGGTCGGCGCCAGCGTCCGTGGCAATTCGCTTGGCCGCGCCGTGCTGCTGAACCTTCGGCGAACGGGGTTTGCCGGGCCCATTCATCTGGTCAATCCGAAATATAGCGAAATCGATGGCACGCCCTGCGTGCCGAGCATCAGCGCGCTGGCATCGGTGCCGGATCTCGTGATCATCACATCACCTCCCGAAACGGTGCCTGGCCTCATCGCGGAGGCGGGCCGCGTCGGCGTCTCGGCAGCCGTGATCATCACGGCCGGCCTTGGGCATGGGGAGGGCTCGCTCCATGAAGAGGCCCGGCTGGCGGCGCGGCAATACGGACTGCGCCTCGTCGGCCCGAATTGCCTTGGCATCTTGTCGCCGGCCGCCTCCTTGAATGCCAGCTTCGCCGCCAGCGCAGCGATGGCGGGCGATCTCGCCTTGATCTCGCAGTCCGGCGCCGTGGCGGCTGGGATGATCGAATGGGCGGCGGAACATCGCGTGGGCTTCTCGGCGGTGGTCTCCCTCGGCGATCAATGCGACGTCGACTTCGGCGATTGCCTAGACTATTTCGCAGCAGATCCGGCGACGAGGGCGATCCTGCTTTACGTTGAATCCGTCCGCGATGCGCGCAAGTTCATGTCGGCGGCACGCGCCGCCGCGCGGCTTAAGCCGGTCATCGTCGTCAAATCCGGCCGTTTTTCTCAGGGAGCCAAGGCCGCCGCGACCCATACGGGTGCGCTCGCTGGTTCCGATGCGGTCTATGACGCGGCCTTCCGCCGTGCCGGGCTGATCCGCGTGTTCGATCTCGACGAGCTTTTTTCCGCCGCGGAGACGCTGGGGCGGCAGGGGCCTTTCGAGGGAGACCGCCTTGCCATTCTGACCAATGGCGGCGGCGTCGGCGTTCTCGCGGTCGATTGCCTGATCGCCAATGGCGGCACCCTGGCCGGCATCTCGAACGAAACCATGGCCAAGTTGGACACCAAGCTGCCGGCCGCCTGGTCACGGGCAAACCCGATCGATATCATCGGCGACGCTGATGCTGCGCGTTTTACGACGGCGCTCGACGCCTTGCTGAGGGATAGTTCGAACGACGCGGTCCTGGTCATCCAGGTCCAGACCGCCATGACTGGCGCCGTGGCTGAAGCGGTCGCTAGGACCGTGGCGGCGTATCGGGCGGAGGAGGGCGGCGGCAAGCCGGTTTTTGCCTTGTGGGTGGGCAACGAAACTGCCGCGGCACATGTTTTCGATCGGGCTGCCATTCCGCATTTTGGCAACGAAGCCGACGCTATTCGCGGCTTCATGCATCTTGTGCACTATCGGCGCGCGCAGGACAGTCTCGCCGAGACGCCGGACAGCTTGCCTGAGAGTTTTCGCCCGGACGTAGCTGCGGCACGACGCATCGTTGCGGCCGTTCTGGCGGATAAGCGGACCTGGCTGACGCCGGTCGAGGCCAACGCTCTGCTGACGGCGTATGATATCCCCGTCGAGCCGGTATTTCCGGTCGGTTCCGCCAGTGAGGCTGCAGATGTGGCACGCGGCATGCTGGCCAAGGGGCAGGCCGTCGCGGTAAAAATCTGGTCGCCGGACATCATCCACAAATCGGATGTTAGCGGCGTAGCGCTCGATCTGGGCAGCGAGAACGCCGTTCGAGATGCCGCGCAGCAGATTCTCGATCGTGCCGCCCGGTTGCGACCGGATGCGCGCGTGTCGGGCGTGATCGTTCAGGCGATGGCCCGGCGCGCCAATGCCCGGGAATTGATCGCCGGCCTGACCGACGATCCGACGTTTGGCCCTGTCGTCGTGTTCGGCCTTGGCGGCGTGGCGGTTGAAATCGTGCGCGACCAGGCGATTGCATTGCCGCCGCTGGATTTGAAATTTGCGCGCGACCTCATCGGGCTGACGCGGGTTTCCCGGACCTTGAAAGGCTTTCGCAATGTGCCGGCGGCCGACGAGCACGCCATTCAGGCGACATTGGTCAAGCTGAGCGAACTGGCAGCGGATATTCCGGAAATCCGCAGCCTGGACCTTAATCCGCTCCTGGCGGATGCGGATGGCGTGCTGTCCGTCGATGCCCGCGTCGCCATCGCCGCGGCGGAAACCGGGCGTGGCACGATCAACCCGCGCTTCGCCATGCGGCCCTATCCGCGTGAATGGGAGCGCGAGGTGGTGACCCAGCTCGGCCGGCGCTACTTCGTGAGACCCGTCCGGCCGGATGACGAGAAGACCGTGCTGGATTTCATCGGGCGCGTCTCGACGGAAGACCTTCGGCTGCGCTTCTTTGGCGTCGGCCGGGAATTCACCCACGCCTTCATCGCCCGCCTCGTCCAGCTCGATTATGCGCGCTCGATCGCCTTCGTGGCGTTTGATCCCACTACGAACGAGATGGCGGGCGTGGTTCGCCTGCATGCCGATGCCGATCATGTCACCGGCGAATATGCCGTGCTGATCCGGTCCGACCTGAAGGGGCGGGGTCTTGGCTGGAAGTTGATGGAAGTGATGATCGAATGGGCCCGGGCAGACGCGATTACGACGATCAGCGGGCAGGTTTTGCGCGAGAATGCCGGCATGATCGCCATGTGCAGGCAGTTGGGCTTTTCGGTTGTGCCGAACCCGGATGACCCCGCTCTGCTCGACGTCACGCTTTCGCCCTTGCAGGGCAAGCTGACAGACCCGGTTGGCGCTCACGGGCCGGTAGCGCGCGAGGCATGACGGCTCCGGACCTATTCCTCGCGCCATAGGATCACGCCATGTTGGAGACAGCGGAAGCAGGCCGGGGGGAGGATAAGGGCACCGGCGCACGCGCCGCTGGTACAGTGCCAGGTTGGCATCTGGCAGCGGATTCCGCCGCCGGGGATGCATTCTGGACTGTTGGCAACGAAGCCACGCTGCTTGCGCTGGCCAGCAGTCCGGCTGGCCTGACGTCCGCGGAGGCGGGCAGGCGCCTAGCACGCGACGGCGCCAATCTCGCCGTTGCCGCGATCCATCGCGGCCTCGCCGCGAAGATTCTCAAGCGCCTCGCCGAGCCGCTCATCGCCATATTGCTGATTGCGGCAGCGATTTCGGGCGCTACCGGTGATTGGCAGAGCTTCATCATCATCGCTCTCATCGTGCTGTTCTCGATCGTGCTCGACATCGTGCAGGAGCAGAAGGCGGAAGCAGCCGTCGATGCGCTGAAGCGGTCTGTCGCGGTCAAGGCATCGGTGCGGCGCGACGGAAAACTGGTTGAATTGCCCGTCCGGGATATCGTGCGTGGCGATGTGCTGGAATTGCGGGCAGGCGATCTCGTGCCGGCCGACGGCATCGTGTTGTCAGGCCGTGATGCGCTCGCCAATGAGGCGATCCTGACCGGGGAACCGTATCTGGCCGAGAAGCGCTCCGGTCCGGCCGATGGCCCGTCGATTTCGGATGCCTATAACGCGCTGTTTTCGGGCACGAATCTCGTATCCGGCGATGCAGTGATGCTGGTCGTCACCACTGGGGGCGCCACCCGTTTCGGAAGCATAGCCGCGGCGGTGCAGGAGCGCGAACCGCCGACGGCCTTCGAGCGCGGCGTTCATGCGCTCGGCATGCTGATCCTGCGCCTCACCGGCTTTCTGGTGCTCTTCGTCCTGTTGACCCAGCTCGCGCGGCACGGCCTGTCGCTGGAGAGCTTCCTGTTCGCGGTCGCGCTGGCTGTCGGGCTCACGCCCGAACTTCTGCCCATGGTGATGACGGTGACGCTGGCGCGCGGCGCCGTGCGCATGGCCAAGCGCCAGGTTGTGGTGAAGCGGCTGTCGGCGATCCACGATTTCGGCGCCATGGACGTGCTGTGCACGGACAAGACGGGCACGCTGACGGAAGCGAAAATCGCGCATGTCGGCAATTTCAATGTCGATGGCCTGGAAAGCCCCCGTGTCGCCGAACTGATCTGCCTTAACAGCCGGTTCGCGAGCGGCATGCGCAGCAATCTCGACGAGGCGATCCTTGCCGATGCTACCCCGATGGAAAGCCGTTGGACACGTTGCGACGATCTGCCATTCGACTTCGAGCGCCGTCGCGCCTCCGTTCTCGTGACCGATGGCAAACAACGGGACATGATCACCAAGGGGGCGCCGGAACTGCTGCTTGCCCTGTGCACGCAGGTCGAGGCCGCCGATGGTGGCATCCGCCCGCTCGAGGCTGAAACCCGGGCGAAGCTGACAGAGTTGATGGAGCAGAAGGGGCGGCAGGGATTGCGGCTTCTGGCCGTCGCGCGCCGCCCCATGGCGGCGGATCGCCAGCGTATCGCGGTGGCGGACGAGGCCGATCTGATCTTCGTCGGCTGTGCGCTCTTTCTTGACCCTCCGAAGGCTTCCGCGACCGATGCCGTGAGGCGGCTGGTCAAGGCGGGCGTGAGGGTGAAAATCATCTCGGGCGATGCGGCGCCGGTGGTGCAGCATCTTGTCGAGACGCTCGCGCTTCCGGCGCACGGCATGCTGACGGGCGAGGAAATTGCGACCTTGAGCGATGCGGCGCTGGCGGCGCGCGTGGGAACGACGGACCTTTTCGCGCGCGTGTCGCCTGACCAGAAAAGCCGGATCGTGCGCGCGCAGCGCCGCCGGGGGCATACTGTCGGCTTCCTTGGAGACGGTATCAACGATGCGCCGGCGATCCACGCCGCCGATGTCGGCCTGTCGGTCGAGGGCGGTGCCGATGTCGCGCGGGAAACCGCCGATATCATCCTGCTGGCTTCCGACCTTGGCGTCCTAGCCGACGGTGTCGTCGAGGGACGCCGCACCTATGCGAACATCATGAAATACGTGCGCATGGGAACCAGCTCGAACTTCGGCAATATGCTGTCGATGGCGCTTGCCTCCCTAGTGCTACCGTTCCTTCCTCTCGCTCCGCTGCAGATCCTGCTCAACAACCTGATCTATGATGTTTCCGAGATCGGGATTCCGTTCGACACGGCCGATGAGGAGATGGTCGTCAGGCCGCAGGTGTGGGACATGGCGTCCGTGCTGCGCTTCACGCTGGTGATGGGGCCGCTATCCTCGATCTTCGACATGGCAACCTTCGCGCTTCTGCATTTTGGCTTCGGCGCCGGCGTCGATACGTTTCGGACCGCCTGGTTCGTGGAATCGATCCTGACCCAGATCCTGGTGATCTTCATCATCCGCACGACGCGTCCGCTTTGGGCAAGCCGCCCCCATCCTGCACTTGTCGCCACGTCGCTCGGCGCCCTCGCCGTAGCGCTGGCTATCGCCCTGACGCCACTCGGTGGCTTTGCCGGGTTTGTCGCCCTGCCTCTCCCTGTCGTCGCCGCAATTCTTGGACTGAGCGGGATTTATCTCGCTTCGGCGGAGGCCCTGAAAGGATTCGCGATGCGGCCGGGGCGGCGCGCCCATTCCGCGAGGGCAAACCATCGCCGATGGATCGGTGGCCGCTGACGGCCAGTCCTGAGCGTTGAAAGCGAATATGGGTTGATCCAGATCAACCCACGGCGCGCGGCGAGCCTTATGATTAGCGCATGACAGCGTGTTAACCGGAAACTCCTGCATCATGGCCTGGATCGTTCGAATTTTGTTGCTTGTGGCGACCCCGATTGCTGCCTGGTTCGTGGCGCGCGATGCGACGAATTTCAGCATCGTCCAGATGCTGGTGTCGATCCTTCTTCTCGTCGGGTTTGTCGGCGCGCTGGCGTTTTGGCCGGCACGTTGGAAGCGCTAGCGGGTGTGGCCGCGCCATTCGCCATTGGAATCTAGATCATGGCCGATGCGATCCTCACGCTCAATGCCGGCTCGTCGAGCATCAAGGTCGGGCTCTTCGAAGTCACAGGGGGTGGGCTCCTGCAACGGGTGTCGCGGGGGCAGGTCGAGGGGATCGGTTCGAGACCGCATTTCATTGCGCAAGATGAGCGGGGCAGGGCGCCGCCTGGCCGAGACCGGCTCGCGCCCGACCAGACATTCCAGGCGCCGATGGAAACGGCGATCGGCTGGGCGGAAAGCCAGCTTGGTGCCGACGCTCTCATTGCCGTCGGACATCGCGTCGTTCATGGCGGGGCGGATCATATAGGTCCGGAACTTGTCTCCGACGACCTTCTCGCGGCGCTCGATCGCCTGGCGCCTCTCGCGCCGCTCCATGAACCGCACAATATCGCGCCGATCCGGGCGATCGCAACCGCGCGGCCGGGGTTGCCGCAGATCGTCTGTTTCGACACGGCCTTCCACCATACCATGCCGAAAGTCGCGACGCGCTTCGCCCTGCCGCGCGACTACGAGGAGGCCGGCGTGCGCCGCTACGGCTTCCACGGCCTTTCCTATGAATACATCGCCAACCGCCTGCGCGATATCGCTCCGATCCTGCTGGAGGGGCGCGTGATCGTCGCGCATCTCGGCAATGGTGCGAGCCTTTGCGCCATGCGGCAGGGGCGCAGTATCGACACGACCATGGGTTTCACCACGCTGGATGGCCTCGTGATGGGGACGCGCTGCGGCAATCTCGATCCCGGCGTGGTTCTCTATCTCCAGCGGGAGCGAAAACTGACGCTGCCGCAGGTCGAGGATGTTCTTTACCGCCAATCCGGCCTGCTCGGCGTGTCTGCTGGTATTGCCAGCGACATGCGCACGCTTCTCGCCAGCAAGGATGCGCGTGCCGGCGAAGCAATCGACCTGTTCGTGTTTCGCATCGCGCGGGAGATCGGTGCGCTTGCCAGTTCGCTTGGCGGGCTCGACGGCCTCGTCTTCACCGCCGGTATCGGCGAGCACGCCCCCGAAATCAGGGCGAAGGTCTGCGCACGGCTGGGCTGGCTCGGTGCTGAACTCGACGTGGAGGCCAACGCCCGGGACGCGGCGATCATCAGCCTGCCGCAAAGCAGGGTCGAAATCCGCGTCACGCCGACCGACGAGGAGAGGATGATCGCCATGCATACGCTTGCGATGCTCCGGGGCGTGTCGACCATGTGAGGGAGAGGCAACGCCCTGGCTCCCGAAGCGGGCCTCATGCATTTCATCAAGCTCGACAAAGAGGCGACGATGACAAAGAGCGACAATCCGACGACGGCCCGGCAACAGCCTTTGTCAGCGGAACAGCAGAGGCTGATGCACGCCTGGTGGCGCGCGGCCAACTACCTCTCCGTTGGGCAAGTCTATCTCCTCGACAATCCCTTGCTGCGCGAGCCGTTGACGATCGAGCATGTCAAGCCGCGCTTGCTCGGCCACTGGGGTACGACGCCCGGCCTCAACTTCATCTACGTGCATCTCAATCGTGTGATCGCAGCGCGCGAACTCGACGTGCTCTTTATCGCCGGGCCGGGTCATGGAGCGCCGGGCGTGGTCGCCAATACCTGGCTCGAAGGCACCTATAGCGAGCTGTACCCTGAGGTTTCGCAGGATCTTGCCGGCATGCGCCGGCTGTTCCGCCAGTTCTCGTTTCCCGGAGGCATCCCCAGCCATGCCTCGCCCGACACGCCGGGCTCGATCCACGAAGGTGGCGAACTCGGCTATTCCCTGTCCCACGCCTTTGGCGCGGCTTTCGACAATCCGGACCTGATCGTCGCCTGCGTCGTCGGCGACGGCGAGGCCGAGACCGGGCCGCTCGCGACCTCATGGCATGGCAACAAGTTCCTGAATCCGGCGAGCGATGGGGCGGTGCTGCCGATCCTCCACCTGAACGGCTACAAGATCGCCAACCCGACCGTGCTGGCCCGTATCGGCCCTTCCGAACTGGATGCGCTGATGCGCGGCTATGGCTACCTGCCGATTCTGGTCGAGGGGAGCGAGCCCGTGGCGATGCATGGCAAGATGGCCGCCGCCCTCGACGAGGCGTTTGATCGCATTCGCGCCATCCAGCACACCGCCCGCAGCGGTGACGCCATCGAGCGCCCGCTTTGGCCGATGATCGTGCTGAAGAGCCCGAAGGGCTGGACGGGTCCGAAAACCGTCGACGGCCTCAAGACCGAAGGGTCCTGGCGCTCGCATCAGGTCCCGTTCAGCGACATGACGAAGCCGGGCCGCCTCAAGCTGCTTGAGGACTGGATGCGCAGCTACGAGCCCGAGGAACTCTTCGACGAGGCTGGTCATCTTCGCGCGGAGATCGCAGCGCTATCGCCGACCGGCACGCGCCGGATGAGCGCCAACCCGCATGCCAATGGCGGCGCGCTCATGCGGCCGCTGCGGTTGCCGGACTTCAAGGCGTACGGCGTCGCGGTCACAAATCCCGGCGAGGGAGATGCTGAGTCCACGCAGGTCATGGGAGCCTTCCTGCGCGACGTGATGAAGGAAAATGCGGTCAGCCGAAACTTCCGCGTGTTCGGGCCCGACGAGACCGCATCGAACCGGCTGCAGTTACTTTTCGAGGCCACCGGCCGGGCCTGGGACGCCGAGACCCGCCCGGACGACAACCAGCTCAGCCCGGATGGGCGCGTGATGGAAATCCTCAGCGAACATACCTGCCAAGGCTGGCTCGAAGGTTATCTTCTGACCGGCCGGCACGGCTTGTTCTCCTGCTACGAAGCCTTCATCCACATCGTCGATTCGATGTTCAACCAGCACGCCAAATGGCTCAAGACCTCGCGCGAGGTCGCCTGGAGGCGGCCCATCGCCTCGCTGAACTATCTCCTGACCTCGCATGTCTGGCGCCAGGACCATAACGGCTTCAGCCATCAGGATCCGGGCTTCGTCGACCATGTCGTCAACAAGAAGGCGGATATCGTGCGGGTTTATTTCCCGCCCGATGCCAACACGCTGCTTTGCGTGACCGATCACTGCCTGCGGAGCTGGAACCGGATCAACGTCATCGTCGCGGGAAAGCAGCCGCAGCCGCAATGGCTCGACATGCAGGCTGCGATCGCACATTGCGACACGGGCATCGGCATCTGGGAATGGGCGAGCAACGACCGTGGCCATGAGCCGGATGTCGTGATGGCCTGCGCCGGCGACGTGCCGACCCTCGAAACCCTCGCGGCCGCCGATTTGCTGCGCCAGTTCGCGCCGGACCTGAAGGTGCGTGTCGTCAATGTCGTCGACCTGATGACGCTCCAGCCCGACTTCCAGCATCCCCATGGCCTGTCGGATGGCGATTTCGACGCCCTGTTCACGACCGACAAGCCGGTGATCTTTGCCTATCACGGCTATCCGTGGCTCATCCATCGCCTCGCCTACAAGCGCCATAACCACGACAACATGCATGTGCGCGGCTACCAGGAAGAGGGCTCGACCACGACGCCGTTCGATATGGTCGTGCGCAACCGGCTCGATCGTTTCCACCTCGTCGCCGATGTCTTCGACCGGGTGCCGGCGCTGAAATCGTCAGCCGGTTACGCCAAGCAGGCCATGCACGAAAAGCTGGTCGAACACCGGCAATACATCGTCGAGCATGGCATCGATCTGCCGGAGATTCGCGATTGGCGCTGGCGTGCCCCTCAATGATGCGCCGGGATCCGGGCATCAGGCTCAGGCGTGTGGCACCGGGTCGAGCAGCTCCCTGAGCCGCACCGCCAGTTGCATGGCGGTATAGGGCTTTTTCAGCCAACTGCCCGTCTCGGCCAGTTCCTTGCCGGCGATTCCCGGTTCCGCATAGCCTGAGGTGAACAGGATCTTGAGGCCGGGGCGGGATTGGCGAACCTCCCTCGCCAATTCGCCTCCCAGCATGCCACCCGGCATGACGACGTCGGTGAACAGCAGGTCGATATCCGGATGCGCCTCAAGCGCTGCGAGCGCCTCGGCGCCGGAGCCCGCCTCGATCACGTTGTAGCCCATCGCCTGCAGGCGGTTGACGGCGACGCGACGGACCCGGATATCGTCCTCGACGACAAGCAGGGTTTCGCTGCCTCCCGGTATCACGGTTGTGGCGGCGTCGCCGTTTTCCCGTGCCCTCCTGCGGCTTGGATCGGCATCGATGGCGGGAAGGAACAGCCGGATGCTGGTGCCATGCCCAGCCTCGCTATACAGTTGAACATGGCCGCCGGATTGCTTCGCAAAGCCATAGACCATGCTGAGGCCGAGCCCTGTGCCGGCTCCGACACCCTTGGTGGTGAAGAAGGGCTCGAAAGCGTGCTGCCTGACCTCCGATGACATTCCCATGCCGGTATCGGTCACCGAGACGAGGATATAATCGCCGGGACGCATTTCCGGATACATCCGAGCATAGTCGACATCGAGACGGGTGCGTGCAATCTCGATCGTCAGTCGGCCGCCGCGCGGCATCGCATCGCGGGCATTTAGGACGAGATTGAGCAGTGCGTTCTGCAATTGTGAAGCATCGACCAGAACGTGATTCGACGCTCCGGTCACGATCGTGCGCAATTCGATCGTCTCTCCGAGCGTCCGCCGCATGAGATCCGTGAAATGCGCAACGAGCTGGCCAATATCGGCGCGCTGTGGATTGAGGGATTGCCTTCGGCCGAAAGCGAGCAACTGCGAGGTCAGTTTTGCCCCGTCATTCGCCGCTTCCTGCGCTTCATGCAGGAGAGTCCGCAGCCTCTCGTTGTCGAGCCGTGCCTCGATCATCTCGAGATTCCCACTGATGACCGTCAGGAGGTTGTTGAAATCATGCGCGATGCCGCCCGTGAGCTGGCCGATGGCTTCCATTTTCTGGGACTGGCGCAGTTCATCCTCCATTCTGTGCCGGCTCGTCAGATCGCGAATGAAGCCGGTGAAGATACGGTTGCCGTTGGCGACTGCTTCGCCGACCGCCAGTTCCATCGGGAATTTCTCGCCACTCTTCTTCAGCCCCGTGACAACCCGGCCATAGCCGATGATCCGCCGCTCGCCGGTTTCGAGATAGTGAGAGACATAGCGATCATGCGCCTCCCGATCGGGAGAAGGCATCAGCATTCGTACGTTTTGCCCGCAGACCTCGTCGGTGGCATAGCCAAAGAGCCGTTCTGCCGCGGCGCTGAAGGATATCACCGTGGCGGCTTCGTCGATGACGATCATCGCCTCCGGCACCGTGCTGAGAATCGAGCGCAGATGCGCCTCGCGTGCGATGAGGTTGGTCTGAGCATGTTTCAGATCGCTCATGTCGACATTCGTCTGCACGATGGCGAACCCGGACGGATCGTCCGATCTGACAGAGATCCATCGGCTGGCGACGAATATCGGGTGCCCATCCTTGTGCCGGTGGACAAGATCGCCCTTCCAGATGCCACGCGCGCTGAGATCGCGCCGGATCTTGTCCAACGGCTCGGGGAACACGGTTGCGAGCAGATCATGCACCACGGCGCCCACGGCCTCGGCGTGGCTCCAGCCGTATAATTCCTCGCACCCCTTGCTCCAGCGGCTGATAACGCTGTCGAAGTCGTAGACGAGGATGTTGAGCCCATCGAGCATGTGCACGATGTCATCGAGATTGTGAGAGGCGATGACCTTGGATTTCATGGCAGCCTTGGCCTCGGTGTTGATCGGTATTAGTGAGGCCATGCCGCCCGCAGTGCCTGATCTGATCCTGTCAGGTAAATATTATCGTTGTCACTTTCGCCAGCAAGCAGGACAAGCTCATTCGGCCTGCGGATGGTGACGGAATGCCGGCCGTTGGGCGCGATCACGCCGCGGCTTGTCAGGCTCGTCATGGTGCGCGAGACGGTTTCGAGCGTGAGCCCGAGATAGTCGGCCATGTCGAGGCGGGTCATGGGGATCTCGATAGTGGTCGACGGGCGACCGGCCGATCGCATGCGACGCGCAATTGCTAAAAGCATGCTGCAGACCCGCTCCTCTGCACTCTTGCGTGCAAGAAGCACCATTTGATCCTGGGCCGCGGCCATCTCGTCGCAAAGCCTCGCAAAGAGTTGCGGGCGCAGGGCAGGGGATCGGTTGATCTCTTCCTGGAAGCGATTGCGCCCGAAGCGCCGCAGCTTGGCCCGGCTCACCGTCTCGACGGTATAGAGGTAATGATTCTGAAGCGAGACACCGATGAGATCGCCCGGATAGAGAAATCCGGTGATGACCCTGCGGCCGTCGCTGAGCAATCTGCACACGCGCAACACGCCCTCGACGACCTCGAACACCGATGATGCGATATCGCCTTGCCAGACAACTGTTGCGCCGCTGGCAAATTTCTCGACCGGCTGCTTGCAGAAAATGCTCCCCAGGCTTGGCGGCGGCTCCGCGAGGGCGATGAAATGGTTGATCTGATCGGCAGAGGCGAGCGAGGCTTCAGAACGCATGAGAGTTCTCCGAGCGACGGACTTGATGCCGGAGTTGACTTCACGCCTGTGACGACGGAACGATGCGATCGTGACATTTGGCGCCATCGTGTAACTGATTGTAACAAACGATGATGCAGCAGACGGCTTGCACCCCGCCATGAACCAGAACCAGCTCCGCAGCGAACATCTTCTGGTCGTGGATGACGATGCGCGCATCCGCAAACTCATGACGCATTACTTCGAGGAGGAGGGTTATCGCGTCAGTACCGCGCCGGATGGCGTCGGCATGTGGAAGGTTTTGCAGGCGAGCGCCATCGATGCGATTTTCCTCGACCTCGTGCTGCCGGGCGATGACGGCCTGATGCTGGCGCGGGAGATTCGCGCCCGGACGGACATTCCGATCATCATGCTGACGGGGCGCGATGACGTGGTGGACCGGATTGTCGGCCTTGAAATGGGTGCCGACGACTATATCGCCAAGCCGTTCCATTTGCGCGAGGTGCTGGCCAGGTTGAGAACTGTTTTGCGTCGGAGACGGAGCGATGAAAATCATGCTTCCCCTGCGGGGAAGGAGGTTTTCCAGTTCGAGGGCTGGAGCCTCGATCTTGGCCGCCGCCGCCTACGGAGGGCGGCGGGAGACGATGTCGAACTCACGACGGGAGAGTTCGACATCTTGGTCGTGCTTGCGAAATCGCCCGGCCGGGTGTTTTCGCGGGATATGCTGATGGACCTGACGCGCGGGCGGACGCTCGAAGCCTTCGACCGGACGATCGATGCGCAGATCTCGCGGTTGCGCAGGAAGGTAGAAGCCGATCCGAAACACCCGTCCCTCATCAAATCAGTCCGGGGCGTCGGCTACGTCTTTACCGGACGGTCGACGGAATGAGCCGTCGCTAGATTTTGGTGCTCAAGTATCGAGAACGATCAGAAGGCCGTGAGAGGAATTGTCTTCGCCCTCGCCAGCAAGATGCCGGCTCCAATCAGCGTGCCCGAGCGCCCAAACGCGGATGGTCTTGCAGAATTCCGTTCGTGCACACGCCTTGAGATGATCGAACAGCGCGGTCGCGACGCCTGCTTCATCCGCGGCGCTCGCGACCGCGAAAATCGATGCATCCAGGATGCGGCCGTGCATCCGGTCATGCCGCAGCCTGCTGACATAAACGCCCTGCACATAGCCATGCGGATTGGTGGCGATGACGACATTTTCCTGGCCTGCATGTCGCTGCTCCGCCTGCCAGCAGGCGGAGCAGAATTTCCGCCAAGCACACAGCGTCAGGCTCGGCAGAGCCCGGCTCACCAGCGAATAGGCTCGATCAACGTCCCCTGCTGCAATCGGTGCGACCCTATAGGCATTTTGCATGGGGTAACGCCTCCCTTCCTAGTCCGCGTGCGGCGCTGGCTATGCGACGCGAGGCAAGTCATGCAATCTCAAGTAAAATTGGAAATCATTGATTTTAATCTTACCGCGTTGCGCAGCGCTGCGACTTGATCCAACGCAAGAATACATCGGCCACCGCCTCGGAAGCGCAATCGGCGTGGGCTTTTGATCCAGATCAGCGCAGGCCTTTGTGGCGAGCCGCAGGGTGAGGACAGCAATCGCGACGCTCCGTTGCGGCTGCAACACAGCAACATTGGAGGCGGAAATGGACGACAAGACTTTACGCCAGGAAATCGTCGATGAGCTTGATTGGGAGCCGAGCGTGGAGGCGGCTCATATCGGCGTCGCTGTCGAGGCAGGGGTTGTCACCCTGACCGGCCATGTCGGGAGTTACGCAGAAAAGATTGCTGCCGAACGGGCGGTGCGGCGTATCACCGGTGTGAAAGCGATCGCGCAGGAAATCGAGGTCCGCTATACCGCCGACAAGCGGACGGCCGACGATCAGATTGCCAAGCGTGCGCTCGACGTCATCGCCTGGAATACCACCACACCGGAATCCTCCATCAAAGTGCAGGTTCAGAAAGGCTGGGTCACGCTTTCGGGCACGGTGGACTGGTGGTACCAGAAGACCGCTGCCGAGAAAGCGGTGCGCAAGCTGCCCGGCGTGACGGCAATCTCGAACGACATCGTCGTCAAACCGCGCGTTAAGGCATTCGATGTCAAGCAGCGAGTCGAAAAGGCCCTGAAGCGGCAGGCCGAACTCGACAGCGGCGGGATTCGCGTCTCGGTGAATGGCATCAAGGTGACCCTCGAAGGCAAGGTCAAGGGCTGGCGCGAACGCGATCTCATCGAGCGCACCGCCTGGTCCGCGCCCGGCGTGACGGCCGTAGACGATCGCATCGCTGTCCTTTGACTGGAGCAGATACGGACGGGGGGCGGGAGTGCCGCGCCCCGCCCTGTTGCGAAGATTTGTCCTTCGACGAACCTGGCTCGCTTCATCTCTGGCCATTCTGATAGGGCCAGAGCGTGGCCGCCATTCAACTCGTCACACGCGAAATTTCTCGGGCCAGAAATGCCAAGCCGACGAAAGCCGGATCGGCATGCGTGATCACATGGGTCGGCACGCCTTTGACATATCCGCTAAGCCGTCCCTTGGCTTCGAAGCTCGCCCGAAATTGCGACGCCGCCAGGAACTCGAGAAAATGCGGAACGATACCCCCAGCGATGTAGACACCGCCTCGTGCCCCGAAAGTCAGTGCCGCATCGCCAGCAAAGCTTCCCAGCAGGGTGCAGAACAACTCGAGCGCGGAGCGGCTGACCGGACAGCGTCCGGCCACCCCGCTTTCCGAGATATCGGCCGCGTCGCGCCTAGGGGCATCGACACCATCAAGTTCTGCAATGGCCTCGTAAAGATTGACCAGCCCGCTCCCTGACAAAGCCCGCTCCGCCGAAACGTGCCCGAAGCGCGAGCGAAGATGCGCGATGATGGCATCCTCGCGCTTCGATGTGCCAGCGAGGGTTGCATGCCCGCCCTCCGAGCCAATTGCGCTGAGGCCCCGAGGACCGTCAATCAAACTGGCGACCCCGAGCCCCGTGCCGGGCCCCAGCACGATAACGGGCGCGCCGACCACGGCAGCCCCGCCGCCGATCGTCCGCAGGTCGGGTCTAGCCAGATCGGGCAACGACCAGGCAAGCGCTTCAAAATCGTTGATCACTTGAACCCACGGCCAATTGAAGAGGTCACGCAATGCGTTGCCGTCAATGACCCAGGAACTGTTGGTCATCACACAGCGATTGCCGTCGACCGGGCCCGCCCCGCCAAGCACTACGCCGGACAGTCTCGCAGCCGGGTGCCGAGCCAGGAAGGCCTTCAGTGCGTCATCCATGCTCCGGTAACCAGAGACGAGCATGTCATCTATCGGGCCAAGCCCATCTCCGCCCGACAGCGCGAATCTTGCATGGGTCCCGCCAATGTCACCAAGGAGAAATTGCTCCGAACAACTCGCCATTGGGCCGCCCCTCTGAATGTGCGCGTTCTCTGCCCTTTTAGACCTCAGCGCACAGCATACCATTGATCAATATCAAGGCCCGGACTCTCCTGCGCCGCAGTTTATGGCGATCGACAGCGCCGTAGACCAAGAGGCCGCAAAATCCCCGCATCGTTGAGCTGCGTCAAAGGTGGCGAAATCCAACGAGTTCACAATATGCTTCCCAGAAGCTTCCAATCGATGAGGCGGGCATATGACATCACAATCATCCCCTGCCGCACTCTTCGGACAGGAGAACAGAGAGGTGCCGCTGCACTTTGCCCGTTTCTTCGCGGAGATCGGGAATGACGACGTGCCGCTCGTCGGCGGCAAGAAACCAGAGCCAATGCCTGGGCCCTGATCTGGGCGCTCGGCGTCAGCGGCGCCGAGATCGACATTCGTCCTGCGGCGAAGCAGATTCTGGCCGATCTCGGCCACCCCTACGCGCGCGGCGAAGCCGTCTATGACGTTACCTTCGAAAACGTGCAGGCGGGCCTGCGCACCGACTATCTGTTCCGCCTCGCCAATCACAATCATGGCCTGGTCGTCGGTGCCGGCGATCTCTCAGAGCTTGCCCTTGGCTGGTGCACCTACGGCGTGGGCGATCACATGTCCCATTACAATGTCAACGCTTCCGTTTCGAAGACGTTGATCCAGCATCTGGCTCGCTTCGTCGCGCTATCTGACGAAGTGAGCGAAGAGACGGCCCGGGTTCTCCATGCCATCCTCGCAACGGAGATCTCGCCCGAATTGGTCCCGGCTGCCGCAGGCCAGAAAATTCAATCGACACAACAAATCGTTGGCCCCTATGCCTTGCAGGATTTCAACCTGTTCTACCTGACGCGCTACGGCTTTAAGCCTTCGAAAATCGCCTTCCTCGCCCAGCATGCCTGGGGCGATGCTGGCAACAGAGCATGGCCACCGCACATCCCCGAGGCTGAACGGACGATCTATTCCCTGATCGAGATCAAGCATTGGCTGGAGGTGTTCATCACCCGCTTCTTCTCCAGCCAATTCAAGCGATCGACATTGCCGAACGGTCCCAAGATTTCTTCCGGCGGCTCGCTCTCGCCGCGCGGCGATTGGCGAGCACCCTCCGACGCTCCCGCTTCCGTCTGGCTCGCGGAACTTCGGGATCATGTCCCTGACAAGTGACCGGGAACGGCTTGTCGGGCTGCGCTCCACCACTTTGATGTGGCTCAAGGCATCCTTCCTGGCCGCATGCTCTTTATTTCAAATGGATATGACACAACCGCAATATAGCACTCCGGCGGCGGCGCGGAGTGGGCTGCCATTGATCGTGCAGCCGGTGACCGGGAACTGCGTTCGGCCCATGCCACCTGCCCAGGTCGGATCAGGGAGCAGTTGCCCATGACGATGTTTCTCGACAGGGAAGATGCCGGGCGCCGTCTTGCTACCGCGCTCGCGGGTTACAAATCGAAGCGGCCTATCATCCTCGCCCTCCCGCGCGGCGGCATTCCTGTAGCGGCCGAGATTGCGGCTGCGCTGGATGCACCGCTGGGACCTGATCCTGGTACGCAAGGTCGGCGTGCCTGCACAGCCGGAACTGGCGATGGGGGCGGTCGTTGACGGAGCTCGGCCAATTTTCATCCAGAACGAGGATGTCATCCGATCCATGGGGGTTCCCGCTTTGGATTATCGAAAGAGGTGTGAGGTTGCACTTGCGGAAATCGAGCGTCGCAGGGCGCGCTACCTTCAGGGGAGACAGCCGGTTGAAGTCGAGGGGCGCGTGGTGATCGTTGTCGACGATGGGGTTGCAACCGGGGCGACGGTGAAGGCCGCTCTGGCGGCACTGCGCCACCACGGTTGCAAGGAACTGGTCCTGGCAGTCCCGGTCGCTCCGGCCGAGTCAATCAGCCAACTTCGGCGAGAGGTCGATAGCCTGGTCTGTCTGACCACACCGGAACGGTTTGCCGCGATCGGCTATTTCTACGGGGATTTTCGGCAGGTCAGCGATGACGAGGCGATCGCAATCCTCGCTCGCTTTCCCACGCCCGCGACCAAGCCGCAATTAGCCATTGGGCCGTAGTAGAGGCGAAAGCTGGCGCGGCTGCTGCGAGACGCTCGCCTATGACGCCTTCAACGGCGGGCCGCAGAACCTGGTCGGCATCTACGCTGCATGTCTGTTGAAGCCGAGAAGGTGAATGGGCCCTTCCTGGCGCGGCAATATAGCTCATACGCGGATTCGCGGAATGCTCGTGCGCGCCCAATTTAACCCATGACTGGTTCCTCGAAGCTTCGCCGGAACGAGTTTTTGCTTTTTCTTGAAAGCCGCGCGGAACATCGGCAGCAGGATGTGGTTCAAGGTCCGCTGGGAGGCGTCAAGCAAGGACGCTTCACATGTCGAAAGAAGCTCATGTCAAAGCAGCAGAGCATCACGAGCAGGCCGCAAAGTCCCACCGCATGGCCGCCGAACATCATGGCAAGGGTGACCACGCAAAGGCTATGGAGCACTCTGGCAAGGCGGCCGAGCATTCCAGGACTGCGCACGCGACTACCGAGCACGCACACAAAATGAGTGGACAGACTGCCAAGAGCTGATGATCTTATGAAAGCCCCGCTCCCTCGGAGGGCGGGGCTTTCCGGTCTGTCAGCCGAATGCAGCATGCGCCCCGGATTCGGTCAGTGCAAAACCGTCCGGCCCGACATCGACGATCCAGCCCTGCTTAACCGCAGTTTCGATTGCCAACTCGCAGCTCTCGTTATTCCAAGGGGGGTGGCAGAAGTTGGTGGCCAGCGCCTTTCCCGAAATAGGTTCTCCCACCTTGGCCTGCAACTTAAGGAAAATGGTCAGCAGGAAGCGGGCGCTTTCTTCGGTAGATGTTGATGAACGAGACATGGCGAGTCTTTCCCGATTCTGGGAAAGCATTATGGCAGATCGTCAGCCTCAGACCTTGATCGGGCTCAATGCTATCCCATGGCCGCCTGCGGCCATCAGGTTTGGGGCTTCTTATTTTCCCCCTCAAAATCTGCGTCTCGCCAAAAGCCCCGCTCTCTTCGGAAGCGAGGTCTCCTGCTCTTCAGGCCTGTCCATGAGGATTGCCGGCTTTGACCGGCTGCCCTGGGGCGCCTCAGCGCGGCGACGGCTGCTTTAAGACCGCGATCCAGACCGCACTTGAGATCGATCGAACTGGCGCCTGCCGTGACGTTGCGTACGCCGTCGGCGAAGATCGCGTGGGCAAGGATCGTCGCTGTGCTGGTGCCGTCTCCGACCAGGTCGCCCGTCCGTTCGGCCGCCTGTTTCAGGATCTGGGCACCGAGGTTTTCCTCCGGGTCCTTGAGTTCGATCTCCTTGGCGATCGTCACGCCGTCGTTGCAGACGATAGGCATTCCCCACTTCTTCCGAATGAGGATCGATTTTGATTTCAGGCCCAGCGTCACACAAACTGCGTCGGCAAGTTGCGTCGCTCCCGTGAGGATTTTTTCGCGCGCAGCGGAACGGAACAGAAGATGCTTATAGGCCATGGGCGATGTGCTCCTCATGTTCGTGCAGGGGAGTATCGTAGAATTCCGCGCCATTGATGCCTTGCGCTGGATCAAAGGAAGCCCGCCCGGATTGAGGAACCAAGATTTTGGAAGATCTGATCGTCAGACTCGGCCTGGCCTTGGCCATTGGGTTACTTGTCGGCCTTGAACGTGGCTGGCAGGAACGTGAGGAACCCGAAGGCAGCCGCACCGCGGGCATCCGGACCTACGGTGTTACGGGATTGCTCGGCGGAACCCTGGCGGCTGTTTCCCTGGCTCTTGGGGCAACCTTGGTGTTTGTCCTCGGGTTCATCGGCTTTGCGGTCATTTTCGGCTGGTTCAAGTTTCACGAAGGCCAACATGACGGCAATTTCAGCGTGACCGGCGTGGTCGCGGCGCTGTGCGTCTTTGGTCTGGGTGGGCTCGCCGTTTCGGGCGACTACCGCGCTGCCGGTGCGGGAGGAGCGGCGCTTGCGGCACTCCTGGCAAGCCGGGAGGTGCTGCACGGCGCGCTCAGGCGACTGTCCTGGAATGAACTCCGGTCCGCCATCATGCTTGCGGTCATGACCGCAGTGATCCTGCCGCTTCTGCCTGATCGCACGATCGATCCATGGGGCGGGCTGAATCCGTGGGAGATCTGGTTCTTCACGGTTCTGATCGCCGCAATTTCCTTCATGGGTTATATTGCGGTTCGCATCCTTGGTCCTGCTCGTGGCCTTCTGGTGAGCGGGCTTGCAGGCGCTATTGTGTCATCTACAGCCGTAACCGTAGCCTTCGCCCGCTCTGCGAAAGAGAACGGACATGCCATGTCGCTTGCTGGCGCCGCAGCGCTTGCGGCCATGGTCTCCCTTCTTCGGGTTACGGCCGTCGTGTTCATCGTACAGCCTCGCGTTCTAGCAACAATTGCGCCGGTGGCATTTGCGGCAGCAACTGCATTTGCCGTGTTCGGTCTGCTCTTGCTTTTTCGTGTCGGCAACGAAGAACCCTCCGAACTCCCCCGCAATCCATTCGAGCTTGGCACATTGCTTATATTCGCTGCGCTGTTTGCGCTCGTGGCAACTGTGAGCGCAGCTTTAGCCGGAAAGTTCGGGAGTGCGGGCTTGCTGGTGACCTCGGTGCTATCCGGTACGCTCGACGTTGATGCCGCTGTCCTCGGGGCGGTTCGTCTGGTTGACCAAGCGATCCCCGACCTTGTGATCGGGCATGCGGTTCTGGCCGCATTATCGGCAAATGCATTAGGTCGTCTCGCACTGGCGATATCAACCGGGCCTGCAGCCTTCTGGCTTCCCTTGGCTTTGGCCACCGCATGTGCCGGCGCAGCAGGGTTCACGATCTTCATGCTCGTTCCCGCCGGGTGAGGCGCGGATTGGTGCTGGGCGTGTGGCTGGCTATTTGCTCGCCAAACCGGCTCGAGCCCCAGGCGCAGCCAAGGCTTCGCTGGCGAAAGGTACTCGTCCACGTGGCCCACCAAAGTAGGCATGCAGCCATGGATCTTTGGCGGCAAGCATTGTCTCAATCGGACCGGCTGCGATAACCTTTCCTTCGGCCAAGGCCGCGATCCGGTTGCAGATCGTATGCAAGCTGTCGAGGTCGTGTGTGACCATGAAGACAGTCAGATTCAATGTCTTTTGCAAATTCCTGATCAACTCGTCGAATTCGGCGGCCCCGATCGGATCGAGACCCGAGGTGGGCTCGTCGAGAAAGACAATCTCCGGATCAAGGGCAAGGGCGCGAGCTAGCGCCGCCCTCTTGGTCATGCCACCCGAAAGTTCCGCCGGAAACTTGTCAGCGGCGTCCTGCTTCAAGCCGACCATCTGGATCTTGACCATCGCGAGTTCGTCGAGGAGGTGCTGTGGCAGGTCCAAATGTTCGCGCAACGGCACCTGAATGTTCTCTCTCACAGTGAGCGAGGAAAACAGTGCCCCCTGCTGGAACATGATACCGAGACGCCTCTCGAGCGCCTTGCGGGCTTCAGATGGCAGTGTATCGACGTCTTGGCCGAAGATTTCGACCAGACCTTGCCGCTTTGGCAAGAGGCCGATGATGGCCCGAGTAAGCACGGATTTTCCCGAGCCGGAAGCGCCGATGACGCCAAGGACTTCGCCGCGATAGACGTCCAGATCAAGGCGATTGAGCACGAGCTTCTCGCCAAAACCGACCACGAGGTCGCGAATATGGATCACGACCTCGCGCGCTGTATCCAATGATCCATCCATGCGCTCATTCCCCACCTCCGTGTCAAGTCAGCGGAGGGCCACCTTCTCGGGTGTCGGAGCCTTCAGAAAACCCCGGCGCGGTTCACTCTTTCCCACGCAGTCCTCCGGCCCTCATCCTTCTGCCCGCCCTTGGGATCGCATCTAACGGCACCACACTACCTGCTAGGACGGAAACTCCATCTCGAAGACCTGCATGGTGTCGGCATGACTTAGCCACACCGAGATGTCGTAAGCTTTGCAGAATTGCTTTTTAGCTTCCTCTTTTGCAGCAGCTTCATCCGGCGCAACAACTTCGACCCAGAATTGGCAGGGACTGTGCTCGTGATGGTCACCACCAACAACCTTCTTGAAGAATTTGACCAGATAGCGATTCATCACTCTCTCCCTACAAGCCGTGTGAATGTCGTTAGCGTCGTTGAGATCCTCGCGTCTGTCTTTGAGCGACATCAGAAATAAGGGAAAAGTGAATTGCCCCGGGATCGCTATGGCCCCGTCGGTGGATTAGTTCGACCCTGAAAAGCCGTTCATCGTCTCGGCCAAGGCGTGGTCATAGTTGTCAGCGGCACTACCGACCGACGGTTCGATTCCGGCCTCGGCAAGGCGCTCGGTAATCGATAGACGGCTGGCTGCCGCGATGGCTGTGATGAACCAGGTCGCCGCGATGGGCAGCCCGGCGATCATGGATAGCCGGCTTCAGCGCATCCAGCACGAAGTTGGCGTGGTTGGCCCGCCAGCCGACAAGGTGACTTGATCCATCGCAACGTCGCTGCCGCCATTTTGGGGCACGCTGCAAGCCAAGCGATGAAGGATGGTAGCCGATGGCCTTTCGGGTGAAACCCTCTTACCTGGGTATGGTGGGAGCAAGCCTCGTGATTGCGTGGCATTCTTGCTGGTCACTACTGGTCGCCATGGGTTTGGCGCAGCCAGTCCTGGACTTCATGTTCTGGGCGCACTTCATCAAGCCCGTTTATATCGTCGAGCCTTTTCAACTTGATCGCGTTGCTGTCTTACTGTTCGTCAGCGGTGTGGTCGGCTATGGCGTTGGCGCCTTCTTGGCTGCGGCCTGGAACGCGATGTGCGATGCCTCGAAGATCTCGTAGGTGTGGGTAGGCCACATGGCGCACGTGCGGAGAGGCATTTGGCGTCCTCGGTCCTCGGTCGGAGAGATCGTCATGTCGCGCCGCATTCTCATCATCATCGGCCATCCCGACCCGGAACCAAGGCGCCTGTGCAGGGCGCTTGCCGCCAGCTATGCCGAAGGCGCGCGCTTGGCCGGGCATAATGTCCGCCTGATCGACATCGCCACGCTCGACTTCCCTTTATTGCGAACGATGGAAGAGTTCGGGCAGTGGCCGATGCCGTCCACTCTGGAAGACGCCGCGCAGGCGATTAGGAACGCCGAGCACATCGTCTTTATCTTTCCGCTGTGGCTTGGCACCATGCCAGCGCTGCTGAAAGGCTTCCTGGAACAGGTGATGCGTCCGGGCGTCGCCTTTGCTTACCCAGAGCCGGCCAAGGGCGGCTTCGCCAAGGCCTTGCTCAAGGGGCGCTCGGCCCGGGTCGTCGTGACCATGGGCATGCCCGCATTTTTCTACCGGCTTTGGTATCTCGGCCACGGCATCGCCGGCATGCGCCGAAACATCCTGAACTTTGTCGGCATCAGTCCGGTGAGGGAAACGCTGTTCGGCCAAATTGAAGGCGCCAGTGACGATACGCGCAGAAAATGGATTGCAACGATGCGGGCGCTTGGAATGAAAGCTGCCTGACCGAAGCGGCCGCAAGAGGTGGCGGAATCATGTTTGGTCGCTGCTCAGCAAGCATGTCGACGGGTGGGAGCCTGGCGCCCCGGTGACGCCTCCCTTGGCGGACCATTCAGGTCACGTTCTTCCGCATCTTCGCGGGTCAACTTTCTGGCCGCGAGGCAACAGAGGCTTGAGACATTGGCAGCGGTTTTGATTCAGCGCAATGAGCGCCGGGGTTTCTCGTGACAAAAAATGTCTATCATACGGAGGTAAACCCCATGGCATTCAAGACCGTTCTTGCCGTGACAGGCCCCGATCTCGGTGATGGCGACCTGAAGCTGGCCATCGCACTTTGTGAGGAAATTGAAGCTCACCTGGCCGTTTTGGTCGTGACACTCGCTGCGCCGCCGCCGATCGGTGAATATGCTGTCGTCGGGTCGGGCGGCTGGCTCGAGGAGAGGCAGGCCGACATGGACAAGCTGCAGAAGCGTACTGCAACGGTTGCCGCATTGCTCGCCTCCAGTCCTGTTTCATCGGACGTTTCGAGCGAATACCCCGAAGAGACACGGGCGGACGACGTCATCGGTCGGCGCGCGCGCTATGCGGATATCACACTGCTCGGACCGGATCTGCTTTCTCGCAGCGTGCTGAAAAGCAAAGCAATCGAGGGGGCGCTGTTCTCATCGGGAAAGCCGCTGCTGCTTGTTCCTGAGGGCTCTACGCTGACCCTGAAGCCCAAACGCATCATGGTCGCTTGGGATTCGCGCCTCGAGGCGTCCAACGCCGTATCCCGCTCCCTGGACTTATTGAACGCCGCCGACGACGTCCGCCTGGTGCTCGTCGATCCGCTTGAGGGCGAAAGTGAACAGGGTGCAGAACCCGGAGCCGACCTTGCAACCTATCTGGCGCGCCATGGCGTCAAGGTGACGGTCGAACGCGTGCCCAGCCAAGGCAGGACTGTTGCGGCCACGCTCCGTCAGCATGCAATCGATATCTCCACCGACTTGCTCGTAATGGGCGCATATGGTCATTCCAGGCTGCGGGAACTGATATTTGGCGGTGTCACGAGATCAGTGATCGACGAACCGCCGCTGCTCACTCTGATGGCACGCTGAACCAGCGAGCCAACAGATGGCGTGTCCCGTATCCCGCATACGTCAGTGTCTTGAAATTGGAATTCCGGCCGTTTGCAGGGGGCGTATTTTGCACGCGGGACGTTCGCCCAGACAGCTATGGCAGATCGCGGTGAGAGATCCACGATTAGGGACCGTTCTCACCTTTCTCTCGACCATCTCTGGAGCGGCTGTCGCGACAATCAGTTATTGATTTGAATCAACGTCAGCTTGGATAGCCAGCCTAATCTTGGCACTTCGTCTTTGGGAGGCGGTTGAGCGATGCGCCTTGGACCCGCGTTACCAAGAAAGCAGGTCTCGGATATATCGGGCGAAACCGTTGCCTTCACTGAATATGACTCAAAATCCTCAATTCTGCCACCAACCTTATTGTGCCTAATTCGGCAGACGTCCGGTATTCATCAATTTGGACTCTCAATTCTTGCGGTTTTGGTTTTCGTGGCCGAGGCAGTCCCGATCGAGATTCAACGCCGCCTTGTAAATGCTGCTGTGGAGGCACGAAGCGTCCCGCTGCTCTTGCAATTGACGCTCGTTTACATCGGTGTCGTGATTGTCCAAGGCTTGTTGAAGCTGGTCTTCAATGTTTATCGTAGCTGGACCGGCGAAACGGTTATTCGCTGGATCCGGCGTGAGATTTCCGGGATCATGCAGCAGCGCCTGTCACCTGTGGCGGGGTACCAAAACGGCATTGAAAACGCGATAGTCATCGCTGAAGCCGAGCCGATTGGGAGCTTTGTCGGGGACAGCGTGTGTACGCCGCTGCTCTACGGCGGTAGCATGATAAGCGTGTTTTCCTATCTCAGCTACCTCGAGCCCTGGATGGCGGCGATCGGGATTGTTATCTTCCTCCCCCAGTTCCTTCTTATTCCCCTTATGCAGGCAGCGATCAATCGCAGGGTCGCGATACGTATCTGGGTTTTTCGTAAGATCAGTGTCGCGATCACCCGCGATTCAGGGATGGAAGGGCTGGGCAATACGAGACAGGACCAGCGGTTCGACAAGATATTCACCCTCAACATGGGTATCTACAAGATAAAATTCTCGCTCAACTTCACGATGAATTTTCTTGCTTCGCTCAGTACGGCACTGACGCTGGGCTACGGTGGCTATCTCGTCATTCACGGACAGACTGAGATGGGCACGGTCGTGGCTTTCATCTCCGGGATGACGAAGATCATCGATCCGTGGGGAGACTTGGTGAATTGGTATCGGGATTTCCGCGTTACCGGCCAAAGATACCGGATGATCGTGAATTCTTTTGCTTGATCCCGCTGACGTCAGGCCGGACCCCGGCTGACATTGGCCAAAGTCGAGTCCTGCTTCATGGCATGCACGATTTCAGGCGAATGACTTCGCGGCACTGACAGGCTTTTGAAAGCGATCGTTCGTCCATGACGGCATCTCGTAATAACGGCCGGCTTGGCATCACCCGAGATCACATTGGCTGCATCCACGTTCCACGGTTTGACGGGATCAAACCCGTTCCGCGCGGCGTCTCGCAGATTGACGCCACATGGCTGTCGTCAAATCGGCTTCACAAATGAGCCGCTCTTTGAAGCGATGCGGCTATCCACGACTTCGATGCCCCGCTCGCATTGCCGGGCAGGTCCATGTTATGCGTAACCAGCAGGAGACTCGTTTCGCTGGCGCGGTTCTACGCTCTCGCTAGCGAGGTGCCGGCTCCAATCATCGCGCCCGAGCGTCCAAACGCGAAAAGTCTTGCAGGATTCGGCTTTTGCAAGCGTCCGGAGATGAGCGAGCAGCGCGGTCGCGACGTCTGCTACATCTGCGGCGCTCGCGACCGCGTCAGGTTCGGCGCGGTCAACGTCGAGCGCTGTGATCAGTTCCACCTTGTAGGCATTTTGCATGGCGAAACGCCTCCGTTGCGGAATTCGCGCACGATGCTGGGCGCGGGCCCAGGCAAGTCATGCGGTCTTGCCGCCACCGTTCAACGCCCGGCGAAGATTGCGGATCAATATCGCTCTTGCTTTTTCATCGGCGGCCTGATCGATCGCATCACCAATGTCGAGGACGAGTTTGGCGAGGTCGTTATGCCAGTCCGGCCGACCGATATCGTGGGAAGCGATCCGTTGCGGCTGCAGAATTTTGGGGCGCCGTGCGCCGCCGGGAGTCAATTCATACGCATCGTCAAGCTGTGGTATGATGATCTGACCCGGCCGCAAGATGCCTTGAAGCGCTTGCCGCATGGCTTCTAAGGCCTGCCATTCGCCATGCACGAGGAAGAGACCGTTGTGAACCGGGCGGCGCTCGCCGAGCCAAGTGACCAGCTCCGGCCCATCGGCATGGCCCGAGTAGAAGTCGAGCGACCGGATCTGTGCTTTGACCTCGATGTCATCGCCCTGGATGCGCACGCGCTTGGCACCTTCCTGAAGGATGCGCCCAAGTGTGCCTTGCGCCTGGAAGCCGACGAAGAGAACCGTGGCTTCTTCACGCCATAGCCAGTTCCTCAATCGGTGGCGGATGCGACCGGCCTCGCACATGCCGCTGGCGGCGATGATGACATGGAAGCCGTTCACGCTATCGAGCGCCTTGCTTTGCTCGGTTGTTTCCGTGAATCGTACTTGCTTCGACCGAAGTGCTTTCAGAAATTCCTGGCTGTTCTGTAATTCCCCTGCGTGCCGCTCGAACGCCTTTGTTGCTTGGGTCGCCAGGGGTGAGTCGATATAGATCGGCACGGGGGCGACGTCACCGCTATCCATCAGAGTAAAGAGATCGACCAGTAATTCCTGTGTTCGTTCGACTGCGAATGATGGAATCACGAGGGCTCCGCCACGAAGATGCGCGGCTTTGACCTCTTGGGAGAGGCAGGTGCGTCGATATTCTGGCGTCGCGTCGATGCGATCGCGATCGCCATAGGTCGCCTCGCACAGAATGTAATCGAAATCATAAGGCGCCTCTGGGCTCCGCTCGAGCAGCGCATGAGCCGGTCCGACATCGCCTGAGAACAGTATACGGAGCGGCCGGCTGTCGCTTTCGACTTCGACTTCAATCGAAGCAGAGCCGAGCAGGTGCCCGGCATTCCAGAACCGTGCCCGCACGCCCGCGGCAACGCTCGTCCATTCGCGGTAGGCAACGGGCCTGAACTGTACGAGGCAGCTTCGTGCATCCTCGGCCGTGTAAATCGGCTCGAGACGATGGTTTCGTCCGCGACGGGCGTTGCGACGGTTGAGCTGCTCGACTTCCAGCTCCTGGATATGGCCGGAATCCCGCAGCATGATCGCGCATAGATCGATACTGGCCTGCGTCGTGATGATCGGGCCGGTGAAGCCGTCCTTGACGAGCTTGGGCAGAAGGCCGCTGTGGTCGATATGCGCGTGGGTTAGCAATACGGCATCGATATCAGCTGGCCGAAATGGAAAAGCCCGGTAATTCAGCTCCTTTTCCGATTTCGATCCCTGGAACATGCCGCAATCGATGAGGACGCACGATTGCGCTGTTTCGAGCCGGAAACACGAGCCGGTAACGCCGCCCGCAGCACCGTGGAAGGATAGACGTGGATGCATGACAGCCCCGAAGCGTGAATGGTGATCATCAGCTTCAACCCTGCCACGAAACCCAATGCCGCGACTTGATCCAACGCAAGGATTCGCTCGAGCAGTCCGGTTGGTTGCCGGCTCAGCGCCGAGACTGACTCATTTCATCGATATCGGTTGATCCAGGTCAAGGCTGGCGGAGGTCCCGCATGAATAATGACGCGGAACAGCCTCATGACAGGAGAGCAGACATGTCTAACCTGAAAAGTGACGAGACGAGGAACAAGGCGTCCGACAACCGCGTGAAATCCGCTCCGGCTGGTCTGACGATGGCCCTGGGCCTTCCGCAGAGGATGGCTGAGGTCAACTTCGAGGCGGCCTCGGAGCTTATGACCTTTATGAGCCGGCGAATGGAGGCCCAGTCCGAGTTGCTTCGGGACCTGGGTCATTGCCGCGATTTTAATGGCCTGGCCGAGATGCAGCGCGAATTCTGGCAGCAGGCCTCCGCAGACTATTCGAAGGAGGTGAGTCAGCTTGCTGATATCGCTCGCGCCAACGTTGCAAAAGTCACAGGTTTCGTGGCCGAGGGCGCGGCACCGACTCGCGCGGCATGACGCAATCACGTGACCCCGGTACCGGCCAAAGGCCGCGTTCCGGGGAATTCTACATCGACTGACGCATTTCACGCTCAGGGAGATCGATCCATGTCGCACACAATTTCGACCGCGCGAGAATCGCGGAACCTTGCGGCTCAGGTAGCCGGAAACGCCGCTGGCCTATCGGATATGCTGGTATTTCAGGACGATATGCCGGCCGCCGAGAACGCGTTCCGTTATGCAGAAGCCCTCGTGGGGGAGGAGGGGGGCCGCATGATCGGGCTGATGTTCGGGCTCATTCCGGCGACCGTCATCAATGGCTATATGGGGGCGGGGGTGGAAGCTTGGGCTAGTCTGCGAAGTGAATCACTTGCGGAAGCAACACGGCTTTGGAAAGCCTTGAAGCGTCGGTTCGATCAGTCGCGCGAAAGCGTCGAGCTCCGGAGGGCCAGCGCTTTCATCGAGGAAACAGGCTCGATTCTTGCCAAACACGCGCATTATGCTGATATAACAATCCTGGGTTGGGTGCCGGCGAGCGAGCGCTATATTGAGGAAGGCTTGCTCGAAGGCGCCCTGTTTAACTCGGGTCGCCCTGTCCTCGTTGTGCCGCAAGGATGGACAACATATGGATCGCCCAAGAACATCCTGATTGCGTGGAAGAGCACCCCGCAGGCGGCGCGCGCGGTCAACGACGCGCTGCCGCTGTTGCGGAAGGCATCGTCCGTCACGGTCGTCATTGTCGATGAGGGTAAGGCGCGCGACGCTCTGGACGAGCCCGCCCCCGGTTCCGCGATCGCGCAACATCTCGCGAAGAAGAACGTCAAGGTTGTCGTCAAGCAGGTCCCACGCCTTGGCCGGTCGTCGGCGGAGGCCGTACTGGATGAGGCACGTTTTGTTGGCGCTGAGTTGCTGGTCGCTGGCGGTTACGGGCACTCACGGTTCAGGGAGTGGATTTTTGGCGGCTTCACACGCGATATCCTGGACGCAACCAAGTTCCCAATATTGCTGTCGCACTGACGGACGAAAGCGGCCCCCCGCTGATGCTGATCGGCGGGGCTTCCACACGTGTACACGGTCATCGTGCGATCGCCGCGAGGCGTCGATCGTCAGTGTTCGCCGAGCGTCTTCCGAACTACGAGAAGTGTTGGATCGTCGGGGTCCGCTTCGGCGGTGAAGCCCATGTCCCGCTCAAGTTCGATTGCCGCGTGGTTCTGCCGGCTCTCGAGTGATTCCAGCGTCTTGATGGACTTAGCTTCCGCGAAATGCACGATGTGGGCCAATAATTCCCAGCTTACACCTCTATGCTTGTAGTCCTCGCGCGTGGTGATGGCGACTTCGGCGCGATCTAGATCCGGACCACGGGCGATCATTCCCGTGGCGATCATCGTTCCCGTCTCGTCGAAGGCAAGAAAGTTCTCGACCAGCTTATGATCGACCTCGGCCAGTGCCACGATGCGGTCATGGCCGACTTCCTTGAGACCAGCCAGAAAGCGGAAGCGCAGGTCTTCCCGAGTGACATGGGTGAAAAATTCGGCCAGCGCCGGTTCGTCGGCCGGTTGCGCCGGGCGGACGTGGAAATGGAACCCTGTGCGGGTCGTCAGATCCTTGCTCCAGTTCCCCATCGGAAGTCCTCGCTATTCTGCTGCCTTGGTCATGTAGACCGATAACGCCGTGGTCGAGGCGGGAGCATTTGTTCGAGAGAGGCTTCCCTCTTTCCGCAGTGCAACCACAGGCATCGTAGTTTACTGCGGCGCCGACCTTCGCGACTCTGTCCTAGATCAATCAAACGAGATTGTTTCTTCCATAGGGCATCGATTGCCGCCCCATAGCGCGCGGCCAACCGGGCTCTGGAGCGGAGACTTCGTTCGCAAAACAATCCTCCGGCCCGGCCTCGGCACAAAACCGCAATCGGCACGGATTTTGATCCAAATCATCGCGGCGCTTTGTGCTGAGCCGCAGGATAAGTGCTGCAAGCGCGGCACTCCGTTGCGGCTGCAACAGTGGAGGCGGAAATGAACGATAAGATTTTGCGCAAGGAAATCGTCGACGAGCTTGATTGGGAGCCGAGCGTCGATGCGGCTCATATCGGCGTCGCTGTCGAGGCGGGTGTTGTCACCCTGACGGGCCATGTCGGCAGCTACGCGGAAAAGGTTGCGACGGAACGGGCGGTGCGGCGCATCGCTGGCGTGAAAGCGATCGCGCAGGAAATCGAGGTCCGCTATGCGGCAGACAAAAAGACAGCCGACGATCAGATCGCCAAGCGTGCACTCGACGTGATCGCCTGGAACCTGACGACACCGGAATCGTCCATCAAGGTGCGGGTCCAGAAAGGCTGGGTCACGCTCACGGGCACGGTGGATTGGTGGTACCAGAAGGCCGATGCCGAGCATGCGGTGAGGAAATTGTCTGGTGTGACAGCAGTTTCGAATGAGATCGTGGTCGAGCCGCGCGTACAGGTATCCGATCTCAAGGAGCGCATCGAGAAGGCCCTGAAGCGGCAGGCCGAACTCGATAGCGGCGGAATTCGCGTCTCGGTGAATGGCAGCAAGGTGACCCTCGAAGGCAAGGTCAAGGGCTGGCGCGAACGTGATCTGATCGAGCGCACCGCCTGGTCCGCGCCCGGCGTAGCGACGGTGGACGATCGCATCGCCGTTCTTTGAGCGAAGCGGGTACGGACGGGACGCGGCGCCGCCGCATCCCGTCAGGTTGTGGGGCGTCAGGTGTTGGCGAGATGCTTCTCTATCTCGTGGGTCGAAAGCCGCACTAGATCCTTTGGAATTTCCGCTTTGACGCAGGCCTGTACGCTATCCGTCATCTCCTTGCGGAGAAGGCCGAGCGCCTTGGGCGGCGCAACCAGCACCAGTACTTTGATTCCGTTTTCGCGCACGGCCTTGTCGAGTTCTCCAGCAACACGACGCAGGAAGGCGGCTTCGGCTTGCGCGTGCCAATCGGTCTGTTCCATGGCGCTGCGCGCATAACCGACTGACTCGTGGGTGCGCCCTGGTTTGTCGGCCCCGAGTTCACGCGTTGTGGGCGCAGGCTCCGCCAAGGTCGTCACCAACACGAGATTGAGCAGCGTGGCGTCGCCGTCATTGCGCAACAGTAGCGCCTTGGCGCCGTCGCAGACGAGCACCCAGCTTTTCCAGGGAATCCTCACATCATCCACGGCGCCAACTCCATCTCTGGAACCCTAGGCCTAACTATTGAATGCGGATCATCATGGTTTTGATCCACATCAAGGCGAATTTGCCTGGCTTCCGTTTCGATGCAGTGACGCTGAGCAGTGCCGAGGAACGGCGCCGTTCGCGCCTGACAAACATGGAAAGGACCAGGATCATGACCGAAGCCTCACGTCTTCCCGTCAAGACCGAAGCCAAGGGAGCCGCACCGGCGACTCCAGCGGCATGGTCGCCGTTTGAAGCCCTGCGTCGCGAAATCGACCGGGCATTTGACACCGTCCATCTTGGGAATTGGCGCCTGCCGCTCCATCGCACCAGCCTCGACATGGATTTCATTTGGATGCGCGAGGGAAACTGGGCACTCTCGCCCGCAGTAGACGTCTCCGAGAAGCCGTCCGGCTACGAAATCTCGGCCGAGATGCCGGGCATCGATGAGAAGGATATCGAGGTCAAGTTAACCAACGGCATGCTGACCATCAAGGGCGAAAAGAAGGAGGAGAAGGAAGAGCACGACAAGGATTACTACCTTGCCGAGCGCCGCTACGGCTCCTTCATGCGCTCGTTTCCCGTGCCGGACGGCGTCGACACCGCCAAGATCGAGGCGAGTTTCACCAAGGGCGTGCTGACGGTGAAATTGCCGAAATCCGCTGAAGCCCAGAAGGGTGAGAAGAAAATCAGCATCAAGGCCGCCTGACGGCCACGACAAGGCGGGCCGGGTTTCCGGCTCGCAGCGGCGCCTTCTTCCCGATGCCTTGCATCGGGAACAACAGAAAGCGGAATGATCCGGCAAGATGTCGGGTCGTGATCCCGCGCGTAGCGCAACATTGGGAGAAGGAGGCCGGCATGAGAGCGATGGTCCTGCGGCGGCCATGTCAGCCGCTCGTGCTCGAGCGGCGGCCCGATCCGGCTCCGGGTCCTGGGCAAGTGAGGCTGCGCGTCGAGGCCTGCGCTGTCTGCCGCACGGACCTGCATGTGGTGGATGGCGAGTTACCCGACCCAATCACCCCGATCGTGCCGGGGCACGAAATCGTCGGTATCGTGGAGACGGTTGGCCCCGACATGCCTCGGACCCTGCTTGGCGCGCGGCGCGGCCTGCCTTGGCTCGGCAAGACCTGCGGGCATTGCAGTTACTGCCGCGATGACCGCGAGAATCTGTGCGATGATCCGACATTCACCGGTTACACGCGCGACGGCGGCTTTGCATCGCATGTGTTGGCAGATGCGGCGTTCACAATTCCCCTCGATGAAATGTCCGATCCGGTCGCCACGGCACCCTTGCTGTGCGCCGGCCTGATCGGCTGGCGCTCGCTGGAGAAAGCCGGGCCGGGCCGGAGCATCGGGCTTTATGGTTTTGGAGCGGCGGCGCATATCGTCGCTCAGGTCTGCCGCTGGCAGGGCCGCTCGGTGAGCGCTTTCACGAGGCCCGGCGACCTTGCCGCCCAGGCATTCGCCCGCTCTCTTGGCGCGTCATGGGCCGGCGGGGCGGACGAGATGCCGCCAGAACCACTCGACGCAGCCATTATCTTCGCGCCGGTCGGCGCGTTGGTACCGAAGGCGCTCGCCGCGGTGCGTAAGGGCGGGCGTGTCGTCTGTGGCGGCATCCACATGAGCGACATCCCGCAGTTTCCCTATGCGGCGCTGTGGCAAGAGCGGCAGATCCTCTCCGTCGCCAACCTCACCCGGCACGATGCAGCCGATTTTTTCCGGATTGTTCCTGAGGCTGGGATCAAGGCGACAACCACGACCTTTCCGCTCGAGCAGGCAAACGAGGCGCTGGCGGCGTTGCGGGAGGGCCGGTTGCAGGGCGCCGCGGTGCTGGTGCCCTGAGCGAAAATATTGATCGGCGTCAGAGTTGCCGCCGCGCGGAAGCCGTAACCTGCCGACATTATCTGCGATGGGAGAGGAAGCCATGATGATCGCAACCGCGCCCGAGATGCACACATCCGGTCCTGTATCCTGGAAGTCAATCGCGCTGCGGCTTGCTCGCAGCCCGAGCTTCCCGGAAGGTAGCGAGCGGCACGGCTATAATATTCTCGCACCACTCGACGCGGAGGGGCGGATCGATGTGGAAACGTGGCGGCAGAATCGCAAGCGCTGCACGGTGATCCGTCACTGGCCTGGCGAGCCCAACGCCTATGGCTGGCTGCGTCACCAGGCAGGTGGCGAAGGTGGCGCGACCTGGATCATCGACTACGATGACGCCACGACCGACGACGATGAGCGCGGATATCGGCTCGGGC
>ERZ778018.439-NODE-439-length-63606-cov-10.382653_pt1 | contig 63606 bp, 50 predicted proteins | sample MGYA00375748_ERZ778018 | MGnify/ENA primary metagenome ERZ778018 (study PRJEB29350, sample SAMN05509839) | bioreactor metagenome | biome: bioreactor; material: wastewater | place: South Africa: University of Cape Town | collected 2014-04-22 ... | reverse complement strand
CCCCGCAAGGGGGGAAGATTCGTTCAGGCCCCCAAAATCCGTGACGGTCAGGGAATTTCCCCGATCCGTCGCTTCACCGGAGGGAGGGCGGCGGTGTCGCCGTCGCTTGAACCCCGAGCGTGATCTAGAATAGGATGGATGCGTCGGCTTGATTCGGGATGAAGACGTCGAATGGAACTCGTCGGAGAGAGAGCATGGGTCGCCACCTCGATCGCGATGCGGCGCGACCCGTCGGCCGTGCGGGAACGGGCGTCCTGGAGCGGTGCCGCGCCTACCTGGAGCGCCGGGCGCGACGGATGATCCCCGCGCCGATGCGAGCGAAGGTCGCCGCGAGCGATCTGGTGCAGGAGGCGTTCGTGGACGCGGCCAGGCGTGCGGGGGAAATGCCGAAGGGGCGATCCGACGAGTTGCGGGCGTGGTTGTATCGAATCATGGCGTTGAACCTCGCCGAGCAACGGCGGAAGTTCCTGGGGACGGCCCGCGCCGACGTCCGTCGCGAGGTCCGTCTGGAGGCGACGCCCCAGCGCGCGGGGCTCGCGACGCTCCGCGACCGGTTGGTCGGCGGGGACGAGTCGCCCTCGAAGCGGGCGGCCGGCCGCGAGGAGAAGACGCGCCTCGTCGCCGCGATCGCCGCGTTGCCGGCTGCCGAGCGCGACGTCGTGAGGCTACGCTACTGGGAGCGGCTGGAATACGCCGAGATCGGCCGACGCCTGGGTGGTCGGTCGGCCGACGCCGCCCGCATGCTCCACGCCCGCGCCTGCCGCCGACTGTTCCGCGTGATGGAAGGGGAGACGTCGTGAGCGGGACGGAGCCGACGCCCGAAGGTCGGCGACTGTCGCTGGACGAATGGCTGACCCGCTACGACGACGCCCTCTTGCGCGGCGAGACCCCGCCCCGCCTGGAAGACGTCGCGGACGCCGACGCCGCGCGGCTTCGCGAATTCCTCGACATGCTCGACCAGACGTTGAGGCAACGGGAGCCGACGACGATCCCATCCGACTTCACGGTGGTGGGGGAACGGACGTTCGAGACCATCGGCCGGTTCCGGATCGAGGAGGAACTCGGCCGCGGCGGGTTCGGGGTCGTCTTTCGGGCCTTCGACCCGATGATCGGCCGAACGGTCGCCCTCAAGGTCCCGCGCTCCGACGCGGTCTCGGACCCCGACGTCCGCCGCCGTTTCCTCCGCGAAGCCCACGCCGCGGCCCAACTCGACCACTCCAACCTGGTGCCGCTCTTCGAGGCCGGCGAGACCGAGGGCGTCTGCTACATCGCCTCGGCCTATTGCGAGGGGCCGACGCTGAGGCGCTGGATCGACGACCGACGCGCGTCGGCCGAGCCGCGCGCCGTCGCGAGGCTGGTCCTGGGGTTGGCGCGCGCGGTGGCGCACATGCACGCCCGGGGGATCCTCCACTGCGACCTGAAGCCGGGCAACATCCTGATCGAACCGCCGCCGTCGGACGATCCGAAGCGCGAGCCGACGCCGCGCGTGACCGACTTCGGCCTCGCCCGCCTCATCGGCGCGCCCATCGGCGATTCGACCGCCGCGCGGGCGTGGGGGACGCCGCCGTACATGGCCCCCGAGCAGATCGAGATGCGCGGCGAAGCGATCGGCCCGGCCGCCGACGTCTACGCCCTGGGCGCGGTGCTCTACGAGTTGCTCGTGGGCCGACCGCCGCACCAGGGCGAGACGACCTGGGAGGTGATGCGCTCGGTGGTCGCGGACCCCCCGACGCCGCCGCGAAGCATCAGGCGGTCGATCCCGCGGGACCTCTGCGCGATCGCGACGCGGTGTCTGGAGAAACGGCCGGAGCGTCGCTACCGGGACGCCGCCGCGCTGGTCGACGATCTGGACCGGTTTCTCCACCACCTCCCGACCCTGGCGCGGCCGCTCGGCCGTCCTCGCCGGCTGGTCCGCTGGTCGGCCCGCAACCCGGCCGCCGCCGCGCTTCTGGTGATGACCACGGCGACGCTTCTGGTGAGCGTCGCCTACACGATCGCTCTGCGGGGGGCCGTCGACGAACTGAACCGGGCGAACTCCCAGAAGCAAGCCGCGCGCGAACGCGCCGAGCGCCAGGAGGCGTTGGCCCGAGAGGCGCTGGCGCGGGCGGAGGCTAAAAGCGGCGCGGAGCGACGCGCCCATTACGCCGTCGTCCTGGCCATGGCCCAGCAGGAGTTGACCCGGGGACGATCGATCCAGGCCCAAAGACACCTCCGATCGCTGGTCCCCGCCGAGGGAGGCGACGAGCCCGACCTTCGGGATTTCGCCTGGCGCTATCTCTGGCGGCAGTCGCGCCGGGAATGCACCTGCCTGGACGACCTGAAGCCCGGCGGCGCGACCTGCGACGTCGCCGCGGGCGACGGCCTGCTGTTCGCGACCTCGGGCGGGAAATGCGGGTCGTGGCGCGTCTTCCGGCCGGAGTCGGCCGAGGTCCCGGCCCCGGTTCGGCCCACGTTCGCGTTCGAACCCTTCCACGACCTCGGGGGAGAGGTGGGGCGGCTCGCCGCGGCGGGGGACCGCGTCGTCGTGAACTTCTTGAGTCGAGCGGGTGGGGCGGGGATCGCGGCCCTCGACGCGACCGACGGGGCGATCCTGGGGACGCTCTCTGGCTCGCGGTGGTGGGACCGCGGCCTCGCCACGACCGCCGACCTCCGCCTGGTGGCCGCGGGAGTTTCGCCGGAGGCGTCGAAGAAGCTCGTCGAATGGAAACTGGATCTCGGCGACCGGGAGGCGGTCGTGCTGGGCGTCCCCGGCGTCGACCGGGTCGCGTTCGCGCCCGACGGTCGTCGCATCGTCGCCTTGAGGCGGACGATGCATACGGGACCGACGAAACATCGACGTCTCCTTGAATTCTGGAACATGGAAACGGGCCTCCGCGAGTTCGTTGACGAGGCGCCGGTCGGCCCGGCGCTGGCGGCGTCGCCGCTGCCGGGAGGGCCGATCGCGACGGGGACGCTCGAAGGCGAGGTCCAGCTTCGCGAGCCGGAACGGGGCGAGGTCGTCGCCGTCCTCCCCTCGCCGGCGGCCGAGCCGGATCGGGTCTCTTGCCTCGCGTTCGCGGCCGACGGCAAGACCCTGGCGGCCGGCTACAACGGCATGGCGGTCCTGTGGGACGTCGAGAATCGCCGCGAACTCGCACGCATCGAACGACTGACGGAGTGGGTGGAGTCGATCGCCTTCCTGGACGACCCGAGCGGGGACGTCGCCCTTGGGCTGGCCAGGGGTTCGGTCGTCGTCTGGCACGCCGAGCCGATCGAGCCGGCCGTGGTTCTGGACGCCCACGACGACGAGGTCTGGGGCGTGAAGTTTGTCGATGGCGGGCGGACCCTCGTGACCCTGGGCGGCGAGCCGCTCCTGAAGTTCTGGGACGTCGCCACCGGCCGAACCGTCGCGGCGCTGCCGGGACACGAGTCCTGGCCGTCGTGCCTGGCGACGGCCGGAGACCTGATCGCCACGGCGGACTTCGGCGGGGAGGCGCTGATCTGGAACGCCAGGGAGCGGCGGTTGGTCCGCCGGATCAAGGCGCACGAGGACCGCGCGCGGGCGATCGCGCTTTCGCCCGACGGAACGCTGCTGGCCACCGGCGGTCGCGACCCCGTGGCGCGGCTCTGGGACGTCGCGACGGGGGCGGCGGCGGGGACGGTGGCGGGGACGGTGGATGACGACGATCCCATCGGCAACCACGTCCGCGGCCTGGCGTTCAGCCCCGACGGCCGCGCGCTCGCCTCGGCCGGCGAGAACGGGTTGATCCGGCTTTGGGACGTCCCGACGCTTCGGGAGCAAGGCCGCATGGACGCCGCCGTCCACGTCTCTTGCCTCGCCTGGAGTCCGGACGGTCGGACCCTCGCCTCCGGAGACGTCCGGGGGGCGGTGACGCTCTGGGACGTCGACCGCGGGGAGGCCCGCTTTCGACTGCCGAACCTGCACCGCCGCGAGGTGAGCGGGCTGGCGTTCAGCCCCGACGGCCGGACGCTGGCGACCGCCGGCCAGGATCGGATGATCGCCCTGGTCGACGTCGTCACCGGCCTGCGCCATCTGACGCTCGCCGGCCACGAGGCGGGCGTCAACGCGGTGGCGTTCAGCCCCGACGGCCGCATCCTGGCCTCGGCCAGCCACGACCGCGCCGTCCGCCTCTGGTGGACCGGGCCGGAGTCGACGTCGATCTTGCCCTTGTCGTCGGCCGGATTATAATTTCGAAACGGATTGTCAGAACGACGGCGACGTCGATTTCGGGCGCGACGAAAGCGTCGGTCATCGGAGGCGGGACGCATGACGAGCCCGATTCGGGTCGGGGCGGTCAGTTACTTAAACGCCAAGCCGTTGTATCACAGGTTCGAGGAGTTCGCGCCCGACGCCAGGCTGGAGATGGAAGTCCCCAGCCGCCTGGCCGAGCGGTTGGCGGCGGGCGACCTGGACGTGGCCTTGATTCCGTCGGTGGAATACCTGCGGGGGGCGCGGCGGGGCTACGAGATCGTGCCGGGATTCGCCATCGGCGCGCGCGGGCCGGTGCGGAGCGTCAAGCTCTTCAGCAAGGTCCCCCTGAAGGCCATCGACCGCCTGGCCCTGGACGCGGGCTCGCGGACCAGCCAGGCGCTGGTCCGGGTCTGGCTGGACGCGCGGCACGGCGTCCGGCCGCGGACGATCGAGCAACTCCCCCTGGGCGTCTCCGCGCTTGAGAGCACGGCCGACGCCGTGTTGGTCATCGGCGACCGGGCGATGAAGGTCCCCGACGAGCCGTTTCACGCGGTCGTCGACATGGCCGAGGCCTGGCGCGAGCTGACCGGGCTGCCGTTCGTCTTCGCGCTTTGGGTGGCCCGCGCGGGAGTCGATCTGGGAGACCTTCCCGACGCCCTGGAGCGCTGTCGGGTCGAGGGCCTGGCCCACGCCGACGAGTTGGCCCGAATCCACGGCCCCCGGCTGGGCTTGGATTTCGCGACGTGCTACGATTACCTTACAAGCGCCTTGTCCTACGACCTGGGCGAGCCGGAGCTGGCGGGGCTGAGGCGGTTCGCCGCGATGGCCGCGCGACTGGGGCTGGCGCCCGAAGGAGTCCATCTTGTCTTCCACCGCCCCCGAGACCTTGCGGCGAGCCGCTGACGGCGAGCGCCTGACGTTCGACGAGGGCGTCGCCCTGCTCAGGGACGCGAAGCTCCTGGATCTCGGCCGCGCCGCCGACGCGGTCTGCCGCCGCAAGAACCCCGGACCCTTCCGCACCTACAACATCGACCGCAACGTCAACTACACCAACGTCTGCACCGCCGTCTGCGACTTCTGCGCCTTCTATCGCAAGGTCGGCGACGCCGACGCCTACGTCCTGGACCGCGACGTCCTGCTGGAGAAGGTCCGCGAGACCGTCGAGCTCGGCGGCGACCAGATCTTGATGCAAGGCGGCCTCCACCCCAAGCTCAAGCTGGAGTGGTACGAGGAGTTGCTCCAAGACATCCGGTCCCGGTTCCCCGGCGTCAACATCCACGGCTTCAGCGCGCCCGAGATCCACCACTTCACCAAGGTGTCGAAGCTGCCGCTGCAAACGGTCCTGGAGCGGTTGAAGGAAGCGGGCCTGGGGAGCCTCCCCGGCGGCGGGGCCGAGATCCTGGTCGACCGCGTCCGCAAGGAGATCACCCGCGGCAAGGTGCTGACCGACGACTGGCTCAACGTTCATCGCGTCTGGCACCGGCTCGGCGGCCGGTCCACGGCCACCATGATGTTCGGCCACGTCGAGACGATCGAGGAGCGCGTCGAACACCTGGAGCGCGTCCGCGGCTTGCAGGACGAGACCGGCGGCTTCACGGCGCACATCTGCTGGACCTTCCAGCCCGAGCACACCGAGTTGGCCCACATACCTCCCGTCGGGGGGTTCGAGTACCTTCGCACCCAGGCGATCACGCGGCTTTACCTGGACAACGTGCCGCACGTCCAGTCGTCCTGGGTCACGCAGGGGGCGAAGATCGGCCAGATGGGCCTGTTCTTCGGCGCCGACGACATGGGGAGCCTGATGATCGAAGAGAACGTCGTCTCCTCCGCGGGGACCGTCCACCACCTCTCCCTGGACCAGATCAAGCGCTGCATCACCGAGGCGGGCTACGTCCCCCGCCAGCGGAACGTGTTCTACGAGTACATCGACGAGGCGCCCGCGGCCCTCGCCGGGGCCGTGGCGTGATCCTCGTCGAACATCTGCGCAAATCCTTCCACGACGCCCGCCGCGGCTGGGTCGAGGCCGTGCGCGACGTCTCGTTCGAATGCCGCCCCGGCGAGATCTTCGGCCTTTTGGGCCCCAACGGGGCGGGTAAAACCACGACCCTGCGGACGCTCAGCACCGTGCTTAAGCCGACGTCGGGGCGGGCGATGGTCGCCGGCCGCGACGTGGTCCTGGAGCCGGAGGAGGTCCGCCGCCGGATCGGCTTCATGTCGGCCGGCACCGGCGTCTACGACCGCATGACCGCCTGGGAGCTGGTCGAGTACTTCGGGCGGCTCCACGGCATGCCCCGCGACGTCCTCCGCGCGCGGATGGAAACCGTCTTCGACTGGCTCCGGATGGACGACTTCCGCGACGTGCTGGGCTCGAAGATGTCCACCGGCATGAAGCAGAAGGTCTCCATTGCTCGAACCGTCGTCCACGATCCCCCGGTCCTGATCTTCGACGAGCCCACCTCGGGCCTGGACGTCCTGGTCCAGCGCTCCGTGCTCGACAAGATCCTGGAACTCCGCGACATGGGCAAGACCATCGTCTTCTCGACCCACTCCATGAGCGAGGTCGAGCGGCTCTGCGCGCGGGTCGCGATCATCTATCGCGGCGAGCTTCAGGCGCAGGGGCCGATTCCCGAATTGCTGGCCGCCCACGACCAACCGAACGTCGAGGAGTTGTTCTTCGCCCTGGTGGAGAAGGCCGACGCCGAGTGTCAGTCGGCGGAGGCCGCCCCGTGAACTGGTCGAACGTCCTGTTGATCTTCCGACGCGAGGGGATGGACCAGCTCCGCGACCGCCGGACGCTGTTCATGGTGGTGGTCTTTCCGATCCTGCTCTACCCGATCATCGGGGCGGGCGTGCTTCAGTTCGCCGCCGCGTTGCAGGAGAAGCCCCGCGTCGTGGTGGTCGTCGGGGCCGACCGCCTGCCGGAAGCCCCCGCGCTTCTCGCCGCCGACGGCTCGACCTTCAACCCCAAGCTGTTCGACTCCCCCGCCGAGGCCGCGCGCCTCACGGTGGAGACCCGGCCCGACGCCGGCGAATGGGCCGCGCCCGAGCGCCGCGAGCAGGCCGTCCGCGACGGCGAGGCCTCGGCCGTGATGATCGTCCCGGCCGACCTGCCGGAACAGTTCGCCGCCAAGGGCGACGTCGCCATCCCGATCCACTACAAGAGCGTCGACGAGACCAGCCAGGTGACCTACCTTCGGCTTCGCGAGGTCCTCGACCGCTGGAAAAGCGGGATCGTCGAGCAGCGCCGCAAGGAGGACAAGCTCCCGGAAGGCTACGCCAGGCCCATCGAGGTCCGCGGCCTGGACGCGGCCACCTCCCAGGAGATCGGCGGCAGCGTCTGGGGCCGGATCTTCCCGTTCCTGCTGGTGATCATGTCGCTGACCGGCGCGTTCTACCCGGCCGTCGACATGTGCGCCGGGGAGAAGGAGCGGGGGACCATGGAGACCCTGCTCATCAGCCCGGCGGGAAGGGCCGAGATCGTCGTCGGCAAGTTCCTGGCGGTGCTGGCCGCCAGCGTGACGACGGCCGTCTTGAACCTGGTGAGCATGGGCGTCACCGGGCTGCAACTGGCCCGTCGCGCCGCCTTCGTGGGGGGGGGCGACCCGACCAGCCAGGCCGCCGCGGCGCTGGCGCCGCCGACGTTGCAGTCGGCGCTTTGGATGATCGTCCTGTTGGTCCCCCTGGCCGCCTTCTTCAGCGCGATCTGCCTGGCCGTCGCGGCGATGGCGCGGAGCATGAAGGAGGGGCAGTATTACATGACGCCCCTCTATCTGATCTGCCTGCCGTTGATCTTCATGACCATGGCGCCGGGGATCGAGCTGAACGCCTTTTACAGCCTGGTGCCGGTGACGGGCGTGGCGCTCCTCTTGCGGGCCTTGATCGTCGGCGACTACCACACGGCGTTTCGGTTCTTCGTCCCGGTGCTTCTACCGACGGTGGTCTACGCCTGGCTCGCCCTGCGGTGGGCGGTGGAGCAGTTCAACGACGAGCGGGTGTTGTTCCGCGAATCCGAGCGGTTCAGCCTGGTCCCGTGGCTGCGGCGCGTCGCCCGCGAGCGGGGTTCGCGGCCGAGTTCGCCCCAGGCGGTGCTTTGCTTCGCGCTCATCATCACGGCGTCGTGGCTGTTCGCCCAGGTCCTGTTGACGACCGGCCTGGGAGGGCTCGGGGTGGTGGTCGCGGGGCAGGGAATCATCCTCCTGGTCCCGCTGGCGATGGCGTTTCTGTTGACGACCGACCCGATGGGGACGCTGCGGCTGCGACGGGCGGCGGGGCGATACCTCGCGATCGGCGCGGCGGCGGCCGTCGCGGTCAAGCCGCTGTCGGCCGAGTTCGAGCGGCTGGTGCAGTGGGCGTTTCCGCTCTCGGACGCGACGAAGTCGGTGTTCGAGTCGCTGTTGCAGGGGGAGACGCCCTGGCCGTTGGCGATCGTCGTCTTCGCCCTGGTCCCGGCGATCTGCGAGGAGGCGGCGTTTCGAGGGTTCGTCCTCTCGGGGTTGCAGGCGGGCCGGCGGACGCGGTCGGCGATCGTGCTTTCGGCGCTATTATTCGGACTCTTGCACGTCTTTCTGAGTCTCTTCCAGCAATTCTTCAACGCGGCGATCCTGGGCGTGTTCATCGGCTTGTTGGCGGTGCGGAGCCGAAGCCTCTGGCCGGGGGTGGTCTTTCACGCGGTCAACAACGGCCTGGCGGTCTCGACGGAGGCGCTGATCGAGCTGTCGCGGCGGGCGGGGGTCGTCGGCTGGGTCTATCGCGACGCGGAACGGGGGCTTTATCATGTCCCCTGGATCGTCGCGGCGGCGGTGGTCGCGGGCGCGTTGGTTCTGCGTCTTTGGAAGTTCGACCGCGGCGCCGGGAGGGCGGGAGCTTAGCATTCGACGCGACGTCCGGGGCGGTCCTCGCCTTCTCCCCTTGAGGGAGAAGGTGGCCCGAAGGGCCGGATGAGGGGTCGACCGGCGTCGCGTTCCGGCATAAGCCATGGGTTGAAAACGGTTTCGAACCGACGGCCTCCGGTTCCGCCCACCCCTCATCCGGCCTTCGGCCACCTTCTCCCTCAAGGGGAGAAGGACGTTTGACGTTGGTTTTCGCGAGGGTTCGAAACCCTCGCCGAGTGGTTAATGGAGGGCCGGATGAGATGAGGCGAGGGGCGATCAGCCTTCGGGCGCGGTACGTCTTCCCCGGGGAGGGCCCGCCGATCCCAGACGGCGTCGTCGCGGTCGACGACGGCCGGATCGCGTGGGTGGGGTCGGCTCGCGAGCGATCCGCGGATCTGGACCTGGGAAACGTGGCGATCATCCCCGGACTGGTCAACGCCCACACCCATCTGGAACTCTCCCGGATGCCGGGCGACGACGCCCCCCCCGCGGGAGGGACCGAGGACGAGGTCGAATGGATCCGCAAGGTCGCCCTGGGACGGATCTCCGGCGATTGGGCGCCCTCCTACGCCGACAACGTCAGGCGCAACTTGAGGGCGACCATCGAGGCGGGGACGACCCTGGCGGCCGACATCACGACCGCCGGGTTGAGTTGGGGGGCGATCGCCGAGGCTCCGATCCGCGCGGTGGTCTTCGCCGAGGTCCTGGGGCTGAAGCGGCATCGCGGGTTACAGACCAGCGGCGAGGCGTGGCGATGGCTGGGGACGATCGACCACGAGGGTCAGATCGCCGCCAACGCCCGACCGGGACTCTCGCCGCACGCGCCTTACAGCACCGCGGGATGGCTGTACCACAACGCCGCCGGCAGTCGACTGCCGCTGACGACCCACCTGGCCGAAATGCCCGAGGAACTTCGCCTCCTACAACGCCGCGACGGCCCGTTGCGGCGGTTCCTGGAGGACATCGGCGCCTGGGACGACGAGTGGGAGCCGATCAGCCACAGCCCGGCGGACTACATCCGCAAGGGGGAGTTGCGCGACGCCGATTGGCTGGTGGCGCACGGGACCTACATCGATCCGTCGGAGTTCTGGCGGCTGCGACCCGAGGCGTCGACCAAGGGGCGACGGGTGGCGGTCGCGTTCTGCCCCCGCACCAACGCCCGATTCGGCCACCACGCCCACCCCTATCGCGCGCTTTTGGAGAAGGGGGCGATCGTCTGCCTGGGGACGGACAGCCTGGCGTCGAGCCCGACCCTGAGCGTCCTGGACGAGATGCGGTTCCTCCACGCCCGCGACGACTCGCTCTCCGGAGAGTTGCTCCTGACGATGGCCACCCTCTTCGGCGCGTGGGCGCTCCGGGCGGAAGCCGCCGCCGGCTCGCTCCGCCCCGCCAAGTCGGCCGACCTCGCCGTCGTCGCCCTCCCCGACCGCCACGAGGCCGACCCGTACACGCTCCTGCTCGAATCCGACCTCCCCGTCGTCGCCACCATGTTCGAGGGCGACTTCGTCGCCGGATCCTGGCTGGGGATCTGACCTGCGGGGGCTTACCGGCGCGGCGCGTCCGATCGCGCGAGGCGTCGGCGGCGCGTCGCCGCGATTCCGCCGATCGCGGCCAGAAACACCAGGGCGGTTCCCGGCTCGGGCGTCGGCGTCGCCGATCCGGGGACGAAGTCCACCCGGGTCAACCAGTAGGAACGATAACCGCCCGTGACGGACCCGAACGCCTCGACGGTCATCCCGGTGAACCACGCCGGGAGGGAGGCCGGGTCGAGGCCCGGCCGGCTGACGCTGAAATAATTGCGCGTCATCGGCCCATCAAACCCGCCGCTGTGTCGGTCGTTGTCGTCCCACTCGCGGCGGAGGAACCCTTCGGCCATCCCTTGGAACCCGATGACGGCGATCTCGCCTTGGTCGTCGACCAGTGTGGCGCCGGCCCAGAGCGGCTGCTCGAACGGCCGGCTCTCGCCCATGGGCATGTCGGTGAGGATCCGCCCGCTCCGGCCCGTGATCGACGTCGGGGCGAAACCGTCGGAGACGTCGAAGCTCGAATACTGGTAAATGTATGGCGCGTTGACGAACACGTCCAACCTGAGGGGTGAGGCGTGGGCCGGGGCCGCCCCAAGGAAAACGAGCCAGCCCGCCACGATCGCCGCCGCGCCCCGGATGTCCATCCCCAACCTCCTTGTCGATGCCCTCGTCGAACTCGTCCCGTCCGCGGCGAAGTATCCGCGAACGGGACGGTCCCGTCGAGGCGATTCCTCCATGCCTTCTTGGCGGACGCCTCACCCCGCGCGCCGCGATCTTCGACGAGAGAGTCCGGCGCCGATTTCAGCCGCCTCAGCCGCGACGGCCGGAGCTGGCGAGGGCGGAGCCGTCGGACCTCATGCTGGCGAGGAGTCGGACGGCCTCGCCGTGGCCCTGGTCGACCTGCTCGGCGTTCCACTGGACCATTCGGGGCGGGTAGCGGTTCTCCTTGCCCCAGTCGGTCAGCGTCTTGAGAAGATCGACGCCCAGCTTCTCGTCGCGCTCCTTGATCCAGGCGAAGAGGGCCTTGCCGGTCTTCGGCGCGGTCGAGCCGCGCGGCTCCTCCGCGGGACGCGCGGGCTGAAGCGATTCGGCGACTGGCTCGGCGGCGGCGACCGTCGACCGCTGGCCGTCCGCGGCGGCCTGGCGCTCACGCTGTTCGCGACGCGAGCGGATCAGGGCCTCCTGGATCGACGGCGGCACGCCGTCGCCGTAGAGGTAGCGCGCCACGCCGAACTTGACGGCCGCCCGCTTGAAGGCGTCGGAAAAGCCGGTCTTCTCAAGGTCGCTGGCGTCGGCGGTGACCGTGAAGCCGCCGGCGTCGCTCTTGGTCACGGTCGAGCCGTCGGGCAGGCGAACCGTCAGCTTGCAGATCACCGCGTTTTGCATCGGCGTGTACTCGTCCCACCAGTTCTCGGGACCGAGCGCCTCGTCAAGCCGGTTCATCACGGTGCGGGCGGTGACGTATTGCAGATCGCGGCCGGCCTGGTTCCGCGTCCGCACCTCGTCGGCCGCGAACGGCGCGGCCAGGGCCGCGAAAATCGAAATGTGCTGGGTCATGAGCGCGCTCCGCGTGGCGTTGCTGGTCCGCGACGATGTCGAGCCCCGTCATCCTGGTCTGGGGCGTGGCGAGCACCCTCCTTCTCGGCGTCATCGTCATTTCCCGTACACTCGATTATATAGTGTCTCAATGTCCAGTCAAGACGTAGGGTACAAAAAAACCCGCTCCGACGCCGGGGCGGGAGCGGGCTTGAGGGGGAGGGGCGGCGGTCAGCAGCGAACCGGGGCGGGAGCGGTCGCGGTCGAGGCGAGCTGGACGGGGACCGTCGCCAGGGCCGAGGGGGACGGCGTGGCGGAGGAGACGGACACCTTCCATTCGTACTTCATCAGCAGCATCGCCATCAGGATGCACGAGATGACGATGCCGGCGAGGGAGATGCCCAGGAGGGCGACGTAGACGTCGCTCTTGGCGGCGGGGACCAGGACGCCGCGGGCGCGGGCGGCGGCGGGCTTCTTCGCGCCTCCCGCGGCCTTAGAGCCGCGGCCGGATCGTAGACGAGACAATGTCGCCCTCCTGTATCTTCTTGCCTTGGTAGGTGTTGCCGATCACCTGGAGAACGGCCTGGTTGGGCTCGACGTTGACGACCTTGGCCTTGCCGATGTACTCGGGCCGGGGCGAGGTCCGCATGACGTACAGCTCGTGGCCGACGACCAGGCCGTCGTTGGAGCCGATGGAGATCTCGAACTTGCGGTTGTCGGCGGCGACCCGCCGGGCCTCGCCGACGACCGGCGGCGGCACGTCGACGGCGGTGATCTGGCTGATGTCGTCGGACAGCCCGTTGGACCGCAGGAGGGTCGAGAACTTGGCGACCCGGTCCCTCAAGTCCGTGTTGTTCTTGGTGGCCGACTCCAGGGCGCGCTCCATCTCGCGGATCTTGTCGTTGAGTTCCGCGACGTGGAGCTTGAACTCGTTGGCCTGCTGTTCCACGGCCGACTTCTGCTCGCGGAGCTGAAGCGTCTCCTTGCGGTTGGCCTCGGCCTCGTCCAGCGACGTCTTGGCGCTTTGCTGGGCGGTCGCCACCTGGCCCGCCGCGGTGGTGATCTGCTGCTGGGCGACCTGGTTCTGCTGCTCGACGGCCGCGATCTTGTCGTTGAGCTGCTTGGCCTGCTGGTCGTAGTTGCCCTTCTGGGTCTCCAGGTCCTTCTCGGCGGCGGCGGTCTTCGCCTCCGCGTCCCGGAGCTTGGTGGTCAAGTCGCCCACCTTCTTCTTCTCGACCTCCGTCGCGGTCTTCCAGTTCTTCGCGGTCGTGAAGACCACCGAAGACACCGCGCTCAAGATGAGCGAGAAGGCCATGATGAAGAGGACGAGGATTTTTCCGACGGTAGTCATGGTCCCATCCTACCACTTCAAGTAAGACGGCCGGCCAACCACCCGCGCGACGGATCCGCCGTGCGTCCGACACGGGATCGGGCTTGGACCGTGGTAATCCCAGGAGAGATGGCGGGACCCCTCGGCGACGCGGGCCGCGGGGGAACTTCCCTCTATTGAATGTAACGCCGCGTCGCCGGTCACGGCAAGGTCCGCTCATGTCGCGACATAAGAAACCCAGGCGGGAACCCGTCCCGCGACCGTCCGGCGCAACTCGATCGAAATCTAACCCACGATGGGAGGGAAGGCAAGCGACGCGGGCCGGGGAAGCAGGGCGATTCGGCGAATCTTCAGGCGGAGCGGTCGCCGGCCGGCCGGATTTTCCGATAAATCAGCCCCGTCGGCGCGATCCCGACGCAGACCGCGAGGCAGGAGAGCCCCAGCCAGTCGCCCCAGACGGTGTAGAGGGAGGTTCGGGGGTCGAGCGGGATGGTCGCGTGCAGCACCCCTTCGGTAAGACGGGGGAGGGTTTCTCGGATGCGGCCGTCGCCGTCGACGACGGCCGAGATCCCGGTGTTGACCGCGCGCGCCAGGGGGACGCGGTTTTCGATCGCGCGGAAGACGCTGACGGCCAGGTGCATGTCCAGTTCGGCCGAGCCGTGGAACCAGCCGTCGTTGGAGGCGTCGATCAGGACGTCGGGCTGGCGGTCGGGGGGGGCCTCGGCGAAGAACCGTCGGATCAGGTGGGGAACGGTGTCCTCGAAGCAGATGCCGACGGCGACCTTGTACTTGCCCAGGTCCAGCGGGTTCGCCTCGCGGCCGAAGTTCAGGCTGGGGACGTAGCCGTCGCTGTAGGGGGTGAAGACCATCAGCCACGGCAACGCGTCGACCAGCGGGACGTACTCGCCGAAGGGGACGAGTTGGATCTTGCGATAGACCTGGGAGCCGGAGGACCCGGGCGTCGTCAAAACGGCCGCGTTGTACTTTTCGAGTCCTCCCGGCGCATGAGCGTACTGGAGGCTCCCGACCAGCATCGCGGCGTCCAGGGTATCGGCCATGGAGCGCATGTACTGGTCGATCGCCTCGGCCCGAGCCCGCCACTCGGCGACGGTGATGCCGTCGGCGATCTGGTCCACTTGTCGCTTGAGCGCGTCGGCCGGCGTGGACGGGTCGATCTCGATGGCGCCGTAGGGGTAGGACGTCTCGGGCCAAACCACCAGATCGGGTTTGGGCTCGCGACTCGCCGCCCTCATCGCAAGAGCCTCCACCTTGGCGAGGATCGTTTGGGGATCGGCGTGCGACTTGTAGCGCTGCTCGAAGTTGGTCTGCAAAAGCGCGATCCGCGGGCCGTCCTCGAAGCGGGCGGTCCTCAGCCGGAAGATCCCGTAAGCCAGGGTGGCGACGACCAGGACCGCGACGTAACCGATTCGGATCGCCTGACGGGGACGGATTCGCGCGCCGCCCCGGGTTCGGTACAAAACCGGCAGGGCGAGCAGGTCGACGACCAGGACGTTGACGGTCGCGATCAGGAAGGAGACCCCCAGCGCGCCCGTGACGTCGGCGATCTGGATCAACGGCAGCGCCAGGTACTGGCTGTGGCCCAGGTAGTACCAGGGGAACCCCGAGAGGATGAAGATCCGCGCGTGCTCCAGACCGACCCAGAAGAGCGGCGCGGCGATCATCAAGGGGACGTCCAGACGGAACGCGGCGAACCGCGTCAGCCCCAGGAAGGCCGGCCACCAGAGCGACAGGATCAGGGTCATGGCGACCCAGGCCGTCCAGGCGGTGGGGTCGGTGAGGCGGACCCACTGAAGGCTGGGGAGCCAGAAGGCCAGGCCGCCGGCCCAGGCCGCCAGGTAAAGCCGACGGCGGCCGACGGGTTCGACGGCCAGACGGAACAGGGGCGCGAGCGCGACCCACGCCAGCCAGGACCACTCCAAAGGAGGGAAGGTCGCCCAGAGGGCCAACCCGGAGACGACCGCCGCGGCGACCGGCCGGCGCGAGACGCGCTCGCTCAGGCCGAGCCGGCGGTCGTCGTCGAGGCTCGGGGCGGGGACGGCGGTTTCGGGTTCCATGCGTCGGCGTCCTTCGGCGGTTCGGGGGAGGGGACGCCGCGTACCTTACCCCAACGGCAGGAAGCCGACAATTTCACCCGGCTCGATCGCGCCGTCGCCCGAGGGGACCTCCACGAAGCCGTCGGCGTCGACGATCGCGGCCAGGTCGGACGACCCCCGGTTTTCCAGCGGCTCGACGGCGGCGGGCCGCGACGCCTCCCGCGGCTCGACGACCCGCGCCGCCTGAAAGACGTTCAGCGTCGCGTTGCGGTTGAAACGCCGCGCCGCGCGCGCCGGGACGAAGGCCGGGCCGGTCGCGGGTCGGCCTTGCATCGCGTCCAGCGCGGGAGCGGCGAAGTAGAGGAAGTTCACCAGGCCGCTGAGCGGGTTGCCCGGCAGGCCGAAGACCAGCGCGGGGGGCCGGTCGTCGTCGCGGTCGGGGCCGACGCCGAACCAAAGCGGCTTGCCGGGACGAATTCGGATCTTGTGGAAGACCTGACGGACGCCCAGCGAGCGTAACGTCTCCGGAACCAAATCCCACTGGCCGGCCGAGACGCCGCCGACGGCGAGCACCAGATCGCGCTTCAGGGCCTCGGCCAATCCGGCGCGAAGGGCGTCGGGTTCATCGACGAGGATGGGGGAGACCCAGGGCTCGGCCCCCTTGCCGGCCGTCAGCGCCGCCAGCATCGGCGCGTTGGAGTTGCGGATCTGGCCGGGGCCGGGGGTCTCGTGAAAGTCGACGAGTTCGTCGCCGGTGGGGACGATCGCCACCTTGGGGACGTCGTACACTCGGATCGCGGTCGCGCCGACGGCCGCGAGCAGGCCCAGGCGGGCGGGGGTCAGGTCGACGCCGCCGGTCATGAGGCGGGCGCCGCCGCGGTAGATCCCGCCGCGGGGCATGAGATTCATCCCCGGCTTGATCGGCTGGGGCCGGATCGCCACGCCGTCGCCGTCGCGCGCGGTCTTCTCGACCATCACCACGGCGTCGGCGCCGGGGGGCAGGGGGGCGCCGGTCATGATGACGGCGGCCTCGCCGGGACCGAGGGGTCGGGAGGGAAGGCCGCCCGCGGCGATCGTCTCCCCGAGGAGGAGCCGGCGGGGGAGTTCGGCCAGATCCGAGGCGCGAACCGCGTAGCCGTCCATGAGCGCCTTGTCGAACGGCGGCTGGTCGGCGTCGGCCCAGACGTCGACGGCCAGCCGGAGGCCGAGCGCCTTCTCCAGGGGACGTTCGACCGTCGGCAGCGGTCGGACTTCGCCAAGCACTCGCGCGAGGGCCTCGCCCACGGTCAACATGGGGGCGGCCATCGGCTCAGACCTTCCATTCCAGGAAATTCCTGAGGAGCTTGACCCCTTCCAGGGTCAGGAAGCTCTCGGGGTGGTATTGCACGCCCTCCATCGGGAGCGTCTTGTGGCGGATCCCCATGATCTCGCCCTCCTCGGTCCTGGCGACGACGTCGAATTCCTCGGGAAGCGTGCCGGGCTGGACGACCAGACTGTGGTAGCGGGTCGCTTGGAAGGGGTTGGAGAGGCCCTGGTACAGCCCCTCGCCGTCGTGGCGGATCATCGAGGTCTTGCCGTGCATGATCCGATCCGCCCGGACGACGCTCGCGCCGAAGGCGTGCGCCATGCACTGATGCCCCAGGCAGACTCCCAAAAGCGGCACTCGCGGGCCCAGGGCGCGGACGACGTCGTTGGAGATCCCGGCCTCGCGCGGGGTGCAAGGGCCCGGCGAGATGATGATCCGCGACGGATTCTTCGCCTCGATCTCCTCGACGCTGATCTGGTCGTTGCGGACGACCTCCAGATCGACGCCGGGGTCGATCTCCCCGAGGCGCTGGACGAGGTTGTAGGTGAAGGAGTCGTAGTTGTCGATCAGCAGGATCATGACGGGGCTTCCAAACCAAGGCGGGGCGCGCGCGGTCGGGGGGGACGAGTCGATCGTAGCGTTCGCGACGGGCGCCGGGAAGGGAATCGAGCCGCGAATCCCGGCGCCGGGCCCGACCGGGTGCTAGGTTTCATCCGGACGCCCGCCGGGACGCGGGCCTCGCGCGCTCGTTGGGACTTGGACAGGGAGGTTCGAGGATGACCGCCGCGATCATGACGTTGGGGTTGGCGCTCGCCGTCGGGAGCGTGGGACATAACCACGTCCCTTGCCAGGGTTGCGCCTACCAGCAGGGGTTTCACTATCATACGGTGGCGAGTGGTCACCCCCAGGCGGGCCAGGGCCACGGGCACGGCTCCGGCGGCTGGATCCTGCCGCCGGGCCCCGGCGACGGTTGGGGCTTCCCCAACGGCGACCCGGTCAACGCCGGCTGGTATTCGCCGGGTCATTACCTCCCCCTGGGGGGGGATCGGACGGCCGACTACTACTTCCCGCGCTACTTCGCGGTGCCGCCGATCCAGATGTTCCCGGCGACGTTCTACAACCCCTACGTCAACCGCGGCCAGCGTTTCCTGCCCTACGCCGGCGCCGGCGGCGACCACCCGGCCGGGGGGCCGCCGCCGGACTCGTCGGAAACTCCCGTGCAGCCCTACACGTCGATGGACGGATCCCAACCCCAGACGACCGTGCCGACCCTCAACGGCCGCGTCGACGCTCCGCCCTTGCCGAACTCCGGCGCCACCGGGCTGACGCCCTGAGCGACGCTTAACCCCCGTGCCCCGTCCGGTAGCTCGCCGGGCGGGGCTTGGGACGCTTGCCAACGTCCCGGAGTTTGATTTACGATCGATCGTCGCGACGGGGGGCGGTCTTTCTCGACGAGCCCGCGAACCTTACCCGGCTCGTCGTCGTAGCACCCGCGAGCGAGGGCGCGCGGAGGTCTCCCGTCGGCGCCTTCCGGTTGGGAAGGCCCGCGCCGCGACGTCCGCCGCCCGGCGGGTTCTTCGTCCGCATTCATCGAGTATTCTTGAAGATCGCCCCGACGTTTCCGAACCGGCCGAGGCCGCCCGCCTCGGGACGTCGCCCGGGGCCTTCCCCGAACGTTCATCCGAGGCTGCTCCTTCCATGAGTGAAGTCGTCATCGAGACGCGGAATCTCACCAAGGTTTACCGCGACTTCTGGGGCCGTCCCAAGGTGCAGGCCCTCAAGGCGCTGGACCTCCAGGTCCATCGCGGGGAGATCTTCGGCCTGCTCGGACCCAACGGCTCCGGCAAGACGACCAGCATCAAGCTCCTGCTCGGCCTCCTGTTCCCCACCGAGGGGGAGGCCCGGATCTTCAACGAGCCCACCACCAACGTCTCCAAGAACGAGCGGATCGGCTACCTGCCGGAGGAGACGTATCTCTACAAGTTCCTCAACGCCGAGGAGACGCTCCACTTCTACGGCCGGCTGTTCAAGATGCCGGCCTCCAAGCGGAAGCAGAAGGTGGGCCAACTCATCGACCTGGTGGGACTCTCCGCGGCCAAGCACCGCCAGCTCCGCGAATACTCCAAGGGCATGCAGCGCCGCATCGGCCTGGCCCAGGCGCTCATCAACGACCCCGAACTGATCCTCCTGGACGAGCCGACCTCGGGCCTGGACCCGATCGGCACCGCCGAGATCAAGGAACTGATCCGCGAGCTTCGCGAGCAGGGCAAGACGATCGTCCTCTCCGGCCACCTGTTGGCCGACATGCAGGACATCTGCGACCGGATCGCCATCCTTCATCGCGGCGAGCTGAAGGAGTTGGGCAAGGTCTCCGACCTCCTGACGGTGCAGGACGTCACCCAGATCCGGGCGCGGAACCTGCCGCCGGCGGCGCTTGAGGAGATTCGGGGGATCGTCGCCCGCCACGGCGGCGGCGAGCCCGAGATCGACCACCCGACGACCACTCTGGAGGAACTGTTCCTGCGGATCGTCCGCGAGAGCGAGTTGCACCCCGGCCGCCGCAAGGTCGCCGCGCGGTTGGACGGCGCCGCCGAGCCGGCCGAGGCCGGCCAGACCTCCTGACCCTCGTCCCGCCCCGCCGCGACGGCCGAGCGATCGGGCCCGGCGCGGCCGTCGTCGTTCGCGTTCATCCCCACGATCCGATTCGTCTCCACCTGACTCATACCCCGTCTTCGTCATCGCGACGCCCGGCGCCGGCCGGGCCCGGGCGCGAGTCGCCCGCCGCCTAGGAGCCACCCCGACGATGCCCGCGTTTCTGATTCCGCCTCTCCTCTGGGCGCAGGCGGCGACGACGCCGCCCGAGATCTCGCCCGCGGCGCGCAACGCCTTGATCTGGCTGTACCTGGGCGGCGACACCACGGTGGCCTTCCCGGGGCTGTTGGGCGCGCTTTGGACCTGGACCAAGATCCTCGCCCTGGTCGCCCTGGTCGGCTGGGTCGGCTCCTGGGTCGTGACGGCCGTGAAGGAGCGCTACGTCGGCGTCGGCCGCTGGTACGACTACCTCGGCCTACTGGCGTTGGCGTTGATCCCGCTGACGGTCCTCGCGCAGGTGATGCAGACCGAGAAATGGATCGGCGCCGTGTCGATCGCCGGGACGCCCCTGCCCAGCCTGATGGGTTACGTCGCGGCGACGGCGCTCGCGCTTTGGGCCTTGATCGGCGTTTGGAAGACGATCGGGCCCCGCGGCCGCGCGGTCGACAAGCTGGTGCTGGTCGGCATGGCGTTGGGCATGGCGTCGGGCGTGGGCGTGGGCGTGGCGATGGTCCGATTCGGGATGTTCGGCCAGGTCCCGGGCGTTCCGGAGATGACCTGGCGCGACGGCGTGGTCTACGGCGCCCGGTTGGGCGTGACGTACATGGGGTACGTCGTCCTGGCCCGGGTCCTGGCGATGGTGCTCGGCGAGTTGTTCTCGATCCGCGCGCGACGGTTGTACGCGATCGGCCGGGTGACGCTTTACGAGTCGAACCGGAAGATGTGGGCGCCGTGGGTGGTGTTGATCGTCTTCGGGATGGTCCTGGCGTTCACCCACTGGTTCCTCCAGCCGCCGCGGGCCGCGGAGATGGGGCGGCTCTACGTCGGCACGCTGACCTTGCTCTGCTCGCTGCTCTTGACGGCGATGGTGACGATCCTGACGCCGATCAGCCTGCCGACGGACATCCAGCAGCAGACCATCTACACCGTCGTCACCAAGCCGGTGCGGCGGTTGGAGGTGATCTGGGGCCGGATGCTCGGCTACATGGCGCTGGTGACGGTGCTGGTGGCGCTCTTCGGCGGGATCAGCCTGACGTACCTCTGGCGGACGGTCATGGGCGAGATCACCCGGGTCGAGGCCATGGCCGAGAAGGCCAGGGCCGACGGCCGCGACCGCGAGGCCGACCAACTCGCCGAGCAGGCCGACCAGTTGCGCTCGCGAATGGCGGCGCGGGTGCCGGTGACCGGGTCGCTTTCGTTCCTGGACTCCAAGGGGACGCCCCACGCGATGGGGATCGACGTGGGCCAGGAGCAGTCGATGAAGGAGCCCCGCAGCCACATCGAGGGCGCCACCCCGGCGACCGCGATCTGGCGGTACGGGGCCGTCCCCGACCCGTTCTCGCCGCCCAACCGCCCGGTCATGCTCGACCGCCACATCGACGTCTCCCAGTTCCTCCCGGCGGGGACGATCGAGGGGGAGGAGAACCGCGTCTTCGAGATCCAGGCCCAGATCGCCGCGGCCGAGCAAGAGAAGGCCCGGCCGGACGTCACCCCCGCCCGCGCCACCCAGCTCGACGCCACCGCCGCGCGGTTGAAGGCCGACCTCGACAAGGCCAAGGCGTCGTTCGAGGCGCTCTCGTCCCGGGCCGCGGAACTGGAGGCCGCCGGCAAGGAGGACGAGGCCGAGGCCCTGCACGCGTCGCCGCTCAAGATCGAGATGACGTTCAACATCTACCGGACGACCAAGGGGGAGGTCGGCAAGCCGGTCTACGCCGACATCGAGATCACCAACGACGCCGCCGGCAGCAAGTTCCAGGACGTCTTCCCGGTTCGCGAGTATTACACCAACCGGCTGTTGGTGCAGCCGCACGTCCTGGTCGGCTGCCTGGGCTCGCTGCGGATCGACATCCGCTGCATGAGCCCGACCCAGTACCTCGGCATGGCCGAGAGCGACCTCTACCTGCTGGCCGACAACGGCGACTTCGGCTGGAACTACATGAAGGGCCTCTTCGGCATCTGGCTCCAGGCAATGGTGCTGACCGCGGTCGGCGTCTTCGCCGGCACCTTCCTGAGCTGGCCGGTGGCGCTCTTGACGACGATCGCCTTCTTCATCGCCGGCCAACTCGCCTTCGGCTTCCTGATCGACTTCACTCGTCAGGCGGTCCTGGGCGGCGGGCCGTTCGAGTCGCTGATCCGCCTGGTCACGCACGACAACCAGATGTCGGAGCTGGCCCCGACCGCCGGGGTGGTCGTCGCCAAGACGCTCGACTCCCTGGTCATGCCGATCATGTCGATGCTGGTCTACATCGTCCCGAACTTCCAGGTGCTGGACGTGACCAACACCGTCGCCGACGGCTTCGCCGTCGATTGGCGGCTGATGCTCGCCAACACGCTCTTGGCCCTGGCCTACGCCTTGCCCTTCTCCATCGCCGGATACTTCATCCTCAAGAATCGCGAGGTGGCCGCGTGAGACCCTCCAACCAGACCAAGAAGATGGTCTACGGGATCGTCATCGTCGCCCTTTTGGTGGCGATGGTGCCGTCGGCCGCCCGGGTCAACCAGATCAAGGTCGAGAAGGACCTGGGCGAGGCGGCCATCGGCCAGATCGACTCCGGCAGCTTCATGATGAAGCTGTTCCTCCTGGGCGGCTTCCGCGGCATCGTCGCCAACTACCTCTGGCTCCAGGCCGAGGAGTACAAGCGCGACCACGACTGGGACCGCCTCAAGGCCACCGTCGACCTGATCACCAAGCTCCAGCCCCACTTCCTGTCGATCTGGACGTTCCAGGGCTGGAACCTGGCCTACAACGTCTCCGTCGAGTGGGACGCGCCCGACGACAAGTACGAGTGGATCAAGCAGGGGATCAAGTTCGTCCAGGAGGGGGTGCGGAACAACCAGCACTCGCCCGACCTGATCTGGGACACCGCCTGGTTCTACTACCACAAGCTGGGGTTCGCCGACGAGTCGATCATCCTCCGCCGCCTCTTCCGCGACGACGAGGACGAGGACTTCAAGACCTACTACGACCTCGACGAGAAGCGCGACGTGGTCCGCAACGACAACTTCCAGTTGGGCTACGGCTGGTTCGCCCGCGCGGTCAACCTGGTCGACGAGGGGGGGACGCGGCTGGGGGGCGGCACCTCCACCGACGTGACCTACATCGACCCGACCCCCCAGCGCAAGGGCCGTCCCGACGACATCGCCTTCCGCTCGATGCCGGCGCACGCCCAGACCCACTACGCCGCGTCGCTTGAGAAGATGAGCATGGCCGGGGTCGAGGCGACCTTCGGCGAGGTCGCCCAGAACGAGTGGGCCAAGGCGCTTCGCGAGTGGGAGCGGTTCGGCCAGCACAAGTTCCTCTCGCACAACGTGGTCGAGCGCGACGGCAAGTTCGTCAAGGACGACGTGTACCTGGACGACGCCACCAACCCCGAGAAGTTCAAGACCCTCACCGAGAACGCCCAGTACTGGACCAACCGCTGGGCCGACCAGATGAACTACCGCTACTGGAAGGAGCGTTCGCAGGCCGAGATGACCTCCGAGGGGGTCGCCGCCCGCCAGTCGTTCTACGAGGGGACCAAGGCGTACAAGACCGGCGACTTCGCCGTCGCCGCGGCCAAGTTCAAGGAGGGCCTCGACGTCTGGAACGAGAACCTCAAGGGCTTCCCGACGTATCGCGAGGACGACCTGAACAAGAAGGACACCGGCCTGGTGGTGAAGCGCTACGTCCGCGTCCTGCGCCAGCTCGGCGAGGAAGTCCCGGAGACCTTGCCGTTCAAGGACCTGCTGGCCGCCGCCGAGGCCGACAACACGGTCGACCCGTTCGACGCCATCGAGATGCTGGGCGTCGGCGCCGGCGAGTCCACGTCGACCCCGCCGCCGTCGCAACCGAGGGCCGCCGCGCCCCCGGCCCCCCAGCCGCAACCGGGGGGATGACCCGGCGTCGGCTTCGTGATATCCTGGACCGTCCGTGCCACCGGCTCCGGGCCCCGTCGAGGCGCCCGGGGCCGGCGTGTTTTTCCAGGGCGCCAGCGCCCGTTCGACGAAAGGCCCCTCGATGAGCACCGGCGAGACGATCATCCGGGTCGGGCACAGCCCCGACTCCGACGACGCCTTCATGTTCCACGCGCTGACCAACGGCAAGATCGACACCGACGGCCTTCGCTTCGTTCATCAGCTCGAGGACATCCAGACGCTCAACAAGCGCGCCCTGGCCGGCGAGCTGGAAGTTTCGGCGATCAGCATCCACGCCTTCGCCTACGTCGCCGACAAGTACGCGCTGATGTCCTCCGGCGCCAGCATGGGGGAGGGCTACGGCCCCAAGATCGTCACCCGCGAGCCGACGACCGTCGAGGGACTCAAGGGGAAGACGATCGCCGTCCCCGGCGCGATGACCTCGGCCTTCCTGGCGCTCCGGTTGGCGCTTGGGAAGGACGTCCCGGTCGTCCAGATGGACTTCGACGCGGTGCTGCCGGCGGTCCTCTCCGGCGAGGTCGCCGCCGGCGTCATCATCCACGAGGGCCAGCTCTACTACCGGGAGAAGGGGCTGCATCAGGTCCTCGACCTGGGCGTCTGGTGGAACGAGCGGACCGGCGGCCTCCCCTTGCCGTTGGGAGGCAACGTGGTCCGCAGGGACCTGGGCGACGCCCTGATCGAGAAGATCGCGAGCCTGGTCAAGCGGAGCGTCCAGTACGCCCTGGACCACCGCCAGGAAGCGCTGGACTACGCCCTGACCTACGCCCGCGACCTCGACCCCGCCTTGGCTGACGAGTTCGTGGGGATGTACGTCAATCAGCGCACGGTCGACTACGGCCCCGAAGGCCGCAAGGCCGTCCAGTCGTTCCTCGACCAGGGGGCGGAGATGGGTTTAGTCCCGGGGCCGCTTGCAATACAATTCGTGGGATGATCCCGAGGGCGAGGCCGCGCCCGGACGCCGTCGCGTCTGGAGAATTTCGTCCGCCTCGCTCGACGTCTCGATGAAACCGGCCCCGGTCCCGGATCGGATCGGGGCTTCTTTTGATCATTCGAAGGGGCGGGCGATGCCCAACTCGTACGGCGCCCTCGCGTCGCTGTCGGTCGACGGTCGGACCTATCAGTATTACCGCCTGGGCGCCCTGGCCGACCGCGGCCTGGACGTCTCGCGACTGCCGTACTCGCTCAAGGTGCTGCTGGAGAACCTGCTGCGCCACGAGGACGACAAGACCGTCAAGGCCGACGACGTCCGCGCGATGGCCGAGTGGGATCCCAAGGTCCGGCCCGATCGCGAGATCGCGTTCCAACCCAGCCGCGTCCTCTTGCAGGACTTCACCGGCGTGCCGGCGATCGTCGACCTGGCGGCGATGCGCGACGCCATGATCGCGCTGGGGGGCGACCCCAAGCGGATCAACCCGCTCCAACCCGTCGAGCTGGTCATCGACCACTCCGTCCAGGTCGACGAGTTCGGCACCTCCCGGGCCTTCCTCGTCAACGCCGAGAAGGAGTTCGAGCGCAACCGCGAGCGATACGCCTTCCTCCGCTGGGGCCAGGGCGCCTTCGACAACTTCAAGGTCGTCCCGCCGGACGCCGGCATCTGCCACCAGGTGAATCTGGAGTATCTCTCGCGGGTCGCGTTCGTCGACGAGAAGGCGGCGGGGGGCCCCCTGGTCTATCCCGACACGCTGGTCGGCACCGACTCGCACACCCCGATGGTCAACGGCCTGGGGGTTCTGGGCTGGGGCGTCGGCGGCATCGAGGCCGAGGCCGCCATGCTCGGCCAGCCGATCTCGATGTTGATCCCCCAGGCGGTCGGCGTCAAGCTCACCGGCAAGCTTCCCGAGGGCTCCACGGCGACCGACCTGGTGTTGACCGTCGCCCAGTTGCTACGCAAGAAGGGGGTCGTCGGCAAGTTCGTCGAGTTTTACGGTCCCGGCCTGGCCAACCTTCCCACGGCCGACCGCGCCACCATCGGCAACATGTCGCCCGAGTACGGGGCCACCTGCGCCATCTTCCCGCCCGACGCCGAGACGCTCAACTACCTGCGACTGACCAACCGTCCGCCGGAGCGGATCCGACTGGTCGAGGAATACTACAAGGCCCAGGGGATGTTCCACGACGCGAATTCCCCGGAGCCCGTCTTCTCCGACACCCTGGAACTGGACCTGGCGACCGTCGAGCCGAGCATCGCCGGCCCTCGCCGACCGCAGGACCGCGTGCCGCTCAAGAGTTCCAAGTCGGCCTTCGCGGGGGCGCTTCGGGAGATCCAGGGGGCGCGGCCGTCGAAGGCCAGGGCCGACGCGGCTCCGGCCACGGGCGCGGCGGCCGAACTGAAGGACGGTTCGGTGGTGATCGCCGCGATCACCAGTTGCACCAACACGTCGAACCCCGCGGTGATGATCGGCGCCGGCCTGCTCGCCAGGAAGGCCGCCGAGCGCGGGCTCAAGCCCCGCCCCTGGGTCAAGACGAGCCTCGCGCCGGGCTCCAAGGTCGTCACCGAGTATCTCCGGGTCGCCGGGTTGGACAAGTACCTGGACCAGTTGGGGTTCAACCTGGTCGGCTACGGCTGCACGACCTGCATCGGCAATTCGGGTCCGCTGGCGTCGGAGATCAGCGAGGCGATCCAGAACAAGGACCTGGTGGCCGTCTCGGTCCTCAGCGGCAACCGCAATTTCGAGGGCCGCATCCACGGCGAGGTCCGGGCCAACTACCTGGCCTCGCCCCTGCTGGTGGTCGCCTACGCCCTGGCCGGCCGGATGGACTTCGACATGACGTCCGAGCCCCTGGGCCACGACGAGGAGGGCAAGCCCGTCTTCCTCAAGGACGTCTGGCCGAGCATGGCCGAGATCCAGCAGGTCGTGGCCTCGTCGCTGAGCACCGAGCAGTTCCGCGAGGAATACGGCGCGATCTACGACGGCGACGACCGCTGGCGCGAACTCGACACGCCCGAGGGGGACGCCTACGCCTGGCAAGACGACTCGACCTACGTCAAGAACCCGCCCTATTTCGAGGGGATGACCCGCGAGCCGGCCCCGCCCAGGCCGATCCAGGGCGCGCGCGTCCTGGCGCTTCTGGGGGACAGCGTCACGACCGACCACATCTCGCCGGCCGGCGCCATCCGGGCCGACTCTCCCGCCGGCCGCTACCTGATCGAGAACGGCGTGCAACGGGCCGACTTCAACTCCTACGGCTCGCGCCGGGGGAACCACGAGGTCATGGTCCGGGGCACCTTCGCCAACGTCCGCCTGCGGAACAAACTGGCGCCGGGGACCGAGGGGGGCTGGACCCGCTTCCTCCCCGGCGACGAGGTGATGAGCATCTTCGACGCCTCGGAGAAGTACCAGGCCGCCGGCGTGCCGCTGATCATCCTGGCCGGCAAGGAGTACGGATCGGGGTCCTCGCGCGACTGGGCCGCCAAGGGGCCCAAGCTCCTGGGCGTCGACGCCGTGATCGCCGAGAGCTACGAGCGGATCCACCGCTCGAACCTCGTCGGCATGGGCATCGTCCCGCTCCAGTTCGAACACGGCTCGACCGCCGAGTCGCTGGGTCTCGACGGCGAGGAGGTCTACCGGATCGAGGACCGGTCCGGCGGGCTCTGCGAGGCGATCGCCCACGCGAAGGCCGTGAAAGTCGTCGCCGAGAAGGCCGACGGGACCGTCGTCCGCTTCCCGGTCCACGTCCGGATCGACACCCCGCAGGAGGCCCACTACTACGAGAACGGCGGGATCCTGCAATACGTCCTCCGACAGCTTCTCACCGGCGAGCACTCTTAAGCCGAGCCGAGCCGAGCCGAACAGAAGACCGTTCCGCGCGACGTCTCCGGGGCCCCCGGGGCGTCGCCGTTTCGAACGCGAGGGCCGTTTCAAGCCGCCCTCCACGCCACGACGGACCCACGATGCCCGAACGCCCCACCGAAATCGCCATCGAGCCCCTCGCCGGCGCGCCGCCGACCGCCTCGGTTCGCGTCCCGGGATCCAAGAGCCTGACGAACCGCGCCTTGATCGTCGCGGCGCTCGCGCGGGGGTCGTCCGCGCTCTCCGGCGCGCTGGACAGCGAGGACACCCGCGTCATGATCGACGCGCTTAAGGAACTGGGCGTGGTCGTCGAGCACGACGTCGAGGCCGCCACGATCCGGGTCGACGGCTGCAACGGCCGGTTCCCGACCCGCGAGGCCGATCTGTACGTCGCCAACTCGGGGACGACGCTTCGGTTCCTGACCGCCGCGCTCGCCGTCGGCAAGGGGAGCTACCGCGTCGACGGCGCGCCCCGGATGCGGCAACGGCCCGTCGCCGATTTGCTCCAGGCGCTCAACGGCCTGGGAGCGTTCACCAGGAGCGAACTGGACACCGGCTGCCCGCCGGTGCTCGTGAAGGCCGACGGCCTCGACGGCGGCTTCGCGTTCGTCCGCGGCGACGTCTCCAGCCAGTTCCTCAGCGGCCTCTTGATGGCGCTTCCCCACGCCCGCGGCGAGACGGTGGTGGAGGTGGAGGGGACGTTGGTCTCGCAACCCTACGTCGCCATGACCCTCGACGTGATGCGCGCCTTCGGCTATCAGGCCGACAACCGCAAGTTCAAGCGGTTCATCGTCCAGCCCGGCCGCTACGACGGCCGCGAGTACGCGATCGAGCCCGACGCCTCGGCCGCCAGCTACTTCTTCGCCCTCGCCGCGATCGCCGGCGGCGTCGTCACGGTCGAGGGCCTGGGGTCGGCGAGCGTCCAGGGGGACGTCCAGTTCGCGGACGTGCTGGAGCACATGGGCTGTCGGGTCGAGCGCGAGCCCGACCGGATCACCGTGACCGGCGGCCCGCTGCGCGCGGTGGACGTCGACATGAACGCGATCAGCGACACCGTGATGACCCTGGCGGTCGTCGCCCTCTTCGCCGCGGGCGTCACCCGGATCCGCAACGTCGGCCACATCCGCCACAAGGAGACCGACCGCATCGCCGCCCTCGCCGCCGAACTGCGCAAACTGGGCGCGGAGGTCGACGAGCGGGAAGACGGCCTGCTCATCATCCCCCCCGCCGCCGGGGGCCTGAAGAAGCCGGCCTCGATCAAGACCTACGACGATCACCGCATGGCCATGGCGTTCGCCCTGGCCGGGCTTCGAATCCCAGGCGTCGTCATCCAGGATCCCGGATGCGTCGCCAAGACCTACCCGAACTACTGGGACGATCTGGCCCGGGCGCTGGGGCGAACCTCCCCGACCGCTTGACGATCCGATTCGCGGAGTTGTATCGTACACGCCCCGGAGACGGCCCGTCCGCCGTCCCGTCCGGGCGACTCAAACCGGACGGACGTTGAAACTTACGGCGACGACAGGCCGACGGGCGCATCATGCTGCTGAAACGGACGCACACCTGCGGGGAATTGACCGGGGCCGACGTCGGCCGAGACGTCGCGCTCAACGGCTGGGTCGACGCCTGGCGCGACTTCGGCGGATTGGTCTTCATCGACCTTCGCGACCGCTTCGGCGTCACCCAGGTCGTCTTCGAGCCCGAGGCCGGCGCCGAGCTTCAAGCCCGGGCCCGCGAGCTGCGCAACGAATACGTCATCGGCGTCCGCGGCAAGGTCGCCCCCAGGCTCGAAGGCAAGGAGAACCCCAAGCTCAAGACCGGCGCGGTCGAGGTCCGCGTCGTCGAGCTGGTCGTCTACAACGCCTCGCCCACGCCCCCCTTCGAGATCGACGGCCCGGAGCCCAACGAGGAGTTGCGGCTCAAGTACCGCTTCCTGGACCTGCGCCGGCCGGAGCTTCAGCGCGTCTTCGTGATCCGCCACGAGATCGGCCAGACCATGCGCCGGGTCATGTCCGACCAGGGTTTTCTGGAGGTCGAGACCCCCGTTTTGGGTCGCAGCACGCCCGAGGGCGCCCGCGACTTCCTGGTTCCCAGCCGCGTCCATCCGGGGCACTTCTACGCCTTGCCGCAGTCGCCGCAGTTGTACAAACAGTTGTTGATGGTTTCGGGCTTCGACCGCTACTTCCAGATCGCCCGCTGCTTCCGCGACGAGGACCTTCGCGCCACCCGCCAGCCGGAGTTCTCCCAACTGGACGTCGAGATGTCGTTCGTCGAGGACGACGACGTCATGACCACGATGGAGGGATTGATCGCGGCGTTGGCGAAGCAGTTCGGCGGCGAGGAACTCGCGCTGCCGCTTCCCCGCGTCGAGTATCGCGACGCCATGGAGCGGTTCGGCAGCGACCGGCCCGATCTGCGCTACGGCCTGGAGCTGAAGGACTTGGCCGATGTCGCCGACCAAACCGAGTTCCGGGTCTTCCAGCAGGCCAGGGAGGCGGGCAACCGGATCCGTGGCTTATGCGCCCCCGGCGGAGGCGCGAAGTACAGCCGCAAGGACCTGGACGGGTTCACCGAGTTCGCCGGGACCTTCGGCGCCAAGGGGCTGGTGTGGCTGAAGGTCGAGGCCGAGACCCTGACCGGGCCCACCGCCAAGTTCTTCAAGCCCGAGGTCCAGGCGCTTCTCCGCGAGCGGTTCGACGCCAAGGCCGGCGACCTGATCCTGATCGTCGCCGACACCCAGGCCGTCACCAGCCAGGCCCTCTCGAACCTTCGCGCCCGGCTGGCCGAGGAACTGAAGCTGTACGACCCCAGGGCGTTCCACTACTCCTGGGTCGTCCACTTCCCGCTTCTGGCGTGGGACGCGGAGGAGAATCGATACGTCGCCGAGCACCACCCGTTCACGATGCCCCTGCCCGAAGACCTGCCGCTTCTGGATACCGACCCCGCCAAGGTCCGCGCCCAGGCTTACGATCTGGTCATCAACGGCGAGGAGGCCGGCGGCGGCACCATCCGAATCCACGACTCGGCGATCCAGTCCAAGGTCTTCGCCCTCTTGGGGCTCTCGCCCGAGGAGGCCGAGGAGAAGTTCGGGTTCCTCCTGAGCGCCCTGCGCAACGGCGCGCCGCCGCACGGCGGGATCGCGCTGGGCTTCGACCGCCTGGTGATGCTTTACGCCGGACTGACCAACATCCGCGACTGCATCGCCTTCCCCAAGACCGCCCGAGGGACCGACCTGATGACCGGCGCCCCCGGCGCGGTCTCGCCGCGACAGCTCAAGGAGCTTCACGTCAAACTGGATTGACGTCGGGGACGTCCCCCCGATCACCCTCCCTCGCGCTCCAGCCGATCGAGTTCGCGCCAAGGGCCGTGGCTTCGGAAGGTGGGTGGGGGAAGGGTGGCGGCCAGTTCCATGGCCTCGGCGCGGTCGATCTCGTCGCGACGGCGGGCGACTCCTCGGAAAACGTGGAGCCCGCGCTGGATGGCGACGATCTCGCGCCGGGACCGCCCGGCGGGGCTGTCCGGCCAGGGATCGGGATGGTCTTCAAGGGAGAAGAAATAGGGAAGCATGCTGGTCATGTACGACCAGTAGTCGGGGTTGTCGGTCTGGACGACGAGGAGGCCGTCGGGGGCCAGGACGCGGTGGACGTCGGCGGCGAACCGGGGCGTCACCAGGCGTCGATGCGCCTGGCGAGGGTCATGGAACGGCTGGGGGTGGTACAGGTGGACCTCGGCCGCCGCGGCGTCGGCGACGTATCGCGACAGGAACGTCTGGGCGTCCTTGACCGCGAACCGCGCGTTGGAAAGCCCGCGCTGGTTCCCCCGCCGAGTGGCGTAGCGGATCACCACCGGCAGGGGGTCGATGGCGAAGTGGTCGTAATCCGGTCTCGCCAAAGCGCTTAGGAGCGTGTAGCGACCGTTGCCGCACCCCAGGTCCAGGACCAGCGGGGCGGTGCGGCCGAAGATCGCGGCGAAGTCGAGCGGCCCCGCCTCCGGCAACCGCTTCACCGCCGTGCGCGCCCAACGCTCGGGGGGCAGGATCCGACCGGGGATCGCGACTCCGAACTCGTATTCCACGTCGTCGGTCGGCATGACTCGGCTCCTGAACCGCGGAACAGGCATCCGACCTTGCCGTCGATCGCCTTCTATCATAGTTTGCCGAAAGCCGCGGTCGATTCCAGAGGGACCGCGCGCGCATTTCTTCGTCGAACTGGCGTTTCACGACGTCGGAGCCCAGGCACGCGATGAGGCGAGCGGCAAGGATGCCGAATCGTGGGTGGATCGTGCGGGGGGGGCTTGCCCTCCTGCTGGCGATCGCTCGCGCGCCCGCGCCGGCGCAGGAGCCGAGCCCGCCCGCGATCGCCGCGGCGCCCGCCGAACGTCCCGACGCGGCCGTCGGCGAACTGGAGGAGCGGCTCCACGCCGTGGAAAAGCTGAACAAGGAACTCGTCGAGCGCCTGGAGCGGAGCCAGCGCGAACACGACGAGCAGATGCGGTTGCTCATGCAGCGCGTCGACGACTTCTCCACGCGACTGCCACGCTCGGGCGCGGGCGGCGAGGGGGACGGCGCGGCGTCGGCCACGGGAACTCCCTCCGAGCCGGGCGGGGGGACGGGCGGCGCCGAGGGCGAGCGAAGCCAGATCACCGGGCCGATTCCCGAGTACGAGGCGCGGTTGGGCGAGCCGCCGCCGTTCCACACGCCCGCGTCGGGGCTCTCGACCATCGCGTCCCCCTCCAAGCTCCCGATCGAGGTCAAGTTCGGACCCGGCTTCCAGTTCCAGACCAGGGACGAGGAGTTCCTGCTTCAGACCCACGTCGAGTCCCAGATCGACGCCCGCGTCTGGGGCGACGCCAACCGATCGACGCCGTTCAAGGACGGGTTCTTCTTTCCCCGCCAGCGCCTCTACTTCGTCGGCCACATGACGCGGCCGATCGAATACAACTTCACGGTCAACCGAGGCGCGAGCAGCCTGGACGTCCTCAACGCCTTTCTGAACCTCAACCTCGACGACCGCTTTCAACTCCGGTTCGGTCGCTACTTCACGCCTCTGGGCTTCGACCAGTTCTCAATCCACAACCAATGGCTCCCCACGCCCGAGCGGTCGCTGTTCACGGCCAACCTGGGGACCAGCCGCCAACTCGGGTTCATGGCCTGGGGCCACCTGTTCGACAAGCGGCTCGACTACGCCGCCGGCCTCTTCACCGGCCCCAGGAACTCGTTCGGGGATCCCAACAACTCGAAGGACGTCACCGCCTTCCTCAACGGCCGCCCGTTCCAGAGGTCCGCGCGGTTCACGGCCCTCAAGTATTGGAACGTCGGAACGTCGGTGGCCTACGGCTACCAGGACCAGCCGGCCGTGCCGCTGGCCTTCCGCGTGGGGGCGCACGGGCCGACCGACTCGGCGGCGTCGGACCTGGCCGCCGCGCCGTTCTTGAGGCTCAATCCCGACGTGTGGGAACGCGGGGAGCGATTGCTCGGAGCGGTCCACTCCGCCCTCTTTTACAACGGCCTCTCGCTCATGGGCGAATGGCACTACGGGTACGAGAACTACGCCTCCCAGGCGTCGGGGACGTCGGCGTTCGTGCCGGTCTCGGGGTGGTACGCCGCCGCGGCCTACTTCCTCACCGGCGAGCACGTCAGCCGCCGGGCCATGGTCGCGCCTCTGCACCCCCTCTTCACGACCCGGCCCGGCCAGAGCCGGGGCTTCGGCGCCTGGGAACTGGTCAGCCGCGTCAGCCAGGTCACGCTCGGCCGGGAACTCTTCCAGGCGGGCCTCGCCGACCCCAACGTCTGGACGAACTCCGCGACCTCCTACGAACTGGGCGTCAACTGGTACTGGAACGAGCACATGAAGATCTACATGTTCTGGCTCCACGGCGACTTCAACCGGCCCGTCTTCTACGACCCTCGAGACGGCCGAAGCAACGTCGACATGTTCTGGATGCGGTTCCAACTCTACTTTTGACCTTGCCCCGGCTTGCCTTCTCCCATAGCCTGCCGACGGCCGCGGCCGGCGTCCCGGACGTCCGCGCGATCCGGTCACATCGACGATTCGCGGCGACGGAGATCAAGCGAGTGCGGCGAACGGCAAGGAGGCCGATGCGCGGGGGCGTCGTGTTGGGAGGGCTCGCCCTTCTGGCGGCCGTCCGCGCGCCCGCGCGCGCCCAAGGGCCGCCCCCGTCCCCGCCCCCAGCGGCGGCCCCGGGCGTGAAGGAGGGGAACCTCGCCGAGCGGCTTCAGGCCGTCGAGGCGGTGAACAAGGAGTTGGTGGAACGCCTGGAGCGCGCCCAAGGCGAAGCGGAAGTCGCCAGGCGCGATCGCGACGAGCAGATGCGGTTGCTCATGCGACGCATCGACGACCTTTCCACCAGGCTTCCCGAGGCGTCGCCCCCGGCGCTCGACCCGGCCGACATGGACGCGGCCGGCGTCGGAGGACTCGCGCCGGCCGCCCCCGGCGCGGGCGCGCTGCTGGAAAGCGTCCCGGAGTATTCCGGGCCGGTCCCCGAATACGAGACCCAGCCCCTGGAGCCCAACCCGTTCCACGCGGACGCGCCGGGACTCTCGACGATCGCCAACCCCCCCAGGCGTCCGCTCGAATCCAACTTCGGCCCCGGCTTCCAGTTCCAGACCAGGGACGAGGAGTTCCTGCTTCAGGTCCACGTCCAGTCGCAGATCGAGGCCCGCGTCTGGGGCGACTCGGGGGGCGGCGCGCCGTACCAGAACGGCTTCTTCTTCCCTCGCCAGCGGATCTTCTTCAACGGCCGGATGACCCGGCCGATCGAGTACGTCTTCTCGATGAATCGCGGCCTGGGCTCGTTCGACATCCTGGAGTCGTTCCTGAACCTCCACCGCGGCGACCGGCTCCAGATCCGCTTCGGCCGCTACTTCACGCCGATGGGCTACGACCAATACGCCGTCCGCAACCTCTGGCTTCCCACCCCCGAGCGGTCGCTGTTCACGACCAACCTGGGCCCCGGCCGCCAGATCGGCCTGATGGCGTGGGGCTATCTGTTCGACAAGCGACTCGACTACGCCGCCGGCCTCTTCACCGGCCCCCGCAACTCCTTCGAGGACCGCAACGTCTCCAAGGACTTCACCGGATACTTGAACATGCGCCCGTTCCAGAATTCGGAGCGGTTCGAGTTCTTGAAGGACTTCAACGCCGGAGCGTCGATCGCCTACGGGTACCAGGACCAGCCGGCCGTGCCGCTGGCGTTCCGAGTCGGCGCCGTGGGGCCGACCAACGCCGAGCAAGCGGCGCTGGCCGCCGCGCCGTTCCTGACGCTCAACCCCGACGTGAGGGAGCGAGGGGAGCGGCTGCTCGGCGGGGTCCACTCCGCGTACTTCCGCAACGGCCTGTCGCTCATCGGCGAGTGGAACTACGGCTACGGCGGCTACGCCTCGCCGCTCCTGGGGACGTCGGCCGTCGTGCCGTTCTCGGCGTGGTACGTCACCGCCGCCCACTTCCTCACCGGCGAACACGTCGACCGCCGGACCATGGTCGTTCCCCGCCGCCCGGTCGCGCCGACCAGCCCCGACCAGCGGCGGGGGATCGGCGCGTGGGAACTGGTCGGCCGGGTCAGCCAGTTGACGCTGGGGCGCCAGATCTTCGACGCGGGGCTCGCCGACCCCGACCTCTGGGCGAACTCCGCCACCACCTACGAGGCGGGCGTCAACTGGTACTGGAACGAGCATCTGAAGGTCTACGTTTTCTGGCTCCACGGCCACTTCGACGATCCGGTCCATTACGGAGCGAACGACTCCAGGGACGACGTGAACATGTTCTGGATGCGCTTCCAGCTCTACTATTGACGCGGAGCGGTTCGATTCCGACGTCCGCCGATTCCATCAGATTTCTCCGGCGGGTTCTGGCGAATGGGGGATCCGTGGGTTAAATTGTCCCAAGGAAAGCCGGAAGCGCGACGGCGCCGCGGCAGAGGGCGGTCGCCGATGAGGCTCGATCCGCCTCGGCGTCGGTCTCCGGCGGGAACGATTCTCGATGCCTCGCCGGGCCGCGCGATCGACGACGTCGGCCGTCGCGGCGATCCTGGTCCGCGTCCAAATCCGTAGGGAGGTCTTCATGCGATCGCCTCGCGTCCCGTCCCGCCGCGACTTCGTTCGGGCCGCGGGTTTCGCCGTCGGCGCCGCGAGCCTCGGCCGTTCGTCGTCCGTCGCCGCGACGAGGGCCGCCGGCGACGAACCGGACGCCGTGCTGGCCCGGTTGATCGCGGGCAACGACCGGTTCGTCGCCGGCACGCCGTCGCTGCTGACGAGGCGCCGGCCGGAGGACTTCGCGAAGCTGGCCGAAGGCCAGACGCCCCAGGCGGTGATCGTCGCCTGCGCCGATTCGAGGGTGGCGCCCGAGCTGATCTTCGACCAGGGTGTCGGCGACCTGTTCGTCGTCCGCGTGGCGGGCAACGTCGTCGAGGGGGCGGGCCCGGTGGTCAAGGGGAGCGTGGAGTACGCCGTGGCCGAACTGGGCTCGCGGTTGATCCTGGTGCTCGGCCACTCCGCCTGCGGCGCGGTCAAGGCGGCCGTCGCCCACGTCGAGAAGCGGGACGAACTGCCGGGCGCGATCGAGGGCCTGGTCGACCTGATCCGCCCAGCCGCGCGCGAGGTCGCGGGGAAGCCGGGCGACACGGTCGAGAACGCGATCAGGGCCAACGTCCGCCTGAGCGTCCGGAGGATCAAGGGGCTCGACCCGATCCTGGCGAAGGCCGTCGCGGCGGGCGAGTTGAAGGTCGTCGGCGGCGTGTACGACCTGGCGACCGGCAAGGTCGAGATCCTCGATTGAATGGGGGCCGACGATGACGACCGCCATGTCTCCGACCACCGCCGAGGCGAGGATCCCGGATCCTCTTCGCGCCGCGCTGCGCGGCGTCGGCCAGGTGTTTTTTCAAGAAAGCGCGTTGACCGGCGTCTGCTTCGCGCTGGGGATCCTGGTCAACTCGCCGATCATGGCCCTGGGGGGACTGGCCGGCGCCGCGATCGGCACGGCCGTCGCCAAGGCGGCGCGGTTCGACGCCGGCGAGACCGCGGCCGGGATCTTCGGCTTCAACGCGACGCTCGTCGGGATCGCGACGTTCTTCTTCCTCCAGCCGGGCGCCGCGAGCGTCGGCCTCCTGGTCGCCGGCTGCGTCGTCGCGACGGTCCTGACCCGGATCGCGCGGGGGGCGCTGCCGTTTCCGACCTACACCGCGCCGTTCATCGTCACCACCTGGGCGCTTTGGCTGATCGCGCCGGCGCTCGGGGCGGCCGCGGTCCCGCCGGGGGAGCCGTATACGGAAACCAATGCGTTTCTGGGGGTCGCCAACGGGGTCGGCCAGGTGATGTTCCAGGCCAACCTCCTCACGGCGTTTCTCTTCGTGGTGGGGATCGCCCTGGGAGACTGGCGGCACGCGGTCGCGGTCGTGGCGGCCTCGGCCCTGGGGGTCCTGGCGGCCAACTACCACGTCACCCCGGCGCAGCGCGCCTTGGACCCCGAGCGGTTGGTCGGCCGGTTCCTGACCGAGAACGTCGCGCTGGGCCTTTACAGCTACAACGCGACGCTGGCGGCGACGGCGCTTTACCTCTGGCGCAAGTCGCTGATCCCGGCGCTCCTGGGCGCGTTGCTCTCGACGCCGTTGACCGAGCTGCTCCCCCTGACCGGGCTGCCGGCGCTGACCGCGCCGTTCGTCCTGGCGACGTGGTTGGTGCTGGCCTTCGGCTGGCTCGACGCCCGGTATCTCCACGAGCCGTTTCCCGTCGCGCCCGACCAGGGCGAGGCGTCGCCCCCCGACGGGGCGGGCCTCGGCGAGTCTGACGCATCCCCGTCCGCAACCCTTGAGGACCATGGCCCATGAATCTTTCCCCGCAAGAGCGAGACAAGCTGCTGATCTACGTCGCCGCCCAGGTGGCGCGGGATCGCAAGGCGCGCGGCCTGAAGCTGAACTACCCCGAGGCGACGGCCCTGATCACCGCCGAGCTGATGGAGATGGCGCGCGACGGCAAGTCGGTCGCCGAGATCATGGAGGCGGGCCGCGAGATCCTCACGCGCGACGACGTGATGGAGGGGATCCCGGAGATGCTCCACATGATCCAGGTCGAGCCGACGTTCAAGGACGGCAGCAAGCTGGTGACCGTCCACGAGCCGATCCGCTGAATCGAGGACCGCGAACCCAATCCCCATCCGACGGGAGCGACGCATGATTCCGGGAGAGTACTTCTTCGACGGCGAGGATCTGGAGCTCAACGCGGGCAAGTCCGTGGTGACGCTGAAGGTCAACAACACCGGGGACCGGCCGGTCCAGATCGGGGCCCACTACCACTTCTTCGAGGTCAACAAGGCCCTGATCTTCGATCGGGCGAAGGCCTACGGCATGCGGCTGGACCTCCCCAGCGGGACGGCGGTGCGGTTCGAGCCGGGCGAGGTCAAGGAGGTGGCGTTGATCCCCTACGCCGGTCACCGCCGCGTCTACGGCTTCAGCGCGCTGGTGAGCGGCTCGCTGGACGACCCCTACACCCGCGAGATGAGCTTCGGGCGTTGCCGCGAGCAGGGCTTCGGCGGCGCGCCCTCGGAATCGGCCCCCACCATCCCCCAAAGCTGAGGCGACCGCGCATGAGCGTCAGAATCTCGCGACCGGCCTACGCCGGCAAGTACGGGCCCACCACCGGCGACCGAATCCGCCTGGCCGACTCGGCGTTGATCATCGAGATCGAGAAGGACCACACCGAATACGGCGAGGAGTCGGTCTTCGGCGGCGGCAAGTCGATCCGCGACGGCCAGTGCCAGAGTTCGCTCGAGGAGCGGATGGGGACGCCGCACCCGGACCTGGTGATCACCAACGCGGTCATCATCGACTACTGGGGGATCGTCAAGGGGGACATCGGCGTCCGCGACGGCCGGATCGTCGCCGTCGGCCGAACCGGCAACCCGCAGACCCAGGAGGGCGTCGACCCGCGACTGATCATCGGCCCGGAGACCGAGGTCATCGCCGGCGAGGGGCAAATCGTCGTCGCCGGCGGCCTGGACGCCCACATCCACTTCATCTGCCCCCAGCAGGTCGAGACGGCCATCGCCTCGGGGATCACGACGATGCTCGGCGGCGGCACCGGCTCGGCCACCGGGACCTGGGCCACCACCTGCACCCCGGGGGCCTGGTACATCGAGCGGATGCTTCAGGCGGCCGAGGCCCTGCCGGTCAACATCGGCTTCATGGGCAAGGGGAACGGCAGCCTGACCAAGCCCCTGGAGTCCCAGGTCCGCGCCGGAGCGTGCGGCCTGAAGCTCCACGAGGACTGGGGGACCACCCCGGCGACCATCGACACGGCCCTGACCGTCGCCGACGAGTTCGACGTCCAGGTCGCCATCCACACCGACACGCTCAACGAGTCGGGCTTCCTGGCCGACACCATCGCCGCGATCAAGGGCCGGGCGATCCACAGCTTCCACACCGAGGGCGCCGGCGGCGGCCACGCGCCGGACATCATCCGGATCGCCTCGCTCCCCAACGTGCTCCCCTCCAGCACCAACCCGACGCGGCCGTTCACCGTCAACACCATCGACGAACACCTCGACATGCTGATGGTCTGCCATCACCTGTCGCGGGACATCCCCGAGGACGTCGCGTTCGCCGAGAGCCGGATCCGGGCGGAGACCATCGGCGCCGAGGACGTCTTCCACGACCGCGGCATCATCAGCATGATGAGCTCGGACAGCCAGGCGATGGGCCGCGTCGGCGAGGTGGTCGTGCGGACCTGGCAGACCGCGCACAAGATGAAGGTCCAGTTCGGCTCGCTCAAGAGCGATTCGGCCCGCAACGACAACGAGCGGGTCAAGCGGTACGTCGCCAAGTACACCATCAACCCGGCCCTGACCCACGGCATCGCCGAGCACGTCGGCTCGATCGAGCCGGGGAAGCTGGCGGACCTGGTGCTGTACGAGCCGGCCAACTTCGGCGTCAAACCCTCGCTCGTCATCAAGGGCGGCATGATCGTCGCCGCGCAGATGGGCGACGCGAACGCCAGCATCCCCACGCCGCAGCCGGTGTACATGCGGAAGCAGTTCGCCGCTTACGGCCGGGCGCTGTCGAAGTCGTGCATGACCTTCGTCTCCAGGGCGTCGCTGGAGGACGGGATCGTCGATCGCTACGGCCTGCAGCGCGAGGTCGTGGCGGTGGAGGGCTGCCGAACCGTCGGCAAGAAGGACATGAAGCGGAACGAGGCGTGCCCCGAGATCCGCGTCGATCCGGAGACCTACGAGGTCTTCGTCGACGGCGAGAAGGTCGGCAGCGAGCCCCTGGCGGAACTGCCGATGACCCAGCGGTATTTCCTGTTCTGAGGGCGGAACGCGCCACCTGATCCGTCCGCCGGGCCGGACGGGCGGATCAGGATCCTCGGGAGGGCTTCCCAACCGACGTAAGATGCAAATGGCGGTCGTCCCGCGGGTCGCGGGTTCGTCGTCGCCGAAGGAGAAATCCTCATGACGGTCTACCGGTACGCGTGCCCCGACTGCGGAGACGTCGAGGCCTCCTTCCCGATGGGCTCCGCGCCGGGGGCCGTCGTCTGCCCCCGGTGCGGCGAGCGGGCCGAGCGGGTCTTCACCGCGCCTCACGTCTCGATCGCGGGCAAGACGGCCTACAAGCTGATCGACGCCGCCGCGAGGACGGCCCACGAACCCCAGGTCGTCACCGCGCTGCCATCGACGGGCGTGAAGCGCCCCGCGAGGATCACGACCAACCCCTTACACCGGAAACTGCCCCGGCCGTGAGGCGCGCCTCGCGATCCGGGTTTGGAAACAACCCGCGGCGGGACGTCGGACGTCCCTCCCATCCCGCGGTTGGAGGCGGGATCTCGGCATGGTTCGCGGCGGATGCGAGTCGCGCCTCGCGGCGTTGGCGTCTCCATATTTCGAGCGTCCGAGTCCCTGAGCGTCTTCACCGACGGTTGGAGGAACGATGCCGCAGACCATCTTCAAGCTTGATTCGTCCAGGAAGTTCGAGGACCAGGAGAAGCTGGGCCACAACCGCTGGCACCCGGAGATCCCGCCGGTGGCCACGGTCAAGCCGGGGGACTGCTTCCGCGTCGATTGTCGGGAGTGGTTCGACGGCGCGATCCACAACGACGACTCGGCCGACGACGTTCGGGACGCCCCGCTGATGACGGTCCACAAGCTCAGCGGCCCGTTCGCCATCGAGGGCGCCAAGCCCGGCGACCTCTTGATCGTCGACATCCTGGACGTCGGCCCCATCCCCCAGGAGGACTCCGGCCCGCTGGCGGGGCAGGGCTGGGGCTACACCGGGATCTTCAGCAAGGCCAACGGCGGCAGCTTCCTCACCGACCAGTTCCCCGACGCCTACAAGGCCGTCTGGGACTTCAAGGGGCAGGTCGCGACCTCCCGCCACGTCCCGGAAGTCTCCTTCCTGGGCCTGACCCACTCCGGCCTCATGGGCACGGCCCCCTCCGCGGACCTGCTCGCCAAATGGAACGCGCGCGAAGGCGCGCTGATCGCCACCGATCCTCATCGCGTCCCGCCGCTGGCGCTGCCGCCGGAGCCCCGCGAGGCCGTCCTCGGCGGGGTGCCGGAGAAGGACTTCGAACGGGTCGCCGGGGAGGCCGCCCGCACCGCTCCGCCGCGGGAGAACGGCGGCAACCAGGACATCAAGAACCTCTCCAAGGGGTCGCGGATCTTCTACCCCGTCTACGTCGACGGCGCCAACTTCTCCGTGGGCGACCTCCACTTTTCGCAAGGGGACGGCGAGATCACCTTCTGCGGCGCCATCGAGATGAGCGGGTTCATCGACTTCCACGTCGACCTCATCAAGGGGGGCATGGCCGCCTACGGCGTCGGCGAGAACGCCATCTTCATGCCCGGTCGCGTCGAGCCCCGCTACAGCGAATGGCTCGCCTTCTCCGGCACCTCCGTCACGCTCAAGGGCGAACAGCGCTACCTGGACTCCTTCCTGGCGTACCAGCGCGCCTGCCTGCACGCCATCGACTACCTGACCAAGTTCGGCTACGCGCCGGAGCAGGCGTTTCTGCTCTTGGGCGCCGCGCCGATCGAGGGGAGGCATTCCGGGGTGGTGGACATCCCCAACGCCTGCTCCACGGTCTACCTGCCGACGGCCATGTTCGACTTCGACGTGAGGCCCTCCGCGAAGGGGCCGCAACACAAGATCAACCCCGGCATCGGCGCGCCTCGCGCCGCCAGCCGTTAGTCCGACGAAGCCGCGGAAAGCCTCGGATCACGTCGACCCGAGACCTTCCTTTCCAGTCAACCAGGTCATTCGATCCCCGCCATGAACCTACGTCTGCTTCAGATCGCCGACTCGGCCCTCCCGATCAGCGGGTATACTCATTCGTGGGGGCTGGAGGCGGCGATCGCGCGGGGATCGGTCCACGACCCCGAAACCCTGGAGCGGTGGACGCTCCAATGGCTTCGCGAGAACCTCGGCCCGTTCGAGGGCGTCCTCGTCGCCGCCGCCGTCCGCGCGGCGACGAGCGGCGACGCCGACGAACTGGTCCGCCTCAACCGCGACGTCGAATGCGCGTTCGCCCCCCCGTCGACCCGACGGGCCAGCCGCGAGATGGGAGACCAGTTGATGGCGTTGGGCGCGACCTGGGAATGGTCGGCGAGCGAGCTTCGGCTTCTGGCCGGCGCGTTGCCGGCCGACGAGCCGGGGTGGCATCATCCCGTCGCGTTCGGCATCCTGGGGGCGCTGGCGGACGGATCGGTCGAAGACGTGCTCGCCGCGTATCTCCATCAAGCGGCGCTCGGCATGATCGGCGCCGGGGTCCGTTCCGTCCCCATCGGCCACACCCACGGCCAGCAGATGCTGGCCTATCTCCACGACGAGATCCGAGGCCTGGTCGAAGACGTCCAGCGCCGCGAGCCGGAGACGGCCGGCTCCGGATCCCCTTCCTATGAGATCCTCTGCGATGAACAGACACGACTCTACGCCCGCGTCTTCCGATCCTGAAGGGGCGTGGAATCCGACCGCGCTTCTCCGCTCCACCCGTCGGCGGCGGCTCCGCCCCGGCGTCTTCTTCCACGGCGACCCAGGAGGCGATCACATGGGACGTTCCGGCCCGGCGCGTTACGCGGGGCCCACACGGCGCGTCTTCACGCTCGGCGTGGCGGGGCCCGTCGGCTCGGGCAAGACCGCGCTGGTGGAGGCCCTCTGCAAGGCGCTTTGGCCGGAGGTCAACCTGGCGGTCGTCACCAACGACATCTACACCCACGAGGACGCCGAGTTCCTCTCGCGAAGCGGCGTGCTTCCCCTGGAGCGGATCACCGGCGTGCAGACCGGCGGCTGCCCGCACACCGCCATCCGCGACGACGCCAGCGCCAACCTGAGCGCCGTCGGCAACTTCCAGCGCCAGTTTCCCGACCTGGAACTCGTCATCATCGAGTCCGGCGGCGACAACCTGACGGCCGTCTTCTCGCGCGAGCTGGCCGACCGCTTCATCTTCGTCATCGACGTCGGCGAGGGAGACAAGATCCCCCGCAAGGGCGGGCCGGGGATCTGCAACAGCGACCTCCTGGTCATCAACAAGATCGACATCGCCGAGTACGTCGGGGCCGACCTGGAGGTCATGCGCCGGGACAGCCTGAAGATGCGCGGCGAGCGACCGTTCAGCATGGTCAGCGTCCGCAAGAACATCGGTTTCGAGGAGGTGGTCGCTTGGGTGCGTCAGCAGCTCCCGCTCGCCGCGAAGTCGTCTTGACCCCGCCGGCGGCGAGCGCGGGCGCGGCCCCGATCCCGGCGGCCGACGAACCCGCCCCGAAGACCGGACGCATCACCCGCGCGGAGATCGTCACGCCCCCCGAGTTCGCCGATTGCCGGCCGGCCGGCCACGAGGCCGCGCGGGTCGGCGGCGCGCGGGTGGAGTTGACGACGACCGACGGCGGCATCACCCGCCTCGGCCGTTGCTATCAACAGATCCCCTTGAGGCTCATGCCGCCGTTCGCCCTCCAGGACGAGCCGGCGTCGCTGTTGTACTTCATCACCCTCACCGCCGGGTTGCTCGACGGCGACGCCCACCTGGTCCGGCTTCACGCCCGCCGCGGCTCCCGGGCGGTCGTCACCGGCCAGGCGGCGGCGCGGGTCCATCCGTCGCGCGGGAGCTTCGCCACCCAGCAATGGTCGGCGAAGGTCGAGGACGACGCCTTCCTCGTCGTCCTTCCCGGCCCGCTGATCCCCTACGCCGCCAGCCGGTACCATCAACGCGGGCGCGTGGACCTGGCGCCGCGAGGGCGATTGATCTGGGGCGACGTCTGGTACGCGGGGCGATACTCCCGCGGCCACCTGTCGGAGCGGTTCGTCTTCGACCGGATCGTCCAGGACTTCGAGGCCAGGCGCTCGGGGCGGCTGGTCTACCGCGAGCGCTTCCGCTGGGACGGCCCCTGGAACGAGGACGCGATCCAGTGGCACTTCGGCGGCGAGCTGGCCGCGGGAAGCCTGATGGTCGCGGGCCCGGTCCCGGACGATCTCGCGTTCGACGCCCCCGGCGTCCGGGCGGCGCGGCTGCCGCTGGACACCGGAATCACCTGCCTGCGCTGGTGCGGCCCCCCCGCGATCGTCACGACCCTCGTGGCTCGGACGGCGCTGGCCGTCGCCGGTTTCTGGACCGGCGGCCCCGGCGCGCCGCCGTGGCTGCTCGAATCGACGGCCTTGGCGCCGAACCACTGGTTCTCGAAGCCGCCGATGGATCCCTGATCCATCGGCGGTCGATGCCGCTCAGAACTTGATCAACGTACTGATGACGCTGGTCAACTGCTTGTAGTGGCCGCCGTCGGTGCCGCCGCCGTAGGCCGGTTGGCTGGCGAAGTCGCCGCGGACCTCGGGGCGGATCTCAAGCCACTTCGTCGGGTGCCAGTTGATGCCGACGGTTGCCTCCGCGTAGTCCGCGGCGAAGCCGGTTCGCACCCCGCCGACGTCCTTGAACCACTCGCCGCGGGCGTTGAAGTCGAAGTGCGGCGTCAGGTGGAACAGGCCGATCGTGTAGACGCCGTAGGCCCCGCTCCCCCGAGTGCCGACCGGAGTGTTGGAGTCCCAGCCGATGTTGCTCTGGATGATCTGCGTGAACCGCTCCGTCCAGTTGCGCTGGATTCGCATCTCCACCATCGTGTCGAACGTCCCCCCCATCCCCGGCGCGGAGAACAGCGCGTCCGGCCCGGCGTAGACCGAGGCCGTCAGTCGGGTCTTCCGGTCCTCGGTCAGCCAGTAGTCGATCTGGCCGATGTAGCAGTACGACCGGGCGCTCCGGTTCACGAAGAAGGTGTTGGCGCCCAGGGTCATGCCGCTCCAGACGTTGAGCCGGTCGGTGATGTGAAAATCGAAGAGGAAGCCCGTGAAGGCGCCGTCCTGGAGATACCAGAACTGGTAGTCGCTGGAGTAGAACGGCCGATACGGCGACAGGTAGCCGTTGTAGCCGATGATCGTGTTCATGCGGCCGATCTTGAAGTCCACGCCCCCCTCGGTCAGCACCGGCAGGTGGGCCGAGATGTTGAGGTCGCGGAAGTCGTGATTGAAAAGCTGGTATGAGTTGCCGCTGCCGATGCCTCCCTTGGGCTGCCCGGCCGCGGCGTCGGCGCCGGCGAAGTAGCGAACGTTGAAGCCGACGTTGAACCGATCCTGCTCCAACGGCTTCGAGAGCGTCAGGCCGATCTGGTTGACGAGGTAGTAGTCGCCGAACCGATTCAACCGCGGCGCCACGCTCAACAAGCCCGCGCCGGTCGACGAGCCGGTATAGCCGCTCTCGACCCAGCCGAAGCTCCGCAGGCCGCGCCGGCTGAGGAAGTCGTCCAGTCCGAGAAGCCCCCGCAAGATGCCGACGTCCGACACGGGCGCCGGGCCCAGCCGGAATCCCTCCGGCACAAGCGGCCCCTCGTCCTCGGCGATCTCCGCCGGCAGCGACTCCGCCTCCAGACCCGTGAAAGCCGACGGCGCGGCCGGGGCGGGGGCCTCGGCTTGCGGCGGGAAGGTATCGAACGGCGTCATAACGTCTTGAGGCGGATAGGCGTCGAACGGGGCCGGAATCGCACCCTGGACCGGGGCCGGATCCTCCTCCACGAACTGGATCGGCGGTGGGGCTTCCTCCAACGTCGGGATCGGGAGTTGGACCGGCGGGGGGATCCCTTCCTGCGAATATGCGGGCGGCGCGGACGCCAAGAGGATGACCAGGATGGTGGCCGTTGATCGTCCAGTCATGCGCGTGCCTCCCTTCGCGGACGATGAGGCCCGCGCCAGCCAGCCCCCCCTCCCCCCTCCTAGGGGCCGCTTCAAGAGGTCGCAAGCGTTATTTCGGTCGAAACGGCGCAAACGCTTGAACATGGCGAATCGATTCCGAGCCACGCGCAAGACGTCATGGTTTCGCGAACGAGTCCGGCGACGCCTCGTCAGCCTATGTAGCCGAGGCCCCGCAGCCGCTCGCGGACCAGTTCGTCGTCGTCGAGCCCCGGCACGCCGCCCGCGGGGTCGGTCGGCTCGCGGCCTTCCAGGAAGTCGCGGCCGTCGGCCTGGGGCGGGGGGGGGAGGTCCGCGAGCGCCAGCAAGGTCGGGGCGACGTCGAGGACGCGGACGCCGTCGATCGCGCCGAACGGGGGAAGCTGGGTTCCCGCCAGGATGAACGCGCCGCGCGTCGTCGGGTCGGGGTGAAGGAAGGCGATCAGGACGATCGCGTCGTCGCCCAAAAGCTCCAGCGTCCGGGCGATCTCCTGGTCGAGACGGAGGCGGTCGATTCCGTCGTCCACGACCTGCATATAGTCCCAGGACTCCTCGGTCATCAGGCGGCGAACCGCCTCGAACCGCTTCCGACTCGCGTCCAGGAGGCTGTCGGCTCCGTCGTCCGAGGAGGCGCCGGTCGCGCCGGTCGCGACGATCGATAGGCCCGCGGCCGGTTGGGGAGCGACGCCCGCGGGCAAGTCGATCAGGATCGACCGGCCGTTCGCGGCCGCGACCCGGTCCCAGATCGCCGGGGCCTGGATCGGCCGAGAAGTCGCCAGGCACGTCCAGGACGGCGGGGACGTCGGCGAGCCCGCGCCTTCCAGGGGGCCGTAACAGCCGGCTTCCATCAGACCGCGGAGGGTGGTCAAACGCTCGTCTTGGAGCCAGACGTCGGCGGCGGATCCCTCCAAACCGATCACGAGGATTTTCATGTCAGCGATTCCCCCTCCATTCGCGGGCCCTTATCGACGCCCAGGGCGCTCAGGATCGTCGGCGCCAGGTCGAGCAGGCTCGCGTCGTCGCGGCGGAACGGGCGGTTCATGAACAGGACGCCGGGGACGGCCGACGGATCGACGCAGTGGTCGCCGGACCACTTCCTCGTATTGTCCTCGTGCAAGGGGCCGTCGGCGACGCCCCCCATCGACGACGACCACGAGACCCGATGGCCGGGCGCGAAGTCCACGACCACGTCGGGCGCCTCGTCGACGAACGGGCCGGAATAGACCGCGTCGCGGGGCCGGGCCGACCGCACCGCGATCCGTCCGCGCTCCTCGTCGCGGACGCCGGTCAGCTTCTCGGCGATCGACTTCCGCAGCGCGTCGGCGTCCTCCGGTCGGACGGTCCCGCGGCCTTCGCGGCCTTGCAGGTTCAGGAACAGCCCGCCCAGGCCCATCGCGTAGGCCGCGGTTCGGTCCCAGTCGATCCCCTGGAGGAAGTCTCCCGCGGCGTCACCCGGGGAAAGGTCGGACTTGAGCGCGAGCAGGCCCTCGCGAAGCAGCCAGGAGTTCAGGTGGAACTGGCGCTGAAAGCCGGTGAAGCCGTGGTCGCTCAGGACGATCAGGAGCGTCCGGTCGTCGACGTGGTCGAGCGCCTGGCCGACGACTTCGTCCCCCTTGCGGTACTGATCCTCGACCGCCCCGGCGAGCGCCGGGTTCGGCTCGCGGCCGCGGTTGGCGGGGTGGTCGGGTTCGCGGAACCGCCAAAGCATATGTTGGACGCGGTCGGGGGTGTCGAAGAGGCAGTAGAAGAGGCCGGAGTCGAGCCTTGAAAGCTCGCGTTCCATCATCGCCCGGCGCTCGCGCCAGGCGTCGTCGCACTGGGCGAGGAACTGTTCCTCGGAGATGCGTTCGTTGATGAGTCCGTTGTGGTCCTCGACGAACCCGGCGGTGTGGTACGTGCCGATTTCGTCGGCGAGCTCGCGAGCGAACTCGGGCGGGTGGCTGATCGGGAACAACGGCGCGGCCGGATCGAAGTTGACCGGGGAGGCGTAAAGCACGACCGTCGGGTCGCGCCTCAGCAGCAGGAACCGGACGCCGCCGCGGGCCGATTGGAGCGGGCCCAGCTTGAACTTCACGCGCAGCCAGCCGCTCCATTCCCCTTCGCGAACGTGAAGCTCGCGGGGTTCGCCGGCGGAGCGGATCGTCAGGACGCCCGGCTCGGCGCCGCGAACGAGCCGGAGGTCGAACCGGACGCCGTCGCGGGCCTTCGGGCTTCGGGGTCCCATGAGGAAGGTATCGATCGGCGAGCGACCGTCGTCGACCAAGCGGACGAGGTTTTCGGCCTCGCGGGCCGAGGCGTCGGATTCGGACGTGTAGTAGCTCGACGTCCCGAAGCCGCCGCGGAGGTCGGGGACGCCCATCCCGCCCAGGAGCGATCCGCGGAGGCGGTCGGGCGGATACGCGCAGGGGCAGCGGAGGATGGTCGAGGGGAGTCCGGCGGCGGTGAGGCGGTCCCAGATCGTCTCGCCCTGGCGCTGGTTGACGGCCCTGGGGGGCAGGAGGGCCGATTTTTGCTCGTAGCGGTTCAGGCCGCTATCGATCCGGTAGGTCCCAGGGTCGCGGCGGAGGAAGTCGAACACGCCGTGGCCGCCGGGGTTCATGCCGGTGGCGAAGCTCGACCAGGCGACGGGGGTCTGGGCGGGGGCCGTGGTGGCGACTCGGGCCGCGGCGGCGGCGCCGGAGAGTCGCGCCAGGTTCGGCAGTTCGCCCCGGGCCAGCATGGGGTCGACGATCGAGGGCTCCAGGCCGTCGAGGCCGACGACCACGACCTTGCGTATCGGTGGACTGCTCAACGCTCCGTTCCACTCCCTTGTCCGGAAGGCGCGGGGAATCCCCAGGCGCTGGGACGCCTCCCCGCGTGGCCGAGACTACCAGGGGGTGGACCCTGGAACAAGCTCGGTTCGCGGGGGGACGCGGGCGAGGCCGGTCAGTTCCGGGAGTCGTGGACCCTCGTCTCGGGGTCGTAGTCGTCGCGGACTCGGCCGTCGCCATCGCCGTTGCCGTTGCCATTGCCGTCGCCACCGCCGACGTAGGCCGGCTCCGGCTCCATGCCGCCGCGGTCGTCCTCGTCCTCGCGGATCTCGTCGTCGTCCTTGTCGGCGCCGCGGAGGCGCTTGAGGTAGTCGCCGATCTGTTCGCCGAGGACGAAGTAGACGGGGATGACGAACCGGCCGAGGATGGTGGAGATGGCGATGCCGGCGGCGATGACGACGCCCAGGGAGTTGCGGCTGGCGGCGCCGGCGCCGGTCGCCCGGGCCATCGGCAAGACGCCCATGACGAACGCGAACGAGGTCATGAGGATCGGTCGGAGCCGCTCGCGGGCGCAGATCAGGCCCGCCTCCATGATGCTCTTGCCGTGCTTCTCGCGCATTTCGACGCCGAGCTCGACCATCAGGATCGCGTTCTTGGTCTCCAGCCCGATGAGCATGACGAGGCCGATCTGGCCGAAGACGTCCAGCGGCATGCCGTACCACCAGAGGCCGACGATGGCGCCGAACATGGCCAGGGGGACGGTCAGGATGATGACCAACGGCCGGATCCAACTCTCGTACAAGGCGGCCATGAACAGGAAGACGCAGATCACCGACAGCGAGAAGATCAGGACCGACTGGTTGCCGACCTTGATCTCCTGGTAGGTGGTGCCGGTCCACTCGTAGCCGAAGCCTTCCGGCAGGACCGAGTCGGCGACCTCCCGAAGCGCGATCAGGGCCTGGCCGGAGCTGTAGCCGGGGGCGGGGTTGCCGGTGATCTTGGCGGCGGTGTAGAGGTTGTAGTGGGGGACGTCGATGGGGCCGAGGCTGTAATGAACCTCGCCCAGGCTGGAGAGCGGCACCCGTTCGCCCTTCTTGTTCAGGACGTAGAGGTTGCCGATGTCCTCGGGCTTGGTGCGGGCGCCCCCCTCGGCCTGGGCCAGCACCCGCCAGACCTTGCCGTAGAGGTCGAAGTCGTTGATGTAGTAGGCGCCCAGGTTGACCTGGAGGACGGCGAAGACGTCGGAGATCGGGACGTCGAGGCGGCGGGCCTTGACGCGGTCGAGTTCGAACCGCAGTTGCGGGACGCGGGTGGTGAAGGTGGTGAAGACGCTCCCCAATTCGGGGCGCTTCTTGGCCTCGTCCTGGTAGTGGTCGACCACGTGCTGCAACGCGTCGACCCCCTTGCCGGAACGGTCCTCGAGCATGATCTCATGGCCGCCGGTGCGGCTCAGGCCGCGGATCGGCGGGGGTTCGAAGACCAGGGCGAGGCCGTCGTGGATGTTCTCGAACAGTTGCGCCTGGAGCTTCTGCGCCAGGGCCGACGACTTGAGGGCCGGGTCGCGGCGTTCCGACCAGGGCTGCAGCGGCGTGAAGACGACGCCCGCGTTGCTCTGGTTCGTCGAACTCAAGATGTCCATGCCGTCGAGCGCGACGACGTGCTTGACCCCCTCCAGCTTCATGGCGATGTCCGCGACCTTGTGGACCACCTTGGCGGTCGCCTCGCGGCTGGTGCCGTCGGGGGTCTTGACGACCATCATCAGGTAGCCCAGGTCCTCGGTCGGCACGAACTCCTTGGGCCGGGCCATGACCATCGCGACCGTCAGCGCCAAAAGCGCGATCGACGGGACCACGACCGTCCACCAGTTCCTGGCCGTGTAGATCAGGATCTCGTCGTAGGAGTCCTCAAGCCACTTCATCCCCCGGTTGAACCAGCGGAACAGGAAGAACCGGGTCTCGCCGTGCTTGGTGTTGAGGAACAGCCGGGCCATGGCCGGGCTGAGCGTCAGCGAGTTGACCGCCGAGAAGAAGAACGCGAAGACGATCGTCATCGCGAACTGGTTGTACAGCCGACCGGTCATCCCCGGCATGAACGCGACCGGCACGAACACGGCGGAGAGGACCAGGGTGATCGTGACGATCGGCGCCGTGATCTCGGCCATCGCCGCCCGGGTGGCCTCCAGCGGCCGGTAGCCGCGGCCGAGGAACTTCTCCACGTTCTCGACGACGATGATCGCGTCGTCGACCACCAGCCCGATCGCCAGGACCAGTCCGCAGAGGGTCAGCGTGTTGATCGAGAAGCCGAACAAGGCCATCGTCGCGAACGTCGCGATCAGCGACACCGGAATGGCGATCATCGGGATGATCGTGGCCCGCACCCCTTGCAGGAACACGAACACCACGATCATGACCAGGACGAACGCCTCCAGGAGCGTGTGCTTGACCTCCTCGATGTTCTCCTCGACGAACAACGTGGTGTCGTACGCCATCGCGTAGTCCATCCCCTCGGGGAAGTCCTTCTTGAGCCGGTCCATCTCGTGGCGGACGCTCTCGACGATGGTCAGGGCGTTGGCGTCGGCGTACTGGAAGATCGGCAGCGAGCCGGCGGGCTTGCCGTCCAGGAAGCCGGCCGACTCGAAGTTCTCCGACGACAGCTCGACCCGGGCGACGTCCCCCAGGCGGACCATCGAGCCGTCGTCGTCGCGGCGGACGATGATCTCCTCGAACTCGGCGGCCTTGCTCAGGCGGCCCTTGACGGTGATCGGGAACTCGCGGATCTGCCCCTCGGGGACCGGCTCGCCGCCGATCTTGCCGGCGGCGGCCTGGAGGTTCTCCGAGCGCACCGCCGCCAGGACCTCGTCGGTGCTGATCCGCATGTTGGCCAGCCGGTCGGGGTCCAGCCAGATCCGCATGGCGTACTTGCGGCCGAACGACATCACGTCGCTGACGCCGGGGATCCGCTTCATCACGTCCTGGACGTAGATCTGACCGTAGTTGTCCAGGAAGTTGGCGTCGTAGCGGCCGTCGGGGGAGGTCAGGTTCACGACGCAGACCATGTCGGTCGACGTCTTCTTGATCGTCACGCCGTATTGCTTGACCTCGGGCGGCAGTTGGGCGTTGGCGGTCTGCACCTTGTTCTGGATGTCGACCGCCGCGATGTCCTGGCTGTAGCCGATGTCGAACGTCGCCACGATGCTCGACATGCCGTTGCTGGTGCTGTCGGAGCTGAAGTAGAGCAGGCCCTGGGTGCCGTTGATCTGCTGCTCGATCGGCGTGGTGACCGTGCGGGCGACGGAAAGCGCGTCGGCTCCGGTATAGGTCGTGGTCACCTGGACCTGGGGGGGCGCGATCGGCGGGTACTGCGCGATCGGCAACAGGGTCGCGCAGATGCCGCCGATCAGCGTCATCAGGATCGCGATGACCGTGGCGAAGATCGGCCGGCCGATGAAGAAGTTCACCATGATGGGGAGTCGCTCGCGGGTTCGGGGGCCGTCCTCGGGGACGGGGTGTTCGAGGACCGACGTCGATGGGTCACGGCGCGGCGGCCGGTTCGGCCGGCTTGGCGGCGGCCTTCTCGTCGGCGGCCGGCTCGGCCGGCTTGGCGGCCTCCGGTTCGGCCCTGGTGGGGGTTTCGACGGGGCGGGCGAGGGTCGCGGGCTGGGTCTTCACCGCCATGCCCGGACGGATCAATTGAAGCCCCTCCACGATCACCGGGACGCCCGATTCCAGGCCGCCGAAGAGCACCCGCATCCCCTGGTGGACCGTCAGCCCCGCCTTCACCGACTGGATCGCGACCTTGCCGTCCTTGTCGGTGACGTACACGACCGGGCCCGAATCCGTCTCCATGACCGCCTGCGCCGGGACCACCACGACGTCCTTGAGCTCCTCCACCTGGAAGCTCACCTTGACGTATTCGCCGGGGAGCAGGTCCAAATCCGGGTTCGGAATCCTGGCCTTCGACAGGAACGTCGAGGTCGTCTCGTCGATGAAGTTGTCGATGAAGTAGAACCGGCCGCTTTGGGGGTGCCGCTCCTCCCCCTCGGAGCCCGGCCGAACCAGTTCCACGGGGGTTTGCTCCTGGACCAGCCGGGTCAACTCGCCGAGGTAGCGCGAGCTGATCGGGATCGAGATCGCGATCGGGTCGAGTTGCTGGATGGTGGCCAACTCGGAGTACGAGCCCCCCTCCTGCCCCGGCCCGACGAGGTTGCCGACCTTCACGATCGCCTGGCCGATCCGGCCGTCGATGGGCGAGGTCATCCGGCAGTAGCCGAGGTCCAACTCGGCGTTGCGGACCATCGCCTTGGCGTCGGCGAGCTGGGCCTGGGCCGCGAGGATGTCGCTTTCGTAGTCGGCCACGGCCTGGTCGTAGGCGGCCTGGTCGGCTTCCACCTGGGCCTCGTACTGCTTGCGGTCGGCCTCGGCGACGTCCAACTCCTCCTGACTGCCAGCGCTTCGGCTCAAGAGCACCCGCGCCCGCCGCTCCACGATCCGTTTCAGGTTGAGCTGGGCGAGGTCCAACGACAACTTGGCCTCGGAGGTCTCGCGGATCTTGGATTGCTCGGCCTTGCGGAGGGCCGCCTCGGCCACCGCTTGCTTGGCCTTGGCCGACTCCAACGTCACCCGGTAGGGCTCCTCGTCGATCACGAAGAGGAGGTCGCCTTTCTTGACGCTCGCGCCCTCGTCGAAGCGGCGTTCCGTGATGAAGCCGCGGACTCGGGCCCGCAGCGTGACCTGCTCCAGGGCGATCACGGTGCCGTTGGGCGTCTGAAACACCGGCACGTCCATCCGCCTGGAGACGGCGACTCCCACCAACGGCGGCGGCGGGACCTTTTGCTCGACCTGCTCGGAGCAGCCGGAGACGACCGACGCCGCCGCGGCCAGCGCGGGGACCAGGAGGAGACGGCGCGGCACGCGGAACGACGGGGCGGGTTCGGTGGGCATGTTCTCTCTTCCCCCGGATCGGGGCGCCCCGGGACGGGACGATGTGCGGCGACGATTCGCCGCGGGACTGATTTCAATGGGAACCTCGCGACCCGGGATCGGTCAACCCTCTTCCCGAATCCGCCGCCATTCCTCCGGGAAGATGCTCTCCATCACCCGGATTCGAGTCGCGTCGTAGTCCCACTCCGTATGGAGCGGACGCCAACCGAAGCCGTCGAGCATCATGGCGACGCTCTCGCGCTTCAAGCAGCAGGGATGAAGGGCCTGAACGTCGTCGAAGAGCGGCTCGCAGTGCAACTGGCCGAGGTGCGTCCCGACCGCGATGGCGAAGATCGCCGCGGCGATCCCCTCCGGCGACCACGGCTCGCCCAACGTCAAGTCCCCCGCGGCGACCGCCGCAGCGACGATCTCGCGGACCCAGCCGGCGCACTCGCGGTCCCGCTCCTGCAAGAGCTTCCGCCGCTGGACGTCGGCCCGGTCCTGAAGGTTCGCCAGGCGGATGACCATCTCGGCCTTGTAATACTGCGGGTGCAGCCGGCCGAAGACCTCGTCGGCGACCCCCAACGCGAAGACCCGCTCCCGCGGCCGCCCCTGAAACGCCAGCGCCCGCTCGAACAACTCGCGACGGTTCTCGATGCTCTGCACCGCCAGGGCGGCCACCAGGTCCTCCTTGGTCGAGAAGTGCTGGTAGACCGTCCCCTTGGAATACTCCGTCGCCTCGGCCAGCCGGTCCATGCTCAGACCGGCGAACCCCTGCTCCATCAGCATCTTACGAGCGACGTCCAGCAGATACGCCTCGCGCTGGCGGATCTCCCGCTGTTTCCTCGTGGTGGTGCTCATGGCGGAATTATCGACGGATCGTCGATATTCGTCAAGCGGTCGAATTTCGGCCCTTCCCCGACGCCCGCGCCGGAACGCCGACCGTCCCTGGCGATTTGGGTCCGTTCGCGCGGGCCGCGGAGGAATTCGACGTCGCAAGATCCCGATAAATCAAGAGTTGCGTCGAAACTTGTCGGGTTCGTTCGTCGGAGTCGAGATGTGGCGGCAAGGGCCCCCGCCCGGCTCGTCGCGGCCGTCGGGGGCCGCGGACCCGGCGGCGAGGACCGCGAAATCGTCGCGCGTCCATCCGATCCTCCGTCGCGGTCTGGTCTTGCGTTCATGCGTCCGAATTGCCAAAAAACAACGATCCACCTGACATGATCGCGGAAGGGCGGGGGAGGATTTCAGGATTCCGTCGGAATCCCAGAGATTCGTCGGGCCGCCCCCCGGCCGGATCGACTACCCGATGTGCGGACCATGGGAACCACCGAGTCACGGAGGACACGGAGAAGAGAGAGGAGATAGGAGAGAGGAGATAGCAAAGAGAGGATGATCCACAAATTACTCAGATTGACACATATTATTAAATCAATATTTCTTGTCTAATCCGCGTTAATCCGGGTGATCCGTGGATCGTCCTCTACTTCTTTCTTCTCCGTGTCCTCCGTGACTCGGTGGTTCCCATCGTCCGGGCGTCGGGTTTTCGACGCGGCGCGGTCCTCGCCGTCACCAGATGACGATCGCGTCGAAGGCGATGGTGAATTGGCTTTTGCGAGTGCCGTCGGTGTAGAACGAGTGGTATTGGGTCCAGTCGTAGCGGGCCTCGGGACGGACCCAGAGGTTGGGGTGGGGTTTGTAGATCGCGCCCAGGGTGATCTCGTGGTAGCGGTCGCCGACGAACTGGCCGTTGACCATGTTCTGCACGCGGGCGCCCTGGACGTCCCAGAAGATCTCCGACCGCCAGACGGCGGTGAGCTTGGGGGTGACGTCGTAGAGGAACCAGTTGCCGAAGCTGAACCAGCCGGCGTCGCGCGGGGCGGCGTTGCGGCCGCCGGAGCCGAGGCCGGGGATCGCCCGCTCCCAGCCCTGGTCGGACTCGACGACCTGGGTCAATTTGTCGCTCCACTTGTGGGTGCCGACCCAGGTGAACAGCGTGCGGCCGTTGCGCCAGTAGCCGGGGTTGTACCGGCCCGCCAGGCTGGGGACGTTGACGTAGCCGGTGGGGTACATTTGCTGATTGGCGGGAAGGAAGTCGGGGAACTGGTCGACGCCCCAGAGGGTGGTCAACGTCAGGGTGTTGCGGGCGTCCTCGCCGGTCCAGGAGAAGCCGCCGACGTAACCCCAGGCGTATCGGATGTTGACCCATCGGTCCCAGCCGTTGAGGGCGCCGTTGTAGACGTTGATCCGGTCGGTCAGGTGCAGGACCGTCTGGACGCCGAAGTGGGTGAACGGCTGGCCGAACGTGAACATGTAAGGCGTCGAGAGGAGCGGACGGCCGACGGCCAGGACCTGTTCGTAGCCGGCGAGGGTGTAGAACCGGCCTCCCTTCACGTCGAGGCCCCCCTCGGTCAGGATCGGCAGGTGGATCGAGCCGTAGAGTTGGGGGATGTCATAGCCGAAGTGGTTCAGGGGGAAGGCGTCGTTGAACAGGCCCTGCATGTAGTTCCATTGCCAGTCGTGGCCGAACATGTTGTCGACGCGGAAGCCGAAGTTGAGGGTGTCGTCCATCTTCAGCGGTTTTTGGACGACGATGTAGTACTGGTTCCCCATCCACCAGTCGGCCTTGTGGTTCGGCCAGACGCCGAGGTTCTGGCCGCTCGCGCCGCGGCCGTTGGCGTTGCCGGTATAGCTGTTTTGGATCCAGCCGTGGATCTGGATCGGGGAGTCCTCGCCGCCCAGCAGGTCCTGAATATGGATCGGCGATTGGGCGTCGTCCTCGCCCGCCGCGGTCTGGGAGTTGCGAACGGCCTCGGCGGAGGGCTGGTCGCCGCCGACGGCGCGGTTCGCCCCGAGTTCGCCGAGGTTCGGGATCCTGGGCATGGAGACGGCCTCGGCCGATTCGCTCGAAGGGGTCGGCGACGCCGGCGCGGCCTCGCCGGCCGGGGCGCCGGAGGACGGCGCCGCGGGTTCGGGCGAGACGACGGCGGGCGAGGGGGACGAGGCCGTCGGCGGGGCCTCGGCGACGGGTTGCACGACCGCGGGGGTCGAAGCGTCGGGGGCCGCGGCCTCTTGCATGGCCGGTCGAAGCGCCGGTTCTTGCTTCGTCCGGGCGAGACGCGGCCTCAGCCACGACGCCGGGTCGAGGAACCGTCGAACGCGGGCGCGCGCGTCGCCGTTCTTGTTCGCGGGCTCCTGGCTTCGCGCCGCCGCGGGGACGACCGCGATCAGGATCGCGATCAAGCACGCCCGGCGGCGGACGATCGCCGAGGCGCTTGTGGACATCGGCCAACCGCCTGTCGTTCGTCGACTTTCGAGTCGGATCCGTGATCGACGCCGCGCGGCGTCCGCGAGGGAGGCTCGCTCCAGGAGTCATCGGCGACGTCTCGGCGGTCGGTTGACCTTATCCGGAACGTCCCGCGAAATCCGTCGAATCGACGCGGTCGCGCGAACCGATCGATCAAGCGGCCGGGGAGGAGCGTTCCGCCCAGGCGCGAACGGCCTCGGCGACGACGGCGACATCGGCCATCGCGCCGTCGCCGACGTCGCCGCAGGCGAGTCGCTTGGACTGGGGGGGGACCAGGACGACGGTCGGGGCCTCGCGGGCGAAGTGGGCCTCGGCCGTCGCCAGCGACCAGTCGGCGGGAGGCTCGCGGCCCGTGACGTCCGACCAGATCCGCCCCAGGTGGCGGGCGGTGACGGGCTTGTCCCACATCAGGGTGTTCATCGCCGGCGCCAGGACGACGGGCCGCGCGGGATCCCAGGCGCGGAAGAGGCAGGTCAGGAGGTTGTCGCAGAGCCCCAGGGCGAGTTTCCCCAGCGTGTTGGCGTCGAGCGGGGCGAGGACCAGCACGTCGGCGCGGCGCCGCAGCTCGATGTGCAGCACCTCGTCGCCGCGGGCGTAAAGCGCGACGGGCCATTCGTCGTCGTCGCGGTGCAGGGGAGTCCCCGGCGGGAGTTCCGCCGGGCTGTAGAAGTGGAGCGACGGTTCGGTCGCCACCACCTCGACGTGGTGTCCGGCGGCGATCAGGGTCAGGCAGAGGTCGGGGACGCGGACGGCCGCGACGGATCCGGTCGTTCCGACGATGATCCTTGGCATCGAGCTCGTGTCCGGTGTGTGCCGGCCCGTCGTCAGCGGCGGCCGGCGGAGTGAGGACTGATTTCGGCGTTGACCGCGTCCACCAGGCGGTTCCAGAGCGATTGACGGAGCTCCCGCGCCTGGCGGTTGGAGATCATCAGGCGCTCGGTGGCGCGCTCGGCCAGGATCGAGGCGACGACCCTGAGGTCGCCGCTGATGGGTCCGGTCAGGTCCTCGAACTCCGGGGGGAGTTCCAGGGAATGCGGCGAGGGGCTCTGGATGCGCGAAGCCATGAGATGAACCCTCCTTGGCCGGGATGGCCTGGGCTGTCGTCCGGGACGTCCACGCCGTGGAACTTACCCGGACGTTTCCGACGCGGTCAAGTCTCCACCCGGCGGGTTCTTCATCGAGGGACGCAAACGACGCGCCCGCGGCGCCGACACGTCCTTGACGCGCGACCGCGGCGATACGTTCGCGCGCCGTCGTCGATTCGAATGATAGGGCGGGGGGAAGGGCGTTTCCATTCGAATCCTCCGGGGGAATCAAAACCACGACGGCTCCATCGCCTTGCCCGCCTTGGGGCCCAGGGCGTGGTTCACCAGCTCGACGATCCGAGGGCCGTCGACCAGTTCGATCGGGTGGTCGGCGGCGAACTTTTCCGCGGCCAACGAGAAGGAGCTGGTGGTGACGAAAAAGCCCTTGTGGGCGTGGGCGTGCCGGATCGCGCCCAGGAACCGTTGCAGATCCGGCGAGCCGACCACGCTCCGTTTGTGGTACTTGCACTGGACGATCGCGACCAGCCCGTCGCGTCGAAGGGCCAGGTCGACCCCCGCGTCGCCGGTCCCGCCGACGACCTCCACGTCGTAGCCCATCGCCTCGAACAACTCGCCGACGAACTCCTCGAAGGTCTCGGGCGAGAGCGAGGCGAGTTGCGCGAGCTTCACCTCGGCGCGGCGGGCCTGGAGGCGGAGGCGCTCCGCGCGCTCCTCGTGGTCGCGCGCCTCGCCGCGGAGTCGTTCGACCTCGTCCAGGTACAGGGCGCGCTCGGCGTCGTCGCCGCGGGTCAGGTAGCGGTCGATCTTGAACAGGGCGTTGGCGATCGAGTTGTCCAGCCGGGAGCGCTCGGCCCGCGTCAGTTGGTTGTGGCAGCGACGGAAGACGGCGAAGCGCAGGTGTTCGACGGCCCCGGCCATCTCGGCCGCCGTGGCGATCGCCGGGGCGTCCTCCTGGTACGGCGCGGCGGTCCACAACAGCCCCTGGCGGGCCGTTTCATTCGAGGGGGCCGTCGCGGTCGCGGCCGCGGCGGCCTCGGCCGCGACGCGTAGCCACTCGAGGATCGCCGCGACGCATTCCGGTCCCAGATGCTCCATCGTCGCCCGTCTCCCGGCCGTCGGATCGTTCCACCGCCATTCTGTCCCCGGAGTCGGGCGCCGCCAAGCCCCCAGCGCGCCGGCGCGTTGACGATCGGCCGCGGCGCGGCCAGAATCGGGGCGGCGGTCGCGATCGGCGGTCGCCGGGACCAAACGAGGACGCCATGGGACGTTTCGCCGCGATCCTGCCGGCCGCCGGGCGGTCGAGTCGCTTCGGCGACCCGACGACCAGGAAGATTTACGCGGACCTCGACGGCCGCGCGGTCTGGCTGCGGTCGCTCCAGCCCTTTTTGAACAACGCCCGCGTCGGTCAGTTGATCGTCGCCATCGCCGAGGACGATCGCGAGGCGTTCGAGCGCCGGCATCGCGACGACGTCGCCCTCCTCGGCCTCGACGTGGTCACGGGAGGCGCCGAGCGGGCCGACACGGTCGCCGCGGCGTTGGCGCGGGTGAAGGGCTCGTGCGACTTCGTGGCCGTCCATGACGCGGCCCGGCCCTGCGTCGCGCCGGGGCTGGTCGACGCCGTCTTCGACGCGGCGCTCGCGCATGGCGCCGCGATGCCGGCGATCGCCGTCGCCGACACCGTCAAGCGGGCGGTCGACGGGTTCGTGACGGAGACGGTCCCCAGGGCCGGGCTGTTCCTGGCGCAGACGCCCCAGGTCTTCCGCCGCGACTGGCTGGCGGAAGCCTACGAACGTCGCGATCCGGCGGCGCCGGCCACCGACGACGCCCGGCTCGTCGAGGCCGCGGGCCGTCGGGTGGCGATCGTCGCCGGCTCGGCGTTCAACCTCAAGATCACGACCCGCGACGACCTCCGGCTCGCGCGAGCGGTCCTGAAAATGCTTGAGACGGAGGAGGAGGCGGGGACCAGCCCGCCCGAGTCCCTCGATCCCTGATTCGGAGGCGCGTCATGGGACGCGATCACGCCGGTCCCCGCGGTCGGCTTCTGGCCCTGGCGGTCGGCGCGGCGCTGGCGGGCGCCTTGAGGCTTCAGGGAAGGCGCTGGTGGTGCCGTTGCGGGAGGCCCGCGCCGTGGGTCTCGGACGCCCGGGGGCCGCACAACTCGCGGCACCTCGCCGATCCCTACACGTTCACCCACGTTCCTCACGGGTTGCTGCTGTACGCGCTGCTTCGGACGCTCCGAGGGCGATTCTCGGCCGACTCCCGATTCGCGCTGGCGGTCGTCCTGGAGGCGGGGTGGGAAGTCTTCGAGAACACGGAGACGGTGATCCGCCATTACCGCCGGACCACCGCGGCGCAAGGGTACGTTGGCGATTCGGTGGCGAACTCGCTGGGAGACGTCGCCGCCGCCGCGGCGGGGTACGAGGCCGCCTCGCGGCTCTCGCCGCGGGGCTCGGCGGCGTTGTTCCTCGGATCGGAGGCCGCGGCCCTGGCCATGTGTCGGGATTGCTTCGTGTTGAACGTGTTGACCGCCGTCACGCCGATGAAGGCCGTCCGGCGCCGGCGGTCGTCGGGCCGGCGCTGAACGCTCCGGCCCGGCGACGCCTCCGGGTCACTGCTTCTGGCACATCATCTTGAGATGGTCGCGGACCCGCTCGGCCTGCCGGCAGTCCTCCTCGTGGAGTTGCCGGAGCAGGTCGAGGCACTCGCCCGCGTTCTCTCGCTCCGCGTCCCGCATGTACTTCTCGTAGGCGTTGATGCCCTCGGCCTTGGATTGAAGGATCGTCAGCCAGTCGTACATCAGGTCCGGGATGGGATTGCTGGAAGTCGCGGTCGCCATGTCGTCAGCCTCCTGGTGGGAATCAACTTGAGGGAAGGGCCTCCAACGGCCCCGCGACGAAGGTGCAATCCCCGCGCCGGTTCGACCGCCTCAATCCTCGTTGAGCAGCTTCTTGAGGGTGGGTTCGACGGCGGCGGCCCAGAGTTCGTAGCCGCGCTCGGTGAGGTGGAGGAAGTCGGGCATGATGTCCTTGGAGATCGTGCCGTCGGGGTTGACGAACGCCGAGCCGATGTCCAGATAGTGGACCTTGCCGCCGGCGAGCTTGGAGATTCGGGCGTTGACCTCGGAGAGCTTCTTGCGGGTGTCGTTCGGCTTCTCGCCGCGGGGAAAGACGCCCAGCAGGAGGATTTCGGTGTCGGGCAGGTCCTTGCGCAGTTCGGCGACGATCGTCTCGACGCCCTCGGCGATGTCGTCGGCCGAGCTGGAGCCCGCGTTGTTGGTGCCGATCATCAGCATCAGGGCCTTGGGGTTGAGCCCCTCGATCTCGCCGTTCTGGAGCCGCCAGAGGACGTGCTGGGTCTGGTCGCCGCCGATCCCCAGGTTCAGCGCCTTGCGCTGGCCGTAGTACTTCTTCCAGACGGCGTTCTCGTTCCAGCCCTGGGTGATCGAGTCGCCGAGGAAGATCAGGTCGACGCCGGCGCCCTCGCGAGCCTTCTTCACGTCTTTCAGGTTCTGCTCGTGTTTCTTCTGCCACCACTCGTCCTGGCGGGGGACCGGGACGGTGGTCGGCGGGGCCTGCGCGAGGGCCTGGGCCGACGCGGCCAGCAGCATCGAGCCGGCCAGGACCGCGACGAGACGGCGGGGGTCGAGCAATCCGCGAATCATCGTGTATGCACCTTGGATCGGGAGGGGGGGACGACGCCGCGCGTCGCCGCATCGGGAGCATGGTAAACGGCGCTCGGGGCCCGTTCCAGGCTCAAGGCTCCCGGGGACCTCCGAAGTGGCCGTCGAAGCAAAGCTCCTCCAGGCCGAGCCGGCCGGACGCCGGCTCGCTCGCGACCGCGCGGCCCAGCGCGACCAGACAACAGATCGAGTGATCGTCGGGGACGCCGAACTCGCGGCGGACGGCCTCGTCGTCGAACCCTTCCGTCAGGGCGGAGGCGACGTCCAGCGACGCCGCCGCCAGCGTCAGCAGGGCCGCCGCCGACGCCGCCCACCGCGTCGCCCACGCCGCCCGATCCGGGACCCCGCGGAACGCCGAGGCGATCCGGCCGCGGATCTCGGCGGCCCGCTCGGGGGTGCATTCGCCCGCCGCGACCCGCGCCGCCAACATCGGCCCCAGGTCGGTTCGGTCGGGATGGTGATGGCCCAGCACGATCACCACGACCGGCGCCTGGACGATCATCGGCTGGTTGCGCGCGCATTTCCTCAAGCGTCGCCGGCCGTCCTCGTCGCGGACGACCAGGAACCGCCACGGCTGGAGGCCGCCGGGCGCCGGGGCCGTCGCGGCCGCGGACAGGATCCGCTCCAGAAGCGCGGGGGGGAGGGGGCGCGAGGGATCGAACGCCGTCGCCGCGCGCGGCCGGCGCGCGGCCTCCTCGACGGTCGTCGGCGACGGTTCGGGTTCGTCGGGTCGCACGGCCGCTACTCCGGGACTCGGGCGAGGCGGCCCCTGGCACGCCCTTTCCCACCGTTATAAACTGTCGGCTCGCATTCGGGGGAGATCCTCGCGAGGACCTTCCGGCCTTGGGACCGATCACCAGGAGAACGGCGACGATGAACGTGACGAACTGGACGCGCGGGGCGGCCCTCGCCCTGGCGATGACGATGGCCGCGACCGGCTCGGCTTGCGGCGACGAACCCGAGTGGGTCTCCCTGTTCGACGGCAAGACGCTGAGCGGCTGGACCAAGGGGGGCAACGCGGCGAGCAAGTGGGAGGTCAAGGACGGCGTCATCGTCAGCTCGGGCCCGTCCTCGATGCTCTACAGCCCCAAGACGTACAAGAACTTCAAGTACCGGGTCGAGCTGAAGGTCAGCGACAAGGGGAACTCCGGGGTCTACTTCCGCTCGCCGACGAACACCGGCAACTTCACCGACGGCTACGAGGCCCAGGTCGACAGCACCCACGCCGACCCGATCCGCACCGGCTCGCTCTACGGCTTCGTCCATATCTTCCGGGACCTCGTGCCGCCGGACGAGTGGTTCACCTACGAGATCGAGTGCGTCGACGGCGAATGGCGGGGACGGAAGGCCCCCCACATCACCGTCAAGGTCAACGGCGAGGAGCTCTACATGTTCATGGACTTCGCCCAGACCTGGAAGGAGGGCTACTTCGCCTTCCAGCAGCACGACCCCGGCGGCTGGGTCAAGATCCGCAAGATCGAGGTCCAGGAACTGCCGTGACCGCGCGCCGGCCGTTGGTGTATGATCTTCCGGGACGGCGGGGGGGCGAGGCCGCCCCGTCGGCCCTCCACATCGACGCCCGCGTCCCCCGCCCGCCGCGACGACGCGCCCGGGACCCTTCGCGCAACCCGCAACGATCGAGAGACCAACTACGATGGCGAATTTGTGGGTCCGTAAATCGATCGCCGCGCTCCGGGCGGAGGCGGCCGAGAGCGAGGCGGAGGGGCTGAAGCGCACGCTCAGCGCCACCAGCCTGGTGATGCTGGGGGTCGGCGCCGTCATCGGCGCGGGCTTCTTCAGCCTGACCGGGGAGGCGTCCTCGCTGTACGCCGGCCCGGCGATCTCGCTGTCGTTCCTGTTGGGCAGCGTCGTCTGCGCCTTCGCGGGACTCTGCTACGCGGAGATGGCCTCCACGGTGCCGGTGGCCGGCTCGGCCTACACCTACGCCTACGCCACCATGGGCGAGTTCGTCGCCTGGCTGATCGGCTGGGACCTGATCCTGGAGTACATGGTGGGGGCGACCACCGTGGCGATCAGTTGGTCGGGCTACGTCGCCAGCTTCCTGCACGACCTCGGCCTGGACCCGCCGGCCCAACTCCTCGCCTCGCCCGGCACGGCGATGATCGAGGTCCCCGACGCCGTCGCCCAAAGGCTCCATCTCCGCCACGGCTGGTCGATGCTCGCCTCGGTCCAGGACAAGCTGGCGGGGGCGGGGATCGACTACTCCGCGTTCCCCCAGACCACCGCGCTTTTCAACGCCCCGGCGATGCTCGTCGTCGCGTTGGTGACGGCGCTTTTGGTCGTCGGCATGCAGGAGTCGGCCCGGGTCAACAACGTCATCGTCTTCATCAAGGTCTCGATCCTGGTGCTCC
>ERZ778018.436-NODE-436-length-64075-cov-10.136754_pt1 | contig 64075 bp, 47 predicted proteins | sample MGYA00375748_ERZ778018 | MGnify/ENA primary metagenome ERZ778018 (study PRJEB29350, sample SAMN05509839) | bioreactor metagenome | biome: bioreactor; material: wastewater | place: South Africa: University of Cape Town | collected 2014-04-22 ... | reverse complement strand
CGCGTTCCGACCCGCACCTAAAAAACTCACGAATTTACCCCTTGCACAGTATAATTAATTTCTTAGATAAAATAATTTGAACAATATGCAAACGAAAACCGGCAATAAAACCTATACCCGGCCCCATCAATTGTCCGATGATTCCGTTATGAATTTCCTCATCATATTAAGCGCCATCACCGCGGTTACTTCGATATTTTTATTTCGCTCAAAACGTTGTTTTAATTTTTGTACCAATTGTTTTTCTTTATTGCCTGCAGCCACCCAAACCGTACCAACAGGCTTATCCGGCATTCCACCGTCCGGCCCCATGATGCCTGAAACAGCAATTCCATAATCGGTATTGAGCTTATTTAATAATCCTGATAACATCTCTCTTACGGTTTCTTCACTTACGGCTCCATACTTTTCCAGGGTTTCTTTTTTTACATCAAGAAGCGATTCTTTTACATCATAAGAATAACTGACAATACTTCCTTCATAATAAGCAGAGGAGCCCGGCACAGAAGTAATAAGGCTCGCAATGGCGCCACCGGTACAGCTTTCAGCCGTTGATATTGTTTTTTTATTTTGTAACAATATGCTGCCTAATATTTGTTGTATCGCTTTATCTTCACCAGCGATCATGTATTTTTTTACCAAATTCTTCAATTGGATGAACTGGTCATTGATCAGCTTTTCGGTCGCGGATTTATCAAAGCCGGAAGTAGTAAGGCGCAACCTCACCATACCATACGAAGGAAGGTAGGCCAAACGAATTTCCTTTGGCAATTGTGTTTCAAAATCTTTAATAATTTCCGCAAGAGCTGATTCTCCAATGCCTGCAGTGATAATAGTTTTGTGGATGATCGCCGGCAAGTCAAATCGTTTTTCCAAATAGGGAATCACATCTTCCATAATGCCCTGCATCTCGTAAGGCACGCCGGGCATACTGATATAAATAGTATTGCCTTTAGAAAAGATCATTCCCGGTGCAGAGCCTCTTTTGTTTTGAATCACTTCACATACATCAGGTACTTCCGCCTGTTTTAAGTTAACCTCGCTTATGGGCCTATTGTATATTTTTTCAAAAAGATATTTTACATTTTGCAATGCATCTTCATCCACGATCATTTTACCATCAAAATATTTACATAAAAGTTCTTTGGTAATATCATCTGAGGTAGGCCCCAGCCCACCGGTGATGAGAATCACATCGGTGTCTTTACTTTCTACATCCAGGGCTTCCCATATTTCTTCGGCATTATCTCCCACTGATATTCTTTTCTTTAAAGCGATACCGATCCTGTTCAATTGCTGTGCCATCCACGCACTGTTAGTATCTATTACCTGTCCTATTAATAATTCATCACCAATGGTAATGATGGACGCATAAATATTTTTCATGCGGCAAAATTAAGCGAAAGCCATACAATCTCAGGCGGGTTTTGTGATCATAATCTTTTAGTTTTGAAATATTCCATTTGTCAAAACTTTAAATGAAATCAATTGAAAAAATTATTTTTCTTTTTTCTTATTATTATTTATGCATCACACATCCGGGGACAAAGCGCCAATGAAGCATTTAATGCTTCTTTTAAAAAATTATTACAGGATGATCAATTCAAACATGCGACCATTAGCCTTTTTGTAAAAAACACTACTACAGGGCAATCCGTTACTGAGATGAATACAAACGTTGGAGTTGCTCCTGCCAGTTGCCAGAAAGTAATTATCGCTTGCACTGCTTTTGAATTATTAGGCCATGATTATTCTTATAAAACTACATTAGGCCATACAGGCGAAATTATAAATGGTGTGTTGAATGGCGATATCATCATTAAAGGCACAGGCGACCCTACGCTTGGAAGCTGGCGATATACACAAACCACAGAAGAGAATATTATTTCTACATTTACCAAAGCGATACAACGGGAAGGCATACACGAAATAACAGGCCATGTGTATGCGGATGAAAGTCTGTGGAAAGGCGAGGTTACGCCGGGCGGATGGATATGGGAAGATATAGGGAACTATTACGGGGCAGGTGCAAGAGCTATAAACTGGAGAGAAAATCAATATGACTTATTTTTAAAATCAGGAAAAAATATAGGAGATACAGTAGAAATAATGGGAACCAAACCATCACTTGTACAAGGGTTAAATTTTAAATCCATGGCCACTTCAGCAGCCAAAGGAAGCGGGGATAAAAGCTATATTTATTTACCATTGAACGATCCATTCAGCTACATAAGAGGAACGATACCCATTAATCAAAATCATTTCTCAGTCTCAGGTGCCATGCCGCATCCCGCTACCCAACTGGCTTTGACACTGGAAACTGCTTTAAAGCATGTTTCTTTAGAAAAAACAGAAGCAACTTATCCTGTACAAATCAACCCGCAAGAATCAAAAACTTTTTATACTTATACATCCCCTGTGCTGGACAGTATCATCTTTTATTTTTTAAGAAAAAGTGTCAATTTATATGGCGAATCGCTGATCAAAACCTTAGCATACAATATTACAAACGCAGGCGCTACTGACAGTGGCGTAAGCGTTATAAAAAAATTCTGGAAGAATAAAGGAATAGACCCTTCTGCTATAAACATCATTGATGGTAGTGGACTCTCCCCTGCCAATCGTGTTACTACGCAGGCATTGGTAACTGTTATGGAATATGCCAGGAAACAGAGTTGGTTCTCTTCATTCTATGATGCGCTTCCTACCATTAGTGGTATTAAAATGAAAAGCGGATCTATCGGTGGCGTGATCTCTTATACAGGATATATAAAGGGTAAAAATAACAACCAATATACTTTTGCATTTGTGATCAATAATTATGACGGCAATGATAATGAAGTAAGAAAAAAGATGTGGAAGCTATTGGGAGAATTGTAGAAGTAAGAAGTTGCAAATGATTAAGCTTTAATTTGAGAGTTATCAGCTTTAAACTTATTTTTCTGTGTTTGTACCTAAGAGTTTAAAATAGTCCGTTTAAACCAATTAATAAAAAGTGGTTACGAGATAAAATGAAGCTTTAAATAAATAATCAAAACACAAAAATAAAAATGAAGAAACGTACTAAAACAATAAAAAAAAACTTAACTTTCATGATCTGTATTTTATACAAAAGCTTGTACTGTAGAGTTCGTAGTTAATCAATTTAGTAACCCAAATCTTTCATTCTAATATGAGACTCTTTCATACTGAAATAACTCCAATGATTGACGAGTTTTTGCATATTGATCTTAGAAATCAGCCATTTCTTTCATCTCCCTATCATACGTGCCCAACCTTTCATTCGCATCCTGAACTTGAGCTGGTATTTGTTTTGGAAGGTTTTGGCAAAAGGATCATCGGCAATAAAGTAGAGCCATTTGAATCAGGAGATATGGTATTTATTGGTTCTAACGTACCGCATGTATGGCTAAGCGATATCTCTTATTACCAGGAAAATTCAAACTTACATTCGAGGGTGATCGTTACCTATTTTAATCCTGTTATATTTCAGCAGTTCTTTGATGCCGTCAAAGAATTTAATGATATTAAAAAAACGATGCTACAAGCTTCTAAAGGGATGAGGATATTGGGAGAAACAAGAAATGTTATTGCCCAGAAGCTCCTTGCGCTCTCTTCTGAAAACGGGTTTGAAAAAATCAACAGTTTCTTACAAATACTGAATATCATTTCCGTGTCTAATGATAAGTATTGTATTTTAAACAACGGGGTTTCTAAAAATGACAGTTTTGAATCTGACCGCCTGGTAGATGTGATCAAATTCGTTCAGGCCAATCTTGACGAGCATATTACATTAAAAAAGATTGCAGAAATAGCTTGTATGACAGAACAATCGTTTTGCCGTTTTTTTAAGAGTAGATTAAAAATGAATTTTTTCCAATACCTGGAAGCCCAGCGAATGAAACATGCCTGTGACTTATTGATACAATCATCTGATAAATCAATTGCCGATATCGCTTTTGAATGTGGCTATACTTCCAGTTCTCATTTTTGCAAAGTGTTCAAAGATAATTATAATCAAAGCCCGTCCCAATACAGGAAAGGCATTGATGAAGTTGCAAAATAGGAAAGCCGTTTGATATTTTTTTCAAGAACCAGTTATCATCTACTATTGTAATCAGAAATTCTAATCTCAACTTTTATTTCATCAATCCCAATATCTTAAGATTAAAAGTTTCATCAGTTTCTGCTCCTGCAAAGTCATCGAATGCTTTTTCTGTAACCTTAATAATATGATCCCTGATAAATGCAGCTCCTTCCCTGGCGCCTGCTTCAGGATGTTTTAAACAACATTCCCATTCCATTACAGCCCAACCTTTAAAATCATAAGAAGCCATCTTGCTGAATATACTTTTAAAATCAACCTGGCCATCTCCCAAAGAACGAAAGCGTCCGGCACGGTCAATCCAGTCCTGGTAACCTCCATAAACACCTTGTTTACCGGAAGCGTTAAATTCAGCATCTTTTACGTGAAACATCCTGATACGTTCGTGGTAATGATCCATATAATCCAGGTAATGCAAACATTGCAATACAAAATGCGACGGATCAAAAAGAATACATGCCCTGGGATGGTTATTTACTTCTTCAAGGAACATTTCATAACTCACTCCATCATGTAGATCTTCACCAGGATGTATTTCATAGCAAAGATCAATACCACATTCATCAAAAGTGTTCAGAATAGGCAGCCATCTTTTGGCAAGTTCTGTAAACCCGGTCTTTACAAGCCCCGCAGGCCGCTGTGGCCATGGATATACCGTATGCCATAATAAAGAGCCGCTAAATGTGCCATGTTCTTTCAAACCAAGATTCATAGAAGCTTTTGCTGCATACTTTAATTGTTGTATTGCCCATTCTGTCCTGGCTTTGGGATTACCATGTACTTCAGCGGGAGCAAAACTATCGAACATAAGATCATAAGCAGGATTCACTGCTACTAACTGTCCCTGTAAATGAGAGGAAAGTTCAGTAATTTCCAAGCCAGCCTGATTGACAATACCTTTGATTTCATCAGCATAAGTTTTACTCTCAGCCGCCTTCTTAAGATCAATACAGCGGCCATCCCAACTGGGAATTTGCACTCCTTCAAACCCAATGCTTTTTGCCCATTCGCAAATTGATTGTAAGGAATCAAATGGAGCTTCATCACCCATGAATTGTGCGAGGAATATACCCGGCCCTTTTAGTGTTGTCATAACTATTATTTTGGATTAATAAAATGCAGATAGATTTTAAACTATAAACTTTGTCCACTTTTCATCAGAATTTCCAGAGGCAATCACGGTATCAATAAATGCCATTCCTCTTACCCCATCCCGTACATCTGGAAAATCTGCTATTTCATTCGTGATCTCACGGCCTTCCAGTTTAGCAGATAATGTAAGCGCAAAATTTCTATAGATATTTGCAAATGCTTCTAAATAACCTTCCGGATGCCCGCCAGGCGTTCTGCAATTATGAATAGCAATGCGGTAAAGCCTGTCGCCATAATTACTTCCGGCTCTTAATGTTTGCATAGGTGCATCCTGCCACTTTACCAGCAATGTGTTAGGATCGTGCTGGTACCATTCAATTCCACCCTTTTCACCATATACGCGAATCCTGATCCCATTTTCTTCACCTGCGGCAACTTGCGAGGCCATAAGTAGGCCGGTAGCGCCGTCATCAAACTTCAGTAGCACATTCCCATCATCCTCCAATGACCTGTTCTCAACAAAAGTGGTAAGGTGAGCACAGAGATGAGTAATCGTTTGGCCTGAAACATACTCTGCCAGTTGCGCGGCATGAGTACCTATATCTCCCATACATCCACTTTTCCCGCTTTTCTGTGGATCAGTTCTCCATAAAGCCTGTGCATTGCCTCCACTCTCTAACCGTTGGCTCAACCATCCCTGTGGATATTCAACCCATACTTTTCTTATCTCTCCGAATGCTTTTTCCTGTATCATTTGACGAGCCTGTTTCACCATAGGATAACCTGAATAAGTATGTGTAAGGCAAAGAAGCAAGCCGGTCTCTTCCACTTTTTTCTGTAACAGTTTTGCCTCTTCCAGGGAGAAGGTCATTGGCTTATCTATTACAACATTAAACCCGTGCTCAAGCGCCATCATAGCCGGAGCAAAATGAGCAAAGTTGGGTGTTACAATGGTTATAAAATCAATTCTCTTATCAGGTGGTAAAACGCTTTCCTTCTGAATCATTTCTTCATAGTTAAGATAAATTCTTTCATGCGGCAGAAATAATTCTTTGCCTGATTCTCTCGCGATCTCAGGCCTGGTACTTAATGCGCCACAACATAGTTCTATTAAACCATCCATATTTGCGGCAATACGATGAATGGGACCAATGAGGGAACCATTGCCCCCACCAATCATGCCCATACGTAGCTTTCTGTTCATACCTTATAATTTTATGAGATTCTAAGGACTTATTCAATCTCAAAAGAATACATGCAGTAGTAAAATTAATGAGGGTTTTGTTTTGAAAATTGTACGTAATTATCCGTTTTTTCAATACTATTATCATTAAGATATATCCCCCCAACTTCTGGCCTTGTTAAAATGGCGAAGGGCTTATTGATGTCCATCCTCCATCAATAACAAGAGATTGTCCGGTTATATGTTTTGCTTTATCAGAAACAAGGAAGAGCGCTGCATCAGCAATATCTTTGGTAGTAGCCGGCCGTCCCATAGGTGTTATCGTTGACCATATTTTTTCATAGTCAGCATCGTGTTGCGTTCTTTCAGTAAGCGTTGCGCCCGGCGCTATAGCATTTACATTAATTCTGTGTGGTGCGAGTTCTATCACCAGCGTTTTGGCAAGCATTTCAAGAGCGGCTTTGGTCATGCCATAAGCAGCCAGATTTTTATGAGCCTGGTGCCCGGTTACAGATGACATAAATAACAATGATCCTCCTGACTTCTGTTGGATCATCTGGTTGGCAGCAGCTTGTGCAAGAAAAAATGTTCCCGCCAGGTTTACCTTTAAAACTGAATAAAAAGAATCTGCAGGATAAGTAAGAAAATCTCCAAACAAGGTAATGCCCGCATTGGCCACCACTATATCCAATTTGCCATATTCGCTAATAGCTGTATCCACCATTTTTTTTATGATCCCAGGCTCAGAGGTATCTCCTGCAACCGAAGTGCAAAGCCCTTGCAATGCTTGTATTTTCTGCGTAGCGTTTACTGCAAGCTCCGCGTCAAGATCATTTAAAACAACAGCAGCGCCTTCAAGGGCTAATTGCTTTGCTATCTCAAACCCTATCCCCTGCCCCGCACCCGTTACGATTGCCACTTTTTTATTCAATAACTTTTTATCCATATCCTGATTACTTTTTATTAGTGGGAATCTCTCGATACTTCACTTCCTGATCCTCCCTTCAGAAAGTCAAAGTCAGCGCCCAGGTGCGCCTGCTCTACATGCTCTACGAACATTTTTACATAACCTCTTTTAAATTCGTTAGGGCTCACCTGCAGTATCTTTCTTCTTTCGTCTAATTCTTCATCCGGCACCAAAAGCTGTAAGCTTCTGTTCAGCGCATCAAGTTGAATAAGATCGCCTTCTTTAACAAGCCCCAGCACACCGCCATCTGCTGCTTCAGGCGATACATGAAGCACTACTGTGCCGAAACCTGTACCACTCATTCTGCCATCAGAAATGCGCACCATATCTGTAACGCCTTTTTCCAGTAGCTTTTCCGGTAACCCCATATTGCCTACTTCAGGCATACCGGGATAACTTTTAGGGCCTACATTTTTCAGGACTAATATACTGTTCTCATCTATATCTAAATCCGGCGCGTCAATCCTCATCTTATAGTCTTCAATATTTTCGAATACAACGGCCTTGCCGGTATGTTGCATGAGGTGTGCGCTGGCCGCTGAAGGTTTCATGATAGCGCCATTTTTGCAAAGATTTCCTTTTAATACAATAATTCCTGATTGTTCATTAAAGGGTTCATTAATGGTCGTAATTACTTTTCTGTCCCAGATTTCAGCTTTTGAAATATTATCAATAACGCTCTTACCTGTTACTGTTTTGCAGGTTTGATGCAAATGTCCCATTATTTCTTTCATTACTACAGGCAGGCCTCCCGCATAGTAAAAATCTTCCATAAAAAATTCACCTGATGGCTGTAAGTTGGCTATCAGTGGAATGTTCGCTGACAGCCTATCGAAATCATTGATATCAAGGAGAACTCCTATTCTGCCTGCTATTGCTAATAAGTGAATCACAAAATTGGTAGAGCCTCCCATAGCAGCATTTACTTTTATGGCATTTTCAAATGCCTCTCTTGTAAGGATATCAGACAATTTTAAATCTTCATTCACCATCTCCACAATTCTTCTTCCTGAAAGTTGTGCCAACACCTTGCGCCTTGAATCGGCGGCAGGGATTGCTGCATTCTGAGGCAGAGAAATTCCAAGCGCTTCTACCATGCAAGCCATCGTGGAGGCTGTGCCCATTACGGCACAATGGCCACAACTGCGACACATACAAGATTCTGCAAAGTTAAGCTCCTCTTCCGTCATACTTCCTGAATGAATGTCATCAGCAAAGCGCCATATATCACTGGTAGCGATGTCTTTGCCTTTATATTTGCCTGTAAGCATTGCCCCACCCGAAACTACAATAGTGGGTAAGTTTACACTACAAGCCCCCATAAGCAATGAAGGCGTTGTTTTATCACAGCCACAAAGTAGTACCACGCCATCAATGGGATTTGCACGAATGGATTCCTCTACATCCATACTTACCAGGTTGCGATACAACATGGCTGTCGGTTTAATGAGTGTTTCTCCCAAAGACATGACAGGAAACTCCACAGGAAATCCGCCTGCTTCGAGAACTCCTTTTCTTACTGATTCCGCCAACTCGCGAAAATGCGCATTACAGGGAGTAAGCTCTGACCAGGTATTGCAGATACCAATTACAGGCTTACCCTGAAACTTATCATCAGGAATACCCTGATTTCTCATCCATGCCCTGTATATAAAGCCGTCTTTACCTTTTAATCCAAACCACTTTTGGCTTCGCAATTCTTTTTTCATTGTTTAAAAATAATTGAGCTGTTACTCTTATAAATTAGGTTTAATTTGGTATCATGCAAGCTTGTTATCTTTTCATGAAGAGATTTATGGTATGAGAGGCAATTTCGCATGAAACATTTGTAGTTAAAAATAAAACAAATCTTCTGTACTTTAGTTAAAGTAAAAATACAAGGCCAAAACAGGAACTAATATCGGGCGATTACCCTTTTATGTTATTTTATTATCAAACCAAAATCTAAACAATCCCGGTTGAATAATAGACCCCTATAATGAAAGCCACTGCTACAGTTTTAATTAATGTCATCATAAAGATATCTCTATACGATTGGCGATGTGTTAACCCGGTTATAGCCAGTAAAGTGATCACAGCGCCATTGTGTGGTAACGTATCCATCCCGCCGCTTGCCATCGAAGCGACTCTGTGTAAAACCTCCGGTGTAATTCCTAATTTGGCTCCTGCTGCAAGGTAGGTTTCACTCATGGAAGCAAGCGCTATGCTTAATCCTCCTGATGCAGAGCCTGTGATTCCCGCCAGGCTCGTTATCGTCACAGCTTCGTTGGCTAAGGGATCTTTGATAGCAGATGATAAACTTTCATTCAATAATGCAAAACCGGGCAAAGCTGCAATAACGCCACCGAAACCATATTCTGATGCTGTGTTCAAAGTAGCCAGTAATGCACCGCCGATAGAAATATTGATCTGGGATTTTAAGTTCATCTTCACTTGCTTGAAAGCAAAAAATAATACTGCCAAAATCCCTACAACCAGGGCAGCTTCAACAGCCCAGATCGCTGCCATCTTTTGTATTTCTATAGGAGGTAAACCACGGATACCGATAGCCGAAAAGTCAAAATTTACTCCGTAATTACGGATGATCAATACAGTAAAGGCTTTATTACATATTCCCACAAGCACTAATGGCAATATCGCCAGGAAAGCGTTAGGGAGCCTGTCTGAAGCTATCTCATCCGGTTCGTTGATATGTCCCTTTCCATATCCTTCTCCTGCATTCTTTGCTTTGCGCCTGCGCCATTCCAGGTAAGCCATACCCACACTGAGAATAAATATTCCTCCGATCAGGCCCAGCCATGGAGCAGCCCATGTAGTGGTTTTAAAGAAGGCAGTAGGTATGATATTTTGAATCTGCGGCGTTCCCGGCAAAGCGTCCATGGTAAAAGTGAAAGCGCCTAAAGCAATCGTTCCGGGAATAAGACGTTTGGGAATATCAGCTTTCTTAAAAAGCTCTGATGCAAACGGATATAACGCGAATGCAACCACAAAAAGAGAAACACCGCCGTAAGTAAGCAAGGCTCCTACTAAAACGATTGCCAGTATAGCTTTACTTTCACCTATTACATTAATGATCGAGCGGGCTATTGATTTGGCAAAGCCCGACAATTCAATCACCTTTCCGAAAATAGCACCCAACAAAAATACCGGGAAATACAATTTTACAAACCCCGCCATTTTCTCCATAAAAATACCTGAGAAAAAAGCTGGTACCCATGACGGGTTTATTAAACATACTGCAAGCAAAGCGGTTAAAGGCGCAAATAAAATAACGCTGAAACCCTTGTAAGCAGCGTACATCAGCAGCAATAATGGCAATACCACAAAAAATATCTCCATAAAAATTTATTAGGATTAAATGACTAAATTCTATTGCGCCGACCATCCACCATCAATAGGCATTGCAATACCAGTGATAGTTGCAGCCTTGTCTGAAGCGAGGAAGAGCGCCATCTTAGAAATTGTTTCTATTGGCACAAATTCCTTCACGACCTGCTTTTTCAAAAGCACCTGGCTTACCACTTCTTCTTCAGAAAGATTATGAACTTTTGCCTGGTCGGCTATTTGCATTTCAACCAATGGTGTTTTTACATACCCCGGACAGATTGCATTGCAGGTAATATTAAAAGTCGCGCCTTCCAATGCAATAGCTTTGGTAAAACCAATCACCCCATGTTTGGCTGCCACATAAGCGCTTTTAAATTCAGAAGCAAATAATCCATGTATCGAGGCAATATTAATGATCCGCCCAAAGCGCTGGCTTTTCATGTGGGGCCATACTGCTTTGGTAAGATGGAATGAGGAATTGAGATTGATGTTTATAATATCATTCCATTTTTCTTCCGGGAAATCTTCAACAGGGCTTACATGTTGAATACCTGCGTTATTGATAAGAACATCTACACCTCCGAAGCGGGCATTACATTCTCTGACAAGCTCCCTTAAAGATTGCGGATGAAGCATATTAGCATCAGAAAATATATGGTCAACCTTATATTTTGTAGCTATTTCAAGAGCAATATCAGCCCCATTTTTTTCAAGCCCATTAAAAACAATATTATACCCTTCTGCCGCAAATGCTTCTGCAATACCCAAACCAATGCCGCTTGTGCTTCCTGTGATGAGGGCTGTTTTATTTACTTGCATAGAGCGTTTTGTTTTCAGCTAATGTACTATATAGCATTTACGTTGAAATATTTGAGGGAAAATATTTTTTTCTTTAGCGCTTTCTGACTTTTACTAAAACCAGTAATTCATTGAAATAGATAATTCTGATATAGTATATTCAGTATATTTTCTAATACATTCTTATTTCCTTTTATCCTGAATATACTTAGCTACTGTTCCCATTGGTGCGATCCAAATCCCATTTGCAGGGTCTTGGGCATATTCAATCAGTTTTTTTAGCATAGATAAACGTGTTGTCTGATTTCCTGAATCACCCATCTCATGGCCTGCAAGAACTAACCACGCTCCGGTTTTTTTTGCATTCTGCAACAATGGTAAAATCTGGTCAAAATCCTTTCCATCCATTTCCATTCCTGTTAGTTGTGCAAAGTCGCAGAAGGTTGGGTCATTAGGACCTTCATCCAGCCATCCCCTGCCAGCTAAAAACAAATCAGCAATAAGAGGGACATAGCTTTTTGTTTTACTCCCTCTTCCTACAAATGTGGATCCACAAGGATAAGCGAAGACTTCAGGTTTTACTCCTAACAATTTCTCAATTTGCTTGTTTGCATCCACCAACTCATTTCTCATTTGCTTAATGGTATAGTTTTCTAATGCTTCGTTTCTGGACCAGGGAAAATTACCTGAGCATGGATGAAATAGCGTATGATTCCCGATTTCATGCCCGTCGGCGACTGCTTTCTTCCAGCCATCAAGCCTTTTCTCTACATTGGAAGGAACCACAATAAATGTTGCTTTCACTCCATATTGATTAAGCAATGATGTTCCGACATCTACCTGGCTCAAACGGGCATCATCAAAAGTAAGACTCACTGCAATTTGTTTCCCATCAGGCCAGGAAAAAGCGGGCTTGTCCTGTTGAGCAAGTAAAGGTTCATTCATCAATATTGAAAACAGGAAGGAAAAGAGAAGAAACTTAAAGCGTAAAAAATTCTTTTGACAACTAATTGCAGATAATGTCTGATGTACTTTCATAATAGATTTTTTAGAGTCATTTTGTTATAGTTTGCAAGGAACAAGTTAATGAATTGAATTTTAAAAAATGAAAGGTTTTCCTTTGCAAATATTTAGAATTGATATCTTATAAAATTATTTCTGCGAAATAATTCCTGGCGCTCTTGGTGATTAGTTTTTTTTTGATTTATAAACTTTTTTACCCCAAAGAGAAGAAGAACACAAAGGAGAAATGTTTCGCGTTTTTAAATAAAGTAGTGAGTTGTTTCAAACTAAAGATTCACTGTTTTGACTCTTGCATAGTATAACGCTTTTTCTCTGTCTTTTCCTGGTAAGTTGTACCACTTCGCATTTCGCCCTGTAAATATCCTAAAACAGATTCTTTTACATCGCGCTCTACGGCAGGAGTATAAGGCGATACTGTCTCTACCTCATATCCCCCATGTTGAAACGCTTTCTCTGTTGGAAGATATCCCAGCCATCCGTTCGTATATCCGTAATAAAAAGTGTAAGGAAATGGAGAGCGATCCCGGATTTCATTGGATATTTCGCAAAATAGCTCAACAGGTAAACTCCAGATCGCTATATCCTCATTGATCCTTAAGAAACGTACCGGAAGCTTTACCATATTACGGCCTGCTTTTGTCGTACGTGTATATTTGCCTAAATCAGAAGGCCAGCCCAGATTCTCTTTTCGCGGTGTTTCTATTGTTAATGCCCCGGTAAATAGCTTCACTGAGTTTGTGGTGGCGATAAGTTTTTTATTAGCCTCAATAATTTTATCACCCAGCAATACTTTGAATTGGTTCAAATGGCCAGATTCAGGGTTGGGATAGGTACTGTATAAGGGAGCAAGATTGCCAGCAGCGCCATTGATATAAAGCATAGGTACGCCTGTTTTCTGCTCAACATGTTCTGCTACGATACCTGGCGCATCTGCGCTGATCTTTGTAACACTGCCAAGTACTGTTCCATGCATAGCATAGTTGGCTATCAGAGCAAGTGGTGTTCCATCTTCCTTATCCAGACGTATCAAACCTATTCTCCGGTCAACAGGCAAATCGGGATTCATACCCAATGAGGCTTTCCCATTCTCATCCAAAGCACGACGGTTGATGTTAGCCTGCGAAAATCCCCAACCTACTCCAAGGCGGGCCGGCGCTAATTTACGGCGGGCTTCAATAATTCCATTTACCAGCGAACGTGCAACCAATGATTCATAAGCGGTATCCACTTCATGTTTATAGCGTTCGCCCATAAACGTTTCCGGTAATCCCGGTACTCCTACTTCTGGCGCAGAATGTGTGTGAGTTAAAGACCACCAAAAATTCAATGGGTTAATACCAAGCTCACGTTGAAGTATAGAAGCAACATGATCGTATTCTGAAGGCGATATAACGCAAAAATCTGAAGACACAATAAAAAACTGAGTAACACCATCATCCATTGCTATGATACGATGATAGATGCGATCGTGGATCCCGGTAGATTGACGAGGGCCATAACCCAGCAACCACTTTGGGCTGTCAGGGGTAACATCTACTTTTACAACTGAAGCACGAAAAACAGAAGCATTGGCAACATCATTGTGTTGATTTTTTTGAGCAAAATTTCCACTGCTTATCTGAACAAGAAGAACGCAAAGCAAAAGTCTTTTCATGTTTGAATTATATTTTAGAGATTAAAAATAGTTTTTTTATTCCCAGGCTGTTGTTGGCATCCCCGCCAACAAAATACAGTATAATATTATCCTCATTCTTTACAAGCTGTTGGCGAGGACGCCAACAGTAGCGGGGGGTGTTTGAGTTTAATTGTAATGCCCTTTACAACTTATGACAACAATGTTTTCATGTTCATCAACTTTATAAACGAGCCGGTGTTCATCTGTGATTCTTCGGCTCCAATATCCTTTAAAATGGTGCTTTAATGGCTCGGGTTTGCCTTTCCCTTCAAAAGGATTTCTACTAATTTCTTTTAGAAGCTCATATATTTTTTTGAAAATTGCTTTATTAATCAAACTCCAATCAAAAAAATCATCAAAAGCAGCTTGTTGAAATGTATAATTTCTTTGCATGATTTTTAAAGTCTTGACAATACCATTTCGTCCAATTCCGAATCAGAAAGCGTAACCAGATTCTTCTTTTTTTCAACGTCATCTATCGCTTTTTTTAAACGGCTCAAATACTCCTCCCCTGTTTCAGGTTTTAATAAATCGAAATCATCCGAAGTATTAATAGTGATTTGTAATTGACGTGAATTTGAAAACAATTTTTTCACTGCTTCCACAAATTCAGAATTAAGATCTTCCCTTTTTATAATAAAAGTACTTTCCATTTTCCTGACTATTTTCCTCAAATTTAATCGAATCTGATGAAATACTCTTGCTTAATTCTGCCGCAAAAAACTAAGCAGGTCTGCCATTTGCTGTTGATCTATATTTTTTTCCAAGCCTGAAGGCATCGCCGAAACATTGGCTGTTTTCAGAGATTTTATTTCCTGCCGGTTAATAGTTCTGTCCGGTTTTCCGGTATTAACCACCGTAATGGCAGCCGGGGTTTCAGTTTTAATAATGCCTTGCAAAGATTCTCCCGTATTCAATTCAATATTCCAAAGATCAAAGCCAGCCGATATGGACAAATTAGGGTCAAGTATATTGGCCATGATGTCTTCTTTTTTCCAGTTATGCACTGTGCCAAGATCGGGGCCAATAGCAATACCTGTCTCTCCCCTTACCTGGTGGCAGATCGTACAATGCTGCGCATATACTGCTCTGCCTTTCACTGGATCTCCTGTTAATTTAAGAGCTTGCTGATATTTCTCATTTATCTTTTTCCCTTCTTCCTGGCTTCGTGTAAAAATCACTCTGGCACGGCGCCGAAGCGTTGAATCAGATTGCATCATTAGCCCTACACTACCCCAAAAGCTGACACTGGTTGGTGAGATCACTCCTTTCTCCATTGCATTCAATAATAAATTTACCCTATCAGGCTTATGCATAAAAATGCTTATTGCTGCATCTCTTATTTCGGGAGTAAGCTCCGGCCATTGTTGAATAATATATTGGCTTACATCAGTACCCGGCGCTAAATCCAGCGTACGCACAGCAGCTAATTGCACCACGGATTGCTCCTGGGGAACAAGCAATTTCTCAAGAATAGTTACATAAGAGGAAGGATTGCCCAGTGACAGGAAATCAATTGCGTCTGCTCTTCTATCTGCTTCCCGGGTAGAATCTTTTATGATCAATAACGCTTTCTCAATAGATTGGTTCTTCAAGGCTTCCTCTGTTATTCCCTGTACTTTTAATACATGATAGGATGCATTTCGCATTTTAGACGAATTATTTTCAAAGAATGTCTGTGTCAGCCTTTTTTGCAAGTCAAGAGGGATCATTAACGGCGATTTTCTGTTCCTTAACCCCCGGGATAAACCTTCAAGAATAGCCACATTACTTTTCGCATTTTTATCATCAACTTTCGCCGTTGCTTTTTGAATTAATTGATAAATTTCGTCAGCACCTCCGGTAATCCCTATCATGGATGTCAGCCGTTGGACCAGGGATGAATAGGCAGGGATATCCGGGTGAAATTTTTCAAGTACTTCTTTCAAAAGAGATGCGGTTTCCGAACCGGCAGATAGCGCTGCCACCTGCACCCATTTATCATTAATATCTTCGAACAGCAATTTATTTCGTGCTTTTAAAGACTGGGGTGTATTTACAAACCCTAATGTTAACAGCAACTGAAATCTTACTTTAGGATTGGGATCACTTTGTAAAGCAAGCAACGCATCACTCAACTGAGGCGCAGATGCCAGGTGAAGCTCTGCCAACCGGATAGCATTTTCTCTTATTCCTGCTACAGGATCTTTTAATGCTCCTGCAATAACTGCCGGGTCAAGCGCGCCCATTCCCTCTAAGGTCCAAAGAGCATGAAGACGTCCCTGTTCTGAAGAGGTATTTTTTGCCATCCCGATCAACCCTGGAATTGATTTCTTGTCATTGCGGTCAACCAGTAATCGTTGGGCATTAAGCCTCCACCAATTATTTTTGTTAGCAAGCTGTTCAATCAATTCATCATCGCTTGCATCGCCTAACTTCAACCCCTTTGTCCATTCAGCAGGTTTTGCATCTTTGGGAGTGATACGGTATATGCGCCCTTTGTCTGAGCCGTCATATAATCCTCCCGCAGCAATTGCTTCATCAGACATCCATTCGGGAGATTCAATAACCTTCCTGTAATAGTCTAACATGTATAGCGCTCCATCCGGCCCCACATAGAAATTTACGGGCCTGGCCCATGCATCAGTAGAAGAAAGGAATTCCTTATGTTCGAGAATGCGGCTGGCAGTGAAGCTCGCTCCGCTATCTTTAAGCACATCAACATGAACCAGATTATATACCGGCTCTGCTATAAAAGTCACATTTTCGTTATAAGACGCCGGGAAAGCTCCTCCCAGGTAAGCGGTAATTCCACTTCCTGAAGTCATCACTCCGACACCTGACAGCAACTGCCGGTCAGGATGAATAGTAGTTGGAAATACCTCAGGAGCATTCAAATGATCAGACATGTTTTGTACGGCATCAGAAACCGGTAATGCAGCATTTCTTTTAAAATAGCGGTTGGCTACTACTTCCTGGTATCCCTGGTTTGAATTGTTGCAGCCGAACCAATGTCCCCATTCATCAAATGTTTGTCCAAACTGGCAATTACTTGACATCATCTCAATCTGTTTTTGATCGGGCCGGAAGCGAACGGAAAGTCCATTGGCATTCTTTGGTAAACCGGGGCTACCGGGCGAAGATGGAAAAACAATTTCTGATCCTTCATCCCCAAATTCTTCCTTGTATTTTTCTGTGGACACAGAGCCCTGATGTGCGAGGTAAATCCAATTATCCAATCCATACACAGGATTATTTACATTATGCTGCGGGTTTGTTAGAGCAAACCCGGTAAGTACCGTATCTTTAATGTCTGCCTGCCCATCGCCATTGGTATCTTCAAGATATAGAATGTTGGGCGCATCAGCAACCAACACACCTTTTTTCCATCGCATGATACTATTAGGCAGATCAAGCCCTTCAGCAAAAACGGTCCTTTTATCCATGACGCCATCCCCATTTGAGTCAGTAAGAAGTATTATTTTGCCGGTTCCGCTTCTGTCAAGAGGATAGCCATGCATCTCAACCACATACATCCGTCCATATTCATCAATTTCCATATCCACAGGATCAGAGATCAAAGGTTCTGAGGCGATCATTTCAATCTTAAAACCATCAGCTACCTGGTAAGTTGAAAGCGCATCCTTTGCTTCTACTGCTGTTGAGCCATTTTGTTTTTTTTGACTGCATGCTGTGATGCTTACGATCAGAATGACATACATTAAATGAGAAAAGCGCTTTTTAAGAATAGGGTAATGATACATTTTGGAATGAAAAGTTTTAGTATGAACGACCAATTTTCCGGAATGTTTCTTCAGTTTACACTAATGCTTTTTTATACACGCAAAATACATTCTTCAAACCAATTTATCTTTTGTATTTTCCATAAACAGGTTGTCCTGGAAAAACGTTAGGAACGGTATTTTTATTTTTAACCACTAAGGTTCCGTTGATTAACACATGGATAATCCCCTCAGAGAATTCTAATCCTTTATCAAAACTCGCTTTATCAATAATGGTTTCACTATTAAAAATAGTAATATCGGCATCACATCCAACCTGTATGCGCCCTTTGTATCGCATCACTGGGGCTATACTCTGTAATCTTTGCGCAGGCATCAGTGTCATTTTTCTAATTGCTTCCGACAATCCTATTATTTTATCCTGCCTTACATATTTACCAAGGACTCTTGAAAAAGTCCCCGCAGATCTTGGATGTGCTAATTTTGCGTACGGCATACCATCCGAAGCAATCAGGATATTGGGTGATTTGATACCCGCTTCAATCCATTCAGGTTTCATCATGTGTATTACTACCATTCCTCCCTTTTCCCGGAATTTTGAAAATGTATTTTCTGTTAGCCTTTCTCCGGTTTCTACCCACTGCAAATCGTTGTAAGATATACCCAGTTTTTTCTGCCAGCCTTCTTCAAACATAGCAGATTGGATAAAAGTGGATGCCGCTGTATAAGGATATATTTCAGAAGTTATATCCATACCTCGCTTTTGTGCTTCATTAATCATTTCTATACAGAGTTCAATCTCACTGAGGGTCATACTGTTCAGATGAACTAAATGTAAACTCGAGCCTGTGATAGCTGCATCTGAAATAGCCTGTTGAATGGCAAGAGCGCCACCTTCACGTACATGTACAAAAATCGGAGCTTTTATGTCAGCAGAAAACTGATTCACCCTGAACACCTCCTCTCGTGTAGCCCCTGGATGATAGCCAATTGGGACACCTATACCAATGCCTCCGGCTTCAAGTTCAGCACGCATGTTGTCTATCAGAAGAGGTATGTCTGAAACTTTCAAAGACTTATAAAAAGACGGATGTGCAAGAAAGGATAATGTTTGCCAGTTTACTTTGGCCCATGCACTCTGCGGATATGTTTTCGTTAGAAAATTAAATGTATCATTTTGTTTGTCCATAGCAACTGCCCTTGCATAAGACCATGAAACACTGGCCCCATAGTTAATTAAGGCCTTTGATTTCCGAAGAGCATACCATTCTTTTAAATGCGACAAGCCCCATTCTAATTCCATAGCAGTAGTCACGCCATCATGTACCTGATACTCTTGCTCTATATTGCCGATACCATGTGCATGTATATCTATAAATCCCGGGGCAACCACCAAACCGGAAACACTTATTGTTTCTTTTCCACCGATTGGTTCGGATGTTATTTCTGTAATTCTACCATTTCTAATACCAATATTTCTAACTGCGTCAAGATTTGTTTCCGGATCAATTACTCTTCCTCCTGTCAAAACAAGATCATATAGGGCTTTAGACTGGGCCTGCAAATAGTTAACCTGGCAACGTCCTCCAAGAATAATTGCAAAAAAAAGATAGAACAATTTTAAGAAACTCATATTTATTTTACTATCAGAATATGGCAGATGATTATGTTTTACCAAAAGAACACTCATGTTTTTGATAATTTTAGTGATAATTATTTCTTTCAACGGAATCACTGGATTTCTAAAATCAGTCTTGAAGAGACTACCCTTCAAAAAATCATAAAAGGGATTTCAAGTACCCTACTTTTTATTTAAAACTGTTGCCCTAATTATTCAAACTATGAAGTATTAAATTCAATCCATAAAAAACTCAACTGGCCGGAACTAATGTAATTTCTCTAAAATCCATCAGTCCACCATTTTTAAATTTCGTTTTTGGTTTAAAAATTATTTTTTGTAATCCGGACGATAATTTTATTCTTCCAATTTTTTGCACTTTGAAAGTTTCCCACGATCCGGTTTTTTCCACTTCTCCTATGATTTTTTGACCTGCCGCCTGTAATATATATGACTCGTCCTAAAAAAAGTTTACAGTTTAATAGATAAATCCTGAAATAGATTTACAGGATGATTTTTATTTTTATTTTCAAAAGTATTTCTTTTTTTAAAATAGTTTTTCCATAATCTCTGAGTGTTTGTTTTTTGATTGTTATGTAATTTATTGGGGGTTAAGTTGCCGATACTCATGTGTGGCCTTTGATTGTTGTACAACCCGATAGCCTTGTGTAGTTGTTTCTTTGCTTGTGGTAAGGTGCCGGTTTGATAGTGTTCCAGGTATTCTTCTTTGATTATTCCATTTACTCTTTCGGCTATAGCATTTTCTAACGGGTCTCCGTTTTCGGTCATGCTAATCCTGATGCCATTGTCCTGTAATAGCTTTACATACTTTCCACTGCAATACTGTATTCCTCTATCGCTATGATGGGTAAGCTGCAATGGCACAGCAGCCCCCCAAAGGGCTGCAAGGGCCATTTGCAGCGCTTGAATGCTTTGGATAGCTTCCATTGTTTCTGCCACATGGTAACCAACAATTTTACGAGAGTAAGCATCAGTGATTAAGCTGATGTAAAGATGTTCACCTGTGGTTATCTTCCAATAAGTGATATCGCTTACCCATAATTGATTAATTGCCGTGGGAATAAAATCCCTGATTAAGTTAGGATACTTTCTCATCCAGTGATTGGAGTAAGTGGTTTGTATCCTTCGCTTTCTTTTTTTTACCAGCAACTGGTTGGCAGACAGCAGATCAAACAAGGCATCTCTTCCCATCTTTATACCATGTTCCATCATAAAGGGCTGAAGCATGTCATACAACTTCCTGGTACCTATTACTCTATGTTCTTTTCTTATAACCATTACTTCCTTTAATATTAATAAATCAGCCGTTTGCATGCTTTCCGCTTCCCATGAATGTTGATAATATGCCTAGCGGGTGATACCAAATAATCTGCAAATACGGCATAGGCCTACCTTAAGGTATTTGCATTTTAATTCATGGATTATTTGGTACTGGGCTTTTTTCTAATCGGAATCTTTAGTTCGGATTCTGCTATCTCTATCATTCTTCGATAGCCCTCAGCCTGTAGTTTAGCGTCTTCAAGCTCCTTTTTAAGAAACTCAATTTGCTGTTGCTCCGGAGTTAATGATTGTTTCTTTTTGTGTTTATTTGGCAACGTTTTAAAATTTTCGATGCCAATATAATTACATTTGGTAATGCGCTGGTCATTACCGGCCAAATACCCTAAACTCCTGAGCCATGTATGGATAAGTGAATGGCTGCTAAGATTGTATTTGCGAACTAAATCCCGAAGCCGGGCACCTTCATTGATATGCTCTTTACATACCTTGTGCTTTAACTCAATACTATAAACATTCTTGCTTACATAGTAGGTTTGATCTTCCATTTTTACACTTTTTTGTGTAAACCTATTTTAGGACAAGACAATACTCTTGTCCCGCGTCTGAATCTGATACAGACCATTCCAGATACACATTGTAATCACCCTTTTTTGGAATCTTGGTTTTCCATTCAATATAATCGTTTGATGTAAACCACCCAAACGCTCTCCATTCCGGCATATATTTAATTTTTGGCCCCACTGGCTCTCCATTTTCTGCATTCAAACTTATAGCAGAATTTATTTCTGATAATAAATCTGTAGTGTTTCCCTTAATAGCCTTGAATGATGCGGGCAAAAGTTCATGTACAGTAGCAACAATCATGTCTTCTACTTCTTCTGATAATCGTGATGGTTGATTATAAAAATAAATATGCCCTTCCGCTTCATAACCACCTTCTCTTAATACTCTCTTTGAAGGTATATAGCACCTAACATCATTAGAATAAGCATTCACCCAAAGCCGTTCTGCACCCAGTTCTCTTTTAAGCCGTAGCGAATAATCTACAACCACTTCGCCTCCTAAGAAAAGCATTGCCATTTCATTACCAAAGGTCCAGGTTTGCACAGGATAAGAAAGTGTTGTAGGAATGGGTACTCCTCTTGCCAGTTGTTCGAGAATAACAGTGGCATTGTACGCTTTAGGGCCGCCTTCCTTCATAGCTTGAGAAAGATCATTAATTGTAGTTATTTTTTCAAAAGGAATTTCTATTATTTTAAGCCTGGCAACAGGAGGAGAATTGAGCACCTGTAGTGGTAACGCCAGCAACCTTTCGACTTCATCAGCAATTTCTTTTCCGTGAGTGGTAGCATCTTCAAGCCTTCCTCTCGGCAAATCAGGATTGGCATCTGCTCCACATCCTGCTGCAATCAGAGCAGTAGCATCGGGATGGTTTATTTCTATTAATCGTTGAGCTTCCCCATTCCAGTCGCCATGCCAGCTTGTGATGTTTCCACCGAGAGTAGTACAATGGCAAGCATAATTTACAAATACAGCACGAAGTTTTCCATTAATATCTGTAACCCTTAAAAGAGGGAGAGAATGATCCTTAGGCCCTTTAGGATAATTACGTTGAGCCACCCATTTCCCGTTTTCAATAAGACGTCGGTTAATAGCAAAAGTTACCTTCCCTTGGCCCCATGATACTAGCGAAGGCTGACGTGAATTTAATGCAATCTGTGCTACCTTTTCCAATTTATCAGTTAGCTGACTGGCATAAACCGCTATTTGCACCATCTCTTCTTGTGTAACAGGCGGATCGCTGAACATTTTTGTCAGGTTCATAGTATTACCTACTTCAGGGCCAGAGTGTGTATGTGATGAAGTAATGGCCAGGTTTGCAGGATCAATGCCGTTTTTCAGCAAAAGCCGGTGCGTCACTTCCCGGGTAATATATCCTGGGATAGCCAGCAAGTCACAGGTAATAAGTAAAGAAGTGCTCTGAGCATTACTACCAAAAGCTAATGCTTTTGCATGAAGCTTATGAAGCGCTTTATCAAAAGGTTTTACACCTCCCTCCGAACCACTCCGTCTGATATGACCGGCCATCCGCATTGGTCCTTCTGGCGTAATATCAATCCTGGCTACGCCAACATCCATTTTGCTTCCGGTAATTTGTTGAGCAAATACAGTTTCAGAATATAAAAAAAAATTAAGGCCAAAATTGCAGATGTTTTTATATGTAGGTAAAGTTTCATAAAAATAAAATATTGTATTGTCGTAAGCTTAAAAAAAATCTTAAATATGTCAAACAAAATTGGCTTGTTCGTCATAACCTCTAACTTTTAACTTTCAAGGATACTCTTGGTTACTTCCATAATTCATCAATCAGTTGTACAGTGCGATCTACCAATATCTGACCTCCTTCCGGACCAACCAGATTACTTTGACAAACGGCACTATAGCCGCCTCCCATCTTTGCTTTTGACGTAGGAAGATAGGTTCCAGGGCCTGCAAGCTGAACAACAAAAGTCTGTAAGGCCTTACTTCTGCCTTGAATACGAATACCAAAATCTGTAAAGAGCTCAAATTGATTGGTACAAATTGCAATATCTCCCAAACGTACTATATGTATCTCCGTATCGTGAATGGGATTTGGTGTTGTTTGCTGCATCTTATAGCGTCTTACGACATCTCCGTACCATATCATTTTTCCATGTTCCTTTTCTCCTGCTTTCGGCTCTGCCGCTATTGCTACCGCCGCCGCATCACTTACCGACTTTGATTCCAGATACTCTGTTTCCGTTATAATCCTCATGGGTAATGAAAGAGTTTCTACCTTATGAGAAAGGATTATATTATCATGGCGATCATTTTTTACTATTTCATAAGTTTCTTCAACAGAGTTTACAATACGCTTTGCAATTACATCAATACGGCTTAATTTACTAAGATTACGCATGCGTTCTTCTGCCTTTTTGCGATACATTAGATGAGGCGACTGGTCTCCAGCCGCTCCAATCCATCCCATAACCAGGAGGCCTGAACCGAAACGCTTCTTTAGGAGAACCCTTACAGCGTGCCAGTAATCAGCATCAATAGTTGTAGCGTTTTCAACTTCCTGCGCAGGGCATGGTACATCAATACTCGTTGCAATTAGCTCCCCATCTTTATTCCAAAAAAAAAGTGTATTCACATCATGGTCTTCATACCCTTCCAAACTTTGAAACTCCCGTAAATCTGTTTTGCCATACATCTTAGAAGTGCCGTCCGTATAGACAGCACGGCGGTTATGGGCAATAGTAGCTGTACCGAGACCCCATGTTACACTACCTTTCTTGCGTGCTTTCCATGCTTTAACAATGGATTCAGTAACCCGTTGCGCAAAAAGTTGCTGATAGGCTTCCGGTTGCGAGACTCCCTCTTTGGGTATTTCATAAAAGCCACTTTCAATAACCGGTGAAGTATGCGTATGAGTAGCGCTTAATACAATTTTTTTTACGTCTAACTCCGGGATTTGGGCTTTTACCTGTTTACGTACCAATTCATTTAATATTGCTGGAATAAAAACGAGATCACAAGCTACAAATACAGTTTGATCTACAGAAAGAGAACCATTACGTGTTTCCAATGCTACCACGTTAGTTATCAACGGAGTTCTCGCTGTATGTCCGATACGGAGATAAAATTGTCCTTGCAGGGCTACAGGCAAATCAGGCGTAATATTAGCTTCGGCGGTACCGATGTAAAGATCGTTACCGCGTGTTACCGATACGCACAAAAATAAAAGCAAGATGATTGCCGTTGAAGTTATTCTTGCCTGACATGCTAAGCCAATGATCTTGTAATTGGTTCCTATTGATAATTTGCCAATTAATTTTACATTCATTATTATGCTATTTAAAGGTAATTACTGCTATTGTCCATTATTATCTTATTATTCAAGTTCATAAAATACCTTGTAAAACCCTGCGCTTCTAAATCCTTAATTTTGTTCCTAAAATAGGAGCAACCTCGTTTTACCAGCCTGGATTTTGTACCAGCTTTGAATTCAGCGCTATTTCCTGAGTCGGAATCGGCCTGAGGTATAATCTATCATTCCATTTTCTGCTTGTGAACCCTGGATATAGTATTCGGTAGTTTCCGGTTTTGGGGTCTCTTGCACCTTGAATAGTCTTGGGATTCTCGAGCAATTTGCCGGCTTTCCAGCGTACTATATCATCCCATCTGCTACCTTCACCACATGTTTCAATACGACGTTCGCGACGGATTTCATTAATAAGGGGAGATACCGGAACCTCCCAATTGGGCCAATTAGGATCGGTAAAACCTACATTAACAGAAAGGTGAGGCATAGCTACGCGCTCCCGCAACTTATTGATAGTAGCGTCTAACACAGCCTGCGTGCATTCTCCTAATTCAGCTTTAGCTTCTGCATAGGTAGCCAATAATTTGCCATAACGGAAAATAAAATCATCAACAACACATTGATTCTGTAATCTATCTACCTCATAGGGAGAATAGCCTTTAAGAATATAATAGCTTGTGGTGCAATAATTATTATCAAATTCGGGCATAGGCCTATACTCCAAGGATCCATTTTCATATATTCGATATACACGACCAACATTATATGTAGATTGTTGCATGCGGGGATCCCTGTTGACAAATTCATCTCCAAATACTGCATCACCGTTGTATAGCGGGCTAATAGAAATAGGCAACCCATCAGTACAAAGGTAAGATTCTACAAAATCTTTAGTGTATCCGGTATGTGGTTCGCCCATCTGACGGACGTTATTATGCATTCTTTTGTCTCTAAGAAAGCGCTGAACCATAATCCCTTCCGAATTTCCTTTCAATTCATACTGAATAAATAAGTCATAGAAATCGTTGTTGGGTTTGCCTGTACTGTACACTTTAAACATCCCTGAATTAATTACCAATTCTGAAGCCTTTACAGCCTCTCTCAACATGGGCTCATAGTCTCCGAGATTGTGATATTTCCTGAAAGTCCCTTCAAACAAATATACCTCAGCTTTAAAAGTAGCAGCAGCATATTTGGTCAAACGATCTGTTGGAGAAGTTTCCGGCAAATTCGTAATGGCAAAATCCAAATCTTTTAACATATTGGCCATTACTATTTTTCTGGAATCTCTTGCATTTAATAATTCCGGCGAATCAATATTTAAATCGTGCTCCAGCCAGGGAACATCGCCAAAAGTCTTTACTTTTATAAAGTAATAAAATGCTTTAAAAAATCGAATCTCTGCCTCGTATCGTAAAATATCAGCATTAGATTGCATAGTAGCAATCCGGTCAAGCGCATAATTACATCTACGTATCCCTAACCAATCTGCCTTGCCCCATCCTCCTCCTGTTGCTGGTAGAGTATATTCATCCCACGTATAAGTATCACGTGCCCCAGGACCATTATTATCACTTGTATTGTCGTTCTGCCAGATATAATTAGGATTTTTTAAATCTGAATAAAATTGATTGGCATACATTTCCAGATCTGAGGAGCTTTTCCAGAAACTGGCATCATTAATTTTATCTAATGGTAGCTTTTCCAAGTATTTATCATTACACGATGCTACAGAAAACAGTGAAATGATTATTGCTATAAAAGATATATTTTTCATTTTTATTTTTTTACATTGTTAAAAATCAACATTTAATCCAAATGATACCGCTCTATTCAGCGGATACGACATTGCGCTAGTTTGTTCGGGGTCTGTAATTTTTACCATTTTAGTGGTTTCCCACAAGTTATTTCCAGAGAAATATACTTTTACTCTTTTAATTCCCCATTTCTGAGTCAGGTTTACTGGAATCGTATATCCAAGTGTCAATTGCTTTAACCTCATATAAGCAGCATTTTGTAAAAAACGGGTTTGCACAGCGGTTACATCATTTCCTCCTGTAACAAGCGGTCTTGGGTATTTGGCATTTGGATTTGTCGGAGTCCAATAATCTGTGATTACTTTACCCTGAACACTCCATTCATCATTATAAGCATTAATGAAGTAATTCCCGGCAATCCACATATCACGTTTGGCAACTCCCTGCAAGAAGATATCTAAATCGAACCCTTTCCATGATACATTCGGCCTAAAACCAAAGCTATAACGAGGAGTGTTGTTTCCAATAATCTTCATATCACCATGATCATCTAATGTTTGTTTTCCCCTGGTAATCTTACCGTCACCATTCAGATCTTCAAACCAAATATCTCCTGCCTGGCGCTTTCGCCCGCTAATATTTTTTTGATCTAAAGCTGCTGCTTTTTCATCTGTTTCAAAAAAACCTCCTGTTACCAAACCCCATATACTACCTATTTTTTGACCTACATAGTAATCAGAAATAATTCCACTTGGATTACTATATCTCAAAATCTCCGCAGTATAATCTGATAATAAAAATGTTACCCCATATCTCACTTTATTAATAGTATGGTTCCAGTCTATAGTAAGATCGAATCCCGTAGTTTTCATATCGGCTGCATTTGCCTGGGGTTCAGCTACAGCTAAAACAGCGGGCAAAGTTTGCGATTTGGTCAGCATGTTTTTGGTATCTCGTCTATAAACATCAAAGGTTCCACTTAATCTGTTATTCAGGACTGAGACATCTATACCAAAATTCCGTTGTGTAACAGTTTCCCATGTCAGTGTTGGGCTTACTAATCCTGGAGCGTAAGCTGTCATAGGTGCTTCGCCATTAATAAGATAATTCGCTGCACCCGTTGTAAATGTTGCTATATATGGATAGTAACCAGGAACATTCTGATTACCTAAATTCCCATAAGAACCCCTCAATTTCAACATATTAATTGAACTTTTTAAGCCTTTAAAGAATGCTTCATTATCCACCCTCCACCCAACAGATACAGAAGGGAAAAAGGCAAACCTGTCCTTTTTAGCAAATTTTGAAGTGCCGTCATACCGGCCATTGAATTCAACTAAATACCGATCATCGAAACTATAATTTATGCGGGAAAATGCACCTCTGATGGCATATTCCTGGTCGCCATCGGCAGCATATCTTTCACCAGAAGCCAGACTCATTTGAGGTATCGTACCTACCATTAATTTCTCACGCGTTGCCTGGAACCATTTATTCGAGGTGTTTTCCTGATTCAAGCCAACCATTATTTTAAAGTAATGTTTATTAAAAGTATTTTCATAATCAGTATAAGCGTTAAAAACATAATACCTGTCTGTATAACTTGTACGGGTAACAGAACTTGGATTAGTGTATGGATAATAACCGGAAAGCCCTGCTCTATCATACATGGGTAGCTGCCTGCGATAATCTAATTCATCTGTATTTTTTATATTATAGGAATAATCCAGATTAAACGTCATGTTCTTAATGGGCGTGAGTTTAATGACACCTGTTAACCATGAATCACCAATATCTCTTGTTCTATATCCGCCCTCTTTTTGCATTTGCACTAGATTTGGCACAGAACCTAATGATGCATAATGTCCGTCAGGAAGATAAACCGGCCAATTTGGCCATTGGTGAACCTGGAACATGTTTCTATCTTCGTTAAAGTTGCCACTTTTATCATTCGGAGGATATTTTTTATTGCTATTGTTTAATGAAATCCTAGTGCCTATGTCAATCCATTTGGCTAAACTATAGGTTAAGTTGGTCATAAAATTGTAGCGATTAAATCTTTCATTGAAATTTTTTGCAATACCTTCTTCGTTAAAGTAAGAAAATGAAGTATAATATTTAAACTTATCAGAACCGCCACTTATGCTGGCAGTATGCTGTTGCTGAGGGTAACTGTTTCTTAAAGTCAAGCTAGGCCAATCGGTATTAGCAGCAAATGCATAAGTAGTGGGAGATTCATTAGGATGTTGGAAAACATCTGGTTTCGTCGGGTCATTAAAGTGAGCTATAATGGCAGCCTCATAATATTGGTCAAACTGATAATAAGGAGTTCCGTTTACTCTCATATTTCCCTCATTCATATACGCCATACGTTCCATCACATTCATTGTTTCGAATCTGATTGTAGGTTTGTTTATCGAATAATTTGAAGACAATGATATTAACGGTGAGCTTTTCTTACCACTTTTTGTGGTAACCAAAATTACCCCATAAGCGGCACGAGCACCGTAAATTGCAGCCGAAGCCGCGTCTTTCAACACAGTAACGTTGGCTATATCATTTGGATTTAGGAGGTTTATGTCCATAGGTATTCCATCTACCAATATTAAAGGACTACCTCCATTTATTGAAGTATTACCCCGAACATTGAATGAAGCACCTTTGCCGAGAGATCCATCACTTTGAGTAACATTAAGATTTGCTATTGTACCTTGTAGGCCCTGACCTATGTTAGTAATCGGCCTACTCTCAAGTACTTTTGAATCTACATTTGCTACTGCGCCTGTAAGATTAATCTTTTTTTGAGTTCCGTATCCTACCACTACTACTTCTTCTAATGAACCGCTGGAACTTGCCAATGAAATATTAATAATTTCCCGGTTATTCACAGTTACGTTTGAAGTCTCATATCCGACGTAAGTAATAATCAGAGTCCCATTTTTGGGCGACTTAAGTGAATAGTTCCCATTTTCGTCGGTAGCAACTCCAACATTAGTTTCCCTAAGTTTCACAGAAACACCGATTAAAGGCTCTCCTGATTTCTGATCTGTTACTTTCCCAGAAACGATGATGTCCTGTGCATTTGCTGTAATTTTTAAACACAGAAACAGTGTTAAAAGAAAAATCCAACGATAGAAAAATTGCCTCCTGAAAAGAGAAACAGATAGTTGATGACTGTTACTTTTTGTCATAGTTTTAAGTTTTAATTTAATGATATAGAAGATCTTTTGAAAAAATGTGTTAGTTTGTTTTAATAGCCGTGCAATAATTAAGAGTTAGTTTTATTTACGTAAAACTACTTTTTCGTTTTGTAGAAAAATATTACCTTATTACCCAAAAATTGTAAAAAATTATCTCTCATTTGAAAAGATCTCATCAGCAGGTGTTATTTCAATAATGCATCAACACAGTTGCTACATCTCCAATAAATAAAAATGTCAGCGGTCAATGTTATGAATTACTATCATAACCCTTCTTTTTAGTGTGATTATTTTGGTTTAATAAACATATACTCAGAACGATCAATCCATCCAGTCCTTAAGTCAAGTCTGAACCAACCTTCTGCATTTTTTTTATGGATTCTTGAGGGAGAGAATGAACCAAATTCCTTAATATCATACTCAAACCATGATTTACCCAAGTCGGGTGAAATTATAAATCCAAGAGTAAAGGGAGAAGCAACAGCAACATGTGTAGCTAGTATCACTCTATCCTCAATGATCATTGTGCCTGATTCATATTTTGGATTAAACAATAATGTATGGGATTTTGGATTAGCAATATCAGCCGGATGGCAGCGAAAGATCCCCCTGTCATAAGGTTCTGGTCCATTAGCATCACTGATCCAATACATCTGGCCATCAACGAAATTTATTCCACCTGCTTTATATCGTGAATTTAGGCTTTCCGTGATAATTACCTGCCAGCTCCAATCATCTTTTGCAGCATCATATTTCCCACGCAACCAGTGACATTCCCATCCTTTTGGTCTATTCCCATCGCCTGTACAGGCATAAAAAGCATCTTCCGCCGGATTATAGGCAACAGAGTGAATATGACGGCAAATTATAGGATTGTTAGAATTGCCTAACAACGTACCCCCGGCACCTCCACCAGATGAACCATTGTCGCTAAAATATGGATTTTCTCCAAAAGAATAGGCTATCTTCACTGTCCGTCCATTATCGACCGAATAATAGATATTTAATGGGGTAGCCCCACCTATCACGTTTCCATAATTTCCCCAAACTAACATTTCTTTCCCGTTAATAATCCAGGAATCATTTCCCGTGAGTGTATGAAAATACCAGCCTGGGTTATCCGGATTTTTAGGAGTATGGGGAAGATAATCTGAGTTATCAGTGTCCTTTACAATAATTTCATTATAGGATTTAAGTTTTTTTGTGCATAGATACAATCTTTCGCGTGTAGCAAAGAGTACCTCTCCATTATTGAAAATATGACTGAAAGTAATATTTTTTGCGTCAGAAAAATTTTTCCGGTAATGCCAGGTATGGCTGTTGTCATTTGACAATAGAATTTCATTGTCTGTAAAAGAAAATGCCATATTTTTATTTTGTGAGTCAATGTATGGTACTTTCGGCGGTTTTCGATACCAGAAATGATCTGTTGATGGATTATCATCCATCCTGGCAAATTTGAAAGATACGAATACGTTAGAGGCAGGCAGCATAAAACCGCCAGCTGCAACAGCGGAAGTTCCAATAAACTGACGCCTGTTGAATTGCTTTTGTTTTGTCATATCTTTTGTATTTGCAAGTTTCAGGATTTTTAAAAATGGTGCTTTTTTAGGATTTTACATACTTCCCAAAGGTGTTTCCAGATTTTCCTCTTTTCAACTACCGATAACAGAATCTCTCTCGCTTTTAATCAATTCGGTCAAGTAACAGAATGCAATAGTTCTAATTATCACAGCTTAAACAATTTGTTTTATTGTTTATTTGCTTCCGTCCATAAACCGTCAATCAATTCTACCGTACGGTTCACCAGTATCTGTCCTCCTTCGGGACCTACCTGGTTGCTCTGAACAATGGCACTATAGCTACCGCCCTCTACCGCCTTGGCTGTAGGCAGGTAAGTCCCTGGGCCTGCAAGTTGAACAGTGATCGTCTGCAAAGCTTTACTGCGTGCTTGTATCCTGATACCATAATCAGTAAAGAGTTCAAAGGGGTTTGTACATATAACTACATCTCCCAAACGTATCACATGTATCTCTGCATCATAGGTAGGGGCAGGATTTGTTTTCTGCATCTCGTACCGTTTTACAACGGCGTCATACCAGGTCATCTTTGCCAATATTTTGTCTTTTGCTTTGGAATCTGCCGCGATCTGAGCAGCCGTTTCCTGAACTATTTTTTTTGAATCTTCATATTCGTCGTCTGTAACAATCCTCATTGGCAATTTGAGTAGCTCTACCCTGTGTGCAAGTGTTACACTTGCATGACGGTCATCTTTTACCACTTGATATGCTTCTTCTACTGCCCTAACTATCTGCTTGGCAATTGCATCAATACGACTTAGTTTTTGAAGATTACGCATACGCTCCTCAGCCTTTTTCCCATATATAAGATGAGGTGACTGGTCTCCCGCCGCGCCACACCAGCCCGTTACAAGTAGGCTTGTGCCGAAACGCTTCTTTAATGATACACGCACCGCATGCCAGTAATCTGCATCCACTAATGTATCGCCTTCTACTTCCTGGGCGGGGCAAGCTACCTCTATATTGGCAGCAATTAACTTCCCTGCTTTATCCCAGAAGAAAATCGTGTTTACATCATGATCTTCATAACCTTCTAAACTTCTAAATTCCGGCATATTGGTGTTCCCGTACATCTTTGCTGTTCCATCAAGGTAAATTGAACTACGGCTATCAGGTTTGTGGTCCGGCCCCCACTCATACACAGCACGGCGGTTGCGGCCTACATTAGCATAAGTCTGGCCCCAGGTAACACTTCCAGGTTTTCTGGATTTCCATGCTTTTACTATTGCGTCTGTAACTCTTTTGGTAAATAGCTTTTGATAAGCCTCCGGTTGGGAAACCCCTTCCTTTGGAATATTATATCCCCAGGAAGGAGTGCGCTCCATTACAGGAGCAGTATGCGTGTGAATAGCGCTTAGCACAATTTTGGTTACATCTATTTCCGGAATTTGTTGTTGCACCTGCTTACGTACCATCTCGGTTAGCACGTTGGGAATGCCCACCAGGTCGCAAGCTACAAATACGGCTTGCTCCACAGATTGACTTCCATTGCGTGACTCAAGGATCATTACATTTGCAAGTAGCTGGGTTCTTGCCTTGTGTGCAATTCGAAGATGAAATTGACCCTGTAAAGCAACCGGTAGATCTGGAGTAATGTCTGCTTCTGCTGTGCCGATATACAAATCATTGCCGCGTGTAATAGAAACGCATGACAATAAAAGAACGATTACTATTGACGTGATCCTTGATTGCCGTATTGACCTGGTAAATACGGAAATTTTATTCTCGTGTAATATAGTGTCCATAATTGTAGCGTTATTTAATGAATAAATATTAAAAGCACATAAAAGACCATAGAGACTAAGAGAACAGCGTAAACACTTTACCCGACCTATTCATTGGTAGCCTGCCAAAGCTCATCAATATGCTTTACCGTCTTATCCACCAGTATCTGTCCTCCTTCGGGACCTACCTGATTGCTCTGAACAATGGCACTATAGCTACCGCCCTCTACCGCCTTGGCTGTAGGCAGGTAAGTCCCTGGGCCTGCAAGTTGAACAGTGATCGTCTGCAAAGCTTTACTGCGTGCTTGTATCCTGATACCATAATCAGTAAAGAGTTCAAAGGGGTTTGTACATATAACTACATCTCCCAAACGTATCACATGTATCTCTGCATCATAGGTAGGGGCAGGATTTGTTTTCTGCATCTCGTACCGTTTTACAACGGCGTCATACCAGGTCATCTTTGCCAATATTTTGTCTTTTGCTTTGGAATCTGCCGCGATCTGAGCAGCCGTTTCCTGAACTATTTTTTTTGAATCTTCATATTCGTCGTCTGTAACAATCCTCATTGGCAATTTGAGTAGCTCTACCCTGTGTGCAAGTGTTACACTTGCATGACGGTCATCTTTTACCACTTGATATGCTTCTTCTACTGCCCTAACTATCTGCTTGGCAATTGCATCAATACGACTTAGTTTTTGAAGATTACGCATACGCTCCTCAGCCTTTTTCCCATATATAAGATGAGGTGACTGGTCTCCCGCCGCGCCACACCAGCCCGTTACAAGTAGGCTTGTGCCGAAACGCTTCTTTAATGATACACGCACCGCATGCCAGTAATCTGCATCCACTAATGTATCGCCTTCTACTTCCTGGGCGGGGCAAGCTACCTCTATATTGGCAGCAATTAACTTCCCTGCTTTATCCCAGAAGAAAATCGTGTTTACATCATGATCTTCATAACCTTCTAAACTTCTAAATTCCGGCATATTGGTGTTCCCGTACATCTTTGCTGTTCCATCAAGGTAAATTGAACTACGGCTATCAGGTTTGTGGTCCGGCCCCCACTCATACACAGCACGGCGGTTGCGGCCTACATTAGCATAAGTCTGGCCCCAGGTAACACTTCCAGGTTTTCTGGATTTCCATGCTTTTACTATTGCGTCTGTAACTCTTTTGGTAAATAGCTTTTGATAAGCCTCCGGTTGGGAAACCCCTTCCTTTGGAATATTATATCCCCAGGAAGGAGTGCGCTCCATTACAGGAGCAGTATGCGTGTGAATAGCGCTTAGCACAATTTTGGTTACATCTATTTCCGGAATTTGTTGTTGCACCTGCTTACGTACCATCTCGGTTAGCACGTTGGGAATGCCCACCAGGTCGCAAGCTACAAATACGGCCTGCTCCACAGATTGACTTCCATTACGTGACTCAAGGATCATTACATTTGCAAGTAACTGGGTTCTTGCCTTGTGCGCAATTCGAAGATGAAATTGACCATCAAGAGCTACCGGCAAATCAGGGGTAATATTAGCTTCTGCCGTGCCGATATACAAATCGTTAGCCTGCGCTGAAGAAACTAAAAATAATAAAGGCAGAATAGTACTTACAAAGGCTACTTTTACACGATGCCGGATTGAGTATAATATCCAACAAGAATTCTTCATTGCTAATTTGTCATTAAATTTTATGTTCATGGTTATGTTTTTAAGGTAATTACTAAACCTACTTATTGTACGTTCTTTTATTGTTTCATGATTTTACATATAGTCCATATCTTGTAGCGGCTCATAATCAATTTCCAGGAACTTTTCCACTTCCTTTAGCCATCTGTTATTAACAAAATTTACATGGGTAGGATGATTGGAATATTCGTCGTAATCCTTTTTACTGGCAAATTCCATAGATAATCCAAAATCAAAATCATTCATTTTGCTAATCTGACGGAGGCATTCAAAATTATAAATGCCAGGGATTAATGATAACTTTTGAATAGCAATTAAAAATTCTTTCTCTTCTCTTGATCCATTAGGATGCCTCAGTTTGAAAACAACAGTGTGACGAATCATAATTTGAATTTATTTTAATTTCCAACTCCCCAATAAATCATAAATCTTATTAAGTTTATAAATCCTATTAAGATGATTATTTAGTCTCTATTGTAACAATAAAATCCGGAATAGGGCCAAGCACAGTTTCAAGTCTAAGTTTTACAATGTTTCCTTTTGCTGCATCTTCTTTCAACGACACAGGTAGAGAAAGTTTCTGACCTCTTTTCAATATTAATGGTAATTCTGGGAGTTTCACGATAATATCTTCAATCTGCTTACCCATCAATTCTGCTGCTATGATCTCAACCGCTTCACCCTGGTTCATTATTTCAATCTGTTGAGTTTGCCCTGGTATGAGTGCTAATCTTTTATGGTTGGCTACCAGAACAGGAACACTTTGTTTAAATGAGATTGGCCTTATTTCTATATTCCTATAAAATATTTCGGCTCCCTCACTTTGGAATTGTAATTTTCCTTTTGTAGTTTGTAATTTCAAATCGCTTCTAAACGTATTGTACAAACGATTTACAACAAATCCATTTACAATAAATACTGCGTCTGCCTGGCGGGCAACAACTTCACTAGTTGTCCACTGTCCTGGCGTACTTTCAAAATTCCCTGAACGATAGACTCTTCCTACTCGCGTTTTTGGTCTTTGTAAAGGAGCCTCTGGATCGTATTGTTGAACCGGATCTCCACCCCCGGTTACAGCCGGCGATAATTGAAATGCTGATTCGCCAGCACCTACATTAAAATAATCTCCAATTTCCGTTTCCTGGACTTGCATTTCAATGCTGCGCATCCAGCATTTGAATGCATAATCAAAAGAATCACTACAATGGAATAAAAATCCAGCATCTTTCAAACCTTTATCTTTAGGCGCCCATTTTAGTTTACCCCATTTGGTTTGGAAACGGATATGAAAATTACTGTATTCAGCCTTCGAGGTAAAAGCCCCCCAAATTTGTCCTGACACGCGGACTGCACCATCTTTTACTGTAAACACTTTTAAAGGATCATTATTTAATCCTATAGGTAGCATATAGGGTAACGAAGAGTCAACACTATAGCCTGATAAATTCGCCGCACGTAAATAAGTATCCCAACCTGTAAGGTCTTTTCCATTGAAAAGCCTTTTCCATTCTTGTTTTTGTGCAAAACAGGTCATTGTTACAACCATCATACTACTAATAAAAAGAAATCTTTTCATACACTTATTTTTTCATTCTTTACTTTTTTCTCATACTACTATTACTACTATTACTACTATTTGTTTTCTCTTAAGAAGGCCAGGAGGTCAGCCATTTGCTGTTGATTAATTTGTTTTGCAAGATCGGAAGGCATTGCTGATACATTTGCAGACTTCATAGATTTAATTTCCTCCCTACGGATCAACTTTTTTTCTCCTGGACCTGGCCTTAGAGTAATCGCGTCAGATGTTTCGCTGGCAATAAGACCTTGTATAATTTCTCCGTCTTTTAATTCAACCGCCCAAAGATCAAATCCGCCGGCAATAGCTAAATTCGGATTTAAGACGTTCGCCAATATATTTTTAGGTAGCCAGTTATGGATGGTACCCAAATCAGGGCCATACTCTACACCTATTTTACCTCTTACCTGATGGCACATACTACAATGTTGCATATAAACAGTCTTCCCTTTTATTTCGTCTCCCTTTACCTGAAGGACTTTCTGATAATCCTTTATAACCTGATCTTCATCATTTTTAGTAAGAAGAAGCCTGGCCTTGTCACGTAGCTTTTTATCAGATTGAGACATTAATCTTGTGGTTCGTTGCCATCCTAAATTGCCAGGGTCAACTTTGCCGGATTCAATTGCATCTAATAATAGAGCAATTCTTTCAGGATTTGTAAAAAAAGCATTTAAAGCAGCATCACGTAATTCTGGGGTCAGATTAGGCCATTTCTCCAGCAAATAATTACAGATCGAATTGTCATCAATTGTAATGAGCGTTCGTAATGCCGCCAACTGGATTGAAAGCTCTTCGTGAGGATTCAAAAAATTCTCTAGAAAGGTCATGTGTTGTTGTAATGCATCTTTTTGAAGTACCATAAAATTTAATGCTTCAGTCCTTTTACTAATAGGAAGGCTCTTGTCATTTGCAATTAAAACTGCCTTTTTAACAGATGCTTTTGCTAAATCCTGATCGCTTAATCCAATTATTTTTAAAATATGCAAAGCAGCATTACGTATGCTACTTACAGGATTTTTAAAAAAGGTATTTACCAATAAGCTTTGTTCATTCTTAAACGCGTCAATTGATTTAGCGGATTTTGACTTTCTCACCTCTAGCCCGTTAGCTATTCCTTCCAGCATTGATGTCTGCCAGGACTGCTTTGTTTGTGAATCGAGAGGAGTACTGGTAGCTGACTGCATAAATTTGCTTATAGTCTCCGGAGTTCCACTAATCCCAATCATGGTTGTCAATCGCTGAACTAATGAAGAAAAAGCTGGGATATCAGATTTGTATTTGGAAAGTACCACTTTTAGTAATGCTTCCATTTGCAATGAGGACGCTGATATAGTTGCAATTTGGACCCATTGATCATTGATATCTTTAAAGAGGATTCGGTTACGTGCCTCTGCCGCCTGGGGAGTATTGATAAATCCTAAGGTTAGTAACAATTGGTACCTCACTTTAGCATTTGTATCGTTAGTCATAGATAATAAATCTTTAACCAATTCGGGATATTCAACCAAGTGATTTTCGGCTAATTTTATAGCATTTTCACGAATACCAGCAATAGAGTCTTTTAATGCTTGTACAATCATCTTCTGACTCAGTTGCTGTAATCCTTCCAATGTCCAGAGTGCATGCAAGCGGCCCATTGGAAAGTCCTTATTCTCTACCATTTTAATCAATACAGAAATAGAATTCTTATCTGCGCGATCTACCAATAATCGTTGGGCATTTAATCTCCACCAAATATTGGGGCTTGATAGTTTTTCCACTAACTGCTCACTTTTTGCATCACCTAATTGAATTCCTTTCATCCATTCGGCCGGCGGAGCTTCTGTTGGAGTGATACGATAAATTCTTCCCATATCGTTACCATTGTAAAGCCCACCAGCTTTCACTGCCTCTTCAGACATCCATTCAGGGTGTTCTATAATCTGCCGGTAATAGTCCAACACGTATAATGCCCCATCTGGGCCAATATATGTATTTACAGGGCGAGACCATGCATCTGTTGAAGCAAGAAACTCACTATGAGGCAGCATACGGCTAGCTACAAAACTGGCCCCGCTATCTCTTAATATATCAACGTGTACAAGATTACTTACACTTTCACATACAAAAGTGATGTTCTGATCATACGGTGGTGGAAAAAGACCTCCAAGATAGGAAACGATACCACTGGAAGACGTCATCACTCCAACCCCACTGAACAATTGGCGTTCCGGAACCTTAGTAATTGGAAATACTTCAGAGACTTTACCATGATCAGAAATTGATTCGATTGCACTGGAAATAAATAAATTAGGATTACGCTGAAGATAGCGACTGGCAATTACTTCCTGGTAAAGATGATCCCCATTTTCAGCATAAAGATGATGCCCCCATTCATCAAAAGTTTGACCAAATTGTCCTTTACTTGACAACATTTCTAATTTAAAATTCTCCGGCCTGAATCGAACAGAATTACTGCCGGCATTTTTAGGGAGTCTTACTCCTTTAGGATTCTTTGGGAAAAATACCTCGCTTCCCTTGTCTCCGAATTCTTTCTCATAATTCCGGGTTGATATAGCACCGCGATGAGCCAGATATATCCAATTGTCAAGCCCGTATACAGGATTATTTACATTAACATGGGGATTTGATAACGAAAATCCTGTAAGAACCGTGTCACGTATATCCGCTTTCCCATCTCCATTTGAATCTTCCAGGTACAATACATTGGGCGCATCCGTTACCAGAACTCCTTTCTTCCACCGAAGTATTCCATTAGGTAATACCAATCCGTCTGCAAAAACAGTACGTTTATCCATCCTTCCATCACCATCTGTATCTTTTAAAAGTATAATCTTTCCGCTGCCACTTTTGTCAAGTGGATACCCATGCATTTCTACAACATAAAAATTCCCATATTCATCTATTTCCATATCTACGGGATCTGAAACCATAGGTTCAGATGCAATCATCTCAATCTTAAATCCCTTTGGTACTTGAAAGGTTGCCAACGCGTGGTTGGGATCTACTGCCGCTGTTCCTGATTCAAGATTAGATTTTTGACCACAGCCAAAAGATATAAGCAAAAGAGGCAAAAAAATGTAATTCAATCGGGAAAACTTCTGGTATATTATCCAGCGTGTTAATAAATCAAATAATTTCATAGTCTGTTTTAAAAAAGCTATTACCAAAACTATAATCTTTCGATTTAGGAAAATGTCGTGTAATTACCTATTTCTAAGAAAAATTTATCTTTTATGGATTTTGATTTGAGGTTTAAGACCAAGCCCTCATCGTTTAGACAACCCATCAAAATACCTCATCCCCTCTGTTACATCCGGCAAATTATTTTCCCAGTTATGCTCACACTCAACATAAGCATTCCCTTTGAATTGCTGGCGCTTTAACTCAGTGATTATAGCAGGGAAGTCTAATACGCCTTTACCCACAGTCACATCATTAGCATCAATATTATTAGAGGCATCTAAGTCTTTTATATGAACACCAAGCACATGGCCTTCGAGCTTTTTCAGGCAATCTGCAGGATCTAATCCGCTCCTTACCCAGTGCCCCAAATCTGCACAGGCGCCAAAATTAGAATGTCCCTTTATAGCGGCCAGTACTGAATCGGGATGCCAATAAATGCTTTTCCCTCTGGCATGTTCATGGATGGCGATTTTTACCTGGTATAACCCTGCCAGGCTATCAAGCATATCCCATTGTTCTTTTTCCGGTTCACAAACGAGGTAATGCATCCCCAGCTTTTTAGCCATCTCAAAATAATATTTCCAGTCTTCGGCAGTTTTAGCGCCGCCTACATACATAGATTGCATTTCAATGCCTTTTTTCTCTAACACCTGTTTCATTTTATCTATGTCTGTATCTGATATAGACGCCATGGCGCTGTCATTAAATTCTTTGCCAAGCTTGTGAAAAGAAAATCCCTCTACATATTTTGCACCCGCACTGTCTGCCTTTTCGAGAGCATCAACAAAAGAAAAACGGTTAAACGAGTATAAGGCTACACCTGTCTTCCATTCTCCTTTTTGAAGTTTACTTTCGTTGTGTCCCGTTTTGCCAGATGAATTACTAGCGCAACTGCTTATTATAACAGCCAGAAAATAAAAAAAGCAACATTTAATTTTGATCATACTTCTTATTAATTAAAGGTCTATAACTAAACCAGGTACTGATCAAAGCTATCCATTTTTATAAGGGAAAAATGTTCCTGAATTAACCTTTTCTGTAAAGCAATTACCTTTTAAAGAAGTAAACCAATAGCGCATTGCACTTTACTACTTTCAAAAGCTGTTTGAATGATCTGCACTACAGCCATTCCCTCTTCTGCTGTTACAGGCAAAGGCTTATTATTCCGGATAGACTCATAGATAGCATTGTAGTATTCATTATAGTTCCCCTGAAAAGATGGGATGTATTCACGGATAATTTTTCCATCTATTTCTGTGTGCAACAAACCTTTTTCGGTCTCAGGTTCTATGCCCCAGTCTTCTCCACCGGGTATGACTCCTTGTTGCAGCATGGTTTCCTGCACATCTGTTTTTGGTTTTATGAAAGAGCCTTTTAGCCCGTGCAAAATATACCCTGGCAAGGCCTCTCTCACTGCATAGCTGGCCTTTAAGCGGACTCTTAGTTTTGGATAATACAACAGCAATTCAAAATAATCATCTACCAGTGAGGCCGGCCTGATGATCCTGATGTCTGCAAAAATTTTTTGCGGGCTGCCGAACAATTGTAATGCCTGGTCAATTAAATGTGCTCCCAGATCATAGAGCACTCCTGTGCCAGGGCCGGGAGTTTCTTTATGCTGCTTGGGGCTTAGCTCTTTCCGGTACCTGTCAAAGTGCATTTCCACTTCTACCAGTTCTCCCAATACTTTATCGTCTATCACCTTTTTAAGAGTCTTGTAATCACTGTCGTACCGCCGGTTTTGATATACTGATAATATCTTATTTTGTCTTTTTGCCAGCGCAATCAATTCTTTTGCTTCCGCAATATTGATGGTGAAAGGCTTTTCAACAATTACGTGCTTGCCGGCTTCCAATGCCTTTTTAGCATATTCAAAATGCGTATAATTTGGAGTATTCACAATTACTAATTCCACCAGATCATCCGCGAGCATATCCTCAAGCGTACGATAGGTTTTTACTGATGGATATTTTTGAGCAGCAATATTTTTAGACCGCTCCCATACCGCATAAAAATTAAAATATGAATTGCTGTTAAGGAAAGGCGAATGAAAAACCAATCCGCTCATACCAAAAGAACATAAGGCGGTGTTGATGGGAGCTACCATAATTTTTTTGATTTTTGCTTTAGGGCACAAAGATAAGATAACGTATATGTTTTATAACCGTAGGGACAGGTCGTGACCTGTCTTGCCATGGGAACAGGTCACGACCTATCATGCTATAGGGACAGGTCACGACCTGTCCCTACTTGAAATCATTTATTTCTTACGAAATTGCTTTTTTCTAAACGTATATGATAGATTGCAAAAAAAATAAAATTCATGAACAACTTAAATATTGAACAACTACAAGAGAAATATAGAAAAGCGCTCTTTGATAAATTTCTTCCTAACATGGATGAATATGTGATAGACCATGAATTGGGAGGATTTATGTGTTCAGTAAATATTCTAACACGGGAATTGGCTTCTACCAATAAAAAGACATGGTTCGAAGGAAGAGGGATATGGGTTTATTCATTTCTCTATAATCATTTTAAAAAAGATCCCCATTATTTAGAGGTGGCCCGGAAGTCAAAAGATTTTATTCTGAAATTACTTCCGTCAGATGATCGTTTTTATTTTTCAGAATATACCAGAGAAGGTAAGCCACTTTCCGATACAGAAGGCGATATATATGGAAATCTTTTTGTTGCAGAAGGATTGATAGAATATTCAAAAGCTTCAGGCGAAAAACAATATCTCGGCCAGGCGAAGAAGATCATTCTAAAAGCAGTAGAACGTTACGACAGCCCGGATTTTTATTATCCTTATAAATCAAAATCACCAGAGAAAGGGCCAAGAATCCTGGGGCACTGGATGATCTTACTAAGCCTTGCTACGCAGATGCTCCGGCAAGAGCACAATAAGGAAATGGAAACGCTTGCAGAGCGCTGTATAGAAGCGATAATGAAACATCATCTCAATCCTGAATACGGACTTCTGAACGAGGCTCTCGATCATAACCTGGCGCCTCTTTCTGACGATGTCGCCAGGCAATTTGGAGACATCGGCCACGGTTGTGAAACGCTGGCCTTTGTGATGAATTATGCAGTCTTGAAGAAAGACGCAAACCTTTTTAAAGAATCATCAGAGGCCTTTAAAAGGCATGTGGAAGTAGCGAAGGACAGAGTGTATGGCGGTTATTTTCTTACTATGCCAAACGTGAATGAAAACGTGTATGAACTTAAGAAAATGCAATGGCTGCCCGAAGAAATACTGCTTGGAACGCTTACCCTGGTAGAACATACCGGTGATGAATGGGCATTGAATACTTTTATAGAAACCGAGGCTTACCTGAGAGAAAAGTTCACACGTTCCGAATATGCTTTTTCTATTGATAGCGGCGACAGAAAACTGGAAGAATATTCGTTGATACGTGCAGAACATTATCATTATCCACGCCAGCTTATGGTTTCGCTATTGGCTTTTGAGCGGATGATCAGCCGGGACAAAAAGCCTTCAGGCATTTTTGGATGATGGTAATTTTCAATAATTTTTCGATAGAATATTTATTGCTATGTTAGTGTTACATAATATTAGCCCAGTCTCGTAGTGAATTGTGAGTTGTCACACTCGCAATTCACTACTGACAACTCACAATCAGCTTAATTTTATGCATTAATACACCACATTTATCACTTCTGTTTCCCCGCCAGGCCTGGTTATTTCTAACCGGTAAATTCCGCGGGTAAGTTTATAGTTCCATTTAATATTTTCGGTTTTATTGCCGGCCGTATGTATTATCTTTTTTGAAAGAATCTTTTCTCCTAATGAATTTAACAACCTGATGCCATAAGTTCCTTTCGGCTGGTTCGTAAGTTGCAGGTGTATCATGCCATCGGTTACCGGATTAGGATAAACCCTTATGAAAGATCCATGATTATCAACTAATGTTTTTATTATAGAATTAGGCTCTCTTTTATTATCCTGGCTTATATTCTCTGTGCTGGCCTGCATAAATACTATCTTGAACCTATCCGCTGCTGCCGAAGCTGGATCGCCGGTAATTGCTATATTCACAGAACCACTATCTGAAAGGTTCACCGGTGTAGAAGTGTTTAAGAACTGATCTATAAGAAATGCCTCCAGCCCGCTATTCTTCATATTTCCCGGTGCAAACCTGAGTTGATAAGTTTGTTGTTTCAAATTACTCATGTTAAAGTAGATGGTATCATTGCTGTTTACAGGGCTTTTTGCCTCAATAGATAATATTTTGCCGGCTCTCTTTATACCAAAGTTCTCTCCGCTATTAGCTATTTTGATTGCATCTTTACCATCAAGAGTGTCGCTGAAACTTTTGTCAAAGGCTACTACATTTCCATCCGCGATAATCCCATCGGGGCCGGTGAAAAGGCTGGCACGTAAATATTGTCTTTGGCTTACTGTTGATTCCTGGCCTTGGTATCTTGCAAAATTGAATGAGCTGCTGCTTCCTGCTTTACAATTTTCTGTAAAAGTAATTGTATAGGTCGCCGGTAAAAGAGCATGAATAGGTGTGGCACGCACAAAGAATGCCTGCCCCGATTGAATTGTTTTGCAGGGAATACCTGTTGGGTAAGTTGCCGTGCCACCGGGAACAGGCTCCCAGTCATTGGAGCTACTTAAAGTTTGATATCCTCCTAATCCATAACTACCATACAAATGAGGGTCCCATACATAGAATTTATCATCTACGCCCGCGCTTTTTGTAATCAAGGTAAAATCAACCGGAGAAGCATAAGGATTACCAATAGATTCCCATTTGTCAGGAAGTACTGATATAGGCGGTAAGCTGCCGGTAAGTAATGTGCCTTTGATTCGTAATGTAGTCTTATTTGCAAGCTGGTTATAACTTGTAACGCTTCTGTCACCTCTCACAAACACCATATATCCTTTCGGATTATAGAGTGGGTTATCAGCATTAGTAACTCCTATCCAACTATTTGAAAGAGCATCATAATACTTTAGCGATGGTGCAACAGAGGTTGCATCAAATCCTGCTACGATACCATCTGGCCTGGTAATTTGTGTGCCATAACCCGTAGATACTGAATTTCCGTTCTCCATCCAGCTTTCCTTTATGGTTGGGCCAATGGCGGGTGTTGCCAAAAATTGCCATGACTTTGAATGTTGGCCGGCCAATGTGCCTGTATTGATATAACGCTCCACGATCACTTTCCCATTAATAGCATTGCCTGCTCCTACAATTCCAACATTTGCAGTACCGGCGCTATCCGATACCAGGGTCATATTACCGCCTGTATTTAAAACACTGTTTGAATTACCAAAGGATAAAGTTCCTGATATTTTTAGAGTATCATTTGCAGCAGAAGAAACAGAAAGGCCGGAGCCGGTATTACTTACGATCAGGTTTTTAATTGTCTTTTTGTCAAAAAAACTTCCTGATATAATTTGGCCGGACGATCCGCTCATTTCTATAGATCCCTTAGCCGCATTAATAGACCCATTGTCATCAGCTATATTCCCGGCAATTTTTAAAGCGCCTTTTACCGTTAAAAATGCATTTTCCTGCAGGGTGATATTCTTTACTGCGCCTGAACCATTAATTACAGCAGGATAATTGGCAGCATATTTTGATAAAACAACATCAGTAGAAAGGCCAGGTATCACGCCGCAAATCCAGTTTGACGAATTGTTCCAATCATTATCTATGCGGCCTGTCCATGTGCCGGGAGCGCCTACGTAAACATCGCGCGAAGTCGTAAAGTCAGGGCATCCGGCACTGGCTACTGTATAAGTAATTGTATAATTGCCCAACAAACTTTCAGAAGGTACAATAGCTCCCGATGAATGATCAATTGATAAACCTGATGGTATTGCAGTAAATTGGCCTCCAGGCGTACCGGAGATGGTAACCGGCGCTGCATTAGAAAGCGTATTGCAAAATGGTGCGCCGGCATAAGAAATTGTCGCTGATGGGATCGCATTCACAGTTATTGTCGCTGCATTAGATACGTTAGTGGCTACATAAGGATTTACACCTGTATTATTAGCGCTGCTTAGCTTGGCGCTTCTATAAATATAATAAGTGCCTGCAACATTAAAAGGGGCTGCCGAAGTATTAGGGGTATAAGTGGCTGAAGTAGCTCCCGCAATATCGGTTCTCGCACCTCCGGGAGTAGCGCTATAGCTCCACTGGTAGCCTGTGCCTGATAATAAAATGCCCGAAGGAAGTGTTCCAAAAGCATCACCGCTTATTACAGAACCGGTACTTCCGAGGCAAATGCTTTGAGTGGTATTAGAGGTAAGCTCATTGCCCAATACCTTCGTAAAGTTTTGAAAGACCGTACGGTTTGCACCTAAGTTTTCATAGAATTCATAATTCAAGGAGCTGGAACCTGTAAGAGTCATTAATACTCTGCTCTTGCTGGAAAATGACTGATCGCTCCAGTTATTATATACAACGGTTCCATCTACCGTCAAACGACTTCCATCATCAGAGCCAAGGTCTGCAATATATAATCCCTTTTTGGTAGAGTTCATACGGAACCTTACTGAAAACTGTTCTGTATAAAGCGAAGGAGAAGTAGCACCAGAGCTTACTGTAAAACAAGTATAGTCTCCGCCAAAGCCTTCATCAAACGTTTCAGATTCTGTAAAATGGCCGATATAATTATTAAAGTTCATACCGCTGTACAGGTGGCCTATCCACGAATTACTGCCTGTCTCATTCTGATTATCAGTAGAATTTGCAAAAGAAACAACAGTTGCAGATGTGGATGCAATACATCCTGTACTACTTTTTATATTGATATTATAAGTATTGGTCGCTAGGCCTGTGAACAGATTATTTGCCTGATAAGCTCCGGTACTTAAACTGTAGGTATAAGGCGTTTGTGACCCACTGCCATTCACCGTGATTGTTCCCGTGCTACCACCTACGCAGGTGGAAGTGGCTGTATAGGAAATTGCAGGAGCTGCATTCACAGTTATTGTCGCTGCATTAGACACATTAGTGGCTACATAAGGATTTACACCTGTATTATTAGCGCTGCTTAGCTTGGCGCTTCTATAAATATAATAAGTACCTGCAACATTAAAAGGAGCTGCCGAAGCATTAGGGGTATAAGTGGCTGAAGTAGCTCCCGCAATATCGGTTCTCGTACCCCCGGGAGTGGCGCTATAGCTCCACTGGTAGCCTGTGCCTGATAATGAAATGCCTGAAGGAAGTGTCCCAAAAGTATCACCGCTTATTGCGGAACCGGTATTTCCGAGGCAAATGCTTTGAGTGGTGTTAGAGGTAAGCTCATTGCCTAATACCTTCGTGAAGTTTTGAAAGACCGTACGGTTTGCACCTAAGTTTTCATAGAATTCATAATTCAAGGAGCTGGAACCTGTAAGAGTCATTAATACTCTGCTCTTGCTGGAAAATGACTGATCGCTCCAGTTATTATATACAACGGTTCCATCTACCGTCAAACGACTTCCATCATCAGAGCCAAGGTCTGCAATATATAATCCCTTTTTGGTAGAGTTCATACGGAACCTTACTGAAAACTGTTCTGTATAAAGCGAAGGAGAAGTAGCACCAGAGCTTACTGTAAAACAAGTATAGTCTCCGCCAAAGCCTTCATCAAACGTTTCAGATTCTGTAAAATGGCCGATATAATTATTAAAATTCATACCGCTGTACAGGTGGCCTATCCACGAATTGGTTGCTGCTGAAGATTGGTTGTCTGTCGAGTTGGGGTAAGCGCTGATGGTTACAGAAGACGAGCCCGTACAACCAATACTGTTCTTTACTCCCAGCGTGTAAGTACCCGATGCTAATCCTGTAAATAAAACAGATGCCTGATAAGTACCGGAATTCAGGTTAAAGGTATAAGGTGCAAAGTCTCCGCTTCCCGTTGCTGTAATTGTACCCGTACTTCCGCCTATACACGTAGAAGTAGTAACAGCAGACACGGAGGGCTGGTTTACAACAGTAACCTGTAATACACTTGAATAACTATCACTTGCTAATGATGCGGAAACCTTTCTTCTAAACCATGTGGTTTGGGATAAATTACCGGGTGTATAATTTTTTGACGTAGCCCCTGCAATAGCGCTAAATCCCGATGAAGGCCCCAGAATACTCTTTTCCCAGGAGTATTGATACCCCAACAAAGATCCGGTCGGTGTCGTTCCGGTAATAGTTCCGGGGGAGGTTCCACTACAAATAGGTTGGGTATATTTTACTTGTATATAAAGCTTCTTTACGGTTCCAACACAGGGGTCGGTAAAAACCGCATTGGTAGCTGGTATGCTTGCTGTGTTATTTCCAAGAATATATCCTTCCGCAATCGCCTGGCTTCCCGCTGCATGACAGAATGTATTAATAGCAAACGACTCGCAACTTCCGGTAGGAGTGCCATAACTGGCAAAATCTACCGTGGTAAAAACGGTTCCTGATGGCGCTGATAAATTAGCTACACCATTTTCAGCAGGCGTGGCACAAATGGTTCCATGTGACCCGTTAGTATAATCTATGTAATTATTTTTTATCTGGCCAAAAGTAGCAGAAGTGTAAAAAAAGACGATGCTAAAAATAAAATTTTTAAAAGAGAAGCGGACAGATAGCAGGCATTTGCATAATCTTCCAAACCCTACATACCCTTTATCCATACTTAAGTGGTTGCTCATATTTATTGAATCAGCTTTGAATTTTAAGGCATTAAGAACGAACTATAGAAATCTTTTAGTATTACAGATCATTCTTTCCGGCTATAAGGGACAACTTTTTCTTAAAATATAATTAAATGGTTAAACTCTATGAAACTCAATAAATTCAGCACTTTAGAGAAGAAACTACGGAAAAAAGCAGTAAGTGATATATTAGAAAAATATTGATAAAAATCAAGGTTTATTTTTTCTGCTGCGGACGCGGCTTAAAGTTTCCAGCGTCATACCAAGATAGGAAGCTATATACTTGAGTGATATTCTATTAATAAGCTCCGGCCTTGTTTCCATAAGATGTTTGTACTTTTTCTCAGCGGAGGTAATACGGCAAATGTGAGCTCTTTCTTCAGCTTTTCGATAATAGTATTCCCAAATCCTGCGACCGACAACATTGGTTTCAGGATAGGTGTTAAAAATAAATTCAGTAAAGTCAACAGGCAAAGCAACCAGGTCGGTATCTTCCAGGGCCTGCAGGTATTCCTGGCATAGATTATTTGTTCCTATTGTACGGGTGGGTCCGATAATTTCATTTTCTTCAGTGATCCAGGTAGTAATTTGTCTTTCTTCCTCTTTAACATAACTCCGTATTACTCCTTTCTCAATAAAATACAAATGATCGGCTACGGAACCAGGCGTTAACAAGAAGCTCCCTCTTTTTATATGTATAGGAAAAGTATGGTCATTAAACTGCTCAATAACTTCTTTTGAAACAGAAGATATTCTCTTAAATAAGCAATTACCGGTGAATACCCGTCAGGAGTATTCCATTTAGTTATACCTTTTGCTCCCATAATTTTGATTTATCTATATACCAGGATGTCAGCAGATATTGAATATGCTGTGCAATATATAGAATCGGTAAAGAATCAAAAGTTAAATTTTCAGTAAAGGCTTTACCTTAAATTGTTCTTTTTATTCCTCAAACAAATCTCCCTGGGAAGATTGTTTCTCATCCTTTACCCATTCCATCTTATCATTTTTAGAATAGTCGGCGAGCTTATTCCCTATGGCTTTCCATCCCATCACATCCACTACCTTATGGAGTTTTATTTTTGCATTTCTTATCTGTAAACCGCGTCCGCTATGCATTTCAAGAATTGGCTCTGCGGCTGTAGTTGCTTCTATTAAAAGATTATCTTTTCCTTCTTTTATAAAAAGGAATTTGGTATTCAATGTATTGGTTTCAATTTTAAAGCGCTTTACATTGTATTGAAGTTTTTCACTATCAAGATATACCGCCGTAATTATTTTTTCCGGGTCAAATTTTTCAATCAATTTAATATTGTCCACATCAAAACGCTGGGTCAATTCCTGGCCGGTTATTTCATAGTTGCCATCTTTATAAATCACCAAAATTTTATCATCGCCATCAAAGTTTCCCAACAGCTTTCCTTTTTCTTCAATGTTCAATCTTCCAAAAGTATCGTCAAACCATAGCTTTCGCTGATCGAGAGTGGACTTTCCTTTTTCCAAAAGACGGACAGATTTTATCGGGTACTTGGTTACCTGGTTCCCAATGCTACCACGGCTACGGATTTCCATTGTTTCAAAATAAAAATCAAATTCTTTAATCCTCGCTTTACAACCGGGAGTAAGAATAATTTTTACTACTTCGGCTTCTCCATTAGGATTCACGCTGAAATAATAGACTTTGCTTTTTTCATCGCCTTTGGTAAGATCATATTCTTTATCGCGCGTAACCCCGGTTACATTAAATCTCTTTGCATAGTTGATGCCTTTCTTGCCATCTGCGTAGATCATATTGTAGGTAGTGCGCTCATCATTTTTATTAAACACGGCAACATGGATGATGTCTTTACCTATAAAGACTTTATCGGTAACTTTTACCACTTTCATCTTACCCGATTTTGTGAATGCAATGATATCGTCGAGATCGCTGCAATCATCAACAAATTCATCTTTCTTAAGGCCGGTACCTATAAACCCTTCGGAGCGGTTTACATAAATTTTAGTATTGGCAATGGCTACATTTTTCGCTTCTATGGTATCAAAAAGTTTGATCTCTGTTTTTCGCTCACGGCCTTTTCCAAATTTCTTTAATAACTCTTCATAATAAGCAATCGCATACTCCGTAAGAAATTCAAGATGGTGCCTTACCTGTTCAATTTCATCTTCAAGAGATTTTATTTGCTCATTCAGGTCATCAATATCCAGTTTATAAATTCTTCGTACAGGCTTCTCCGTTAGTTTTAAAATATCTTCCCTGGTAATTTCCCTCTTTAATAATTGTTTGAAAGGAATAAATGCTCTATCAATAGCAGTGATCACTTTATCCCAGGTCTCATGTTTTTTCTCTAACTCTTTATAAATTTTTTCCTCGAAAAATATTTTTTCAAGCGAAGTATAATGCCACTTTTCCTGAAGTTCTTTTAGTTTAATTTCCAGTTCCTGCTTTAATAGTTGCCGGGTATGATCTGCAGAAAATTTCAACAACTCACCTACTCCGGGAAAGACAGGCTTTTGATCTTCGATCACACAAGCATTAGGCGAAATAGAAATTTCACAATCGGTAAAAGCATACAACGCATCAATAGTAATATCCGGAGAGATGCCTGGCGCAAGGTCAATAGTGATCTCTACTTCCGCAGCCGTATTATCGGTAACTTTTTTAATTTTTATTTTACCTGCATCATTGGCTTTGATGATACTATCAATCAATTGCGTAGTAGTGGTGCCGAAAGGAACATCTTTTATGATCAGTGTTCGCTTATCATATTCTTCGATCCTGGAACGTACGCGGACTTTACCTCCTCTTACTCCATCATTGTAATGAGTAACATCTATCATTCCTCCGGTAGCAAAGTCAGGATAAAGCTCAAACTTTTTTCCTTTATAATATTTTATAGTCGCTTCAATTAACTCGCAAAAATTATGAGGAAGAATTTTGGTAGCAAGCCCTACCGCAATGCCTTCAGCGCCTTGCGCTAACAAAAGCGGGAATTTCATGGGCAATGTTACCGGTTCATTTTTTCTTCCGTCATAGCTTAATTGCCAGGTGGTTGTCTTATTATTAAAGGCGACTTCAAGAGCAAATTTGCTCGGGCGCGCTTCAATATACCTTGGCGCTGCAGCTTCATCTCCTGTGCGCACATCGCCCCAGTTTCCCTGTGTTTCTATCAGTAGGTCTTTTTGGCCTAAGTTCACCAAAGCATCGCCAATACTGGCATCTCCATGAGGATGGTATTGCATGCTTTGACCGATAATATTCGCTACTTTATTAAAACGCCCGTCATCCATTTCTTTCATTGCATGAAGAATACGGCGTTGCACCGGTTTCAATCCATCTTCGATTGCAGGAACCGCGCGTTCTAAAATTACATAACTGGCATAGTCCAGGAACCATGTCTTATATTGTCCGGAAAGGCCTGAATCACTGTGCTTATATTCTTGTTTATTCGTTTTTGCCATTTTTAATTTTCATTTCATTCTAAAACCTCTTATTTATATTTCATACAATTCCAGCGGCTGCCCATTGGGATCATTAAAGAAACAAAACTTCTTATTGGTCAACTCATCTGTTCTTATTTCCTGTACGTCTATTTTTTTTGATCTTAATTCCTCCACCGCTTTCTCAATATTTTCTACCGCGAAAGCCAGATGCCGCAAGCCTTTTGCTTCGGGAAAAGAAGCCCGCTCTTTATATTCAGGAAAAGAAAATAATTCTATCTGGTACATACCGTTTATGGCAAGATCCAGCTTATAAGATTTTCTTTCCGCACGATAAGTTTCTGATAAAATAGTAAAGCCTAATATTTCGGTATAAAATTTTTTGCTTTTTTCATAATCGCCTGCTAAGATAGCAATATGATGAATGCTTTTTATCCTCATTCTTCCACTGTTTTTCTAAGAAGTTCTTTACAAATGAAATTTTGTTTGCTGTCTTGCGGTTGGCGGGGACGCCAACCGCAGCGGCCTGCTGTGGCCGGCGTCTCCGCCGGCCATTTTTATAATCGAACTACACATAAAAATCATTTATAGTTTTTTAACGGACGAAGCTAAACCCTTTTATTATACTTTAGCCTCCTCCGCTTTTTCTTCACTGAATAATTCTCCGGATTTCTGTTTCAATTCAAAATCTTTCATGCCTTCCATCCTGCCCTGAACATCAAACCAGTCCTGCGCTATCATTGTTTTTAAACGCCATAAGAGATAAGCATCTCCGGTGATCTCTTTCTCTTTACTTAAAAACTGGTGAATGATCTTAGAAGCTTTTTGCCAATCGGCAGTGATATATTTTTTTAGTGCGTTATCATAAAAATCATAATCTGCCTGCCTTAATTTTTTATTGCCTTCTAAAAGGCGTACTCCTTTATTTTCATTACAGATCTTTGCCCATTCGTCGGTATCAATCTCAAACTCAGAAGGCGTAACCGGCCTTGCTAATTTTTTTGCTTTTAAAAATTCACGCGGCGGAATTTCAAACAAGTTGACAGGATAAAAAATATTCCCTTTATCGTTTATAAAAGGAAGATTATTTAAAGACAGCACGAGAACTCTTCCTGCATAACCTTTTAACTGCGCAACGAGCCAGTAATAGCCGCACACATCATGTTTATTGGGAGCAATCCATATCCACGCAGTTTCTTCTTTATTGCTTTCCAATTGGCTTATTAATTGTCTTACTACTTCTTTATCATTTACTTCATTGGTATCCACGTGCCCATCATAATCGCCGCCGGCCAATACATTCCGCCACCATTCTTTTCTCTCTTCAATTCCTTCATCCAAATAAATTTCTTTTAAAGGGCCTACGGCATAATCGTCTTTTATTTCAAAAACTTTACTACGAAGTGATTCATCCAATTCAAAGCTTTTGGAAAGCGTATTAACATCCTGTTGCTGAAAAACTATGTGCATTTATTTTTAGTTGAAAATTGAAAGTTGACAATAATAATTTTAGTACTGGATTAACGAATTTTAAATATCCCGTAATAATTCAATATTTTCTGATTCACAAGGAATAATAAAATCTGAATCATGAGACGCTAATTTCATCCCATGAAGTTTACAGGTAGCAAGAATTATAGCGTCATTCGGAAGAAGATTGTATTGGGATATAAGAGCAGGGGCTTCTAATAAAAAACTATTGATCATAAACATCATACTTAGTCATTGGGAAATCCGGATGCTTCGCAGTACCGGCTATGCTTAACAGTTCTTTCCTCTTTCTCTTCTTTTCCAATATCTCATGAGTATCTTTTTTCTTAGAAGATATAATCATCAGCTCCAGTTCTTTTCCATCATATTCTTTCGGAACAGAAAGCGTAAGTTTCCCATTATGCGAAGTCCCTATTAATTTAATAGCTTCCATAAAAATTCTTTTTATACAAATTTAACTCATTTTATTTCCTTCTATTTTCACACCGGCACATTATCCTTCCACTAAATCCATTTCCACCTTTAAATTATCAATAATAAAATCCTGGCGCGATGGAGTATTTTTTCCCATGTAATATTCTAAAAGTTGTGGGATATGCATTTCAGGCAAGAGCATCACAGGCTGCAACCTTATATCTTCTCCAATAAATTTTCCAAATTCTTCAGGGGAAATCTCACCTAATCCCTTGAACCGCGTAATCTCCGGCTTACCGCCTAATTTTTCTATAGCCATCTGCTTCTCATTCTCGTCATAACAATAAATAGTTTCCTGTTTTTCTTTTTTGCCGGTCATGGTGCGAACACGGAATAAAGGGGTTTCTAAAATATACACATGCCCGTTCTTCACCAGGTCAGGAAAAAACTGAAGGAAAAAAGTCATCAGCAAAAGACGGATATGCATGCCGTCCACATCGGCATCAGTAGCAATCACGATATTATTATATCGCAGGTCTTCATAACCTTCTTCAATATTTAAGGCGTGTTGTAAAAGATTAAATTCTTCATTTTCATACACGATCTTTTTGGTCAGGCCAAAACTGTTCAAAGGTTTTCCACGCAGGCTAAAGACGGCCTGTGTCTCTACATTACGCGATTTGGTAATAGAGCCACTGGCGCTGTCTCCTTCTGTAATAAATAATGTAGCTTCTAACCGCTTTGCATTGATCTCATCTTTATTTTTTCCTTCGGCAACATCATTAAAATGATACCTGCAATCGCGCAATTTTTTATTATGAAGATTTGCTTTCTTAGCTCTTTCATTGGCCAGTTTTTTTATACCGGCCATATCTTTCCGCTCTCTTTCGTTTTGCTCGATCCTTCTTTTTAAAGCATCGGCAGTTTCAGGATTTTTATGCAGGAAGTTATTTAATTCTTTTCCCAGGAAGTCAGCGATAAAGGTTTTGACAGCAGGTCCTTTTTCATACATGATGCTTGAGCCTAATTTTGTTTTTGTCTGGCTTTCAAACACAGGCTCCTGTACGCGAATACTGATCGCTGCGCAAATGCTTCCGCGAATATCGGTAGCGTCATAATCTTTTTTATAAAAATCACGAATCGTTTTTACATAGCCTTCCCTGAAACCCGAAAGATGCGTACCTCCCTGAGTAGTAAATTGCCCGTTCACAAAACTGTAATATTCTTCTCCGTACTGGTTGTTATGCGTGATGGCTACTTCAATATCTTCATCTTTTAAATGAATAATGGGATAGCGAAGCTCATCTTCATTGGTCTTGCGTTGGAGTAAATCGAGCAACCCGTTTTTACTTACATACCTTTTGCTATTATAATTGATTACAAGCCCTGCATTCAGAAAACAATAATTCCAGAATTGATTGTCGAGAAACTCCTGCAGGTAATTATAATTTTTAAATATTTTTTCATCAGGAATAAAGGTGACTTCAGTCCCGTTCTGTTCGGTTGTCTTTTCTTCTTTTGCATCATTTATTAATTTACCTCTTTCAAACTCTGCCGTTTTTTGTTTGCCCTCTCTCACCGAAACCACTTTAAAATATTCGCTTAAAGCATTTACGGCTTTCGTTCCTACTCCATTAAGCCCTACGCTTTTCTGGAATGCCCGGCTATCGTACTTGGCGCCGGTATTGATCTTGCTTACCACATCCACTACTTTACCCAATGGAATACCCCGGCCATAATCGCGAACGGTTACTGATTTTCCTTTAATAGATACATCTACATGTTTTCCAAAACCCATGGTATGTTCATCAATGCAATTGTCTATCACTTCTTTCAATAAAACATAAATACCATCATCCGGACTTCTGCCATCGCCAAGCTTCCCTATGTACATTCCGGGCCTCAAACGTATGTGTTCTTTCCAGTCAAGGCTTTTGATGGATTCTTCATTATAATCAAACAAATCTTTATCTGCCATTTCTCAATTTTGATTTTCGCAAAAGAAGCAAATTTATAGCAAATACAGATTTTGAATTTTGAATTTAATAGCAGTATTAATACATAAAGGCATTTGCTAAAGTCAATGTGATGGCCTGCCTGACTGATGTGTATCAAATTGTCAGTAATTTAAAAATGATTTTTTAGCCCAATATTTGCGGGGAAATTTTTCAATGATTTTGTATTCAAAATCGGTTATAAATTATTTTTTGACTTAAAAGAAAAGTGAAATGGAAAAGATAGTTAAGCCGGTTACCAGGCCGATATTTCAGAAAGATCCAAGCATTGAAATTTTTAACCAAATAAAAAAACAGGCAAGACAAATTATCAGTGAGTTGGAGCCCAAACGAAAAAAAGTCCTTCCTATAAAGGCGATTTTATTTCCTCTCTTATATTTCAGTGCTTATGCTTCCGCCTTAATATGGGGGCAGCATAAAGCTATATTTTATGGAAGTTATTTTTTTATGGGCATTATGCTTATGATCATCTTCCTGAATTTAATACATGATGCAGTCCATAGTTCTTTGTTTAAAAATAAATTACTTAATAAGCTATATGTCTATTTTTTTGATTTAATGGGCGCGAACAGCTTTGTATGGAAGATCAGGCACACCCGCCTTCATCATAATTATCCCAACATACCGGGATGGGACAGCGATATTGACCAAAGCCCTCTTGCAAGAGTATTTCCGCATGGGCCTTTTTCTAAAATTCATAAGTACCAGCATATTTATCTTCCTTTGCTTTATCCTTTCTATCTTGTCAACTGGTTGCTGGTTCGGGATTTCAAAGATTATTTCAATAAAAACAGGGTGGTATGGAAAGTAGCGGATATACCCCGATCCGAATTTGTAAAATTATTTTTATTTAAAGCTTTGTTCTTATTTTATACCATTGTAATTCCGGTGTTGGTATTGCACATTGGATGGATGCAGGCCATTGCTGCTTTTCTGCTCATGGTATTTACAGGAAGCATATTTTCCCTGATTGTTTTATTATCGCCTCATGCCAATACTGATAATGATTTTCCGTTGCCTGACAGTAATAACCATATCGGTACTTCATGGTTTATACACCAGATAAGCCATACCAATGATGTGCGCCATGATAACTGGTTCACCCGTTTTTTTATGGGAAGCTTTAATTATCATGTAATACATCATTTATTCCCTTCTGAAAGCCATATCTATTATCCTGAGTTGACGGCCATGCTAAAAAAAGAAGCTAAAAAATATCGCTTGCCGTATCGAAGCTATTCCCTTGTGCATACATTGAAAACTCATTACCAGTTATTGAAGAAGAATAGAATGCCGGAAAATATTTTTGAAGAAACCATGTAAATCCATCTGCAGGAGCAGTATCCATATTTGATATATTGAAGTGCCTAACCATGCCTTACTTTTTAGATATATTTTCTAAAATTATATTAGGGTACGTTTTTTGTTTATATTCATTTTTTAATTATTAATTTTTTAAATCACTTAAAAATGAAAATCACGAAAATCTTCTTTGCCATCTTTCTTTCGGTATCAGTTTTATTCTTTAGCTGCAAACCCAAAGACACTGATGTGCAGGCAAAAATTACTGAAAAATTCACGGCTTCCCCGGAACTCATGGGCGCATCAGCAACGGTAGCTGATGGCGTGGCTACTCTTACCGGAGAGGTAAAAGACGATGCTGCTAAAACACAAGCTGAGACTTCTGCTAAAGAAGTAAAAGGCGTAAAATCTGTTGTAAACAATTTGACGGTAACGCCACCGCCACCGCCGCCGGTAGCTGTAAATCCTGACAGCGCTTTGATTCAGGGAGTTACTGACGCCATTAAAGATTTTCCAACAGTAAAAGCCGCTGTTAATAATGGCGAGATCACTCTTACAGGAAGTATTAAACGGGCAAACCTTACCAAATTAATGCAAACTCTTAATACACTTAAACCCTCTAAAATAAATAATCAACTAACCATTAAATAATCACCTATGTCATTACAAGATAAATACAAACAACTTATTGATACAGCAAATGCTTCAGGAATAAGCAATCTGCAGGTGCGGGAAGAAGGAAATGTTTTACACATTGACGGTGAAGCTCCTACGGGCGCTGCAAAAGACCAACTCTGGGAAATCTATGGGCAAATAGACCCTGATTTTCGCGCGGGGGATTTGATAATGAATGTGGATGTGGCTGCCTCTGCAGGAAGTAAAGCGAAAGTAACCACGGATAGTACCAATCTAAATGTACGCAAAGGCCCCGGAACCGATCAGCCAATCGTGGGCAAAGCAGCACATGGCGAAATTGTTACGCTTCAGAGTAAAACCAATGACCAATGGTGGCTGATAAAGACTGATAGCGGTGTTGAAGGTTACGCTTATGCGCAATATTTAAGCCCTCAATAAAAAGCCCTGATATTCGTGTAAAAAGGCTGTTGTCAATTCAGCGGCCTTTTTATCTTCTGTTTATAATGGTATTGAAAAATGATTTATTGAGAAGCTCTGCAACTTTGTTATTGCTGTACCTGATTATATCTGGCCACTACCCCATCCAACAATTTTATAAACTTTAAAACAGAAGGATCATATCCATATCCTTCAGGCTCGAGGCGGTTTTCATTAGCATCAAGGAAAAAATAATAAGGCTGCGTATTGGCGTTATACTTCGTTACCTGCAAGTCCACATTCTTATCGCCAAGCGTAGTAATTTTTTTATTGAGTGATTTGGAGAAATATTGTTCTCCGGGCTGCAGGTCAATATTATGCACATCCACATATAAAGAAACAATTACAAAATCTTCTTTCAGCCTCTTCATTACATCCGGATCGCTCCATACTCCTCCCTCCATTCTACGGCAATTCGGACAGTTAATTCCTGTAAAATCAATCATTAATGGCTTATGTAATTTTCGCGCTACAGCCAGCGCTTCATCATAATCGAAATAAGTGACCATGCCATTCTGAACCACTACCGGCGGTTCATAAATTTTCATTCTATCATAATATTTTACAGGGCGTGGCAATGCTGCTGTTGAAGAATCTTCATATTTTACCGAAGAATTTTGATAAGATGAGAAAATAAAATCCTGTGTTCCCATTGGAGGAACGAAAGCGCTGATAGCCTTTAGCGGCGCGCCCCACAAACCGGGAATCATATAAACCGCAAATGAAAATGAAGCAATGGCAAAGAATAATCTGGTAACGCTGAGATAAGGAAGGTCAAAATCATTTTTAGGCAATTCATCATCATGGTGAAATTTAATTTTTCCCAAAAGATAAATACCTAATAAAACAAAAATCACAATCCATAAAGAGATGAATACTTCACGATCCAGTATGCGCCAGCCTTTGGCCAGATCAGCATTTGATAAAAACTTTAATGCCAGCGCCAGCTCCAGGAAGCCTAACGTAACTTTTACTGCATTCAGCCATCCGCCTGCTTTTCCCAGCATATTCATTTTACCGGGAAAGAAAGCAAAAAATGCGAATGGCAATGCCAGCGCCAAAGAGAAACCAAACATGCCAATAAATGGCCCCCAATAGCTTCCTCTCGCAGCAATTACCAGCAGGTTGCCAATGATAGGCCCGGTACATGAAAATGAAACCACTACTAATGTGAGCGCCATAAAAAAGATACCTGTAAAACTTTTTGTACCTGCTTTGCTGTCTGCCTTGTTAGACCATGAACTTGGCAAACCAATTTCAAAAGCTCCTAAAAAAGAAATACCGAAAATCAAAAATATCAGGAAAAAAATGAGATTGGCGATCCAGTTGGTAGCAAGGTTGTTCAGAGCCGTAGGCCCAAATAGTACTGTGATCAATAATCCTAATAAAGTAAATATGATCACAATGGAAGTAGAATATAAAACAGCATTTTTAATTCCTTCAGACCTGGTCTTACTTCTTTTGGTGAAAAAGGCAACGGTAACAGGAATCATTGAATACACGCAAGGCGTGATCAAAGCTAATAAGCCGCCTGCAAATGCAGTAAAGAAAATCCACCACAAAGATTGCCGGGCAACTGTACCACCATCATTGGCTTGTGTTAATTGTGCGCCTTCATGATTGCTGCTTGTGTAATTGGTTTGCGGTAAAATAAATTCCTGGAAAGCTTCTTCTTTGGGAATATATTCATCACCTTTTTGGTACATGTAGCTGATGGTTCCTTTTACCAAAAAGCTATCGGCAGGCAATGCTTTTATTTTCTGCTGCCACTCTACCGAATCGGTGAAATAATATACTTTACCCTGTAATGACGGGTCAATAGCATTTTGTATTTTTTCTCTTTGTGCTAAAGAATCTTTAAGCCGTTGCGACGATGAAGAATCAAAATGAACAGAAGAATACAGTACATCATCCGGTGACCTTTGCAGGGCAAATAACTTTATCTTAGGCGCTATTTTTCCTTTAATAGACAGCATTACTTCACTATCATTCAGGCGCTGGGTATGGTAAGAAAATTTTACTGCTAAAGAATCCTGTGAAAAAGATTCTCCTGTAAAAAAGATGAATAGTAGAAATGCTACAAGCCTGATAGATCGGTTCATCAACAACAATTGATTTTATTTAAGTGCAACCGTAAATTTTTTGGTAGCAGGAGGCAAGCATTGCTTATCGTTACACACCATAAACTCTACTGACATATCCACCGATGTTTTTACGTTGGTTTTTAAATTTACTATTTGCACAAAGTCAACCTTATCGGAAAATTGTTTTACATCTACGCCAAACAGAGGCTCATTATACTGTACCATCTTTCCTATTTCCCTTGCCTTTCCTTTTAAAATGAGCAAAGGGTTTTTGGTAAAAGTAATCTGAGTAGGAACAGGGCCTCCTTCGGGAGTAGTTTGTGAATAGATGTGCCAGCCTTTCTGCATATTAGCAGTTAAGCGAACTTCATAAGTTTTGTCGCCAATCTTTTTTGATGTAGCTGTCCATGCAACAGGATTCTGTATTTGAGCAAAAAGCAAAGTAGTACACAGAATAAAAAACGGAAATAAAATTAATTTTTTCATCATCTGTATTCAAGAGGTTGTTAAACAAAAATAAACTAATGATCTTCAGCAAAATTAAACGAAGTATCTGTACTTAAAAAGTGGTGAAGGCATCTTTAACAATAAGAAGTATGGCACAGGATGTAAGTTATAATAAACTTTATTACCTGTCGCTGTTTTAAAAATTAAAATTTATGAGAATCGGATTGTGCCAACAACAATTGAAAAAGTATAATGACAAATAATTGATCCTTAAATGTAATTTTTTTTGACGGGTAGCATGTTATAACATAAATTAGCAAGTGTTGCAGGCTATGCCATTGGACAACTTTCGGGTCATAGCAGTCAGACAAAAATTATTATATTTTATTGGTAAAATTTGACCCAAAGCCCACAGCGGCTTGACGTTCTTTGTTCAACTTTTGTACATTTTTTATGCTTTTGTTTTTCAATTTTACTTTTGTTTATGGTGAACTTTTGTTCAAGTTTATGCAGTAGGATACGACAACTATTTTAATCCAAACTGCGAGAACAAAATTTGCTCAACGACACAACCACAACGATTTGATAACTCACTTCGGCGGACACTTTCATATACGACAATAGAAAATAATTTGACACTTGACGATGGAAATACAATCAATATATCAGCAGGCAATAAAATTTGCAGCTTTAAAACATTCAGAAAAAAATCAAAAAATTCCGGGAACAAATTTGCCTTATGTAGTTCACCTTAGCAATGTGGCAATGGAAATTATGACAGCATATCAAAATGCTGCTGACTTCAAATTAGACATTGCTTTAAAATTAGCGTTGCTTCACGACACATTAGAAGACACTTGTGCAACATTTGATGAAATTTCAAAAGAGTTCGGCCTTGACATAGCACAAGGGGTTTCTGCTTTGACAAAAAATGAAAACTTACCCAAATCAGAAAAAATGCTTGACAGTCTAAACAGGATAAGAAGTTTACCCCAAGAAGTTTGGGCAGTTAAGTTGGCAGATAGAATAACCAATTTACAAAAGCCACCACAATTTTGGGACACTTTCAAAAAAGAAAATTACAGACAAGAAGCAATTCAAATATTACAGTATCTGAAAGGAGCAAACACATATCTTGAGCAACGCTTAGCTGAAAAAATAACAGAGTACGAAAAATACATTTGACACAACCTAACAAGACAGAGGCACAAGCCTGCAACATGGAGTTTGCTGCTACGCTGGCTGACGGAATAAACATCGGCTTTTGTTCGCTGTTCGGCTGTAGTTCCGGCTGAAAGTTCGTTGTTGGGCTTTTTGTTTTATCTTCAACTTCAGTTCGCTATTGGGCTGACGTTCGGGCTGAAGGTTCATTGAATGCCAGCGCAGCAGCAAGCCCTAAACGTTGCCTGCAAGCATTTTGACACACCCTACTTATTGACACATTTTGAAATTACTCGACAGAAATAATATTAAAATAGACAATTCTAAATCAAAAATTGGTTTAACAACTACTGGTGGAGATACTTGGAAAGTTTGGGACAGATTTATTACATACAATGACCAACAACTTTTTCATATTGGCAATGTTTGTGGGACTTGCAATTTTTTCTTTCACAAGTTGGACATAGCAATTAGTGAAAAATTAGCACCAACTTTTTTGATACAAAAACTTAATGAAGGTATCACAAAACTTGACACAGAAACTGTTGAGCAATATTCAGTATTATTTCCCAATGACGACTATGAAGTATTACTTTTTGAGTTTAAACCAAAACAAGTTTTTCCTGGCGACAACGACGATTATTTTACTAATGACTTATTTAAAACTTGGGAAAAAGAAGATGTAGAAGATGACAATGAAGAAGATTTCAATAATGCAAGAATTGAATATTATCGTGGACAAGACAAGCCTATAAAAGAAGAAGATAAAATTTATGAGTTTTTCATTCCAATATACAATAACTCACAGTTAGACGAAGAACGAATAAACTATTATGAAAAACAAATTGAAGCTGGACAAAAGCCAACAGTTTTAGCATTATCATTTTTAGACGTAAAATGTCCTTGCTTTTATCCTTCTATTAATGGTTTGGAAGTTAAGCCAGACTTTTTTACTCATTGGTGCTTTGCAAACTATATTATTGACGGACATCATAAAATTCAAGCAGCCCATAGAAAGCAGAAAAGTATTACACTTTTGACATTTTTAGCAAAGAAATTATCTTGGCAACAAACAGACGAATTGATAAAATTCTATGAACCATAAAAATATGCCAGCAGGCAACAAATAAGACTTCGTCGGGCACGAAGTGCCTCCGATGAAGTCCCATGTTGTACGGAACCGGGCTGAAAAAATTAATATGCTACTATGGGGATTACATATAGGCAGCTTTGATGTAGCAGTTGCTATCAGGAAGCATTGTTCTGGTTTTTGGTTGGCGATGGTGAGTTCTATAATACCATTTTAGATTTTATGACTGCATCCATGAGCCTTTTAAAAGGGGTATTTCATTTTTTTTTGAATGAAGTGCATAGTTTTACCATAATGAAGCGCCAGGTGAGCCAGTTGCTAGCGGATTCGTAAAAAATTTCAACGCAAAAAACATTTAGCAACTCTAAAAGTCAACAAGAGAAAGAATGGCTAAATAAAATCGTAACTTCGGGCAAACCTTCAAACTATGTTAGTGGAACGAACAACTAAGGAAGTCATCATTAGGCTGCCTGCATCGGTGGACACCGAAGATTTACAAGACTTTTTAAATTATGCACGTTACAAAGAATTAACTGCAAACTTTAAAACAGATCAGAAAGAAGTGGATAAACTCGCAGACCAAATAAATGCAAAATGGTGGACTAAAAACAGAAGTAAACTTATGAAATGAAAATAATCGTTGACACAAACATAGTTTTTAGCGCTATTCTCAATTCTAACAGCCGTATTGGAAAAATTCTTTTAAGTTCAAAAGGGCATTTTCAGTTTTTCACTTGCAACTATTTAAGGACAGAAATTTTAAAGCATCGTAACCAACTTTTAAAATTAACCAAGCTGTTATGCGACATACAAAACCAACAGTCCTATGATTATTGACAGATACATTCCGACACTTTTATTATTTTCAATTCTGTGCATGAGTTGTAAAAGCGACTATGAAAAGGAGGTGGAGAATTCCAAAAAAATTACTGCTCGTTTGAAAATGGAAAGACTGCCATCTTATGATAGTTTGTACAACCAAATTGTAAGCCGAGAGGCAAATCCGGCTTCACATGACCTTCTTATTGACACATTGTATCAGACCACTAAAGAGATTACAAATCTTTTAGACAGCCTAACAGTTGTAGTTGAAAAAAGTGACCCAACAGGAGAACGCCGGGACATTGGTAAATCTTTATTAACAACTTCACCCAGTGGATTAAGGCTAACGAAAGGAGCTAATTCTATTTATCAATATTGTCTGGAAATTATTAAGGACGGCAATAGGGAAAAAAATCTGAAAGAACTCTTTGCAAAATATAGAGGTTACTTGGCCTCTGGTGAATTTAATCTTGTATATTTCTCTCAATCATCATCCAGTTTTATTTTGATGACTTTAACTGGGCTTAAGAATGACCTAATCAAAGCAACATATTTGGCATTGTCCGACAATAATGAGATAACGACAAAAACTGTACGACCGCACAACAACTAAGGCTTCGTTGGGTGCGCAGCACCAACAATGAAGCCGCATGTTGA